>Ga0209611_10000140_pt1 | contig 87048 bp, 67 predicted proteins | sample S1TSphgellanicum_3_FD_187693 | JGI IMG/M metagenome (GOLD analysis project Ga0209611, IMG submission 187693) | Host-associated microbial communities from peat moss isolated from Minnesota, USA - S1T2_Fc - Sphagnum magellanicum MG (SPAdes) (version 2) | ecosystem: Host-associated > Plants > Peat... | reverse complement strand
GGGGGGGGGGGGGGGGGGGGGAAGAGATCTTAATAAGTCAACTATGTTGGCTAAATTTAAATAGGGTTTTTCCATGATTTGGATCTATTGGTGGGCAACATCCATGATCAATATGATGAATCCCATTGTATTGGGTTGATGATGTTGGGGGTTTGCAAATGGAATGCCATTGATTTTGATTTCTACATTGGATCCCATGCCACCATCGGGGTACGTTGTTAGAATTGGAAGTGGTAGCCAACCATTACATTCATCAAGTTTGGCACATTCTACCATCACCAAGCCCGCAATTATTCATGGATGCTGGTAATGGGCCACCAAGATTGAACCCATTGGACACCATGGTCATCCAATGGCGCATTCCCAAAGACAAATATGCCTATTAAAAGTGTTTAAAGGCATTAGTTCATGTTTGGCCACAATATTGTGATCTTATATCAAGGTTTGATGATACCACTACATGGAGAAAGATCCATAGGCTAGGAAAACCTCCATATGCCACATTGTGTTGTTGTGCAACAAAGATACCCTAATTTGTTGCCAATGTCGATGACTTAAGATCTTTAATGTTGCCTTTTGAACATCACATTATTAAGGACATTGGATTTGCCCAAGATTGTCATGTCAAGGTCTTTCACACGTTGGTATAGGGTAAGGACTTTCAATCCTTAAATCATGTTTATTTTGCAAATTGATCCAAATTTTACAATATCTACATGTTGGATAAATGTTGTCATGTGAATATTTGTTGGAAAATGTTCCACCATTGGGAGATTTTCATCTAGTTATTTTGACAAGACAAGATGGCAATAGATCAATGCTTGGATCGATGAACTAATGCAAATGGATGTTGCAACAATTGGTTCATGAGCCCATCAATTTTGGTGGATACGACAAACTTAACACCACCACAGGTGATCGAAAGAGCACATCAATTCATGTTGAGGTCACCCACATGCTTTGTGGATGACATATTAGATCAAGGATTCCAATCATGTGTAGTTTGTCATGATGATTGATCACTTTTGGCAATGGTCAATAATAATAGCTTTCCACAAATAACCTTACATACATTTTTGAATTTGATGTTCTTGTGTGTTTTGGGATGGAGGCCCAAAGGATGATTTGGGATTCCAATTCATGTATAGTTGCAAGCTAAGGTGGACCAAGTGGCACAATAGGAGTCCATTTTTTGATTGTTTTTAGTGTTATGAACACCTTCACAATAAATATGTCCATCAACCTAAAATCATTTTTTTGCAAGAACTATCTATTGCCCTCCTTTCCTAATGCATTATTGAATATTTTGAATGAAGAAACTTCGATCAAATTCAAAATTTTCACATTGAAAATGGGTTAATGAATTCCCACATTTTTGGGGCTTTAAAACTACCTAAATGATTACTTCCATTTGCAATCACATCCCCAATAATATTTTTTGATTTCATTTTAGTCATATAACATATGGTGGAATACCATAAGACATTTGATTTAATATTCAAAGTGTTACGAATCCATTTTAAAACATGTATGGATTTCAACACATGATGGAACACAAGTTTAAAAGTCCAAAGACCAAAATATGGTCATGAATTTGGTCTTTTTTTTTGTATTAGTTTCCTATACAAATATATATCATAAATATGAATCATTTTTTATACATTTCATATTAATTGGACTTAGGAGACATTGACATGGTAAGAGGTATTGAATCTTTGCCTCGTGGAAGTATCAAATGTTAATGAAATTAAGGGAACATGCCATGAAGTTCCAAATTGGCACCTTAACCATGTTAAGCATTTCCAAAAAACCTTGCAAGCATATTTGGGGCAAGTTATGAACCATAACTACCTCATTTGGATGCTTAGTTTATTACTAATAGAACAAAGATGTTTTTCCCAATCACACACACCCATTCCACCCAAGTTATCACATGTTGCACCTCCAACTATGATAACTTTATCAATGCAAGTGGGGGCAATATTAGAACAATTCAAGTTATACATCCTTGGAAGTTGTGCAATCATGAATGCTAAGGGGCATGTATGGATGTTGGGAGGGATGTCAATAATGTGGGGGTGCTAGAACAATCTAGCACCTCCCCATTTCATGCATAATAATCATAAGCAACATTTTCATCGACTTTGAGCAACATGGATAATTTTTCATCCTAGCCCAATGAATAAATGAATGTAAAAACATGGGAACCATATATTGTTTTAACAATTATATAAATTGAGACGTGTAAAACAAGATGATTTCTACATGATCGCATTGAAGGTTTTGCCTTCAACTTGAAAGAATTAGGTTGGTTGAAAGGACAAGAGGTCCAAATTATAATGGAGGATGAAAATTAAATTTTCAATTGAACTTACAATCTTGGTGATGTGGAAAAAGCATGGAAAGAGCCTTGGTTCAAGCTTGGGGATTAGAGTTTCAATGGATGCTAGTTTGGTAGATTATCCAAGGTTGAATATGCTTACACAATAATGACGCTAACCAAGAAAGATAATTTTATCAATTGGACCAAATGCCACATATGCAAGGATTACCATTTGATGAACAAATGGATTTGCTTGGACAAATATGCCATGCCCTTATTTAAGGAAATCTTTGATGCCCTTGGGTGGGCCAAAGTTTTTAATACTTTGGACTTGCACTTTGGCTATCGTTAATTACCATTAAGGGGGAAGGTGACAAGGTCAAGATGACATTTTGGCGGATGGATGGACATGGGAAGATTGTTAACATCATTGGAGATTCTTGCTTTTTGGTTTTAAAAACGACGGTATAAAATTCCAATGAGTTATGGATTGGGTTTTAATGGGTTTTGGTTTTACTAAATGCTACATTGATGATATTATAATTTTAAACATAACTCCAAGGGATCACATGCAACACTTGTAGGAAGTGTTTAAAAGACTTAAGGGACATAACCTTAAGTTGCATCTTAGCATATACCTTTTTCATACTCAAGTGGAATTCTCAAGTCATATGATTTATTTAGGTCAATTGGGGGTTTGAAAAGCCAAGGCTGAAGTTGTTTCACAAATTCCCCAACCATCAAATGTTAGTTGGTTATGAGCTTTCTTGAGCTTGTGTAATTATTACCAAAGATTCGTCAAAAGATTTAACAACATTGTTGAACCTTTGACCTAGCTAATGTAGATTGATCCAGAATACATTTGAGGTTCAAGGCACAAGAATAAACTTTTCAAAAATTGAAGGTTTAAGTTCACATCGATTCCCATTATGTGAAAACCCATATGGGAATGGTCTTTTGAGTTACATATTAATGGAATACTCTAGGGCTAGGGCCCATTTTATTCAACTTGATGATGTGGTTGAGATTTCATGGTGGCATGTGTTAGTTAGTCTAACAAAATAAAAGCCAAATATAATTTGCATGAAAGGTAATGCCTTGTTTTTGTTTAAAAGATCCATCATTATGGTGTTATTTTTATGGTTGCCCATTCATTTTTGTTATAGATCACTAGCATCATAAAATTTTAATGCAATCATATTATTTGATAAGAAAATTTAGCCAAATGGGCACTTATTTGATCAAATTATGACTTTGATATAGTTCACAAGGTTAGTAGGGTTAATTGGGATCTTGATGTTTAAATTGGAACCCAAGTTCCAATGAAGATATACGCCTAGGGTTCATTGGCATGGTGATGTGGATTTGGAAGTACTTATGGGTTAACATGCCTTTACATACCTATGTACCTTGTTATGGTGTTTGGGGGATGTAATTTTTTATAGTAACTTGGGTAATTGGGAGTCCCATGATGCAAACATCGAATCGAATGGTGATGGAGCCTTAAATATACATGATGATGCACTTATTGTTACATAATTGCAAGCATGTGCAATATGGTGTTAATGTTAATTATTTCAACTTTGGCTATTCTAAGTTATTGTACCTTAAACTAAATTTTAAGTTATTCCACCTTTGGGCTATTTTGGATATTTTTAGTTATTCCACCCTATGCTATTTTAATTTATTTTCAATTATTATAAACTAATCCATCATAGGTTATTTAAAACTATTTCGCATTATATTATTTTCAATTATTCTACCTTAGTCCTTTCTTTATTTTAGGTTATTCCACCTTAGGCTATTTAAAATTTTATTTTAGGTTATTTTATTTTGGTTTTCAAAAAATTATTTTACCCTAAATTATTTTTGGTTATTATAGGTTATTGTACCTTAGGTTATTATCGGCTATTCTAAATTATTCCCTGGGTTGTTTTAGGTTATTTTATCCTAAACCATTCTCAATTACTTTAAGTTATGTAACCTTAGGTTGTTACATGTTATAACTTTAGGTTATTTTAGGGGGTAACTTATAATAGCTTAAAGTATAATACTTTGGAATAATTTTAAACGATTTGTAATAACCTAAGGTATAATAGTTGACTGGTAGCCTAAGGTGGAATAACCTATAATAGTTTAGGATGAAATAACATAAAATAGTTTAAGGTGGAATATCTTATAATAATAAAAAACAACTTTGGATATAATAACCTAAAATGACTTAGAATAACCTAGGGTGAAATAACTTAAAATAACTCAAAATAGCTTAAAGTGGAATAACTTAAATTATTTAGGAATAACCTAAGGTAAAATAAATTAAAATAACCTAGGTTGGAATAAAATATAATATAAAAATAAATTAGGTTTAAATAACCTATAATACTTTAATGCAAAATAATAATGAATAGTGCAAAATAACCTAGGGTAAAATAATTAAAAATAATGTAGGGTAAAATAACCTAAGGCTTAAGGTATAGTAACCTATGGTATTTCCAACAACAACATAAAAAGAAACATATTTAATATAATGAATTATTTCAATTAGTAGTCTAGTCAATTAGTAATGAAACACAATGATTACATAATGATCCTATAGTGACATAACTTTAAGCAAGGTGAAATGATTAAGGTGGGGTGAACTTATTTTACTTTAAGGTCCCATAGTGATTTAGATTAATGAACTGCACCCCACTTTTGTACTAGTGTTTGTTCCAAACATAATATCAATGGTAGTGGATGCAACTACATGTTCAACAATTTGTTTATCAATGTATGGTGTGTGATTGAGTCTAGGTGTCATTTGATGCACCTTCACTTCATTTATAGTCATTGCCCATCGTTGGGCTTGGGTGTCAATGAAGTTTGGATTTTGTTGGCCCATCAAGTTTAATAGTCTAACAAAATTTATATTCTATAGTTATCATCAAACATTTTTTGAAGTGGTTAGAATTGGTGTTGTTGTTGGATCACATCAATGAAAGTGTTGCTTATGTGTTTTATGATATGGTCTTTAACAAGTTTGGTGTTTTAGCTCAAGTATTCACTAACTAAGGTACAAAATTATGTGGGGAGTTTCAAAAGTTATGTGAAAAAACATTGATTGATCATTGCATAGTTTCACGAACCCATCCTGAAGCAAATAGGTTAGTTGTACAAATGATGTAGATGGTGAAACAAAATTTACAAAAGTATGGGGTTCAAAATGGCCATACCAAATGTTGGGACTTGTAATTACCATAATTAACCATGGGATATAGGTTAAATCAACAAACTTCTCTTGCATCCTTTTCACCATATTTTATATTATTTAGTTGTGAATTTAGGCCATTGGCCTCAATTTGATGCGATGTGATGGAAATAATTAATTTGGATGATCCAAATGTATGATTTCAAACATGTAATTAATGAACAACTTTGTTCCAACGTGTAATGTTAATGGTTAAAGAAAAATTGCAAACTATTTAACATTAGGATACATTATGTTACGTCATTATTTGAGGAAGAGGTTATCAACTTCAAGATTTCAAATTCAAGCCAAGAGATTATGTATACATGTAGCAAATGACAGTAACTATGTTGGATGTGATTGCAAGATATATTATTTTGCGTGTGTAAAAGGTATCAAACCTTTTGAAGTATTGTTGTTGCAGGGCCAAGATGGTTAGACATGGAAAGATCGCATGCAAAATTTTAAGTTGTGTCATTTTCCTCATGTGGATGGCCAAATTGACCCCTCTTTGGTTATTGTCCTTGCTGACCTTTGATGTATGTTGTGTGGGCAATCTTCAAAAACAATAATTATGTTGGTGTGTGATCGATGTTTAAGAAATTAACATATGGGATGGTTAATGCCACCCTTGAATGAAGTACTTGTTGGAAAATGGTTTTGCTTTCAATGCACAATAAAATTAGGTTTTTTTGAAATTAAATAATAGGGAATAACCTAAGGTTTTCTCCATGGCAATACACATTTGGTAAAGGATTTGGAGGGATTATAGTAAGGTGATTAAGGACGGGGCTCACATTTACATCCAACCTATGAACTTTTCACTTTAGAACCAATGTGTTCATTTTTGATGGATTTATTGTCCATGGATTCCTTACATTGGAATTTGGTTCAGGGGGACCTTAACCTCATATAGGGGGTCAATTTGGAAATGATGTGCTATTAAGGTTGTTTCTATCTTTTGTGACATGTGTATGTGGACAACAATAGTTGTCGGTGCTGACATTGTAAACAAAACATTTGCCAAGATTGATAGTTTTAGTACCCATTTAGGTTTTAATCATGTTAATGTTAAACTAAGATATTGTAGTTAATTATTTTTTTAATTGGAATTATTTCATGTGTGAATGAGGTTTGAGTTATTTAATTTTAGGAACATAATCCCAAGTCGTGGGTTTTCAAATCATTTTTGGTGATTTGAAATTCTATAACACATGATTTTTTTCCTTTGTAGATTTTTGTGTTTTGGGTTTGGATCCTTATTTTTTTGTTGGTGAGTCATATTTTGGTTTGGAAATGATGCACCATTAATGTGGTTTATGTCATTTGTGATGTGTGTTTGTAGACAATGATAGTTGTAGGCATTAACATTGTCATGCACAACATGTTTCATAGTGCATAATATGGTGATTGAAGATGAAGGATTGACCAACTTGGAGGGTTTTTTGTACATGAATTGGTAATAAAAATGTGTAATGGATTAATGTTACATTCATACAGGGAACCCATGAAAGAACTAGAAAATCATAATATTCATTTTTCATTTTGAAATGATTTGATTAAGCATCCATGGACATTCAAAGGCTTAAGATTTTATTGAAAGAAATTATATAAGGTGGCATGGGGGGTGAAACAAACTATTATGCATGGGAAGGGGGAAGGTGTTGATTCATGTGGCTAGGGGGATTATCCAATTAATGATGATGTCTATATGTTTAGGTTGATAGTTTTAACACTAAGGGTGTCATCAGAAACTTCATGAGTTATGATTTGGCAATAGTAATCATCTAGAATTTATTTTTTCATAGGTTCATAATGTATAGACATGGGTATCATGCATTTAAACATATATGAAAGTAGGATGGAAAGTTTTGATCCACATAACATTTTTTGCATTCTACTTATGTGTGTTTCAAACATGTATTAGGTGCACAACATTTAAGTTCAAATAATCAAACTTTTGAAAAAACATATTTCACACAATTACTATCGCCAAATCATGGCCCATGATGTGTGTAATGGTGGATTACAAGCATTCATCATTGAAGCTTGTCAAACTTTTCACTCCTCCACAAACATTCATGTGTTTTGCCCATGATGATAAGCTTTTCAAATGTGGTGAATAGTTAGTAGGCTAATTGATACTACAAGATTTCAATTTTCTAATTAAATGTGGTAGTTGCATGTTTGTAGTAGCTTAGGCTTGAGCATGTAGGGCACATTCTTTGAGCTTTTTGCTTTATGATTATCTTTTGCAACCTTTGAACATTATGGTCAACATGGCAACTTGTTCCCATTGCCCTAGTCAATATGCTCCACCACCTCACAATCCATAAAATTCTCCACATTAATTGTTGTTAGAGCTTGGGAAAGGGCACATTAACTGTCTATTTTTTTTTGTAACAAGGAAAAAAAATTAGACTCCCAAGTTAATGAATGTTTCCTAATTCCAATTAATAAATTAATGTATTAAAAATGATAAATATGAATTATTTATATATATATTTAAGAAGTTCATTAAAAAAAAAAAAAAGACCATTTTAAGGTTTAGGGTGGACTTTCAAATATGTGAAACATTTGAGGTTACAATCCATTTATTCTAACCAAAAATTTGTAAATGGTATTAAAGTTTTGAAATATTCATCCATGTACATTTAATGTATTTTATTGTAAGTTGTGTGATTGAAATGGAAACAATTTTTTTTATTGAAAGTGTCATTACAAGAGTGAATATGCATGTTCATGTACTTTTGGGGGGTTAGAATTATTAGGATTTTGTAAAGTGTTTTGCAATATCAAAAAAATCAAGTTTGATTAAAGTGTCTCCATCAAGAGTGTTGTATAGAGTATTAAAAATGGTGGATAAAACATAGTTCCTAAAAAAAGATTTAAAAGGAAGGTATCCAATGGTTTTGTGTTTTTGACCCTTATTTTTAGGTCAAATGGACTCATTTGTTGTTTTTGAGTCACCTTGGTGTGCCTAATCTTGGCCTTACATTTGGGCAAAGGCCTTATGTTTGGGGTGTCTTTGACATTATGGAATTTGACAATCAAGGCATGATTTGAGAAAAAGTCAACATTATAAGAACAAAAATGAAATGTTATTTAGGTGATTAAGCTTATAGAGTTCCAAAGCCTTGAAAAGTGTCCTTTGATGCGATGCTTGATTTGTTGAATGGAAGATTGAGTTGTAGTTCCTTACAAAATTTGCAATGTCATGTTTTATGGCACCCTTTTGTTTCTAATCTACATGTAGGTCACTTTCCTCCCTCACAAATTTGTGTTTGTTATAATGATTAGAATGTGTGCTTTCATTGCTTGTTGCTATAGATTGAATCTTGTAAAATTGCATGAAAGTTCAAAACAAGTTGTTCCATTGTTTATGACACTTCATTTTTTGGTAAGCTATGTGTAGGTTGATTCACCCCTTTGTATTGAATTGTGTTTGTCACATTGTAAACAATGTGTTCCCAAAATTTGCAACTTCATTGTGAATCATGAAAGGTTAAATCTTGTGGTATTGAAAGAAAGTTCAAGATGTTATCATTCCATGTTTTACAACACACTTTTTTAAAAGCTATGTGCAAGGCAATATATTATACACCCCCATTGAACTTCACTAGAGTCAAAGCAAAGCCCTACTCAACACTCGTGTGGTTCTGTTGCAAGGTTTGGCCAAATGTCAATGGAGGTTTTTGTTTTTCTAAAAAAGATATTGCAATATGTGGTTATTGGAAATCATTGTTGTGTCGACATGGTATTAGGTTTGAATTATTCTCCTTGCAAAATAACATAAATATTGGTTTTTTTGGTTATGCAATAAAACATGAATGTGTGTTGTTCTTTGTAGAACACTTGCACAACTATGTAGAATTGTGCATAACGTCGTGTTGATTTTTGTGAAATTCAAAAGGCATAAGTATAACCATCACATGTCATTCCCCCTTCTCATGGGCTTGTGTTTGCTATAGTTGTCAGCATGTGCAACTTCATTATCCACAAGTGTAGCATGTGCCATTGGCCCAAGTGTGAATTGGTTACCCAACTAATTGTTCTTTCCAAAACCATTTTTGTAATTTAATTGAATTTAAATGGAAAAATACTCAAAATTCAATATTTCTCAATCATGAAGTCTATTTTTTTTCAAATCATCTTCATTAAATACTAATCATCGAAGGCTTTCCAACAAGACCAAAAGCGTGCCCAAATTCCTTGATAATATTTAGTTTGGATTTAAAAATTTTAGTGAAAAAATTGTTCAATATTCAATAATTTCTCCATTGCAGGTTGAAAGATTATGAAACCAACTTTGTGCACCTATGCTCATCAAGGGCTTACCAAGAGTGCAACAATAGGCACCATGTTTTGGGAGATCTCATTGTGACAAACAACAAGAAACAAACAAACAACCTTCCTTCATAGATAGATTGCCATAGACTGAATCTTGTGAAATTGTGAAAAAAAACGTTTCAAGATAAGTTGTGGTTCCTCACGTGCACAAAAAGTCCATCTTTTACACATCGTGTGGGGTTCAATCATTGTCATATTCTTAGCAACACTACTGGATGCAGAGCTAAATTTAGAGCCCAGAAAGACGAATGTGGTTGTTCTTGGTTTTTTCGAACTGGGGATTCAATTTTGCTGTCGCCAATCGGCAATGGGACGCATCCCAAACTTGTTGGGTATATTGGGTCCTTGAGAGACAATTTTTGGGCATCCCATAGATGCTTGGCACTCGGAAAGCCCATGTTACTATTAGAGCCCTTTTCATTGCGCACCGTTTGACTTTGCTACTAGCAGATAAACAGGAATTCTGGACCATGTTGGAATTCCAGAATCCGGTAGCCATTATCCACATAGCAGGCCTTCAGAGAAAGGACTGAAAGCCACATCTGCTCTTATATCATCATGTACAAAGTAGATGAGAGTAGTGCTGGCTTTCTATTTCAGGCCTTGAGAGAAAGCCAAATCAACTCTTATCTACTTTGTACATGATGGTATAATTTTTTGTTCCTAAGAATCAGTTTCCATCTCTATAGCCCCTGTTAGATCTGAGTACTACACGACACCATCGCCCTCAAGTAAATTCTGGCAAGTCTCTCATAGACTTAGGTAGTTCCATTTGCAGCGGAAATTCATTGTAAGCTGGCGTTGGCATGCGGTTGTTTGTATGTGGGCCTCATGATCACTTGGCCTTGGTGCCCCTATGGACGGACATTCAAGAAACACTCATTTCTTCTCTTCTCTTCGTTCATACACAATGACCACACCATTCTCAACTTCCAAATCTTAACGAAGATGAGAATTCCTCCCCTTGGTGCCCCTATGGATGGATGGACATTCAAGAACCTCTCCTTTCTTCCCTTTGATAGTTCCTCCCCCTTGTTTGTATAGAACCGCCCAAATTCCTTCTTAGTGTATTTTGGGGATGCTCACCCCCTCGAAGATGTCATAGGAACTTCTGAAATGCAGAAGGTCCCCCACCAGGCTGTCAATTGGGCCTTCCCGGATTTAAGAATCTCTTTTTTAAAAGAAAAAGAAGAAAACGAATCAGACAATTAGACCCTTTCACACACATGGAAGGTCTAGCTTCAGACCCTTCTGGATTTTCAGCCCCTCCATCATGTATAGAAACCGCAGTTGGGCAGTTCTTTACTCTTATTAAAAAAAAAACCTCTGGTTTGAGTTCTGAAAAATAAATTGGAATAAAAAAAAACTGGTAGTCAACTGTGGTTAATTGCTGGTTGACCGCATGTCAACCCCGCAATTCCCATGCTCAGTTCTTTCAAAGAATGCATCCTTAGTTTTGGTTCTGGCTCCACATGTAAGTAAATCCGGGAATCCAGTTCCAAGTTCAGTTCTTTTATAAATAAAAAACTAGTTTCTGGTTCAAGTTCTGACAAGCAGACCTCCTTTGGGTTGGTCCTTACTAACAAGAACTGATGGTTCTTACTCACCAAAGCAACTGAAAAACGAAAGACAGGATGAAACTCAGTTCTTACCTACTTGCCCAAAACTGGTATAAACTAGAAACCTTGGCTGGAGTCCCAGTCAAGCCCATAGACTTATTTGGATACAAGAGAGAAAGAATTAACAGTGTGGAGGCAGTTACCAAGGTGCAAGCAACTAGGTAGGCCTGCATTATAGAAATAGAGACCTGTTGTTAAAAGCTAATGAGAATAACTGAACAGAGATGACACATGTGTAATGTCCCAAACCTTTGTGGCACAATATCAAGGGCAGGCAATAGCCCTGTCCCCTACATGTATATATATATTCATTGGAATTGACTGAGCAAATAAGTACCCCCAGTCTATAATGGGGGTATTAGCCCAGGCCAAAAATGGTGACGAACAGTTTTGGAACATAAAAATTTCTTGCAGCCAGTGGGAAGGCTCAGCATGCACTCAAAGTGCCTTGATTTTTATTTTTTTAAGCTTCAGATTGGGGGGTGGATTTTTTTTCCCTTTGTTCCCAACATGTTCCCTTCAAGCTCCCATTGGGTTCCTATCAGGTTCCTAATATGTTCCCTAGGTTCCCTATAGCACCTCGCTTTAATCCCATATGTTTTGCCCAAAGTCCTCCCATTCTCACCTATACAGGTGGGCCAAAAGGGGAGGCACTTCATCTTTCCATAGAATCTTCTATTTTGGGGAGCCTCCATAGTTTCAACTCTTTTTTGTGATGGGCCAATCAAATCGACTCATTGCAAAAAACAAAAGGCACCCCCAACTAATTAATATAAAACAGAATAAGGAATCAAGTTTTTACCATGCTACCAGTATAGGCGCTGGTTCATCCAAACCACTTATTGGATTTATCCCTAACATACCCCAAAGTGGAGATGAAAGTGTACAGAGGAAAGAAAAAGAAGAAGACTGTGTGTCTGACCTAAATTGGTTCTTCAATGAGTTTCATCCCTAATTTTGGATTTCCCCTACCTGCGGATGACTTTAAGGATAGCGTTATTAGAGTCATCCGTAAAACGCAGCACCAGAACCCTAAGTTTGGTCATACACAGTGTAAGATTAAAAATAAACCTTCAAACGAGTACATTAGCGTTCAACCCCTCAAGGGGGGGGGTGGGGCGGGGGCGGGGGGGTTAAGCGCTCCGAAAAGCAGCCATTTTTGTGTAAACTGAGTTTCATCCCGTCCTTCGTTTTTCCTGAGCGCCTCGAGTGCTCCTACATATATTTTCACTGCTCCTACTTGTACGACTACTACAATTACTCTCGAACCTTGTGCATTAAATGCTGAGTTTCAGCATTTCATACCGAGATTTAATATAATTTTCTTACTTTGTGGATACCACTGAAAGAGGGGATAGGGGGTGAAAGGAGGTCCAAAGACAGGGTGAAGACAGGGTTACATTACAGATAGCTCTATTATGTAGGGAAAAATATCATGAAAGCAATGATGGGTATTTTATTTTTTTGATATGTCCTTTGATGGGTAATATTTATTGTCTATCTTTAGTTGGTTTCAAGATCATTTGATCATGTCGTGTGACTGGTTGCCATCTTTTAAACGCAAATTTGACATGTGTGTGCGAGACAGACAAATACAGGTACAAAAAGTAACGTGGTGGGGGAGGACGATGTTGAACTCTAATGTGCAGTGTTTAAGTGATGTCTGACAATTGATTATTCTGAGGATTACTGTATGAGGAAAAACCACAAAATGATGTGAATTCCAACATTTCCAATTGACTACAACTTGAAGATGCTGTCACTAATCAGGTCCTTATATCGGATAGCATGCTAGCTACACTGCACTTGTGATCATCCTTAGCAAGCTCATGGCCTCTCACCTCAGGTCCTTTTCCACTCTAGCCACCAACATGTAATGATGGTACCTGTAAGAATTCATTTAATTAGAACATCACATTTGGCAACATCAAAACTTACATGAGAAAATATCTAGGGAACACCTATATGCATGCCAGGTTAGATACTCTGGATGGATAAGTTTTGGAAACTCACTATTTTCTTTCAGATTCCTATGTGGAAGGTGTTCACAAAGTTGTTGTATTGTACCTGCCTCAAAATTCAAATGCCTGGAAGTGATTATGGACCTGCAGGCTCCTGGACTGAAAGCAAATACCCCCTCCCCTCCCCCCAACAATGGTGGATCTTGAAGGCAAGGAAGGATTCTTCAAGAGATATTATTCGAGTCACTATTTGCCAGGTGTGTTTATGGATCAAGTATTGATCAAGAAAATGTGAACCTGCAAGACTTTATTCCAAGACAAAAAAGGGGGAGTGACAAAATACGAGGAATAAAATGTGGGGTGGGGAGGAAAGACATGGTCAAGAAGCCTCTCATCTTTGATGGATTTATTTATTTTCTTTACAGAACACTATTCACTTTTTTTTATCATGTGCACCCATTTGCTAATTCTATTAATTGGTTGGGGTGCATCCCAAAGTTCAATTCTTTTCTTTTGCAATGAGCCACTTTCATTCACATATTAGGAAAAATATTGTTGAAGGTTTGACTACTCCCCCCCAAATAAAAGTTTGTAATCCCAAGATATCATTAGCCAATTGCTTTCCTTTGGTGCCCATATTTTTAGGTATTTTGATTATTCTCTAGGAGCTAGATTTTGCCTATTTTAGTTATTTTAGTTGTCCCATTAGTGTTTGCGCTTTACTTGAGGAGGTCGTTTAGGTCATTGAAATGTTTATGCTTGTCTCAAAGATTTACGGTAGGGGATTAGTTTTCTTTTTAGGAGGAATATTTTTCATGTCTCATGTGCGCTTTGTTCTCACCACTCATAGGAAGATCCTTCAATCACTCCTCTTTGTCGATGTTTAACCTTAGGGAAAGCGAGTGAGTATAGTTGTGTTGTCAAAATTTTTTAGCCCATGATGCTAGCTATTCTTTCGAAAGACACCATTGTTGCCCTACGCCAGCTACACTCCCTTCCTTTAGACCTTGTCCTTCCACCTATTTTTGACTATTAGCTTGATCACACTTTTGTCCTAGATAGAATTCTATTTGCCCAAGCCTTAGCCATTATTCCCCATTTGTTTTCGAATGGGCTTTTTGGGATGATATTTGAACATCTTTTGAAATGTTTCATACTAGAGAACCCATCTTCAAAGCTTTCAGAATTATTCCATGTTGATATTGTTGTTGCTTGCATGAATATCCTTAGGTCAGTGGCCCTAGTGTTAGGGGCTAACAAATTGTTGGCAAGACATTGGTGGTATTCATCTTATTACTGTAAGTGAAATGTTTTTTTGACTTATTAGTCGTTCCATTGTTCTACAACTTTGGGGGCCATTTTAGGAGCATTTATCTCCCCATTAGTTTGGGGTATCAACCCTTGGAGGCTTTGAGGCCATCCCTTTTGGCATCCAAACCCTCCTCAACCTACACCATGATTAGGTTGTGATGTAGGTTGACATTAAAAATATTTTTAATATCGTTTCGCAAGCTATTATTTTTAGAAAATTATGTGAGGCTGGGGGGCCTTTGACAAACATTGTCACCTTTATCATGTTGTTTATTTGTTCTTGTTTAGGCAAGGGGGCAAGGCTATGGTTGGTTGCTAAACCATCTATTTGTTCATTTTGCATTGCACACTTTATTTTCACCTCAACGTTGCATTTTCATTTTGGTTTGATTTAACCATCAGCATCTAGTTTTTTCATGTGTGAATGTGGACATAGGTTGAATGCATTTGGCACACACTTAACTTGTTGCCCATTTGAAGGTTAGCAAATAATCACACATGACGCCATTCGAGACGTCGTGTATGCCCTCGTTGAAAAGAATGGGCACATTGTATGGAGAAAACACTAGTACACCTTTACATCAAGAGTTTCATTATGAACCGATCTTTACATGACCTAAAAGGACTAGGTCTTTGTTGTTAATGTGATGGTTACTAACCCAATGCAGAAGTCGATGGCTTTGAATGTCATTAATCAACCAATAGGTGTAACTGTGAAACTTAACGCCATTGTTAAAATTCGCAAGTATAGAAGATTTGATGAGGGGTTCCACTTTACTCCAATGGCCATGGAGGTGCACAACGCACTCGAATGTGATATGAAACATTTTGTTAGGGAATGTGCTTGTATTTTTCACGATAGAAAATTGGGAAATCATTTATCCTTGTTTTTTTGCATTTAATTTTTCAAGCAACATGTTAGTATTACTTTTCAACGTGTTTTAGCCTTTGTTATAAAGAAAAAGATTGCATTGGCAAGTGATGCTTGTTTTAAGCCTCCCATTATTATTAAATCTTGCAATTTGCATGGAGGTGACATTAGAGGGGCTGTGGGTGAGATAATTTCCCACCACGAAAAGGACTAGTTTTCTCCCTTTTTTTGGTTTGTGTGGGTTGTGTGTTTTTTGGCCTTTCTTTGGCCTTCCTTTTTTGTCTCCCCTATGATGGTTGTGGCCATCATTCTTTTATTGGATTTAATGCCTTTTAGTTACAAGTTACAACTAGCTAGCAACTAAAACCTATGATTGTTTATGTACTTTCAAGAATTAGCACTTATGATTATTTTTTTGTGTTGGATGGTATTTTTGGATTGTGTTTTGTGAGCCCCACTTATGCTAGAGTCTTTCATAAGTGATATATGTATGTTTTATAATGTTCCTAAATACATTTGGCAAAGTTGTGAATAAAGGGTGGCATGTTGTAGGTTGTGACTTTTAAGTGCATTTGTGGAGTTTGAGAGTTGGTGAATGGAGAGAGACATTTGCAAATTGCTTATGTGTAATTCTTCATCTTCGTTAGCAACTTTGCATGTAATTGATAGTTTATGTTACAGAATTGTTATCAGATTTTGGCAACAAATATATTTTTTAATACTATACTTCATATGCTTCACATGTTAGTCACATTGCCAGCTACTCTGCCATGCAGTGTGGATGTCGCGCATCATGAAACTCCTTGGCAGAGCTGAGAGAGCATATGCTAAAAGTTAAAATGAAAAATAAAATAAAATGACTGCATCCTATCAACTATGTTGTAAGATACTTGCAGTGGGTGATAATGGGATAAGAAGCTCTGTGCAAATGAATCACAGGCAAGTTAGTAAACTGAGCAATGCAAATGCAAGTGCAGCTGTAGTCATGGATGTATCGTCCAGAGTTCAGAGCTCTCTGTATGTTAATGTATCTTCAACAGTGTTTTTAAAAAGGAATTTTCTAATGTAGCCTAAGTGATGACCATCCATAGAAAGATGTAGATAAAATGGCAATCATCCCTCAGAAGATTTAGCCAAATCTGGCTCTAAACTAGATATGAAGTACAAATCTTCAATCAACTTTCTGTATTTGTGGCTACACTGAGAAAAAGACCAATATATGAGTATGCCAAAAAAATTCTCACTTCTAACAATTGAAACCCTCCAAAATCATTTCATTAAAAATATATATAATTTATCTTTTTGGCGAAATTTCGGCAGTCAGAAAAAGGCTGATCCTCGAGAAAGAAAGAAAGAAAGGGTGCCATGTGCTTTTATGGCTCATCTTTTCTTGGCTCTTTAATTTTGTGTGTGCCCCCAAAAGAAAAAGAAAAAGAAAAGAAAAGCACCCCATTGTTCACTGGGCACACATTGTTACGAGAAGGCAGCTGGATCTGGTCACTGGTCTCATCTTCAAAGCAAGAAAAGGTGGGCACTGAGGCCTAGGGAAAACAAAATTGAAACAGATCTCACCAAGCTTCTTATTCTATTTAATATTTTATCCTCGTACTTAGTACATAGACATTGAATAAGAAAAAATTGTACTCAAAGATGGTCAATCTTCAAAGCTGACAAGGAGGACTAAAATCAATCCCCTACGATCCTGGGTTTCAGTGATGTGTACGAAGATCTGACCACTTCACTTTGAAGGGAATAATGGGTGTGGGTCTCTTGTCTTTCGTTGCCAGTCCTTAGATGTTTCCAAATAGTTCAGGAAGGAATTGATTTGATCCCACATTCATGACATATATTTTCACCAACTAATTTAGCTATCAGCAACAGCCAAGACTAAAGAAGTTTGCATGTGACATATGCCCAGATTATGAAGTTCCACTGGAAGACCTCAAGGCATGACGGATTTTGAACTAAGAGAAGATATATATTATGCAATCTTCTATTGTTTTATACTCTCATGTGCTCATTGGATTGTTGAACACTTTTGTTCAGATTTCATTGCCCATGCAGCTTTCTTGTATGTACCTCTTAATCTTTGTTGCTAAGGTTGACACTCTAGTATTTCTTTTCACATTTTTTGTTAATTTGTGAGCAATCCGTGACACGTGAGCAATATGCATGTTCTAAACCCTTTCCCTTTCTTAAAGCAATTAGATCTTTCTTTTGGAAAAGATTGTATTGTACTTTGTAATTAGATCAAAACATGTAAGAGATATCTACTCTATACTTGTAGGTTGGACAGGACATCTTTGTTGCATCATTACATCAACTAAGTCACATATTTCAATTGTAAACATGTAGGTGAACAATATAAATTCCTAAGCATCATCAGAAAGCCAAATATAGATTAAAAACTGACCAATTTGGTCTGCATGACATTTAGGGGTTAATGCATAAATGCTTGCCTTGTATTCTTCCCAATTAAATTAATGAATTGAATGCTTCCATTGTGAGGTAGAAAAGTTCCCAATTTTTTCCAAGCTTGAGATTTTCTTGTTTTACTCTTTCAAAATGTATTTCATCCCTTAGTTTCTTCAGCATTTTCATTCAAACAGATATAATAGGCATCTAAATAATTTTGGATTAAACATTTAATTTTAAACATTTTCTAACTTGGTGGTTAGGATCAATTTTTTTTTATTGAATTTGAAACAAAGAATTATTAATATCTATTGTTGCATCATGTGATGACCTTTAACATAAATTTTATTTTATGATTTTTCAACTTTCAAATGGTCAATTGTTAGTATTGGACTTTCGAAAAGTTTAAAAGTTTTAACACTATAAAAAATTGTGTTTGTTGCAACTTGTCCAGCACAACTAAAAAGTGTTCAATGCAATTAAGAATTAGTTGCATCAGACACTTTTTAGTTGCATTGGACAAATTACAAAAGACTTCATTTCTCATAATATTTTTTATTGTTTCATATGAAAATTGTCATAGTCTCAACATGTCCTTTTATTTTGCAATTTGCTCAAATTAATATTTGTTGAATGTTACGGTGTTCAACTAAATAACAACAAAATAAAATTTGACCTCTCAAAGTTGGAAAGTTCCTTATTGATTAAGAATCCTAACAAAGTGATATGTTGGTAGAATTTTCTTTTTTTTCCATCCATTCCCTTGTAATTGGTTGACATGTATTTCTAAAACACAAAGTATTTTCAAACAAATTCATCATTTGACATCCATGTTCATGTCAAATGAGCATCCACCATTCCAATCATATGTTTTTTGGATTTATCTAGAGTCTATGGCTTCAACCCATTCATAACATTATGACATTATCTTGTGCACCCTTGAAATGAATCTTTCAAGCCTAACTACCTCATGTTGTTCCTCTATCAATTTACACAAATATGAAAATGTGCATTAAACTTAACTTTATCATTGCCTTTACCTTGACAACTATTGTTCAAATACCCTTTCAAAACCTTCACTTCTTTTATTATTATCTTTATCTTTTTCTCACACACCCTTTGAAAATTTACATTTCAAAGTGAAGTTAAATATAACATGTCACTTTTTTTCAAAAAGGTCATAAATATCATACTAGATTTTTTCTAAAATTATAATGATCACAAAAGTAAAAATTTAAAGATTAATTTAACTTTACTTTTACCTTTAAAATATTTTTGATGTTTTAAGAAAATGAATAAATATTAATTCACATTTCTTGTTTATTTGTAAATTAAAAATGATAAAAATTTCCCATTTCCACAACTATTTATCCTCAAACACTTTAATACCACTATTAGTCAATTATAGAATTTGTTATTTGACATTTTTATAACCTTGGATTGATCTAAAGCTTTTTTTTCCCCTAGCCACAAGGTTTTAGTTTATTTGACAACATTCATTGTCCCATGCTAGTCATGTCGATGCCTAATGACAACCCATCATCCAATTTAACTAGCCATTTGACATACACAACGTTGTTGAATCAACACTCATCATCCCATTTGCATATATTCAACATGCAACTTGATGTCAAATGAACATAAAAAGTCAACTTGACATCCACGTTGATGTCAAATGGACATCAAGAAGCCAAATCAACATCCACCTTGATGTTGAATGGCCACAAAGAAGTCAATTTCACATCCATGAATCCTGATTTCATATGGATATCAATAAGCTAATTTGGCATCCACCTTGATGTTGAATGGATGTGATTAAATCAATTGGACATCCATGATGTCAAATGGAACTTTCAAACCATGTTGATTAGTTAAAATTTCACCTATTCAAATGAAATGGTTGTGTACTAGGATATATGTTGTTTGAACAAATGTCTTTCGGATAAATGACATGTTGCAAGACATGGAATGTCAGAACAACATGACTTTATTGTTTAAAAACCCATGTCTTGAAGTGATAACTCCATTTTCTTTTGACATTGCTATGTAGCAACATGTCACTTCAAGAGTGTGCAGGCAGGCATGTGTGTGGAATACACATAGAAGCCCCCATGGCAAAAACTAAAAACTCGGAATTTTTTGAGGTCGAATCTAACCATGGTAAATATCCCATCCTAAGACTAAATTAGGGTCTTTCAGTCTAAATTTAACATTTGTTGGGTTAAATATGAAGGCCTCACTCAAGAAGGTGATGGCACCAGTGTAGGTGCTGCTTCAACCTGGCCCTTGTCTCCTCCACCATCAGCCCTAACCCATCTCTCCCCCTCTCAGCCTGTAAATATGACCCCCATAACCGTTGGATTATCTCTGAATCAATCCAAAACGTCTATTTTAATTGTGGGCTTCTGTTCTTGCTCCAATTTGTAGAAATCATTCCAATTAGAAATAGTGTTGTTCAATTGTATGAAAAGCCACATTATGAATGAATCTGGCCTGTGTGGCAGGATCAAACAAAAAGCTTTCCTTATGGGATCTAGACCTTCTCATCTAAACATATACACTTTTAAAGAACATGCCCATCCATCATCATATACACATATAATAATATTTCAAATGTCACTCACACATTGGGTCAAGTTTTATGGCATAAATTTGCCAGATTTTGGGGGAAAATAATAATAATAAGAATAATAATAATTATTATTATTATTATTTTCTGATTTTTATGAGACTTTCCAACAGGTAACAAGAATAGAGAAGGATCCTTTTTCTTTTCTTTTTTCTACCTTCATATCTGGTAAGATGCCAAATTTTGATAAATTATTTTCTGGAGAGTCACCACTTTGTACATTCATCACAAAATTCTTTTAAGAAAAACTGGTCCAGGCACCAAAGATGATTAGTGAGGTATTTTGAATATATGCTTTTTGCTGGACCTTAATAAATGTGAAATCAAGCAGCTCATAGTGTTATGACTCTGCCCTTTTCAATCTGTAAAAACTTCCTTTTCAATCTGTAAAAACTTCCTTTCCAGAATTTCTCATCTTGATGCATGTACTACTTCTATGGAACATGGCCCATCCATCATAGGCACACATAGTACTCAAGATGTGACACACACATTAGGTCAAGTTGTTGTAGCCAAAATTTAATGCCCTAATCCCACACCAATGCATTCCACATCTCTCCCCTGTGAGCAGAGCCAAGAAACCAAAATTGAATTTTGAAGGCATTTTGAAACCTAGAATCTTCCCTGCTCATTATCCCAAAATCCTAGCTCTGCTACGCATGTAATGAACACAGTTCTTTTTTCTGGTGAATTATTTTTGCAATGTGACAACAAAATATGTTTGGAAAATTTTAGAAATTTTTCATTTTTTGGGGGGGGTGTAAATTCGATTTTTTTTAATAAATTGAAAAGAAAATCGCAAAATTTTGGCAAAACTTTGACAATCACGAAATTTGAAAAATAAAAACCCAGGGCAAGAATTCCAAAAGTAGGAGGCTTTTTTCAACCCTAAACCCTCCTCCCTCAAGCTGAACAACCAAGAAATAGGATCTACCTACCTACTACTATACCTACCTACTTGCCTATTTACCTACCTACCTACTAACCACCTGGTCAGTTTTGGTGATGCCACCAAATATAGGAATGTCCTGAACCGAGTGTTTGTACACACGTTGTATCGGTGAGGACACAAAGAGTTGGGACTACGGATACACTACCAGAAGGGCAGGTGACAGAGCGTGCTATGGGGATGGTTTGGCAGCATCTGGACGGGCCTACGCGTGCACAGACACGAGACACCATCCCGCCCCCACCCTCCTCCTCAAGATGGTACCTAATTGAGTTAGCCTAGGGTAAAGCAAGCCAGGAAGTATATAGTCCAAGGAGGCTGACTCACCATAGATGGATAAGCTTGTGTGTGCTGCCCATCCCCCTCACTCTACCCCTCCCTCCACCCCCCTCTTCTCTCCTATTAATGGACTTCTGTGCCCTACATGGCTGAGTTCCAGTACACCTCCGAATAAACTAGCCATATCCTTTTGTTTTCCATGTCGGCCACTTGGCACTCTCTTGAGTTGCTACAGGCTCTGACTGGCTATTACTAGGCTATTACTAGGCTATTGTAATTGAAAGCCCGATATTCTAAGTCTCCCCTGACTGACTCACTATATCCCAACTATTTTTGTCCTTTTCCCTGAATTTGTTTGATGGTAGAACCCTCGTACAAAACTCTCTCTCCCCACCCCCCCAAACACGTGTCTTGCATTAGGCTGCCTTTCTCCCATTGAGTTAAGTGTTGTAGGCGTAAAGAAAGCCCAAGGGTGGGGGGCTCTTCTGCCAGAATAATTAGGGACTGCGGTAGAGCCCATGGCTGCTCAGGGCTTTACCGAAGGTAAAAGACCTGCTTCAACAAAAATACCCTCCCCCGCCCCCCATGATATACCTGGAAGGTACCCGGCGGTCATTAAAATTAAAAGACGCAGAACAAATTGATGAGTGATGAACCCTAATTACTGAGGTTTAGGGGTTAACTTTCCAAAGACTCTTCTTCACTTCTGGTTAATGCAAAGGGTTGGGGCCTTCTAACTAAGCTTTGACGGAGGAGAATGACAAAACTAGATCTTTTGGCCGGCCCCTCCTTTCTTTTAAAAATCCTTAGAGGCTTGGACCATAGCTGCCTGAGTTATTTTCTTATTATCCTCATTGAATGACAAAAGATTCGCCCCGTTATCATTGAACTTCAGCCAATTAACATCCGATCATCACATCTCGTCAGCACGATCTAGGAAAGATTTCCAAGCTTGTCAAGAGAGTTGCCTTTATGGACCCAAGGGTTCCCCCCCCCCCACCAACATATTCTTTTTTTTTCTTTTGGTTTTTTCCCTCTATCATAAAGGACCCAGAGACATTAAATTATATTTAGAGGCCACCTTATGTCCATAAATATCCCTCTTACAAAAACAGAGGGGGCATTACACCCACCCACTCCCTTAAGAGTGGGAGGAATTTTATATAGGTGTAAGATCCATCCTATGAATAAAAGAATAGGCCTGACAGCCTACCCCACCTATGCCTCCTGATCTACATATGTTCAAGTTCATGAAAACCTCCTGGAGCCCAAATGGGGTAGGGAACATTCCACAAATGCAGCAGGCCCAAACTTGGCTACCACTTCCTCCTAGGTCCCCCATACTTTGGGGCTGCACCAAACCCTACAGTTCTTCTTAGGACCATATCTGTCATCACAGACCCCAAGTGCCAACTGCCAAACAGCTGCTCTGTTCAACTGCAGTACTGCATTCTCAGAAAGTAATCTAGCAAGTCACTGATGTAAGTAACTAACTATGGTTTACATCCACTAGGCGAGCTAATGTGTTTCACTCACAGCGCACCCACAAGGCAAAATTCAAACCATGCCTAAAAAATAATTAACCTGGACTGTATAAGCCTTTATTTAATGTACCAACCCTCCTAAACCTTCTTCTTCTTGTAATGAGAGAGGAGCACACTGGTCGTGTCAAGGGTGGCGCTTCCTTCGGTAGAGAATCTAGAAAGAGGTTCAAGAACGTGATTCGTGGATAGACAAGTGGAGTGCAAAGTGTTTAATTAAATGCTTAAGATAAGTCGCCACAGGATGAATCTTGAGTTGTAAGTAGTTAGCTAGTGCTTGGTGGTCAAGTGAGTCACAGCCACCTCACAGTTTGAACATGGGTTTCACGTTTCAATGGGGGTTTTTTTAAACCCTACAACAGAACAGTCAGCTGCGCGTATCGGGCAGACAAGAGTCAGCCAGCGCCAACAATTGAGATGCATGGGGCAAGCCTGTGAGGCCTACACGCATTTGGCAAAACTCAATTGAGCAATTATGAGGCACTTCCCCATCCAGAGGAAATCAGAGTACGCCATTAGCCGGTGGCCACATCACGAAATACACAGCAGTAGCTCTGGGGAGGGGTCTAGTCACGTCTTGGCACTTGGCGCAGCGCTCGTCCTGTGCTATAATTGAGAGGTCAATTGCGACGACGAAGACCACCATTGTTCCTTCATCCATCTAATAAACCCTAATGGATGTCTCATCCATGAAGGCACAAGCGTTGCAATAATGGTTTAGTGGCTAGTAATTTATTGTTCCTTCATCCATCTAATAAGCCCTAATGGATGTCTCATCCATGAAGGCACGACGTTGCAACAATGGTTTTGTGGCTAGTGAATTATTGTTCCTTCATCCATCTAATAAGCCCTAATGGATGTCTCATCCAGGAAGGCACGACGTTGCAATAATGGTTTAGTGACTAGTAAATTATTGTTCCTTCATCCATCTAATAAGCCCTAATGGATGTCTCATCCATGAAGGCACAGTGTTGCAATAATGGTTTAGTGGCTCGTAAATTATTGTTTCTTCATCCATCTAATAAACCCTAATGGATGTCTCATCCATGAAGGCACAATGTTGCAATAATGATTCCCTTCCTTAATGAAGGTGTGTGTGTATGTTCCTCACAGTTTTATATATTATTAGGGTTTATGTCCCAGCGTGTTGTTGTTCAGTATTGTGGCTGTTGACCATTTTCAGAGCTTACTATCATCACTGCTGCTCGTTCCTCAAAGAAGTTCAGTGCTCAATTTTTTTTTGATTTTGCAAAAGTGGCAAATTTTTGCTGAAAAACACAAGTTTTACACCATATTAAAACAGGTTTTTTTCAAGTGTTTCTCAAATTCTTTTGGCAAGGGCTCGCAATCAAAAAATCACTGGAAATAACTATGAGGAAGAATAGTGAACCTTGAAATATATATATATATATATAGGTCATTATTATTCAGGCATAGTGATTCAGGCAGAGGGATCAATGATTTTTTTCCCAACAATTTTTTTCTTTTCTTTTTGGGGACCAAAAAATTGGGAAGTTTTTGGAAAATACTGAATTTCTAGTGTAAATTTCACAAATCTTGGATATCAAAACACTGAAGGATAGAAACCTCATAAGAAACTACATGTAATGTAAAGAACTTTTAGAAAATTTCCTTTGCAATTTCAGTCACCTCCCTTGGCAGAATTTCCCTCGTAAGCAAGCGGGAATGAAACTTCCATTCGCACAAAATCTGAATTTCCGAATTCCTAGGTTTTTGCGCCCTCAAAAGAAAATCCTAAAAAAATTGTACAAAAATGGAATAGCCTAATGTCAAGTAGATGCATTTGATTTTGTTGTTAGGCATCCCTCCAAGGTTTAGGGTTTAGGGTTTGCAAAGAGCGAGAATATGTTCACATGTCATAACGAGGTAATGAGAATTATGATGACATAGTTAGAAAAGGAAAAATGCAAGTCCTTTGGAAGTTGTAGGGGGGGGGGGGTGGATTGATCCAATTTAGCCACTTTTGCCAGCTTTTTTGGATTCTTGGGAACAATAGAAACATTTTTGGAGAATTTTTGGATTTAGGCATAATTCTTGAAATATTCTAAATCTAAAATCGCACTTGAATTTGAATTTATTATTTCCTAATATGTATAGGTTAGTTGTCTTCCCCAAATGGACTGAGCAAAATTTCTCTTTCAGAAAAAGGGACAATTTTATGTTCATTATTCTTCATATTAACATTAAGGACAGCTTATGTTAACATATAAGGGACATCTTGTCTTGAAATTGAGTACAAGAATGTATATATTAAGGTACATTTGTGTTCTCAAGTGAAAACAAAGTTTCATTGTTGTTTATTAAACACCGGTAAATTGTTAGGAAGTTTGAATGGGTTTATAATAATCTCCGTCTAATAATACATGTGCCAAGAATTCATTCCTAGGGATATTTGTCCATGGATGATAATTAATGAACCATTTTGTGTTATGAAAATTTGGATATGGAGTTTGAGATTGAATATTATAAATTCTAGAAGTTGTCAGTGTGGAAAACTAGACAAAATATTTGATATTATAAGCATATCAATATTGAAATCACTCAAAATAATTGTGGAACACGAAGGTGTTGCTATAATGATGAACCCATGTTATATTTCCAATGACTTGGTAAGAGAGGTGGAATGAGAAAATATACAAATATATATTATTTTTTTGGTGTTAGGATAAAAGTAGTTGCAATATATTCTGATTTGGTATGTAACATTGTTTCATATGAAAACTACATTGTTGTCATATATCATTATATGCAACAATTGACAAAGACATATATATGATTATATTTTGTATTATCAAAGTGAGATGTTTCTCCAAGTCTTGTTCCTTGAATGTGTGATATGTGGGATATTTGTAAGTTAATGATCATGATAAACATCTTGATAATGTTGGCGTAACATATTAATGTTAAGATTTTGAATGATAACATGTGAGTGACAATATTTTTTTGATCTTGGAATCAATGATTTTCAATTAGGAAACTTTGTGAGTCTTTTCATTTCTTGGATGACTTTTTTATCAACATGAAAATTTGAACCTTGTAATGGGTTGAAAGATAAAAATCTTTTTTGGTATGCATGTGAGAATATTGTATAGGTCAATCCATGTTTATTGTCAAATGTAGGGTCAAATGCCAATTCATCTAACAACCTTTAGGACTAATGTACCCAATTAGTTTTGATTACTTTCCAATTCAAAGCTAAGTGAATTGGAAATTGTATTCAAGTGATTAATTGTATATGACTTATGCCTAATCGTATTTCTTTAACAATAAGTTCTATGGGTGTCCATTTTGACTAGATTTTGTTGGCTTCATATGAAAATGCATTTTTATGTTGTGTGTGACAACCTATTTTGGGATTTTAAAAGTTAATCCAAATGTATGATTTATTGTTGTTTATACATGTTTTTTAGAACTATCCATTTGTTACATTAACAAGTCCTCATAAGTTGCATAATTTTTTGCACACAATTCAATGAACATGTTTTCTTTGACCCACAACACAATGTGCATTATGTAATTGTGTAGTTTTATTGGCCTTATCATTTGGTAAATGGTAGGTTATTGGCACTAAACCATGTGATGAATATTAATATAGATTTGAGAACCTTTTTTCTTTTTGAATACCAAATTATTATGAATATAAATTATTTTGTTTGTGTAAAACAAATGTGGTATTTTGGAGTCATTTGGAGGTGTTTGTAAACATGTGTTGTTTAACATGTTGATGGGTGCAATGTTTTTACTAAAACAAGCCAAAATCACCCACTTGACCAACTGCTTATGAAGAGTGGATAATTCAATGAAAATGACATGGCCAAATTTGATTGGTCATTTAATGAAAGTATTTTTTAAATCATTATTTACATATCATTATTTTAATATTGTGATTATGACCCAAAACGTTGGCACAAATATTATTATGTAAAGGTGACTTTTTTTAATCTCATAAATATGTCATTAAATTTTTTTAAGACCTTCAAGGAATCCATTAAGTAACAAAAACACGCATTACACTACTTTAAACATGTTTATGGGCATTCCATACTCATAAGATTCATATCAAACTTTTTCAAATGTATTGCATGTTTTTATAATGCATTAGGAATAAGTTTGTGCAAGTTAATCCAAAACTTTCACCATCAATTTAATTTACAACTTGAAACAATGAAAAATCAATCACTTGTTACATGTTTGATTGCCTTGTTTTTAGCAAAATGCACTTTGATGTCTATTTGGGTATGAAATGTTATTCTAAATTTATTAAGCATGTAGATGAATTACATATTATTTTGATGCATGACCAAGTGTAATCATAACATTTTATGTGGTCATGTTTATATTCTAATCAACATTTTTAAAATATTCTTATATTTGAATTGTCATAAAACAATATGGGTAATGAATTATGTTTAATCATTGTTAGTAGGAATATTATGCTACCATTCAATTTATATTTTCCATATCTTTATAATATATAAATGTATGCAAAAGTTAAACATAATGAAACTAACATCTCTTCAAATGTTGTAAATCATTAACAAAAGCGATGTTGAGTTTCTATAAATTTGTATTGACACAAGTGCTACAAAGGTTTTCACCTTTTTTAATCATTGAGAACATGCATCATTAAGTAAAGGGATTTAAAATGGTGTTATTTGTTTACAAAAACAATATCTTTCACAACAATATCTTCTTAAAAAAAGAGGTTATACAAGGATTTGGATTTTTTCAAGGAAATTTGTTAAAGAGGAAGTTGAAGTGTTGCCTTATACTTCTTGTTGTTTAATGTAGAATTCATTTTGGTTTTGATGTAAACCTAAGTTTTTCAAATGATATTGCAGGTAAAAAACCTTACTAATTCCCAAATTTACATTGGAATGTAAACCCAATAAGCATTCCCCATCTCTCAAGAAAAATGAGGGTGGGAACATCAAGATGGGACTTTAAGAAGAACTCATAAGCAAAAGTTCAAGGTGATGTCAACTTGCACAAACCCAATAAACATGGCAGTTATTGCAAGTTGGAACCAAAATGGTGCATTAACAAGCCACGAATGAACCAAATTCACAAGTCACCACAACCCAAACTCGAAATGGAACTACCACCTCTTTTCCTATGGTGTATTTTGTGAATAGTTGTGAAGGTTGCATCAAAATGGAAAAAAATATTGGGGAAGGAATCCAAAAAATTATTGATTTTGCCAAGTTATGAGTCTCACAAATTTGTGGGCTCACCACTCTTGCATATGAGCTTGATTGAGGATTTTTCAAAGGAAACATTGTAGATATTGAAGAAAGTTTTTCAAATTCCATATTACATGTTCAAATCAAACGTCATTCGACCTTTGTTTCTTTGATTTCAATGGTTAGGAGTCAAACTGTCAATTTGATTTTGGCCACTTTTTGGGGTACAACTCCTAGAGCTCACAATTCCAAATGGTTAATGCAATCCCACTTTTGATATCTAAGTTACAAGACCCTTCCAATGATACTTTGGGGGCTCAATTTGGACCAATTTTACTATTATATTGTGGTCCAAAAACATTTAAACTTTCACAAAACTACAAACCCCAAAATGTTTCTCACTTTAAAATGTTGGGGATACACTTCTTTGCATTTTCCTATGATTATTGGATTGTGTTTGAATCACGGGACACTCTTCCAACCAACTGTCATTTTCATGTTTAATCTTGATCATGAGCCAAAAATCAAAATTATAACATTGGTGAAATATTATGTGATGTCATGGTTGACATCATCATGATCATCATTACCAACATCATTCCTAACACCTTCATGGATGAACTTCATCCATGAATATCCAAATTTCATCTATTGTTCATCCATAATGTAGTTAAAAAGGTGAACGTATGATGGTTGATATTTGAAATATTTTGAAATCTTAATTTGAGATATTTTTGTATGGAAATTTTCCATGGAATATTCCTTGAGCTAGGTCGTCAAATGTGTATAAATGAAATGAATTCCTTTCATTGCTTTTAGTTTATTCAAATTAGTCTGAAGTATAATCTTGCACCATAGTCTTTCTTTTCTTTTCATGTTTATGTTTTCATGTTTTATCAAAATAAAGTTATATTTGGACCTAAGTCTTGCATATTTCATATTCTTGTTTTTCATTAATGTGTTTAAAGTTATAATTAGGTTTTTTTTTTGCATCATAATTTATAATGGTGTCCATATCCTTTGGAAATCCCTTTGTCATGATAGTTTTGGATTACTTGTGGTAATTTATACAAACCCCTATGATCAGACCATGTTTGTGTCAATTAACACCTTGTTTGCACCTAATTTGTTAAAATGCAAGTCAACGTTGTTCTTGATAACTTTACAACACTCCTCGAAGAATTTAATGTCATTTTTAGCGACTCAAACAAGGAACACACATGCACTAGCAAATTGTGTTATTGTTGTTAGGGATAATGCTTAGTCATAATGTATGCATCATAATTTTAGAAATTTGGCTTATGAATTTCCATGGGACAAAACAATGGTCATGAGTGAATTTTAATTTGGTAACTTACATAGAATGTGAAGGACTTACTACTTACTATGTGAGACCTTTCAATTTCAAGTCAAGCCATTGCACAAATTTTTTTATGTGATACCATTTTTTTGGAATATTTGCCAAAAAAACATTGCCCAAAAACCATCATTCACCCAAAGGAGTTTTGCATTGCCCTTACGCCACCCCAACCACTAGTCGCTACACCAAAGGACAATCCCATGCAAATCATTAGGATGTGATTTAAGTCATTCATGAATGGGAAAAATAACATTAAAATGCAAATAATTTTTTTACGTGTTGTGGATAACTAAGTTATATAATTGGTGATTGTTTGAAAAAATGTGTTCAACACATAGGACATGGCATTTTTGTTACTAAGTCACATTTTCATAAATTGAGAAATGAGGATGTCTAATCTTAATAAAAACTTGGAGACTAGACCCCCATGCATTTAAAATGGTTTTAACTTTTTTTTAGACACAACAACTTCTTTCTTATTGCCCATCATGATCAAATGTAACAAGTTCACAACAATGAATATTCAACTAGATTGTTTGATTTTGGTGCATTTGCACGCTTCATCCATAAGGAGTTGGTGCAACAACATAAGTTGGTTTTGGGGGAAAAGAACACGTTAATATTGGTTGAAGTCATCAATGAATGGAATCTCCTTTCAAGACCTATAACGCATGAAACCAAGGCATTGCAAGTTATCATTCAGGCCATGCACTACCAAAGTTTTTTTCATTGTCATAATTTTGTCCTCAACAAACCCCATCATCATTGGGTTATTTTGGTTCATTCTACATGACCCATGAACGTATTAACATACAAGGAGTCTTCATTTTGAAGCATCAAAGCACAAGGCCCCTAAAATGAAATGATATTGTAGATGATGTCGCCATGTCCTCATAGTTCTCGTCTTCCAATTGAAAGATCAATCAATATGTGCATCAAGGAAAATGTTTAAATTCAACAATGATACTTCCTACTCCACATGAGACAACACTATCTCCAGTGGGCCGCCAAAAGTTATACCAAGAATTATCTATCACTATGATCACACCTCACAACCAACATAAACAAAAAAGGCAACCAATAGGGATAAAAAATGAATTGCCAATTCTTTAGGTAACCTATCATCCCTATGTTTTAAGATTAAAAAATTTCCATGTCCATGGTTATTTGAAAATAGTTTCATAAACATAAAACATCATAAAACCAAATGAATATGATAATCATATATATGTGATTTGAAATTATACACGAGTAAGTACAAAGTGATAGCATGGTCAATGGATTAGTGCACAAATCAAATAAAAACAAAACCCTTTTAATGGTGAAAAGGGGAATGAATGTTATATGGCCAAATTTGTGCTTGTAAGTTATATATTTCCTTTTTTAACAATGTTTGTGTTGTTAAACAAATCACACACATACTAGGCATGTTGTTTACATATGTTAATTGTGCAATTTTATTAACATTGATGAGAATTAAATGTTATTAAAAAAAACTTATGTAATTGAAAGCAAGACTTATAAGGTGCATTGACCATCTATGCCATCCATCCTACCAAATTGACTATTTTGTTCTTGAAAAATACAATGGCATTTTGATCCAAATAACAACACTACAAGACATAAAATAACCATGCAAAAATGTCATACACCAAGACCCCTATGTACCAACTATTTATATCATTGTTTTTTATAAACATACATAATGTTCCCACCTACACATATAAATCCCACTTTCCCAAGGATGAAAGATCTAGTTTTTCATCAACGCACCTAATTCATCCTCAAGGATTTTTATCCAACTTCCAGAAATGAAATTATATTTCTCCATCCATGCATGGCATTCATCCTTGAGGGTTTTCATTTTGTGTCCACGGATGAAACATAGTTTCCCATCCATACACAACATTCATCCCTAAGGGCTTTATCTTGTTTTGGGGGTTGACGTGTAATCTTTACCCCCTATGGGACTAAACAAACAAATCAAAGACAAACCTATCATTAAAAATAAATGGAGATTTGGGGTCTATGTATACAAATCATATCACTCGACAACTTGCTATCTCCAAACAAACATTATTCAAGTTAATGCACAATATTTTAGATCAATTAAGTTGAATAGTAGTTATGAATCCAATTTCCTTGAAACTAACAAGGAAGGCTCCTACCATGACATAGCCTATGACATGGGTTAATAATAAGCCCATTGAATGTGTGTTGATTGACATTAGGTGAATATATAGTTTACAATTGTTATATAAATAGTATAGGTAATGGCATTGGAGCTTATACCAACTAGATATTTGATTATAGAAGCGTCGGGGTCAATACTTGGACTAGGCAAGCATGAAAGTACAATATGTAGAATTCCAATTACTAGATTGACCAATAATGTGACGTGAAAAACTATCTTCAATATTCATTACCAATTGCCTTTTGTTGTTGCATGACTACTTAATGTAAACTAGATGTTATAGTATAATCTAAATTTTGGTTGGTGGGTATTGTTTGAATGTTGGATATTTAAAAAGAAGGCAAAAGAGGATAATGGCATTGCTCAATAATAGTTTTAGATTTTTTTAAAATTTTATTATATTTATCTAGTTTGAAATTATTTATTGTTTCAATCAAAATGACATTGAAATTGAATAAAATTTTAACTTAATTTTTTTCACACATTATATCGATATTCATGTTGACATAATAAAGTTGTTGAAATTAAATTGGTGAAAAGAAATCTTCAAAGGGAATTTTTCAATACATATTGTTTGAAATACTATAACCACCACATGTTTATATGTATGAAACATTTCTCAAGACACTAAGTTATCGTGAAATTATATGAATGTGACACAAAATTAAGTAGTTTTGTTATCATCAGCATTCTAGTTATTTCATTTAGCTTTATTAAGGTATCTACATGTTTATGTCCTTATTAATAACCATGATTTTTGTTGGGTAAATCATCATAATAGGCCTCTAAAACACAGTGACTTTCCAACTATCCCTGTGCAATTCATGCCCCCGCCATTAAGTTAGGTCAAAATAGATGATGGACAATATATTATTTTGGGGGTATCCAAAGGTTGAACTTGCATTGAAATATATATTTTACTTGGGAGTGATGAACATCTATGGAAAACTATGGTGGCTATGCATTAGTTTTTTTTAGTGTAATAAAAAGATTTGTGTTTGAATTTCTCTTTAACATATTATGCTATTACTTCTAACAATGTTCATATTTTTGTAGATCAAGCTTTTGAAGTTTGATCATGTGTTGCAAACACATGTGTGTGACCAAACAACAAGTCACCGCACAATGGAGCTATATTGTTTCTGATCCTGATTTTTTTGCAACCATCACGAGTTTGGCTGCGCATTACTCTCATTTACTACAGAAATGCATGGCGGCTGCTTCTAAAGAACTAAGGATGATCATCGCGCGTAAGGAAGACGGCGCACAATTATGGTTTGAGGAGGCGCTGCAATTATGATTTGAGGCGGTGGAGAGCACATGGCGGCGGAGGAGCTAGCAACTCAGAAGCTAGGAGAAGAGTTGTGGAATAACAGATGGTGGTAGTGCGAGGGGAGAGTTGCAGAGGAGGTAGTAAGGTTTTGGAGAGACCATGTTGTTGGAGAGAACGAAGGCAGATTGTGAAAAACGCTCACAAAAAGGTGTAGATGGAGGAGTAGATCGGTTGTTTTGGAGGAAGATTGGACTGGTTACATACTTTTTCCACTGCGCCAGTAGCCAGCCAAGTACTTGCAATTGGCATCAGGAAACATAGTTTGAGGGAGTAACGGAGTGAGACTAGAAACCAAAGACAGATTGAAGTTGTTTTGCACGGGCTACTAGGATCTGTGAGGAATGTTGGGAAGATGTACCTCAGTTGTTTGTGCATTTTAACGTTTTTGTACATATTCCCACCTTCAAAGTTTGCAGTACATGAACTTCGGGTCAAGAAAAGTGCTGTCAGAGTCTTGCTGTTGCATTCTATTGAGGACACAGGTCTATGATCTTGTCGAACATGTGTATGCCAAGAGTCACTGGTTGAAAGGGCCCTATTCCTGTGAGCTATCCGATTGATGGCAAATCGGTAGAGATCGAAGGCAATCTGAGTCTGTACACTCTGTGAATAAAATTCAAGTTCTGAGTTCCATGATCAGGGCAGTAAATGTTTCAAGAATGCAAACTGTGTATATTTGAAGATCTAGGTGTGCATGCAGATTGAGTCTTGAACATAATCTGAGAGGAAAGAAGATCAAGGGCCACGATTCAGTTTCGGGACCTCAGAATTTGAGCTCCTTGAGGATCTGCATCTTGCCAGGGTGTTTGATTAGAATGTGCACCCTCCTTTTTGGTTACATGTGGTCCTATTTTGAAGGTGGTAGCTATTAAGGTTTAAAACTTTTGCTCCTAATATATCTAAAAAGTTTAGTGTTTTAAGCTCTAGTAATCTTGGGTGTGGTTTGTCACTAAATGAAAATGTCATTGAAAAATGTATTGCAAGCACTAATTCCTTTAAATCATATGGGCAAGCTAAAACAACCAATGCATATTCAAAGTGTATCAACTAAAGAAGAGACATACATGGGTGAGGCAAAGAATTAACACAAACCTATGTTCTAATCAAGTTCCCAATAGGTTCCCAAGACATTCATAATGTGTTCCCCAACATCTTATCAACAACACCTCATTGTCCCATATGTTTTGCCCAATGTTATCCTCTTGGAACCTATATAGGTGGGCTAATTATGAGAATTAATATGCCTTTTTATGTTTGGAATTAACAATTTTATATTGGGAAGTCTCCCAAGCTTTTGAATTTTTTTTTCTATGATGGGACAATCAAAGAGGTTCATTAAAACAAAATTGAGCTTGAAAGGCACTCCCTGATTAATTAATATGGATCACAATAATATAACATAGATAATTAACATACATTCATTGCCAATTATGTGTTTCAATGGATAATTGTGGGATAAACGGCCATATAATTGTTATATTGTTTGGAAAATAACACCTTAACCCTTACGGTGAAAATGAAAGGGCCTTCTTAGCTACCTACTTTGTGGCATTTTTTTTATGCCACTTCTTACCCATACTAATGATATCCAATATTACATGTGTTTTGAACTTTAAGATCAATTCAACATATGTATAAGTTCATTGTTTATCATTATTCATGATTCGCACACTAATTTGATCCATGTCACTGTTTCAAAAAAAAATTGGGCATGTTTGTTGTAGTCCTTGGCAATACATATAATTGACCTACATGAATATTAGACGAACACCTACAAGATGTGTTAAGAAAACAATATTGAAGTCAAAAGCTATTCTTTTGTTTGGTATCTACTTTTGAGAAGTTTTCACACTTTGTAGACCCTTTTGTGTGCAAAATTGGAAAATAATATACATTTACATTTCAAATTTTTGGACATGCATGGACATGCATGGTAGTAAATATTGTCATTTCTATTAATTAGTTCATGGTATGCTAACAATTTTGTTTTTGTTTTTGAAGGAACCACATTGATTGGCCCATCACCAATTTTTTTGGAACTATTGTGGGCAATTACCAATCTAGAAACACCCATTTCCAAATTTTCACTCCTCAAAATAAAAGCCCAATGACTTTCCTTTGGCCCCCCACCCCCTCACAAGTTCTATACATGCTAATTGACATGTGCCCAAACAATATAGGACAAATAAAGGTGCTTGGGGAAAATAAGAACTCAAGAATGACTAGAAAAAAACTAACAAAAAATGGCATAAATACAACTCAATCAATTGCCATTCACTTCCATGCAATAGTAATGAGATGGTTGCCTTCACTAATCAACCACCATTTACTTCACAAAGGTGGTAGTGAGGTGGTTACATGCTTCATCATCTATGTTAGCAATGATTTTAGTAATAATTAAGTTCTACATCGTTGTTGGGTTCTTGTCTATCATATTGCATGCAATACCATGTATTCGAGTAGTAAATACAAATTATGAAACTTCAATCTGCAATCAACAAAACATAGTAAGGATGGAAGCATGCACATATAGACAACATCAGATAGAACAATATTAGTAATGTGTCTATTGATGAAGCTTGAGTACAAGATTACATATGGTTTTGGGCGTGCCCAAAAAAACACTCCTTGTTCATTATATCTCCATTCTTTTACTTGCCTCTTCAAACCTTTAGATAACTAACCCCCTGTCATATCGATAGACTTAACCATTTGGTAGGTCAAAAGCAATGATAGCCGAATTTGGTAAGACCCTACCAAATATTTCCTTGCCAAATCTCAGTAGGGTGCCTACCTCAAATAGGTTGGATGACTTCCTAGGTTTAGTAAACTATTTGCATGACTATGGTAAGATTGTATTCAAGACTTCTACAAATGTTTGATATTATTTATTTCAATCAAAATTGATTCTACGAATTCCTAACAATCTCCCAAGGGGAAAGGACAAAAACAAATCCTTGTAACCCATCCACAATCCCTCTTTCCCCAAAATAAGAAAATATACTAACCCTTTCAACTACATGTTTAGTATTCACATTGTTTTGATTGAGGCTAAATATGGTAGGGGCTTGAAGTATGGGTGTATATTTTTGTTTGAGTTTTTTTGTTAAAAATTCAATATTAGGCCTTTTGTCAACGATCTTGCCATTCTTAGGATTGTTCCAAGGACCATGCACCCACATGTTCCTCTAATGCTAATTTTATTTTCCAGGAAACTTGATTATTGAAATGAATATATGCAGGCAAAATGGATAAACATGTTAAAGCATAAAGATACATGTCATGTGCCCATCACATGTTATGTGCATAACATTTTCCTTTTACTAATAGCCAATAAACAACAATCACATGTAGTGACATAACACTCGTAACATTAAATTAACATTGGGTCACTAATATTGCAAACAACACATTTAAGTATTGCCTACTTTTTTTTCCTTGCCTACCTTTGGGCCCACCCACAATTTTCTCAAAAAAGATCCAAATGATGCAGCCCATACACATTTTGAATCCTATCATGCACATCTTGGGCCTATAATGGAACTTAATGTCCATCATAGGCCCAAGATATGCATTTAACAAGGCCCAAAATGTACCCAAAATGTGTTTACCTCTAGACACATCTTGGATGGGCAAACAAGTGTTAAAGTAAAAAAAAAAACATTGTTTTTATGTTGTTTCAAATAAGGACTCAATGTTGATTTAATTTATGTCTTCCCCCCAAATATCGTATTTTGTGCGATGTTTTATTTTTATGTGCATATAACATCAACATAATTGTACATGACATGAAATTCCAAAACATGGATCTTCCACGTGGGTGCATATTTTTGAACTCTGATATATATATACACACCTTTTGAAAAAAAAAGATTCAATTGTATGAAAAGTGTAAAGCTACTATAAACAATGGGTAAACACCTTCAACAACATGTGATTAGTACCCAACCAACAAAGGACTTGTGACATCCTACCAAACCAGACCACCACCCCACAAAGTAGTAAATAATAACATTACTTCTTTCATCAAAACATTAGTTTAAAATTGTGAGAATTTTTATGAATATTAAAAATTGAAGATGGTGATGATGGATGAAATTGTAGTCTAATATAGGGTTTTGATTTATGATCACTTCAGGTAAATTTTCAAATATCTATCAAGTTAACCCTTCTAAACATAAAAGTATGTTGGGGCATCATTAACAAAAAACTAATGCATTTATAAACATATCATGAGTGTGGATTTTCCATGGGTTTGGGTTAAAATCACCCACATACTAAAGGTTTTCATTTTGTGTAGGTTAACATTTAACACCAAAAAAGGAAATTTGTCACTTCACCTTGTGAAATCATTCATAACATTCACAAATTTCATGTTTTTTAATACTTGATTTGTTTAACTAATTATCTTGGATCTACTCTATTTCACACAAATGTACAATGAACTTCACTACAAAATTCATAATGTTGTTGACAAAAAACTTATGGCGATCAACACACAAAACACCTAGACATCATCAAAAACAAAGATTTGACATGACAAGATATAAGAATTGAACAAAACTACATAAAATAAAAGACATTGTAACATTGTGATGGCATTCAATCACATGAATGTGAATTTTATTTCATTGAAAATCAATTTTGAATAAATAAAAAGCTTAAATAATGCTTCAAACTATTGTTGATCAAACTAAAAATACATTGACTTACACAACATTTATTTATACCTATCAAGGGCAACACCATGAAAATTTGGCTACCTCCTACTAAAAAACCACCATCTTATGAACCTTCTTATAAACTATTAAAATTTTCATTATGGATGAAAATCAAACAATTATGGATGAATACTAGTGTTGTTTAGTTATTAATTTATAGATTTAATTGCATCTGGATACCGATAAAATATATTTTTTAATTAAGGAAATATATGTATTAAAAAAATCAATTTACTACAATAATCGATTACACATTCAATGAATAGGTTCGTTTCAATTTTTGAAACATTACAAATATGCACAAATATTATGCATACCAAATATCCAATTCTTGTTGTTTATAAAAAGTTTAAAAGAGTATAGCCTAGCCTCCCAAAACAAAAAAAATATGAGATTGAATTCAAGAGTTGAAGCTCAAAAACGAAACACAAACAACACCGAACAAGGAGCTTGGAAAGATTGAGCTAAAGAGTTGAAGCTTCGAAATAAAACACAAATAACACTAAACAAGGAGGTTAGAAAGTGTTAAAGCAAAAGTCAATGATAAAAACCGATGAGCTTGAAAAATGCCAATATTTATTATGTTGTCATGGAAAAGGAGAGAGTGACACAAGGGTTTTAGGTTCTTCCTAAACCTAAAAACATTTTCATATCCTAATTTTTGAAAACCCTGATGGTGGAATATTTATTTTGAACCAACCCCGTTTGGACATATATGGTTACACATCAAGATAGAACTTAGGTTCACATCTAGCAATATCATGACATATATGTTTAAAAACCCCCATATTGGTTGTATCCATATCAAAGAATTATGCATATTGATATTTGAATTTTTTTGGATATTTAGACAACACTAGTGAATGCTTGGATTGCATAATCATGTTCAAAGTGTGAATGCTCATTTATGGATTGTAGAAACCACATTACATTTGATTGAACATCAAATTTAGTTTGAAACTTAGGATCCAACTACTAGATGAAAATCCTTTAAGGTGTACCACCAAGGATGAAAAGGACTTAGTCCTTACTACAATTTTTTTTTCCCTTATATTTTGATCCCCATCAAAATTAATGAATAAAAAATTGTCAAATATTTCATAAGTACCATATGTTAAACCATTGCAATTTTAGAACCCATCATAATCATCCATAAATGTGTCTTTACATGGTAAAAAAAAAACTAGGTAAAAATACAGAAAATGGTGACATTATGTCATGATTTTGGTACACCTTAAAGAATTTGGACCCTACTAAATGTGAAACTTCAAATGATAAAAATGAAACTCACCTTGGAATTCACATAAGCTATGAAAATCTATGACATTTGAATGTATTGCCATTTCACCCATATTGTTCATAATTAATTTTTAAAACTCTAGTAAAGGCCCATTGATTTATGTGCATTTCCTCATTAGACCATTTCAACACACATTTCAAAGAAGAGAAATGTGTAAATTTACACCATGAATGACATGCATGTCTATAAAAGGTTATTTTGCAATGCTAACTAAGCTAAAAAACTATAGTACAAAATGGACAAGGTAAGGTTGATATAGTGTAGGCGTGTGAAAAAAACATTATTCATCATTATTTATGACATCTAAAGATAATGGCAATGTTTAGGAAAAAACATTATTAAAAGAAAAGTTGAAATAGTCGACATATTGCACAAAAGATAAGAGAACTAGGGATAACTAGATATAGACTACTGAAGAAGGGATAATTAGCTAGTGGATCCTTATAGAACCAAGGTGATAGTTAGAGTAGTTACAATCACTTTGAGTTTCAAAGAGTATAAGAGGTGGAATTGATGAAGGAAGGGCTTCTTTTTCAATGGTGTAATAGAGTCTTGGTCCTTTAGAGGTACCACAAAATATTGTCCATGCATGTCCGTTGTCAAATTTTAATATAAACTTCCTAATACATCTATATTTAAAAAAATTAATTTGAAAATTAAATAGGGGAATATGACAAGTTGGATGTCTGAAAACATGATACAAAATTAAAAGTTTCATATTATTATTTTAGAAAGTATTTTGTTGGTATTCAAATTTGAAAAAATATCAACATACTTTGAAAAACAAAACTTGTAAAATCTACCCGAAAAAAAATACCATAAGGCTACATTTATCTTTCTCCTACATTTAACCATGTCACTTTAAAGAACATTCATTGCCCCAATATTGTTTACAATACATGTACTTTTTATCGTATTAATGTTTTTAATATTAAAATAATGTTTCAAATAAATAAACTACTAAGTTTAGTTAGGTAGAATCTCTTCCAAATTAAAAAATGTTGAAGTAACCAAATTCCTCAAGTATCTAACCATTTTGGTCTTCTCTAAAGGACCAAAACCCAATATGGCTTCTAATTTGAACGTTTGATTTCATGGAAGTATATTTATGTGTGTTTGTGAATGTTCTAATTGCAATGAAGATGATATAGTGTTTTGTAAGTCATATATATAAAACATTAAAATGAACCAAGATGGTTATAATGGTAGTAGTAGTGACATGCTTGCGAGAGAAGGCATTGGTACTTAAAGTGAAATTTAGATAATTACATGAATAGTTGGAGTACATTGTAAAGGCAGAAAAAACATTTCCAATACTAAAGATCATCTTGGTTATTATGGTACTTAGTGTTTGGGGTAATGTGATGGACAAAAACTTAATAATTATAAAATTTTAGTGAAATTTGTAAAACTTTATTGTTAAAAGGCAAGGGTTTCAAAGCCTTGGGTGTGGAATGTTGTCCTTCATTGATTGGAGTTGTGCAAAAACCACCACCTTATAACACTTTGGGAACACTTCAAGACTTTATGCTTCTTGATGGAAGCATTCCAAGTTTGTTTAGCCTCATTTGACTTTGCCAAGACCTTGTTGTGATCTAGCTTCTTTACTTCTAACAACCTTTTAAATGCCTCGACTATGCTTATTTGGGAGTCAAATCCTCATTGAAAGGATTTTAAGATCACAAAGGTAGTTCCAACACTTTCAAAATTATTGTTATAAATAACAAGTCTCAATATCAAATTAATAATTTAAAGCTTTTGGGCATCAATTTCTATTATTAATTGGTTCAATTTACTAGTATTATTATTGTTTATTTTTTTAACACAATGACAAATCTGATTAACAAGTTGTTAACACCCCCAAATCAAGGTCAATGATAAAGGGCCACATGGTTTTCACCTACACACTAGTAGGTTTGAACCCACAACCTTTTTTGAAGTCCTAAGGTCTCAAACATGGGTTGAACCATTGAGTTATCGTTGTTGGGGTTGATTGATTCAACTTCAAAGCTATAATTTTGAAAAGGTTACCATAATTTTCAAGTTGTAGCCCTACTCTCATTAATTCATTTATTTATTGGTGTGAAAACAAACAAAATAGAAGCTCATGGTGAAAACATAAAAAATTAGACCAAAAGATACCTCCACCTAAAATCCAATTTTTAAATATGACAATTTACAACATTAACACAAAAAAAAATTCAAAACATTTAAAAACTATTCATTATGAAAACATCCATGTTTCCATTGAGTCTATGATAAGTTGAATACAATATTTGAAAAAATTTAGTATAATAAAATTAAATTGGGTCAAAACACACTCAAAGGATCCAAAATGGGTGTTGGATGTTAGAAATTGCCTTAAATTTCTTTGCCATTTGAAACCTTGGTAATCATGGCAAATTAATTTCTTTACAACACATATGAACATCAAGAAGCTCAAATTAAAAATCCATTTGATCCAATTCTAGGTATTGGTTTAGTTACAAACTTTTGAAAATAATTTTATTTTCATTAAAAATAATAAAATTACAAAAGACTTTCAAAAATTTCATATAATAAAAGTAAGTTGATGGTAAAAAATAATAATAATAAACTATTAGACATATTTTTAAAAATTGATAGGTTAAAAGATGTGGAATTTAATTTTTTTTGAAAATTCAAAATATGTTCTAAATTTTCAAAATGTCAAAAGTGTTTTACCACATATATATGGGGTATAACAAATATGATGTATTGAACAAAGTTTTAGTTTAAAATACATGAAAATTAACCTTAAAATAATGAACATTTTTTTGGTATGATTTGAAATTATGATCATTTTCCAAGACAAAACATAAAATTTGCAAGGAACATGCAAACTTTTACAAATTCCTATTTTTTGAACAATGATTAAGAAAAAGGTGTGATTAATTGGGGCAACTCTGACCATTTTTCATAACGAGTTGCAAAAAAATTATCTTGGGGAAAAAAAACATGTAATCCTAATGTAAAGTAATGCCATCAATTCCTTTGAGTGCGGTTTAACAAGTATATTTGGAATTAATCAATGAATATTGTGTTCTTTTATGTATTTTTACATTATTTTTTTGATGTATTTTAATTATAATATGAAAATCTTAAAATTCTACAAGCATATTTTATTCACCATTAATTTGAAAGTAGAATAATCAATATTTCATTTATTTGGAATTTATTTTTTATGTTGTGAGCTTTGCTTGAATTTTGATGAATTTACTTAAACCTACTTTAAACACGTGATTGTTAAATATAGTTGTAATAAAGTCCAAAATTTTTAATGTTAAATATTAAATTAAATAATTTTTTATGTGCAATATATTAAGGGCATTTAATGGTTACCTTTCATTTATGTTGCAAGGTAAGTTTTTAGTTCACTCAACCACTTTCACTTTCAAATGTTGACATTTCTTTCTTTACAAATGAGTTGGAATCAACTTTGATTTATGACTAAAACATGAACTCCCCTAGTATAATTTTGTCTTCACTTTCTTTATCCTCAAAGTCTAAATCCATGTTTGCATTAGGTTTATCACATTGAAAAGATTCAAGTGTTTGAATTGATCTTGAAGTTAATCCAAGATAATCCATTTTGCAAAAATGGCCCAATTCATTAGAAGACCTTTGTTCCTACAAACAAATTGTTAACATGAAATTCTAATATAGTAGACTATTTTAAGAGGTAGAATTTATCATAACATTTGTAGTTTGAATAATTGTAGATATAAAGTTGTAATTTGGATTATTGTATAATCATTTAATTTATTTATCAATCATGTTGACTATTGGTTAGTTTATTAGTTGAATTTACCCGCATTTATTTTTGAATTGAACATTTATAAATAGTTTATGTAGAACTTTGGATAGGAAAAATAATTTGAATTTCATATGCTTTAAGCTTTGAGATGAGCTTTATTTTGTTTTGAAAGGAAATACATATTTGTTTTCAACTTTGAATTTTCACTTACACACTTGTGTTTGGTAGAATTGTAATAGTTTTTCTTGAACATGTTTATAAGTTTGATTGTAAATCACAGAAGTTATTCGCATATTAGTTTAAGAACTTTCATTTTGTGTTTAAATCAAGATTTGAAGATTTAGATGAAAGGAAAATATTCCCTTATCCACAAGCCTTTGAAACTTCTTAATGATATGATGAATAGGCACTTGTGTCCTTTGATGTGTTATTGTCCACACATCACATAATCTAAGCTATAAGCTTTTCATTACAAAAAAACTCTATCTGTATCCCTTTTTGTTGAGATAAGCCCCAACAATGCCAACACTTCCAAACAATCTTTCCCTATTTTCAAATGCTTGGGCAATAGATTGACATCATTACACAACATATATTTCTAGATGGAACATCTTTCCAAGTAATGGGATTTTTCTTGCAAAAGATAATCTCTAACACCTTGGCCATATAAAAGGTTTACATATGGTGACACAATGCCCTCCATTTTAATTGTTCACATAATTATATCAACAACAATTGAATTACTAACTATTAGAGACATTTTGCTTCATTCATGGCAAAACTTGCCAAGTCATCTTCAAGATTCATATGATATTGGATGCACAATATAATGCTAAGTGAACTTCATTGGAGTTGAAACATACAACACAAATATAATAAGAAAGGTGAGAATGAAAACATGGGAGATTTGGGAGGACAAATTCTCATCAAAATTGAAAATATTTTGAAAAGCAAAGTGGGTGATGAATTTGTAGTAGAGCATGTGGTGGATGTACTCATGCACAACTAGTTTCCCCAAGAGGATGAGGGAGAGCTTTTAGCACAACTTGAGATGAACAATGATGATAACAATAAATTTGAAGATAATCGTTTATATTTTTCGAAGTTGTTGTTAACTAAAATCTTAAACTGTCACATTTGTTATTCGTTTCTCAAAACTTTGCAATTGCACTAATTGAGATATCATAATATTAGAGGTTCTTATTCATGTTTGAAATTCACCTCCCTACCATCCACATCCTCCTTGTTTCCACATAGTATTATTAGCACATGACATTCACATTCCACAACCAAATATCCATAATCCATGTCACATTGTTCTATGAAGGCATTTCAATAGTGTGGACAAGAAAACACTAAGCAAATGGTTAAAGAAGAACTTGGAAACCATGAATCAAGCAAAGTTACCCATTTATATCATGTAACATGATTTTATAACTATTACAAACTTTCAAACCATAAGTAAATAAAAGATAATGAAGCAATTACCATTGGAGGGGTTATGATCATTTTTCAACATTTGCAACATTTCATTAATTGACATGGTTGTTTGATGTATACAATATTCATTGTTACACTAATGGGTAGTGTTGTAAATCTAATAGATATGTTTACAAGGTGAAATTTGTGACCCAATTTATTAGGTTTGGAAGACACCCAAATAAATAACTTCAAGATGGTTTTAAATCTAAAGAAAAATGACACAATGACCTCTTTCTCAAGTTATAAGTTCTTCCAACAAAAGGTGCATGTAGTTCCTTGAAGTTCAATACTACATGGCAACCATATTTTTGACATGCATACAATGTTTTTTATTGTAGTTATTTTAAAGTTTGACCTTGGCCTCAAAGGTTTGCAATCACATCTAGGGTATAATACATGGAGTGGGCTAGGAAAGTGTTTCGAGACTCGAACACACTTCCAAAAATGTGGGAGAGTCAATTTTAATATTCTGAAGTTGTTTTCTTTGAGTGTCTTGAATCTTTTGGACAAAAACATAGATTAAAAATGGTGTTCAAATTGGACAATCTTTAGGCCATTGGAAAAATCTTGAAGTGCAAATATCAAAAATTGGTTCACGTTATTTATTTGGAGATTTGAAGGTTAAATTATGCCCAAAAGAGTGGTTGGGGATCAAAGTATTAGTTTGATTTGTGATTGTTAAAAGCTAGAAAACATGGTCTAAACATCTTTAATTGAAGCATGCAATATGCCATTGAAGCATGCAATATGCCATTGAAGCATGCAATATGCAAATACCTTTCTAAAGGCTACAATGCTGTAATCGAAATATCCTCTATCATAATTTGTTATGAACTCACAAATTGTAGGTTTCACAACTTGACAAAGTTAGGAATTTTTTAGTCTCCCTCCTTGGGACGTTTTGTCAATTTGCCAATCACAAAATATACTATAGAGAGGAAAATGGTGAGCTCCTCTTGAATTTAGGTTGTGATGTGCCTTGTGAGTTGGGTTATTCATGACTTATCCATGCATCATTTTGGTTCCAATTTGCATTAATTTTTTTTTCTTGGTTTGTGTAATTGATTTCATTTTGAATTTTTATTTATGAGTTTTTTCTAGTCTTATATTGGAGCTCCCATGCCATTTTTTTCTATAGGAGTTAGGTAGTGTGAGTTGGGTTTGTTTTTCTTTGCAAAATCAAAAATTCGTTAATTCTTTACCCTCTATACCACTTTACAAACCTAAGGATGCACCATTCACCATGCATTTTCAAATTACATCTTTCACACCACATTGCATGGGAGTGAAAGTTTTTAGCATGTTCCATGTCACTAGAAAATCAAAATTATTGCCAACAATTCCATCAAATGGCAATGTGCAAAACCTATAAAGGAAAGTGCTTTGGTTTCTGCTTAGGAAAGGTTGGTTCCCTTTTGTCATGAAGATGGGGAGGATTCTTCAAATTGCGAAAAAATGGGATAATTGCTCAAACCATGATCCCACTCGTGAAGCTAATGTAGACTGGAGCTTAGATATCGTGATTTAGTCTGATGTATTCATAATATTTGGAAGCAAAATCAAAGCTTATTGTTTGTTTGTGGTACCAGTGTAGATTGTTGGTTGGCCAAAGGATATCATGGTACTCCGTGGGTGACTATAGTAGATAATTTACCAAATGGCCTAGTGTTGAATGAACTTGAGTCATTATGCATACTAAGGGGGTGACTATAGTAGGTAACCTGCATGGCCTTGTGAAATGAACCCATATAATTTGCAGGGGCCATAAATCAGGCTATTGACTTTATCAGAAAGTTAAAAGACTTAAGCCACCATCCGGCTTGATAACAGCAGCCTCGTATGAATGAAGCAAAGCAACTGCAGTGTATCAAAATTTGCAAGATGGATGGGGAGCTCGGAATGTAGTTCATTATGAGGTAATTTGTGCCTGGAAAGAGTTTCTCAAGAATGATCAAGTTTGGCCGAGGATTGTAACATGAAAACCCACAACTGCTTCAGGTTTCAAGGATCACCTTTGAACTTAAATCAAACCACCAAAGCTTTAGATATCCAGAATACCATAATTTTCATGATTTCCAAATAGTCAAAAAGGATCACACTATTGTCACACTTCAGCTCCATCTCATGGATCAGTTGTTTTGTGAAGATATTGCTGCCACTTTATACATAAGGTCACAGCACTTTTACTTAGAGTGACCAAAAAATCAAAACAGGTGTCTCATTCTGCTCCATGCAGAACTACATTACCAAGCCACAGATAGTCAAAATTGCAAGAACATCGTCCCTTAGGTGTTGCAATACCATGAAAACTGACCATAACCAAGACACTTCCGTCGTCAAAAGTTGCTTGCATTCCCTGTTTGAGCAAGCACCCAGAAAATATCTTCTGCAGAATTAACACAAAATTGGTAAGTTACAGATCTTTTGTGCAAGGAATGACTTGTATAGACAAGAGTCCACCTTTGGTCAGACTCACCCCTTCAACAATCAAGATAGGCAGAAGAGATTGAGACATCAACCATGTTTACCATTCTAGTTTCATATGCCTCCATCAACCAGAAACTCCATCAGTTTTGCGCTCCTTTTTCTTGCTGCAATACACCCATCCATTGCATGTCACACAAAAGCATTTTAGGTGAAGTTCTCAAGGTGCTAACAGGATGCATTGCCTCAAACTGTGCTCAAACCATCTCCGTTACAAATGAGCTTATGATTACTTTGGGCATATTCAACCACAGCTAACTTTTGCCTTTTGTGAAGATAACAGAACTCCCCAAATATAATCAGCATGTGTTCTATCATGTCAACTTTGTACCATCATAGGGCTGTTAGGTGTTCACCCATGTGTCTGCCAAAAGTACCAACTATGGTTGAAAACCCCATGAAGCAATCCTGGCAAGCCAACATACTGGAAATGCAACAATAGTAAAACTTATCCACAGATAGTCTGAATGGCCAACCGATACAAACCTTGGTTGACCCATTTTTGTAGGTTGCCATTGCTGTCTCATATTTTGCCTTCCTATCTGCAGCCTCTGAGATATAAGGAGCTTTTTCCTGCACATCAGGTAAAGCCAAAGTTATCAAATCCCTGTCTGCACAGCCACTTTTCATGATGACATCAGCAAGATCTCCAGCTTTCAATTTACTTACAAACAGAGATACTAAGCCAACGTCCGGTCCTTCAAATAATTCTTTCAACATGCATTTCTAGGACATCACAACTGACCTCATCAGACAGCTGGAGCCACTTCTCACCACCTGCCTTAGCACTCTGTATACCAACAGTTCACTCATTTAACAGCAAGGAGGCAAAGTCATTTACGGAGGAACAGAAACAAATATCAGGATATTGCTTCCAAATGTTGGCATTAATTCTGGATCATTCAAAGCATGCTGTTTTATGAAAATCAACAGGAAGGTAAAAGAACAAAGTACGGGCTAGGATGGAACCCAAGTTGATAATAATCCTTATCTGCATCTACATGAATATTGACCTGTTGTTCCTTGGGATCCATGAGTTCTACACTTAGTTCATGTGTGGGGATGTGTCAAGCTAGCTTACTGCAGTTACTCCTTTCACATCAGGGTTCTCCTCCTTAAATGTCTTCCTGAATGTTTCCCTAGCCACACCAGATGTAGCACACAAAACAATTAGTGACATGTGTTGCAGAGTGCTATACAGAGCCCATTCTGCATAGAAATACCTACACATGTATTGGGAGCTTCTCAATACTTTCAACATAAGTCAACCTGAATGGAATGAGAAATAACCCAATAATAAAGTTATAGAGATTCCAGATCCAGCAACATACCAGAAAAATGAAAAAAGATCAGACATTAACTCTCAAAAACACAGAAAAGAAGAGTGGTTTACATAATGGTGAGAGCCACATGCATGTTCAGTGAGGTTCAACAGCAATCTGTATGGTGCTGACTAGCTATCATGACACCCCTACTGACTTCCTCAGCTCCTGGCCATGGGTGGAGGTCAATGTCAGACATAAACTAAAATACTGAGTTTCTGTTAAAAGATCCACAGAAACAGGAAGACAGCCATCATGCTGGCTAGTAAAATAAAAAGACATGGAAATTACCCAGAAAACCTAGGAAGTGGAAATCAAAGAGAAGGGAAGACCTCAAAACAACCCAACAAAGAAAGAGGAATAGAAGATTGAAACACAACAGAAAAATTTGAGGACATGATCATTTGAATATGAAGTGGGATTTAAAGAGATTCTCACTCAGGATTAAGAAGCCCTTGGGACCATCATTCAAAGATTCTAAATACAGAAAAACTGAACATAAATCATAATTTGTCAAGCAACCTTATTTGATTTGAGCTGAACTTTGAAGACTGACCTTTACTCTGCAGAACACTACTTAACTGGCCATTTGAGCTACAAATACCTTTCTTCAGCTACAAAGCCTTGAACCAATGAAACCAACAATTGACTATGGCCAATTTAGAATGCAAATGAGGCATATGAATCATGCTACTACCTGCATATCCTGACCGTGAATAATTGTAAATAATTACATATTTTAATCCTTTTGAAGGTTGGGTTATTGCTGAACTCAAGACATTGCAAAAGCCACAATTAAGCTAAGAAAATGATTCAGTGTAAAGGAAACCACAAATAGTCTTGTCTATATAAATGAAGTCAGAGAACTGAGGCATATGAAAAACCAATGGATTCTCTACAAACCTTCTTAGTACAGACAACTTAGAGAAAAAAGACAAGAATTAGAGTTAATTTTATACTTATACATGAAGAGGTAGAATAGCAGTCACTGCAAAACTTGAACCCAAAGGGATACTAACTGATGCTACAATACAAGAGGAACAAGTTATCTTTCAAGAAATTGGCCAAGAAATACATTTGAAGCTCCTGTTACCTTGGAAGCTATACAGACACTCCATGACCTGAACTCCTTACTATAAAATAATGTATGCGAGCTTGAGGGCTCTACTCTGAACCAACAATTTTTTTTGTAATAATAGGACTTAACCATCCTACCAAAAAAATAGTCACTAGAACCTTGATTCTAGCTTTCAGATCTGAAGGGTTAATCTTGAAAAAAGTTTGATAAAAAAAGGAGCACAACAAAAATCCCCAAAGAAATAGTGAGAACCCTAGCCTGTGTTCACACAAGGAAAAAGTTCGCCCTGAAATGATAAGGCACTCACATGAAAACTAAGTAGGCAGATGGAGGTCGCTTGGGCATGTCTGAATCTTTGGCAAGCTTTTTCTTATTTGCTTTCCCCACTCTGTTCACAGTGCAAAATAGCATATGCTAAGAATTACCTTTGATAACAATCTCATGGAGAAAGTCAGATGCCAACAGCAGCACCAACAATCTTTGGATTTCTAGACAGGAGAACAACTAAATTGCTTTCCACTTCTCCCTTTTGGACCTTCCAAATAGATTTGAAACTCAAAATAGCTCTACAATGCAAGTTTAGTCAGTGTTTGGGAATCTTTAGCTCAGGCAGAACTCGCAAGTAACAACAACTAAAGCTTTCAACAGAAGAAAAAGGAAGAATATACCTCTCAGTCCTTGTTATGCTTGCAGCCTCCCCATTGACATTTGCTATTCACACCAAGGAAAGAACCAGAATTAGGACACCAATGGATAAGCCCTGCAATCAAAAACCATTTGAAAGAAAGGGCAGCACTAGCTAGCTTACATCCAATGACCTTAGGTGTTCTGATAGGTGCTATCAATGCAAGTGTTTCTTCAATGTAAGACATCCACACTAAACCAGCCAGGACAGTGCAAGTAAGAAAGGTGCTCCACAAGGACAGAAAATTTTCTTTTAATGCAGATAAAACAACAGAATGCATAGGTTCATATTCAGAAAGTCATGTAGTGTACGCACATGCTCTGGCCTTGGTCTGTACATTCTCCTTGGTGAACCACACCTCAGAACTAACCACACCAAGGTTGGGTTCCCACTTCCTACAGGTGCGATGTAACCACCACCGTCATCAAATTATTGTCAAACAAAACTCTTTCGTGCTGCACAACTGAACAGACTTGAGAAAAGAGTGCACACACTACTTGAGGAGGCTACTCATTGAGACTTCCCAAAATAAAGAATGAAAAGCAAACAGCAGCCAAAGTCAACACGAGCTACAGGTTAAGGAATGCATTACGCAGTTCTATCTGCGATAGCCGCTCTCCTCCGACTGGAAACATTGGCCCCGTCGTCCCGAATTCCAATCCACCCACAGCTTGCTAAAGGTTTCAACCCTAGACTTTCCCTCACGTTCACACCTCTTACAGCGGTCTGAGAACAACGACAATAACATCAAGCACACAAGCCAAGTTTCAAAAACGCTGATGGTAGCCAAATTCTCGTGGCGCAATGTTCCAATTACTCTCCCGTATATACATCTTGAGAATTCTCGTTTTCAACAATACATTCCTGCTCATGCACACGAGCGACACAGAGAGCAATAATACCAGTTCTACAGCAAAGGTATGACAGGAAAACAAAAAAACAACAAAGCATGTGAGCTTCATACAAAAAAGCCAGAATACCACGACGACGACGTACTTCAGCGCTTGGCCGGAAAGGAACACCATGAGGAGCTTTTGCTTTCAGGTCACAGAACCCCCCCGCGCTCAACATTGTAGCCCCCTTCCTTTGGATTGTAGTTTTTGACACGCATAAAAACTGCAGCGATGCGATGAGGGTAGTACGTTATAAGAGGGTAAAAGGATAAAGTGCGCGCACTCGAGCGGCGAGAACAGGTGAAACTGCGAAGACTCAAAACCCACAACTACCAACGCGGACTAGGGTTTGAACTTTTGAACTACATAATAACCAGTAGATCTCATTGCAGACCAGACCATTACAGCATCTCCACCAACGCTCAGTATGTGACCCAGCCCTGGAAATCTTGGATGAGGTTCATCAGTGAATCTACTGTAAGACTCCCGGGACCCTGAAAATAACCACAGCTTCCAGAGCCCTGAGCTTCCAGAGCCCTGGATCAGTCTACTAAACACAGTCAAATTACAGTTTCTGATTGGCTAGATAGTTTGATTGGTCCAATTGTGTTGGTATTAGTAGTCTGCCACTTACTTGCAGTCCAAATTTCAGTTTTATGGGCGGGGTTGGAAGAAAGTTAGTAACTAAAAGTTGGATGTGAGAAACATTTTTGCAGGGTCATCTAAGCTTTGTTGGAGATACTCTTAAAGGCCTAGATCTTTTGAACCGTACGCCAGCTGGGCTTTGGAAGTGTAGAGTACATTTGTTAGTTTCTTGGGTTCTGTGTTGAGGGCCTATGTTTGGGAGGACTTAATAAATTACCACTCCCTCTTTTTGCCAATAGGTAGTTCCTACCTACCACAAGGAGAATTGGCAGGGCTGATGGCAGTTTCCCCACCATCTAAAAAGTCCATGCTCCACCACTGTCTGAATTTAAGAGCCATAAATTTGATGTAATCAACTCAACCGTCCATGCTTTGTAAGAAAGCTTTATAATCCTTTTTTTGTGTGTCTCTGACTCTCTCACCTGTTTCTCTCTGTTGGAAACAACCAGCAGCTGTTTCTTCTACCTTGCACTCATAAATGCTCAATTGAAATTGGATGCCAAGGTATTATGGCTACCAAGCAGCAGCCAGCAACCATGGTTTCATTGCTAGAGAGTCCTGTCTTGTAGTTGCAAAATCATGAGAAAACTCAGTTCTAAGAAAAGCATACAACAGAGGTTTCATATGCTTTGACTTAGTGCTTTTCAACAATGCGTGCTCCTTCATTGTCTAGCTTGCTCACATATGCAGTTGCTCTAAGACCGCCATGAGAAGCAAAGGCATCCACCATTGCTGCCCCTATCAATTTTCCCTGTTCTTCACTGTTTGTGATGGCTACTGCTGTGGGACCTGCCCCACTTATGGTGCACCCATATGCTCCTGCATTCTTGGCTGCTGCTGTGACAGCACCCATACCAGGAATAAGAGGGGCCCTCTGTGGCTCAATGATTGTATCTGATGCTGAAGTAAAACACAAAAAGAAAACACATTCAGTGAAGGAACACTCAACTTGGAACACTTGCACATCTGCATGTAGGCTCAGATTTCAGCTCCCAAGATGCATATCTAGGAGATTGCAGAGAAAACTCCACAACAGAAGTTTGAACAGGACTGTTGTGTTAGTTTCAGCCAAATCAAAACACTCATAACAAGAATACATGTGATCATAACCTTATGAGCATCATTCACAAAGCATCAGACCATTACCTTCACCATGAATGATCAACTAGCTGCCACGACTCCCCTCTGTTTTCATCAGCTCCTGAAAGTAGATATGCTCCCTAATGGATAACTCCCAAGATGCACCCTAAAGACCTATAATGGGCTCAACATGGTTGTTTCAGAATGTGTACACATTATTTTCAGGTAGAGTCAATGATCCTTACATAAAGCAGCACCTAGAAGATGAGAATCCCCTTGTAAAATGGCAGTAACCAATGCAGATGCTTGGCTACAGTTTGCAATGTGCTTCTTCATGGTTATCTGATACACAACGCAACAGAGTCCTCACAGAATTAAAAAACTGCTGTCCATAATCTTATGCCCACCAGAAATGGTATATAATGCTCAGAATCTGCTCAGTTTAGACTTCAGCAGACAACTCTCGAATGATCATTCTTGAGGTCTGCCTGCAAATACTGCAATTCTCAGGATACAAATATTTTGACATTCTACAGTTCGTGGATAGAAGCAGTTATGAGCCTATACATCAGTACACTCCAATAGGTTCTGACATTTGAAGAACTAGATGACATTTCTCCTTGGAAGCTACCAGAAACAATACCATTCTCTTGGTTATGGATCAGCATTACCTCTTTTGGCAAAACAGCCCGCATCTCCTTTGTTGGTGCCTCAAATTCAGGAATCACAAGCACAAAGACAAGCGGTTTGTCTTCTGGAAAGGCAAGGGGAATAAGATGGAGGGGTGTATAACTTCGAACTAGGATAAAGCCCCCCATGAGTGAAGGTGCCACGTTGTCTGCATGGTACCCACTAACAGTGGCCTCTGATTCTAGGCCTGCTTGCACGAGCTGAGCCTTGCTCAAAATGCTCCCAAATAAGCCATTCACCTGAGGAGGGCATGACTTCCAGGTTAAAACATAGACAAGGTAACAAAATTTAGGTTCCACTATTTCAAGGTAGATATGGCAGATCCCAATTATAACTAAGTCCCCAGCACATTATCAGTTGATCTGAAAGTTGCAAAGTGTCTGCATGAGTGAAACAGGAGAATGTTGAAAATGGGGAATGGGAGTAATACCGCAGCTGCAGCTGCAGCAGCACTTGCAGCACTGGAGCCAAGTCCACTTCCAAGTGGCAAGCCTTTGTGAAGAGTAAGGGAAATGCCCACAGATTGCACTCCCAGTAACTCCAGTGTTGCTTTCCCTGCAATGCCCGCACAGTTCTCTGCTGAAACACAGCTGAGTCGCCCTTCATCTCCTGTTATGGACTCTATCACTATGTCCCCAGCAGGCACAGTTTCACACACCTGGAAAAATGCACATATCACTTAGATCATGTCTGTCAGATATTATTTCAGATGATTTCCAAAATAATTTCTTAGGAACTCTAGACACTCTCAACAAAGGAGCTCCTTACCAGAAAAATATTAGCTCTAGTCTGAAGCTTGACCACACCCTGTTGCCAATTATTAAACAAGAGAATGCAATGACAGTTGCAAAACATTGGCAAAGTATGACTTTCATGTTTTGAGAGACTGCTGGCACTTTCACGTCCTAGATTTCAAGTGACACATATATCTGCTACTATGATCATGACTACACACAGCAGATGTCATAAACAAGAAAAAACAAAAATGGCAAGTAAACTTTCATCCATGTCCCATAAACCCCACCTATACATGCAAAATCCAGGACTATTTTCTTTTAAGAAATTAAATGAGGGAGTTTGCAGGAAAATAAGTGGAGCACAAATGTGGGAGGAAAGAAACCATACATGAGTGTACCTGAGCGGTGACAAGGTCCCCTAAGCCATTCACTGCACAGCCCAGAAAGTCAAAGCCCGGACCTAAATTTGCAACAGTTGCTGGTGCAAAGGCCTTCACATATTTGAACACTGGCTTTGGCTCTGACGATGTCAGCTGAATTATTGGTGGTATCAACACAGTTGTTTTGTTCTCGGACCTCACCTGCACAACAAGCACGATATACCTAAGCAGTCTCTAATGTTTTTAGCTCCTCTTCAACAACATAGGGGAATGAATATTATCAACTTTCAGGTTTCAAAAATTCTTGGTCACAGTATGATTACCCCTTTGACCTAGAACAGTCAGCTTCCTAACTATGACCAAGATGTGAAGGCATCAACTAGATGATGACATTAGTGTTCACTAACTCAGACAGGAATACAAGGGAGATCATACATGTAAGTGATGTGGTTGCCGTCTCTGATGACAATGCTGGTGCCTACTGGACCTGCAGTTGAGGAGAACATCAAGAGAGAGATGCAATCAAATCATGTTGGGAATTGATTGCCTGTCTGTCCACAGAGAACACATACAATTGAAAGCATGAAAACAACAGCCAAAGTCAGCATGACCAGAGGCCTCTTCCCAGGGGTACTTGGGGCACTGCTCCTTTCTGGGATCTGCCATTCCTCAACTCCATGTGTTTTCTGTCAACATGGACAGAGAATGAGTGCAAAAGGACTCAGGTGCTCATGTTCAAAATGAAGAATAGACCTAAGGTTTGAGGGGGGCAATACCAATGAGTCTCTGTGATGTCTGCTGTGCTCACATTGGAAAGAAAAGAGCCACCCCAAACTCCAATCATGGTACTGCTTGCTTGTGGCTTTAACCCTACACTTCCCCTTGCATCCACATGTCTTGAGGTAGTCTGAAAATGGCAACAATAACATCAATACAGAGAAGACCAACACAAGCCAAGTTTTGAAACTGCACTTGAGCAACATTTGCAAACCAGAAATGCTTACACCTAGCTCCATTGATGTCCAAAAAGTACCCTTTATGATCCAATCTTTACTAACAAGAACTGGAGCATGGCCTGGTGAAAGCTGCGAACATGGATGAAATTCAGAATAGATTAAGAGGTCAGTGCATGGATGCGCACAGTGAACTCGAATCTTCAAGACATACTCTATGAGATTGCAGAGAATAGCCCACAACAACAATTAGAAGGCAAGTATGGTGTCAGTTCCAGCAAAAGCAGAATAAACACAACAAGAACAAGTTTATGACCTTGTGAATGTCACCCACAAGTATCAGACCATCACCTTTCTCATGACTAGCTGTCCCTCACTGTATCAGAGTGATGGCATTTGACTAGCTGCCATTACTCCCCACACTTACCAGTTCCTGAAAACAGGTTAAGTATAAAAGTATTCTGCTCACCATTTCAGACAAACGGCTATACAGAAATCTGCATCCCCAGTTTTCTGTTCTATTTCCAGAAGCAAATGAAAACGCAGAAATTTGAAGACATTATTCATACTTTCCAGACTTGAATACCTTCTGGATGAAAGCCCTTATGTTCTTCACCAAGCACCACCATAGCTCAGGCACACAGGGTCCCAGGGAAGGATTCCATAACAGCAAGGCTTTAAAAGGAATGAAATACAGACAGACACGATAGCCAAAGAGGACCATGAAGAAGAAGTTGATGATACCCTGGTACTTACGTCAGCAACAGTGCAGTGAGCGACACGATAATGGCCTGTTGATTTTAGGTCCCAGAACACTTCCGCCTTCAACATTGCAGTCCTTGTTGATTTCGTATACACGGATTACCTATTCTCGGAGAACAATGACAACACCACGAGGATGGCAACAGCAAGTGTAGCAGGCAAGTTTTGCACAATTCCTGTAAACAAACAACATGTTGCCCTGAAACTGCGACAGTTTCTGTCTGTGCATAGCGCAAAACGGATGCTCAAAAGGCTAAGACCCTACGCAGCCAGCCACAAAAAAGATAAGTTCAACGAGATTCTGCACGGATGCAAACAATCTAACGCACGCAACAAGCAGGATACACAATAATCACAACAGAAGTACCTTAAAAGCTGTAGCCGAACAAAGATTCTCAATTTCTTACTCTCCTCCTCCTCCTCCTCACCCGGTAGCTGCAGATTGGTCTTTGTACCAGAAGAGAGAAGAGACTCTCCACTCGGCTCGTCTTGCACACAGCTGCTGCTATTCGTGGGGAAGATCCCGTAAGAGACGGGAATAGGACATGACCGTCGCACCGCAGCTATATTGCGACGGTATATATATAGGTCGCGCCGCGGCAATAGGGTATTTAGAGCATATCCAGCAGTGCTCACACTATGTGACCCTGCACAAATGTCTTTTTCACATTCAAGTTTAGTCGATTATTATTTTTCCAATCCCACCAATAAAATTTAAAACTCTGACTGCAAATAGGAAAGAGACTATTAATTGGAAACCACCTCCAGGAACCATTATGATTGGCCAATCAGAAATGGGGAGCAGCAATCATATCACATTTATTACACTCTTCTCCACTGCTAGGCTTTGCTATGCCTTTATCAGCCTCAGCAATTTTGGGCCAAACCCATTTTGCTCCGCCAAACGGGTATGTTTTGACTTTTCTTCATCTAATTTTCAAATGGAGAGTCACATACTGAGCACCGGTGGAATTACCCTTCGGGTGCCAAGGTGGCTTGGCCCATGACGCAGCGGGAGGTTAGGTCGAATCTCGAAACCCACCCGCCCCGGATGAGTCCAGTTCGAGGGGGGAGAGAGAGAGAGAGAGAGAGAGAGAGTCCGGAGCCTGTCCTTGAGTCGACGAGCTTTCTTGGCCCCCGATTGCACGCCCCCCGCTTCTCGAATCATCTCGTCGTCTGGTAAACTTTGCCATAGCTTTTCTCTCAAATTGCTTGTTTGCTGGAACTTGGCTCTTCTTATTATTTTTCTTCGATTTCTTTCAGCTTTGCTACCGCCCCAGGCAACCGAAATTCGGTTACTCCAAGTTTTCACTAGGTCTCTAAGCCAAGGATTGCTTTATCAACCTTGTTTATTGGGGTCCTCTGTCAGCCAAAGCCATACCTTCACTTCTGAAGACAATGAACGAACTCTCTTGATGTTTTGCATGTTTGATATGGATATGTAGGAAAAATAAATAGAGATGTGAACGTTGGTTTGTGTTCATTTTGGTTTCCGTTCAGGAGTAGAGAGAGAGAGTAATGGAAGTGATAAGTAATAAGCATTACTGAGCATTTGTTACTTGATGTCATATCTGGCTGATGAATAAGAAACAGAGAGGAGAAAGAGAGTTTCACAAACGTCAGATCAAGGAAAATGGCGACTCTAAGAAATCTTAAGATCAAGACAGGAATCTGCCGACGAACCCTGAAGGAGCTTCATTCTTATGTGAGTGAAGTTGAGCAGGAATCTGCCAAAACTATATCCATGAAGGAGTCAAATGCAGATGCCTTTGACATCAAGCAACAGGTTCTCTCTATCCTTGCTGTGTCTCTGTGCATTTCTAATGCCCAAGATTTGCTGCAGTAAATTAATGCTTAAATGGTGCACAATCAAAAGAACTTGGAGGAGGATAACTGGAATCACCTGAGTAACTAAGGTAATGCCAACAACTGGAGTGAGTACCTTGTGGCCACCAATCTTACTGTCCACACTTCCACCCCAACTCTATGGCTGTCTTCCACCAAACTGGGACATGGGTCTATAACCACAAGCACCCTATGTCCATCATTCTGTTATTTCCTTATACACAAAATGGAGTTGGCATGCACTTACAAGTAATCAATTTCACAGCATTGCAGTATTACATTTGAATAGCTTGAAATTGTGATATGAACCTGCAGTGGAGCATGTAAATGAGATATTTCTTCTGCTATTGTTTAAAGATCTTAATATTTCAGACACTGCTAAATTTGGTTTTCTAAGGCTATTGAGCTTTGTAGCTCAAATGATGATCTTCTGAAGAACAAAGGTTAATCATCAAAGCATGCGTTAAACATGAACTTGAGGACCACTTAGTGAAGAGAGAATTGTGTTTGGTGCTTGAGCCTTTTGAATCTCCAAAATGATTCTTTCAAGGGCTTCTTGCTTTTAAGTGGGGACCTTCACTGTGTCCAAGTCATATGTTCATAAAACTTCTGGTGTTTGTTGTCTCTTCTTTTCCTCTTTACCATTTTGCTCCCTTTTTTTAGGGTCCTTTCTCTACTTGTGTTCTCTTTTCTTCTTGATTTTCTTTCTGAGTTTCCATATCTTTGTGGCTGAGTCTTTGTCCCACTTCCAGCTTTGTGACAGATACTCTGTCCATCAGTTGTCTTTGACATTAGCTTAGACCCATTGCTGGTAACTGACAAAGCAGAGATATTTTAATAATACTACCATACATGTTGCTGTCAATGGTTGTTGAACATGTTAGAAACTGTTGATATTGTCTTCTCTGCTTTTCAGTTCTAGGCTGTCCATTTTATTTGGTGTTTTCTCTTCTCTTCCTGCACTGCAGTTTGCTATTGAAGTCTCTTGATGTCTGGATGTGAATGTCACACATCATTAGGTCATCTTACAATGTATATCCAGGTTGGTTGAGTTCTCAATATTATTGCAGACACATAGCTTGTTTGAGATTTGTTTAGTAACTAGGGTAATGTTGTAGTCCCACCTTTCCCCGAAGATTCATAGGGATGTCAATGACAGTGTATGCTAGAGTGCAGAAGTCAAGATTAGACAGTTGTTCTGCCTTGTGTTTATTCAGCAGTGCTTCAAATGCTTTGCAAAGAGTTTGATTTGAAACCAAGAGACTGCTTGCAGTGTAGATTATTTCATGACAGACTACCCTTTATGTAGGCCTCTCTATACCTAAGGTCTAGATGCTTTGCTTCTACAGGGGCAAGCTAAAATTAATGGAGCTTACTGTTACAAACATGTTGTAGTTTAAATGAGTTTATAATTAGCTATGTCTCTTGAGTGCTAGCTGTTATTATGACTGAATCTTCTTGTTGCTTCTGGAAATGCCACTGAAATTCAGGGTGTAGGTTGTGTTGTGCAATTGTTAAACTTCAAATTTGAGCAGATTATCATATACTTAGGTACAACCACAATTTGGAAGTCAGTCAGGGGTAGTGGCAGTTAGTCACTGCCAGTCGTGATGAAGGTGATGGTCTGATACTTTTGAAGTGACACAGACAAGGTTATGACCACACTCATTCTGGTTGTGTTCATTTGGTTTTGCTGGAACTGAAACTACAGGTACCTTCAAGTGTTATTATGGAGGTTTCTCTACAATCTCATGGATACATTTCTCATGATTGTATTAGCAATGGAGTTTTTCAGGAAAATGTGCTGGCAGAGTCACGCATGATGATTCCGGACTGTAGAAAGCGGTTGGAAGGAGCTTTTACAACTCTGCAAGCAGCTGTGGTGAAACTCTTCACCCTCATGTGTTAACAAATATAGAAGTTGATATATTTGAAACATGTTTTAACTTTCATACAAGGCTTGGACTTATGGGGTTGTGACTTAGAACCAGTCAGTTCTATGGACTTTTAGATTGTAGGGGGTGCTGTTCTGGATAGGTATTGACCATCTAAAACTCTACAATTTCAGCTTTGAAATATGCAAGTACAAGCTTTGCAGGAAAAAATCCCAAGGTGCTTGTCAGATTTTTCGAGAGGCAGATGTAGGCAGCATAGCCTGAACACCAATGAAGTGTGTTTCCTGGCCTGTTGATGATGCCCATCACATGTTTTGTGCATACTCCTGGTCGCCTGTGGCTTAAAGTGTTTACCATGCAAATTGTGATGACAGGTGGAGGCAGAAAATGATGCTGTCAGCCCAGAAACTGAGGAGTTTATAGCTGCCAATGAGCTCATTGCTGAAGTAAAGCCATTGTTTGCATGATCTCACATGCTAGCCACGTCTGAAGTCACAAAACTATGGAGAACAAGTCTTATGAGAGTATTTTCAAAACAGAGTTGTGTATGGAACTTCATGTGATGAGCAAAAACAGAAGCATGTGAATTACTGTTTCAGCATTCTACATAAATCCTAGAACCCAGGAAGCATACTAGGAGGTCAACTTTCAACCCTAGGGAGTTGTCAGGTGCCTGGTGTAGCCCTGAGGTAGTGGGATATGTATCTTCTCTGGCATGGCTTCAACATCTTGAATTTTATTACCTGCAATAGTAATTTGTTCTATAACAGAAGTTTGCATTCAGGCCTGTTCCTTGGACTATACGGTGATTATGCCTAGTATTTTCAGATGTCCATGCTGAGAAGTGGGAACACCTAAGCTGATGTGATAAGACAATGCAATGGCAGCAAGTTCAGTATTTTGAAAGTGGTGACTTTTGTAAGTTACAAAAGTAGACAAATATTTCCCCCATATTGTTAGGAATTACTTGCATAGAAGATATGTGGTTTGAAAGATGTTGTATACATCAAGCCTTAGATGGCCATTTCTGCATGCCTATGGAACTGCGAGCCCATGTACTCATGATGGCTATCCCATGTAGAAACCCCAGTTATGCATGAGATGTGCATGAACTGACTTCCCCTATCATGCTCTACACAAAAATTTGCAACTTTGAGGGGGGTGTAGACAAAAGTAACAGTTACTGGGACCAACACATGCAAAAATAATTCCTCCCACCAACAATATAATCTTCAATTCTCTACTAAAACAAGTAGATGGTTTTTTACATGATTGTGTTAGCAAATCATGAGGCATGAAAGATCCATAGGTTCCCCTTTGTAGATTTGAACCACTCTAGTAACAAAATTACAATACCCAGCAGAAGACATAAAATGGAATCCAGAGAAAAAAATTGAAGGTTTTTTTTTGTGCTCTGGCGAGGCAGTGAAGAGGCAATTAAGCAGTAGTGTGTGGTAGCAATGCTAGGAGGTGTTAGAGCTGAGAGACTTGCTAGACTCCGGTATGGAGTAAGTTTGCAGCTGGAGAAGTTGCATCAGAAGATTTGGTGAACTTTTGATGGCTGTAGGGAACATGATGCTGTGGGAGGTTACATACATGGCATAGAGAGAATTGATTAGGCAGTTGTGTCTGCATTGTAGATGTGGTCCTTTTCTGAGGTCTCTTACTGGGGGTAGAGATGACTCTCAGCTGTGTGAATATTTATCTTTCCATGGTGCAACTCAGAAGTTGAATGTTCATATCTGGATGGTGAAGATTGTGAAGTTGATGTGAGATCCTGGGAATGTATGCTGTGTTGACTTTTTTTGACAGAGCTCAAAAATGTCAAGCTGTGGATTGCATGACTGATTGTAAGGGATCTGTGTATTGTTAGATTGAAAGCTATTTCACTTGTCTCAATTGCCATGACAGTCATTTGTACTATGTGTGCCATGACAGAGGTGTGTATTCATGTTGTTGGTATATCCAGTTCTTCCACCTCTGGTTTCTATATCATGATGCCCTAACTAATTTTTTTGGCAAGCTGTGTATTAGCAGGCCTAGAGTTCCCAAACTCACCATAATGTACATACACAGAGGGAAATCATTTCAATATTGTCATGATTTCTAGGACGTGCATGTTCTCAAAAGTGGTGTTTTCAAGGGGGGTCAAAGGCATGCAGACATGCAAAGAACCCACATCCTAATATGTGCAATGTAAGCAAGATAGGGCTTTGTTTACAGGGTTTCAGAGGCACGCACCTGAGTAAAGGCCCACTCTTTTTTAATCAAGTTTTCTCCATGTTGATGTTCATACGTGATAGATTGCTTGGTTTGGGATCCGTATCCAGTGCCAACCGGCTAAGGTTTCGATGGCCGTCTAAAATGCACAATTGTTTCGACACCTTTTTTTTTCTTTCACCGTCTGATCAATGAAACTTTTAGCTTGTGTTTTTGGCGGTGAGTATATGGAGCACATCTCCAGTTCTTTTGAGATGTCGATCGAGTGCAGATGGACTTGTCTTACTACGCATGGTGTACGATTTTGGTAAGACACTACATCTTGTTCTCTCACTAGACTTTTGCTACATTTCTGAGAGATGCGTTTGGGAGCTGCTGAGAATACCATTTGTCGGTGGATCCTTGCAGGGACTTGAAATTACTTTACAATTCTCATTTCTCACCCTTCCATTTAGAGCATTTCGCATCATGAACCCTAATTTGGGGAAAACTGTCACTCCTGACCTAATTGTAGCTCTTAGCTGTAAATCAGACTTAGAACTGTTGTGGTTGATTGAAGGGCAGGGTAGAAAGCCAAGACTAACGCCATCTGGGATCTTCTAAAGGTCAGGGACCTTGTTTTGTATCCAAAGGGTGGCTATGGAATACAAAAGGAGCTAGATCTGACACAACACCAGAGCCAGGCCAAAGTGCACGACCCTAAGTCAAAATGCCAAGAAAGGTTTTAATCATTGTTGTGTGTGTAAGTGTCAATAGCTCTATATACGGCCTGTAAAATCTCATGTAAGTGTAAACCATTTACACTCACCCGACTGAACTTTTTACACTTATAATGCTGTTGTGTGTATATAATTTTTTACACTTACGCGAGGGCAGTGTAAATATTTGTCAAATACACTTACATGTCCTGTGTAAATGTTTTTTGGGGGGGGGGGAATTCATGAAGTCATCCTGTCTTTGGGCCTCCTTTTCACTCTCAAACCTCTTTTTCAGTGTATCCATAAAGTAAGAAACTTTTATTAAATCGGGGTACGAAATGCTGAAACTTAACATTTAATGAACAATGTTCAAGAATAATTATAATAGTTGTATAGGTAGGAGTAATGAAAATATATGTAGCAGCAATGGAGGCGCTCAGGAAAAAAGAAAGACACCCTGAAATTCAATTTATCACAAAAATTGATGATTTTCTAAGTTTCACCCCTTTCAAATGTTTATACTTGAAAAATAAATCACCTTATTTCTGACCAAACTTAGGGCTCTGATGTTAAGTTTTCTTATTTTACAAATATTTTTACTATATACCTTTAATAATCATACTCTCTTGCAAATACATATTAATTAGTTGTAGTTGCATGCTTTGATGGTTTTTTTGTTTTTTTTTTCATAATGGACCATTTGGTTGGCCTATCACCAAAAAATTATGAAATGCCCCCTTCCCTAAAAAAATTCTTACATGATTTTACACTTACGCTGTTTTACACAACCATGTAAAACCATATAAGTGTGTTTGTTATACACTTACATTGTTTTACATAGCCACGTAAATCATATAATTATATATATTTCTTCAAAAATTCTTACATGATTTTCCACTTACACTTACACTGTTTTATACAGCCATGTAAAACTATACCCTTACATTGTTTTACATAGCCACGTAAAATCATATATTATGTTTATTTTTACACCTACAATATCTTACATGGCATAAAAGGAATTTACACGATTTTACATTTACACCAACTCATGGAGTAAATTTCATTATGAGATTTACACTTAACACAGAGTGTAAGTCCCAAACCACTTACACACACAACACTAGTTTTAACTAACCCTAGGCCAAGATGCTCCAAATGAATTCAACTTATGCCAAAATCCCCAGAGGTTTCAAAGCCTGAATATTGCCATGACTGGAATCAAAACACCAAGAGGCCTTTAGAATATCCCATACCATGGTCGATGGCCAGTGGTAATAACATAATAGCGTTTTTACTATTCCATGGCTGTTCTTCCAAAACAGGGGTTTGCAATTAGCATGCCTGGAACCAAGAACAATCTGTTTGATTAAACACTTGAACGTTAATGAACAGGGAGTGCAACTTTCTGACCTTCAGAATATTAAAATGGTGATTATTCTTTGAAACATCAATGTGTGGGTACCTTATTGACACAGGCAAATCCAAAGATATATTTACACTTATTTGTCACATTTTGTGGAATCTTAAGTTTCTACACTGGTGTAAAAGTTTCATTATTATTTCAGATTTTAATCATGATGTTTGAATACTCGAGTCATCTTAGCAATGGATATTTAAATGGTCACCAAGGACCAGACTCTAGAGAAGGAAAAGACTATCCCTCTCAACCTCCAATCAAGAATTCCCAATATAGCTCATGCTCACTCATTGGACTGGCAGTTAACGTTATATCCAAATGCACTGTCAGGATGGTAGCTTAGGGAAAACAAGGGCACATACAGTAGGTACTTCTGCCCCATTTAAGGTTGGGCTCAAAATCCTTATGCCAGGAACAGGGCCAGGAGCAGTTGAAAAGAAAGCCTCTTTGAGAATCCTGTGGTAATGGGAACTTGTCAGTAATGTTAATGCAAACTTCCTAGTGGGTGGCATGTGGACTGAGATGGCTTGGTTTGCAAGCCATGGCTCTGATTCTATAATCACAAACCACTAGGCATTCTTTCCTGCTCAGAATCATACACCAAGTGAAAACCTAACAATTGTAGCCAAGTGTACACATTGTGCAACAAAGCTGTCAACTGGGAACCGACCCTCAGAACAAACTTAAGAAGCTACAGTTACAAATTAGGGTTGAACAATATGGAACAAAGTTAAACTGCTTTCCACTTTATATTCAACAGAGCTAGTCCCAGGTCAGTTCAAGCACATGAAAGTGGCAAGAGTGCTGTGGAAAAGATTTTGAGCTTTGAACACAAGAGGGGAGGATGCAGTGTCAGTTCTAGCCTTAGTGCAGAACATGCTTACTCTGGTTCAAAATTGTGCTTACAATTCTCATCTCAAGTCTCCAGAAGCATGTCCTACCAGTATTTAGACTTATCCTAATGGGACTATTTCAACACAACACGAAGAATGCTGACTACAGCCTAAGACTGCAACACTAGTCAAAACATGCCGATAAATGATGGATGTTCAAAAGTACAGAGCTGTATTCTTTTTGCTATAAGACTCAGAGGCATCAGATGAGACTAGCTATTGTGTGAAAGCAAAGACTGGTCACCTTAGCAATCCTTGGTGGACAGTGGAACTGCCAGAACTCCCATTAAAACTCAAACTCTCCAGTAGCCTGTCAGGACATGACAAACAAAGCATACTGTCTGTTACTCATCATCACAAGATGACTAAAAATCACTGTGTAAAGAGCAAAGTTTCAATTATCCACACGATATTCCACCATTACAATCAAGCAGAGACTGGCAGACTAGATACTTGTATAAAGGTCATAACTATGGCATTTTAACCTGTAAAAGAGAACGAGAAACTGCCTGTGTGCAATAGTTGAAATCATTTTTCAAAAGACGTTTCTCTTGAAACTCAGTATAGTGAAAACTTAACCCCTCATCCCTGGTAGTGTATATCATGATAAATTGTGGAAGATTGGTCACATACAACCATGGCAATTGTATATTGATCATTCTCCTCCATCTATAGATTCCTTATATGTGTTAATGCATTGTTCTTTGCACCAAGACTCTAGCTAACCAGGGCCTGAGTGTGAAGTGAGAGGATGCAAACCTTCACAAACAAAATGTCACGGTTATTCAAATGCATGATGCCATCCTTCAAGGTACATTTCCACTTATTTTTTGACCTGGTAACCTGCTTGTTGGACAAACCACCAGAAAATATATGTGGGTTAATACAAGAATGACAAGCTAAGGCACTTTCTCCAAACAAAACAATCTCTCCACCCATGTTCAGGTTCTCCTGAGTGAATCCAGTGTTATAGCTACTAAAAATCTACTGTTTGGTTCAGAACAAGCAGATGTTTAGTAGCTATCCTGTAACAGAAGTAGGCCCCATGCCAAAGCAACAGCTGTAGCTGCTTTTTCCCAACCCATTTCCTTCTGTACTAATTGGTCATTGTTGTGCTGGATTTCCTCAAGTTTGGAATAGGGCACCAATTGGAGTACCTTATCAAACTGTGCAAGCACTAGATGATTAGTCTTCAATTCTTCATCTCCTTGGTCTGTATCATCCAGCTCATCGTCATCATCTTCATTCAAGGGAGGCTCTGAACCATCAGAATCAGTAGGTTCTGCCTTTCCTGCAGCCTTGGGTGTCCCATCATTGGCTTGCTGTGCATCTGTGAGATCATAACACATATCAATATGGTTGTGGAGAGGAAATCCAATAGCAAAACTTTCCAATTGTCGCATCCCACACCATGCAGACAACATCTTATCTCAGAAAAATCTTAAAACTTGTTCTGGCTGGCAACTCACGGTAACAAAGCCCATTCCCACTAACATCTACATTTCAATGCCCAGCTCAGACTTGCTACAACAAGCAATGAACATAATTAACTCTATGTAAGATCCCATTGCATAGCTGTGTGAAATTACTCATTCCGCTGACCAAATTGACCTCCCAATCTGCCAACTACTGGTCAACCAAGCATGTACCAACACATGGTGGCAGTAGCAGTGGTGATAATTACCTTCCTCTCCAAGCTCATTGTAGTCCTCCTCAGCAACAGTCTGACAGTCAACAAAACTAAGATAATTGAGAAATCTCCGGCCAACAAAAGCACATAAGCAAATCAGTACACTGGACATCCTGGTTAACTGGTATAATACAGTATGCAACTCAATTCCATCTGAACACTCAACGCCTTGGGGTGTTTGCTACATTATACTTTCTCAACAGATGTAAGAAGCAGAGACATGCACAGAGAGGAGCAGAGACAAAATAAATGGAAAAGCACTTCCCAAACTTGCTTACTAAACCCTACCATTGAGGACCCTACTGTGGTACAGAAAATTACATCATCATAGTTGTCATCAATACCATCCAACTGGGGAAGTCTTGATAAGCCATGTCCATGCACAAGATGTGCAATTGTGGCATCTGCTTTTTGGACTTCTTGCTGTGATAAACACCCATCAGTATTCCTGCCAATAAGCCTCTGTTGTTCCCAGGAGGCACTTGCATCTATACCCTGCACAAAAAAAAGAAAGGCCCTGTCAAATCCTCTAACAGCTTTAACCATTGCTAGACAAAATAATCACCCAGACCATTAGAGATATTCCTTTGTTGGTGCCCGAACAATAGTTCAAGTCAAAAATACTTTTAGTGGTGGGGTAACCACTTATGCCTATAGGAATAAGCTCATTATAGATCATGAGGCACATTACGTTGTTTGAGTACTTGCCGTATGGCTGGAGATGGCAACAACTGATGAAGCCAAACTTAATTCCTCATCCCCTGCCCCATCTTGCTGGGGAATATATTTTCCAGACACATAGCCAGAGGCCATTTCATCATGCTTCCGCTTCCCAGTGGACAGAGTGAAGAAGTCCTGTTCCAAATGTAATAAACAACAAAGTTGAGCATAGGAAATCTTCACAAAACACCAGTTGTCCATCTATTGGAATTTCATGAAGGCTCTGAATTGCATACCAGGGCCCAAAGTTTCAGCCATGGCTTAAACCCTAGTCAACATATTCTAATAGGTGAAAACTGAAGGGGACAAAAAGTATTACCTTTGTTACTGGAGGAATTGCTGGAATTGAATCTTGTGTTGAATTAGGAAGTTGTGTATAGCCATTTTCCTCCTCATCCCTTTCCTCATAAGCTGCAACCCCAGTTAACTATCAAAAGCAAAGCACATGTAACACCACAAACATGAAGACCTGGGCATTCAGAGTTACATTGCACCATGTGACCTGAATCCCATAAACATGACAGCAACTGAAAGAGCTCCATCACTCACTCTCATTAACATTGATCTCCACAACACGAGGCTTCATCCAGGGAGCTGGCTGTTGCTGCAAGAGACAGACATCCAACCATTAATCATGTGTTTAACCATGTATGCACCATATACATGAAAAGCATAGATATATCGCCAAAACCTTCCAAAGTTCACATGTATACTGAGCACTAATAAGTCGCAATTCTGTAGCAAGAGTCTCCATACCAATCAAAATGATGCCAGAACTTTCAATCATAATACAAAAATGTCATGCTCCAATGAGGCAAGGTACCATAAAGGAAGCTGGCCTTCCATGATTGGCATTCAGACTGAGTCCGTTGTCTGGCAAAATAGATGACTCACTGGGACCTGGAGGCATGTACTGGAACATCACAGGCTCACCAGTACTGGTCACTGTGGGTACCTACACTCATAACAGTTGTGGCAAGAGAAACACCACCAAAGATTAAGAGAGCCAATTGATAGACTTATAGTCCAGGCACATACTACTACACTCATGAAAAAACATTTTATGTTGCCAATTTTTCTGGTAACCAGATACCAAGAACACAAACATATGGCTAGGTACTGGTAAATGTACACAAGCCCCTCAAATGCAACTCTACTGCAAGACAGGGCAGTACAATCCTATGGCATCCCTGCAGTTGAGAACAGAGGAAAAATAGGCGAAGTACCATAAAGCTTTCCAGGGAGGTGATTGACTCCACTGCAAATACAGAAAGATGAAAAAACCAGAGATTGGCAATAGTTACATAACCAGTTTACCGGTGGGTAAGGCATGTCATCTGCTGGGGCTTCATAATCATCCGTAACCTCATAAGGAACATTAAGGTCATGTACATTAGGTGATGGCTGTGGTGCTCCTGACTTTGGTGCTGGGATTGCAGCTGGCTCTTGGACTGCACCTCCTGAAATAGCACCTGACTGCCTCATCTTGAGCTCCCATAACTGTCCACATCAAATGTTAGACAATGTTACACAGCTAAGTCACTAGCACGAGAAGCATGGCTCCTATCCCTCTTGACTCAAGGCTATCATCCCCACAATATCTGAACCCTCTTAAAACCTTCCACACATGCAGTTCCAACCATAAGATATTATATGAACCTGGAAGAAATGTACAAGAATTCTGATGTCAACAATAATGTGCTCATTAACAGCAACAGAACATAAGAGCAACAAACACCAAAACAGAAACTAGACCTAAGACCTCTGCTCCAGGTTGTTCCCAAAAAAAAGGGCTGCAGAATTGAACAAGCACGCAAACTCTTATTAGGTTCCCCTGCCTAAGAGGCACCAAGAAAACCCAGGAATCACACAAGCACAAGAGGTATATAGTTTCAAGATTACAACAACAGCCCAAAGCCCGTTTCCCCCATGAGGTTGCCTGCCAACAAATGTTTTTATCAAAGGATGACAGAAATCATGAAACAAGCCTAACTGCAAAGCAGAGTTTTTCCAGAGGCAGATTGTAGGCAGAGCTTGATTAAAGAGAGGCACATTCCCCACACAAGCTGAAGGAGACAGAAAGGACAAATGGATGGCAAAAGCAGCAGCAGCACACCGCTTGCAGCTCAATGAGAACAGCATCCTCCACCCCATCACTCTGGAAATCAGCCCGGACATTCTCGATTACATCTTCCACCACGTGCATGTACACACTCGTCACATTGGTCGGCAACTCCTTCTCCTTCCCCCCGGGCACTTTGGTGAAGGCCGCCATAGCCCTCTCTCCCCTCCCTTCTTCACACCTGAAGCTACAACAAACAACAACAAAACACAAACATAAACCCAACAATAACCACAAAACACACACTAATACCCTATAATCCCTACCTCCTTCATCCCGCCCTCAAAAATTACTAAACCTCAACTGCGATTAGACACCAAGCAGACCTTATTTTTCCCCCCCTTCTCCCTCTCCCTCAAACCAAGATCTGACAACCAGTTATCCACGGGCTCCATAAATAACCTCAATTACCAACACTCCCACATGGGCACACCCCTACACCCTCAGTCCAGTGCGACTGAAAACAAAAAGCTAAGTTACCTACAAATAAATAATCCATCACCCCAACCACCCATCACACACACACACACACTCTCTCTCTCTCTCTCTCTCTCTCTCTCCACACGTTGAATACATGTGCTTCGTCGTATTCAAGGCAATCTGGTGTGCCTACCTTGTTATTTTGTTCGTGGAACAGAACTCGATACTCGTCCACGCCAAAGCTGGTACAATGGGGGCTGTACTTACACCATGAGTGCGTGAAACTGGAAGAGGATATATATACCCTGCTTTTGCTGATGCTTCTTCTTCTTCGTCTTCTTCTTCTTCTTCTGGTGTGTTCCCTAACCTACATGATGAAGCAATCAAGCACGCGCAAGCAAGCAAGCAAGCACTGCTGAAGTTATTTACTTTATATATGTTCAGAGCCAAGTGAGTCTCGGATGCTTCGCGATTCGATTTTTCTGGTGAATACTTACGCAGAGTCGTGATCGACCGCGGCGACGTTAAGAGGCAGGAGGAGGAGGAGACGATGGTCAGATCGTGAGACCGGCACCGGCACCACCAGCATCACCAGAACAACAGCACCCACTAGTTATAAAGGAAGCGGAAGATGCATGGTCCTCAAGCCCTACCCTTCTGGCTTTTAGACCTCAACACCTCCCTACCATTTCTCTATATATATGTGACGCTTTTCATCCATCAATATCATCCTTAGCGGCCACCTATTAACATACTTCATTATTCTATCTTGCTTGTTCCATTCGAGAACATGGCGTTCGCCAATGGCCCTCATCCACGAATTTTGCATTAGCATTCATCCACTCTATTCATCCACGGCGCCACCCCTCCTAGTTCTTAATTCCTCCGTTTGTCCCCCATGGAACATGGGCGGCTGTGTGGCTGTGGGACTCATTGCCATGTGCCATCACTGTCATTCGTCCATCGGATTCCTATATCTCGGAACCAAGCAAAGCGGGACTGCTTACGCCCGGTGAAACGAAGGGGGACCCCTTTTTAATCTTGTTTATGGGATCCAATCGCTAGGTAATTTTTATTTTTTTTTAAATTATATATTTCGCTTGGTAGGTACCTATGTATCTAGTAACTAAGGTATATAATTTGTTTGTTTAATTTAGTTTGTCAAGTTGAGATCTCCCACACAAAGGGGGGCCCTCCCATGCACTTGGTATTGTTGGAAAGCCCTCAATGAGAACAGGTGCACCACTATGGATTCATAATGTTTAGACTTACAATACAGGAGTTATTAAGTGTTGAATGATTATGTGCCCAAAAAACAAAAAAAAGGTGTGAAATTAGGGTGCCCTCTTGGTATTGTTGGAAATACCTTGATAAGTGCGGTTTTGTGAACATAAATTCATAACTTTTAGACCTAAGATGTGTGAGATATTAAATTTTGACTAATGTTTGTCATTAAAATTTGAATTTCAAACTTAGCTAAAGAAAGATTATCATTTTCTTTTCTAAAATTCATTCAATTGGACTAATCGCATGAGCCAAATTAAACATTTATTTTAAAAAATGTTTGTTTGTTTGTCATATTGAGATCTCCCAAATCACAATGACCCTCATTGTGGCTTTGGTACCATTTGAAAGCCCTCAACAAGTAGGGGTGTAACAAGGTGATTTCGCAATGTTTAGACCGACAATGGAAGACTTATTGAATATTGAAAAAAAAATGTCACTGAAAATTCAATGAAATTAAAATTAACATTTTAGGGAAATTGGGGTGCATTTTCAATATTATTGAAAAATGTTTAACAAATAAGATAGTATGGAGCTGATTTAGTAAATTTTTAACTTAAGTTGTAAAAGATATTGAATTTTGACTAATCTTCATCATTGATGAAAATTCAATTAAATTACAAAAAATGATTTTGAAAAGGAAAAACATTAGGCAAAAAGTTCACACTTGTGTCAATGACAACACCTCTTTCATTATATTCTTATGTTTTTTAGAACCTAGCCTTTTGATGATCGCCATCATCTTCATCTTCTAAGTTTTGATTTTCAGAATTCAACTCTTTTGATGATGATCATTGTCTTATTTTTCTATTTTTAAAAACTTACTCATGTTCCTTTAATTATCTTTGTCTAAATTGTATAGTCTAACCCCTCCCCTTCTTAAACATTGATTATTTTAAGAAGGGGGGTTCCACCTTGCTACAATATGTCCCTTCACTTTCATTCAAGAACCAAGGTTGACACCTTTATAGAGTAAAGGATGGGCCCTTAAACTTGTTACAAAATTGTTATGAAATATGTATCATGCTTCCTATATTACAATTGTAGACTTAGCTTTTGTGAAATTTGCCCATATATTGCTTCTTCACCAACCTTTGAACTACTATTTTAACCCCATTAAAGGAATTTGCAACTCGATGGACCTTCTTGTCCTTCCTTACCTTTCAAATCTTTTGTCTATTTTTTTATTATTTATTTGCTTAGCATTTTCCTCCACAAATTTTTTTAATATTATCTAAATGTTACTATATGTGATTGGTTGAAGTCTACAAATGACTTTTTGCCCCTTTTTTTCCTTACAGGCAAACACAATAGGGACAACAAATTTACAAGAAATAAAGTTGTTTAGGTTGTTGCTTTTGGATTTTTGACTTGTTGCACTTAAATTGTAGGTTCATCTAAGTTAACAATTACATCAAAAGCAAATTTTGTTTGCCCAATTTCATGTGTGGTGGTGAACTCCTAGGCTTTAACACATAGTATTTTACATTTTGCTGCTTTGTTCATCATCATTTTTTATTCCAACATATTATATTATTGATGTTATGTTTAACAAGTGTGTGGTAGGTCCATCTTCCCCTCATTGCTTTTATTGATTATTTTTTCCATTATAATCATCATTGTTTTCATATGAAATGTTTGTAGCTAGTATTACATATGTACATCAAATAATCTAATCTTGTCATCCATGGCCCTAAGATTGAAAAGTTAGACTCCTATAACCTTGAATTGATTCTTGATGTTTTTCTTGGACAATGATTGGTCCAAATTCTTGTCTATTTAACCAATTAATGTGCATTTGTCTAGTTCATGATGATGTTTTTAAACCATTGCATTATTTTCCTTTTTTCTAAAACTAGATTTGAAAGGCTTGAAGCAACTCACATTTAGGAATTGTAAGGCATGAAATGTGTGAACTAATAATGTGATCATATTCAACCCAAATTATTACACTTATCAAATTACTTCTTAATGTAAAATGTGAACCATGTCCATCCACAGGTGTTGATTTGATTTATTGAACCCACTTGGAACTAACCTTTTGAAAAATAATATAAACTTTTTGAATAGAAAAGATGTCGTCCATGCTTTGGTTTACATCACCATTCATGTTCTTCTTATGCATTATTTGATGTAATCATCGATAATTCACTTGCTTTTTAAAAATGTAGAATCTTGGCAGATAACCCTTTGTTACATTTATGACATATTTTACTATTAGCCATTCCTTGGATCTAGGAATGGTGTTGTGAACTTGTTATGAACCTCGTCTTGTTAGACCTATGGTCTTTAATTAACACCCTAATTGAATCCTTGTCTTGTCTAAATTATAGATGTGATTTGTACTATACTTATGTTGAGTGTATATGGTTTGTAAGTTTTTGTAAAATGAATTGCATGATTAACTTGTGAAACTTGTGCCCTATATATGTCAAATCCTTTTACAATTCAAATAAAGTTCCTAATGTCAATGCTTGAACTAAATATTAGGAATTTTGTTTTAAAAAAGGGTGGGACCTAGTTTGAATTAGTTTTGCCACTTTCATTTTGAGCTACTACAAGGTAATTGAGAATCCACATTCTTGTATAACCAAAATCCAAGCCATGAGTGATTTGTCCTTTTCATTAGTTAACACTCCTTTGGGCTTATCTTCCTTGATCTTCTCCTACTATTCAAAAGATTTGAAAGAAAGGTTAATGGCATCTAACAAAACTTGTTTGCTTTCTTCAAAAAGGTCACAACCTGTTTTCTTGCACCCATTGTTTATTCCAAGGCCTCAATTGTCCATATTGTTTGTTGGGCTAGGGTAAAAACCCTATTTTTTCTTATTTATTTGTTTATTTATGCTACAGTAGTAGGGGGAATGTTTTCATATTTATCGTTGATTATTTTTGTAAACTATTTTGTCGCCTACACAGTATATTAAATATGATGGCAGCCCCTTATATCATGGTTGTAACCTTCATACTACACTAAAATGTGGCATTTATGATTTCATCCATGATTAAAAACCAACGACACTAGCAAGTGAATGTGAGTAGGCTCACATGAGTAGGAAGGAATCTTTAAAAATATTCCATGCCACATCATGGAATATTTCCAATATATTCGTCTACAACGTGGAATTAATATGTGATGTGGCAAAATATTCTACACCTTGTCATGGAATATTTTGTCGTGTCACATGTGTGTTTTGTTAGGGAATCAACAATGATTTATTGATTATAAACATATTATCATTCTTGATGCAACCAAAGATCCAAATATCTAAGGCTCTATTGCAATACCTTCAATATTTTTAAAATTGTTGAAATGACAAAAAACTGCACATGTAAGAAATATTTGATGAATTTAAACTAATAAATATATTAGTTCTTCAACAAACATGTGTTGTGATGGCAAGTTACTATGGTATTCTACATAATAAGACAATATACATGAAAGCACGTTATGATTATCAATGGGTTTATTACAAATAAAATGTATAAATTTTTATCAAGTCACATACTTTGATGCCACACCATTAATGTATAATCACCAAAACAACATAACATATACATCTCATAATAATAATTGAAATAATACACGATGGAGAGAAAATTGTTTAGTTGTAACTAAAAACAAATTTTCCTACATAGTGGAAGCAATTATAGCAAGTTTGATGAATGAAAAAACACAATTGATTTGAAATAAATGTAATTGTTATGTATTATCACTAGAATCCAAAGGTTTTAGAACATTTTAATAAACGCTAAACTTCATCCCAACTCCATGTGCTGTAATGAATGAACTTGTCTATGAGCCCATAGAGCATAATTGTCTGCAATACGTGATACACATGTTTACATTACACATATGCCCCATAGCCACCCAAAGAACCTACCAACATTCTAACAAAGTAGACACATGAACATATAAAGAAATTGCTAATAATGACATCATATAGTTTGTCATTAGAAATAATATTGTAAATTCGTCCATACTCAGGTGGCGGACATCAACAGTGGGGAAAACAGTGCATTGGAGAAGTAACATGCCAGCTTCCCTATTATTGGTGTGTTGTGTTATTTTGAACATAGAAGGTCATCTCACCTTCTTGCCACCACGAGTTGTAGGCCAACAATTTGAATTGGACAACCTCACAAGGCTATGACAACTCACAACATGCACATGGGAATTGCTTGAACTAGAAGATTAGGAACCAAATAAATTTTGAGTATTATTTTTATGCAAGCAATCAAAGGAAAACCTTGCTTCTTCTAAAGTTATTACCTTCTTTTGGGTCAAATTACTACCTTTTTGGATGGGCCATATGGTTGGAACTACATGCCTAGCAATTGCAAATTTTTGAATTATCTCACCCACACAACGGCTCAAATCATCAAGACAAAACTAATGCTTGTGGTGCTCAAGTGATATGCTGTGATATTCAACCTAGAAACTTAAGTAACATGGAGCAGGAGTTCCATTTATTAATTTGTAAAGGTTGATCCTTGCTTTGCATTTGAATGTCATGGTTTTTTGGAGTGCGAAACATTGAATTGCATATTTGGATGGGCAACATTCGATACACCATTAGCCATCAATACATATATTTTCCTTCAACTCTAGGCCACTTCGAAATAACAAAGGTAGCAAATCACTAGAACCAAATGGTGGTTGTTGAACATGTACATCCTCCACAATATCAGGTTCAGCAACCAAAACAAATACTTGTGGATGAAAGAAATTCGTACGATCAAGACGATGGGAATCTTCCTCTACGCATGGAAAACAATCAATAGGTCACTTGGCAAACCCAAACACCTCTTCTCCCTCAAGGTGTGAAAGGTGATTTATGAAAGACGACCTAGATGTGTAATTTGCCAAAATGACCGCAAGTTTGGCAGGATCATTCAATCCTTGTGCCTTCCTCAACAACAATTCATTTTTATTGAGTCCATGACTAGCTGGACCACCTCCCAAATATTGTTTATACAATGTAAATTGCTTGAAAGCTCAAACATAGTCATCAAACATCATAGTGTATAAATAAATGCCACATTTTCCCAATTATTGCAACTAGATGTTATGCACAATTTTTGTTAAATTACAAATGGGCATGTTTGCCCACTCCTCATCTTTGAGCTTCTATAGGTCAAAGGGAAAAAAACGTCAACAAAATTTAAAATGTCACAACAGAGTTGGAGTGAAAGTGCAAATGGAATTGGAAAACAAATGGAATTATTGTTTTAAATGTAAACAAAAAAACAAGAGTCATAAAAAGCTAAGAGACAAAATATTCACATGGAACATGAGCCCTCCCCATTGTGTAACACGAAAATGTCAAAAGGTAAGCCAATTACAAAGCTCATGGACACCTACCTTAGAAGTAGCCCCATACGAGAACCACCAACAACAAATAAAAACATACAGATTGTCAACCTCCCTAAGGGATTTTGCGCCCTTGTACTAGTGGCAAAGAAAAATGCGTTGATCTTGAAATTCGGGTTCGATTAGTTGTTTGGTGTGCTTATCGATCAATTGAATTCAATGGAATAAACATGTGTGCTCCTTATCAATCATCCTCACATAGGGGTCCCCTAATCCATAAACAATTTTGATTGCGTTCCAATTGGCTTGTGTGTTATTAGCCATGAATCCCTTGAAATTGGATTTTGGAAAGTCATGCTTCTGCTTCATCTCATTGAATTTTGTCCACATTATTTGTTGAACCTTTGTTTCCTCAAACTGCATGTCACAAACCACAATGGTCATCACTTTGCAATAGGTTGAATTGTACACATGACAAGCCATAGTTGTCCAACTAGCCACATGCTTCACATGATCAAACATGATCCAAGCATTCTACAAATCCCTTACAGGTTGCATTTGTGTGACAAACACTCCACTCCCCACACCATTTATGGACATCTTGAAAATGAATGCCTTTTGTCCAAGAACTTGTCTAAGGAAGCATCATTATTGGATGTATTCATATCGACTCTTGAAATTCAATTCAAGGATGCTATCAATGTAACCACCACCTAGATGATGCTTAAAAAAAGCAATGAGGTTACGAACGTTGGGAGAGCTCAATTCATAAAACTTGTCCTAGATTTGCTCCAATTGACCTTTGAAAAGCTCCACTTTACCATCGCTATAATCATCGAGTAGATGCCTAACTAAAAAGGTCTTGCTAGCACTAAGGGAAATCATACACATCTTTGTATTAGGCATGCAAACGACTTCCTTTGTAATCAACCTTCTAGTCTCTTCTAAAGATTCCTTACACTTCCCATCCGCAATAGGATGGTTAAGTACCCCAAAATGAATCGTCATTCTTGACAAAGACTAGAATTTATGCACAACATAATAGACTCTCCCATTGCAACCAATAATGCAAAGGGGAAGAACATGACAACATTTGCATCCAATTGAGGAAGCAAATGGAATCAATTGCATCTGGCCTACTACTAAAATACGAATGTTATCACCACACCATAAGGTTTCATTGTGAGAGGCACAAAGTTTTCACAATCATCCTACACACAATGCAAGTGACCCAAGCAATGAATCTTTCTGAAATTCAACCCAAAATTATTTTTAATATTGGTGGTGATCACCTTACATTAAGCATGGCCATTGTTCTTTCTATCCATGCCCTACATTTTCAAAGAGCTATGAGCATTGGGAAGCAAAGGTGGTAATTCAAACAAGACATCCCCATACAAAATAGTCAACAAGAATTAGACTTTTTGAACAATTATCTTACCATAATCCAAATTCCATAGCTTATTGGAGCTTCATCCAAGAAGTGCCATTAAACACAAGCAAGAAACCACTGACTGAATACTTCTAAAGGAGGAGGAGGGCTATGATGATAAGGCGAAAAATGGTCGTGATAATGGAAACTATGGCTGCATGGAACCAAATTGAGAAATCAAATTCGGTGATATCATGGACGAAGAATGGGGTGTTAAGTTGTCACTCGAGGAAGAATCAAACAATTCAATGAAAACGGATGAAGAAGGTTTGATTGAAGACAGAGTTGAGTGCCGCTAATGTCATGTTCTTGCTTCGAAATCTTGACCACAAACCCTATTATTCATGGTGTCAAGATTGCTTTTTGAAAGTTTTGAGTAAGACTATCACCAACAATGTGATAACACCCATAGCCAACCACCCATTGTCTCCTTTGAGAAAAGGTCATTGGAATTTGGTACACCAAATTTCAACACCAAGTTATTAGAATCATATGAGACATCCTTGGATATATGTAAGGATCCTAGCTAAAATGAAAACATAACACACAAATATTGTTTAAAAACCAAGGTCGTTCTTGAATCGTTAACCATGATGGTTAGCTCTAAGTGTCCAATAGCATGAAATGTCACCATGTTACTAAGGACACATAGATAGTAATGAAAAAAAGAAAGGGCAATAAAGTGTGAAATGCAATCAAACACAAAGCACAAATTTGAACACTCCAAAGGACAAGGAGTGGGGAGGATGACAAATGGAATGCCTATTAAGATAAACTCAATAATATGTTTTTAAAATGAAGTAGGATGAATATGGAATCAAACAAAGAACAACGTCGATTTGACACACATAAAAAAATTCACTAAAAGATTATTATAGCCAAAGATTATGGGATTTGGGGTAGAATATTGAAAGTGAAACAAGGTGATCAAATTGAAATCACCATAACACAAGGCCCATATCTAGATTCCATTCCTTAAATTCCATAATTGTTCATGAGACTAGGAAACAAATGACAAATGAAATGAATTGTTGAAAGGAGTTTAAAAGTGGGGAACAATTGAAAATATTTGGCATTTAATTGATTCCCTGATCACCAATAACCACAATTTGACATATTCACATCTGAAAAGAAAAATGAAATAAAAAAATAATATACCATCATCACAAGCATTGATTGTGGCGATAGGACATTAAAAGTAGGGTTGATCCTATAGGAATTGCCATTTATGTAATGATGAATCAATTTGGCTTCATTTAAAATCTCAAAAAAAAAAGAAAAATAAGGAGATGGGTGGAAGACCACAAAAATAAGTGTAAAGGAAGGGCAATTAATACAAAAGACAACAATGATTTCTAGAGTCATAATTCCGCCATAGATTAATCAAATCATGTGAAGCATGATTATGATGGGACAAGATGTGATTGGAAAAAAACATGTCACAAACAAAAAGTAACAAAAAACAAGACCAAGATTTTTTTTTCAAAACTAGATGCTTTAAATCGGCATAAATAAAAGGATATGTTATATATAAAAGAACTACACTTTCATGGGAAAACACAATTAATATAAGAATCATATATCGTAAACAAATCGCAACCCATTGGGATTCCAACACATGTAATGTGACAATCTTCCAACATATAGAAAAAAAATTGTGCATTTGATATTCTTAATTTGGACGTGGTGTAAATGTACATAACACATATGTGATTGTACAAAGCATGTGAATGTTCCATACAAATATACCATCTAAATGTGCAAGAAGCATGAACCTAATGTATGTGCGATTAATAATTGAGCACCAATAGAATTATCCATTGAAATATGCATGTGACCTTTATGAAGTTATAACATATTAAGCTATCTATGGCATATGCACATCCGCAAGTACAATTTGTATGTGCACCATGTATATATATGGCAAATGTATCATGACATGAAAATAAAAACATGTGGCAAACACATTACGACTCAAGCCCACACATGTATTTTACATTTAATTATTCAATAATTGGAATTTTGGATATATCACACATTACACACATCAATTATCATCACCCCACGTGTTTGTAGGGTTTAGGGTTTAGGGTTTAGGTTTAATGTCAATTGGGTGAATGTCAAACTAATAAAAAAAAGTTTCATTTCCCCTTGATATCTTTAAAAAACATGGTGGGGGTGATCATGACTTGTACCAATAAAATGGGCACATATCCATAATGACAAACAAAATGCAACAAATCTTCAAAGCAAAAATTTCCAAACGTATTGGTCAAACCTGATTTTGTCATTTCCAAAGGTGTGGTGACAAGGGCACAATTGTTTTGAGATATCAGATGTAGCATTGCAAGTGAATTATTTAATATCAAGTGAAAGGGCATTCTAGCAAGAATGCAAGCTACATCTAAAAAATGTGATTTATTTGGAAATTCAATAAAACAAAAGATGTTATTGGAAAATAGAACATTACTTTGAAAGGAATGTCTTATAAAATGTCCAATTGAGATAAGTAACAATGAAATAAAAAATGAAGATGCTTGTGAAGTCATAGAACATTTTCTTCAAAAGGATAAATTAAAATTGGAGATTTAGACAATTGCCATGAAATTCAACGGATAATACTCAATGAAATAAATTAGGTTGATGAAGACAATCCGCACCTTACAATATTAGAAACATATTTTGATTTTTGTTTCAATTGTGCAAGTGATAAATCATGTCTTGAATCATATATATTTTGGAAAAACTTTCAAAAGTTGGGAAACGTATGCAAAAAATATATATGTTTATCATTGATGACCATTATCATCAAGAAAAGACTTGAAAGGACTAAGTTAACTAATTCATCCAATAAATTTTATATTTAGTATGAAGGATTAACCAATTGAACCTTCATCACACTTCATTGGGACCATTGGGCATGGATAAAAATAGGGATACTATTTGATTTGGGGAAATGTGGCAACCAATCTTGAGCTAATTATATTTTTATTAAAAATTAATAGTTTGAGGCACATATCTAAATGAGAGAGATAAATGTTGTGAATGTGAAGAAGGTACCAAGTTCCATTTTTTAATGTAAATAAAAGATAAAATCTTAGAACAAGATTTCATTAGCACTATCATCTATGGATTATTAAATTACATTTTTTTAGGTGGAGCAAATTGTAGATGTATTACAAATTCATGAAATAAGGGTGAAAAAAGAAACCATTTACTTAAAGATTATCATGGCTTAAAATTTATATGAAGTGATTTTTTTGACAATTGTAATTGTTTAAACATCATTATGTGTTTTTGGCTATAAAGTAAAATTTGATAAAAATATTCTAAGGATCTTAAATGTACTATTTATGACATTGGTGATAAGAAACTTTGATAATAATTAAATTATCCGGCCTTATATTATTTTTTAACTTTTGTTTGACATTTAGCCAAAAGTAATAGCCTTGCAAAACTAGTCTCCCCATCATCAACACCTCACATACAACAAGCAGCCATTCCACATATCTCATACAAGGATTTCCAAAATTACTCAATATTACATGTTAACACAATTACGTGTTAGGTGCACTAAAACACTTTAGCTATAATTTTAGGATTTTCCAAACTTTAATCAATTGGGCAATATTGCGGATTGTGTAGAAGGACAAGTAAAAGTTGTAGCCGTTGCATTATTTCTTGACTAACTCTTTAAGGAATAACGGCCAAATCATCACCATAGATATTGTACATTCCCTTGGAATCAAAAAACACTTAAACAATCAATAGTAAGTATATTATTGTAACAATAGGTTAATAATAAATTGTTACTCCTTTTATCTACAATGGTAATAGTAATTTCCAAACCAAGAGGAGGTAATATAAATTCAAATTGGTAGAAGGGTTCTTGATACCTAATAGACTTGATTCCACAAATGCGAGAACAAAAAGAAATAGTGTTGAAGCCAAAAGCAACGAGGAGATGACCATTTCTTTTGTGGACAAACTCCAAACAACACATGAGAGGAAAAGAAATGGCACAAGCAAGGAGGAGGAATCTCATGTTGCAACACTAGGAAAAAATAGAGGAAGAGGTAAGAAAGTTGTTAACTTCTCAAATATTTAGGATTCATTTTTTGCCAAAAGTAACTCTTAGGGTTTCAAAGTGTATAATATGTGATTCTTCTTCATTTTTTAGGTTGAGGTTTCTTTAACACAAACAACAAGAAGCCAAGAAGTAAGCTACCCTCCCCTCCTACAATTTGATGCCTTTTTTTTTCCTTTGGATGTATGATGAGATTGATTTGAAGAGCTCCAATTAGCCTCGGGCAAAGCTTAAAAGAGCGATGGACCCCATGAGTTTGAAGGAGCTTTTCTTTTGTCGCCGAAAGGCACGAGGTACCTTGATGATGGTGTCATGACCCAATGTTGCATTGAGGTCATTGCTTGTGATTTTTCTCGAGCCAAGCTCGTAAGGATGTCTCGACAAAGACCGAGGTCATTCCCAAGTTGGGTTGCCATGGAGGTATTAGAGATGGCCGAACTTGCTCCCGGCCAAGCTTACTTGGACGTCTTGATGTTTGCCAAAGTCACTCCTTTGTTGGGCTACTGAAGAGGTCTTAGTGATGGCCAAGCTTGTTCCTAGCTGGGTTCGTGGGGGCATTTTGGCATTTGCCGAGGTCAATATTTTGTCGAACCATCGAAGAGGTCTCAGCAATGGCCAAGCTTGCTCCCAACCGGGCTTGTGAAGACGCTTCAACATTTGTCGAGGTTGCTCTTTTGTCAAGTTGCCGAAGAGGTTTCAACAATGGCCAACCTCATTCTTCGGCCAAGTTCATGGAGGACTTGGAGGACTTGGTGATGGCCAACCTCACTCATGGGCCAAGCTTGTAGGAAAGGGTGGGCGATGGCCGTCGACTTTACTCCCGGGCCAATCATAGTGAGTCTCAGTGATGGCCAAGCTTGCTCCCGAGCTTAGATAGCTAGGTGATGGGTGTTTGGGGAGGGTACACAGGTCGGACGGGATCATGGGGTTCTATTGTGAAAAACTTTTGACGATGGCCAAGCTCCATTCGGGATTTCCTAGTGAGAAACTCTTTTTCACACCCATTCCCTTTTTTGTTTTTTAATCTCAATGGATGTCCCTAGTTATCAGGAGAATGCCAAGTTGCGGGAAATTTTTCATGTCACTTGAAAATATAATTTCTTAGGGTTCTCCATCATCACTCTTTTGAACAAGATGGTTCATGTTATGCAAGGTGTTGTGACACCTCCCAATCACATTCTAGATGCAAATCAAAATTTAAAGGTAGAGGTGAAAGAAGCGAAATTTTTTATAACCTCTATTTTGTCTAAATTATGAGCTTCAGATTGTACGGTCAATGTAAAAAATATTAAAATCTAAGTTACAATTTCCAATTTCTGCATTCATGATATGATTTCTTTTTTATAGTGGAAAGAAAAACCAAAATATAGTTAATTGTATCACAAGCTAAGAGCCTAATGGGGAGGAAATGTTTTTGAATAAACAGGAAGCACTCATCATTGAAGACAAAGTTGTGGAATCGCTTTCCAAACATGCTCAAAAGGAGGTATGCTTGTTTAATTTTAGTTGTTTTCCACTTGTATAACATGTGGATTAGGCCTTAACTTTATATTCTATATTGTCCAAGAAGGATTCCAAGGGCTAGATTTTGATTCAACGGCCAAGATTTGCAATTTAGGGAGGCAAGTTTCTGGGAAATCCAACTAGGTTGAAATGACTAGAATTATGAACGAGGATTTTCTAATACCATGATCTAGGTTTTGACCTCCAATAGAATGATCTAGATTTCTAATTCTTTTGGAACCATACTATAATGAATTGAATTGTGGAATAATACATTTATAGGTAGATATGGAACAAGAGTCGTAAGTAGAGCACTATAATGTTTCAGGAGACCTGGATTCAAAAAATCCAAAGGAGGTGGGTTTTCAAATTTTACTTTTGAATTGTTGTAAGGAAGCCATTGTGTTTTTGAAAAATGGTTTTGACTTTTATGGTCGGTGTTGACTATAGGGGAAGTTGCATTTTTTAATAGAAAATTTAAATATATGTTCATTCAAGAAAAAAATCCAACACTACTTAAGTTCTATTAAATGGTTGTGGTTGGTATCAACCATAATGAAAGTACCTTTGGAAAATGTAGATGAGCTCATTGAATTGTAGTGGATCTAGTTTTGAAACTGCACACTCTATTAATTTTGTTTCTTCCTTCCTTGTAGTCGGCGCCGACTATAGGTTTTATAAAAAATAAAACTGTTATTTTCAAGTCTTTTTTTTGCATTGTTTTAGTTGCAACTTTTTTTTGGGTTTGATTTCATAGCCCCAACACCCTATAGTCAATGCCAACTATAGAAAAATATCATGTCGAATCTTTAAAAATATCAATTGTTTTTCCTGAGACACTTTTATCATCTTTTTGTTTCTTTTAACACTCAAAAACCTTGTAGTCAGCATCTATTGTAGAGAGTTATGTCTATAATATAGTCTATTTAATAATTCATTATAGCATAATTCAATAATATTATTAGAATTCAAATGCATTTTGTTAATGGTTGGCACTAACTATTAGGCCATATGTTTAGAAACATGCCCCAATGGATCCAAAATCCTTTTGTTTGTCTTTCAATTTTAACCTTTTCGTATCACCTCCTTAGATAATACCTCTAGTTTTTTCATTTCTTTGCATTGTCATACTCTTTCTTTGTCTATAAGGGATAGATTTGTACTCTTGTAACTAGATGACTCTCTCCCATTTGCGTAATCACAGGGGGAGTCCAACTGCCAAAGGACCATAGAGGTAATTCAATGTTAGAATAAGCTGAACATTTCAAAGGTTCTGGACAAATACAAAATCCTCCTGAAGAATAAATCTAGGATGAGTATCCCTTTGTGTCACCTCTGAACCATGTCGATTGTCAAGCCGACTTTGAATATTGATTTGTTCAAGATGGAGAAGGCATTTTTCACAGGTTATCGTGAAGGTGAAAAGGCATTCTACATTTCGTCAACAAACTGGAAAGGTGAAGAAGAAGAGGTGTGCCTACAATGATACTTGGAGTTCATTAATGTAAAGCTTGATAAATCCCTATCCGAGGATTTGAATATCTATTGGCTTTCTAGAAAATGTTTTCACGTTTGGGACAATATTCATCACCTTCAAGCATGGTGACCATACATTGATGTGAACCATCCCAATGAGCCTGATTAGCACATCAAGGTATTCATTTGTTCTAGACACAATAAATGACCTAGTTGAGCTACTTACAATTATGACCAACATGTGAGTTTCCATTGTTAATGTTAATTCTTTTTTCCACAAATGTCAAATTGTGTTTTGTTGATGATTAACATTATTATTCTTGGTAGGTCCATTGAGATGGACCACATGAAGCCATCCCCGGTTCATGATTTCTTTCGCATTCAATCCATCAAAATTATTCCACTTCACAAGTTCACGGAGGTCATTCCAGATGTCTAACATAAGAAATGTGAGAAAATTTCAAAAAGACTTGGTATAGCCTCATGTAGGAGGCATTTTTGAGTATATGTATAAGGTAGCCATTCTAAATCTTTTTTCAAATGAACTCATTATTAATAGTTGCATCTAATTTTGAACCAAAATTTTATTGTAAAGGGAACTTGTGGCTGTTATTGACATCGCATATTATATGTAGATGTTTCAAATCATGTTCTTCGAAACTTGGAAATGCTAGCTTCGTTAAGTAATAAGGCCATGGAGAGTGTTTGAAAGGAACAAATGATAACATTCCATAAAAGATTTCTTGTTTGTGACCCCACACTTGGCATTGAATTCTTTTAACAAATATAGGTTCATTATAACATGAATCTTGATCCATGAATGATGATTGAGAGATTACAGCTACTTATGTCTTCACAAGTGAGCAACGAACAAAAGGTTTTAAAACTAAAATAGTGGAACTAGTCCCTAATTCTTAAGGAAGTTCAAAAATTTCCCAAGGTTAAGTTGTTAGATGCCATTTTTGAGAAATGGTTTCACAAAGCAACATTTTGGTTTCATGTACCTATTGGTTCTAATTTGATTATATGTTGAAATGATTTCTAGGATTTTTCATTGGGCATCCATGTTAATGGCTTTGCATTTGTGTTTTCATTGTAGTTGGAAGTGGAGGCTAAGAAATTCTATAATAGCATAATCATGGACCTTGGTGGGTTTATCTTTGACTATGTCGAGTTTCAAAGTCTTGAAGACTTCATAAATCACTTGAAGCTTGAATTATGGGAGTCTTTATGTTCTTGTGAATTCAAGCTCAAGGGTGGAATCCTGAAAATAAAGACTTCACAACAGCAGAAAAGTGGTGAAAAAGTTTTGAAACGCATGATTTATAGGTAATGGACATATCTTCCTTTCCATCTTCTAAACTAATTCTGTATTTGGTTTCAAAAATAGTATTCCACACATTTAACCCCATTTCCTTGCCATAGGTATTTCTCCAATATTTTTCTTGCAAAAGAGGTTATTCACAACCTCCTTTCA
>Ga0209611_10000139_pt1 | contig 87136 bp, 65 predicted proteins | sample S1TSphgellanicum_3_FD_187693 | JGI IMG/M metagenome (GOLD analysis project Ga0209611, IMG submission 187693) | Host-associated microbial communities from peat moss isolated from Minnesota, USA - S1T2_Fc - Sphagnum magellanicum MG (SPAdes) (version 2) | ecosystem: Host-associated > Plants > Peat... | reverse complement strand
AAAAAACAAAAAAAAGGTCTGGGCAGTTTAACTGACACAGAAACAAAAAAACAAAAAAATAAAGGTCCGAGCAAATAACTGACACAGAAAACAAAACCCATAAAAAAAAAAAAAAAAAAAAAAAAAGGTCCAAGAAAAAAACAAAAAAAAAAAAAAAAACCCAAAAAAAAAAAAAAAAAACAAAGGTTCGGGTAATGCTTAGAAACTGCCCAGACAAACAGACAGATAGACATGTAATTTTAATATATAAGATTAACACCTTTCCTTGCAGTTAGTCTATTATCTCCCAAGTTCAAGTTTTCTGTATCAATTCCAATTATTGGTTCATCACCTCCCTCGATCTAGGGGTGATTGAATTTTTTGGCAAATGAATTTGGTTCCTACAACTCATTAAGTAACACAAAAAAATCTGAGAATTTTATTGTGACTTTACACACATGATTTGACCTTTTGAAATGAAGTTTATTGCTAATTCACCATGTTTATAGGTAGAATTGATCCCTTTATAGCCTATTGTTGCCTTTCTAAATTCACTAGATGGTTGAATGGCCTCCTATTGGCAACTAATATTATAGGACCTCTTGGTGCATATGTGATGATATGCTCACCAAATTCATCAAATTTGCCACCTCATGATTGTGTGCATGATGTTCATTTTTTTATTCAAAGGGTTTTTAAAATTTTTTTTAGTTGATAACATTGTTATCATTTTGATTAACACATAAAAGTCACAATATTTGTTACAATCCTTGGATGGATTCATCCACCATTACATTTATCACAAGAGGGAATCATGGGTTTTTCAACTACCCAAATTTATTAGGTTTTTAAAAAAACGAAACAAAAGTTGACTAATGTAAAACTTGTACAACTTTGATAAAAAAGGACTAGTTGATTAAAACATTTTCAATGAGTTTTTTAATAGTAATTTTGCACTATATGAATAATACATGTTGCACTAAGTAATTTTTAATCTTAAAATTCTGACATGGATATTATGAGGTCCTAAGTTAATATGACATGAATTAAAATGTCATGTCATCATCCAACATTTTTTTCCTTAGGTCATGGATTCATGGACATTTTTTCACATGTTTTGCCAAAAATAGATGTTATGAAATTTTTTATTTATTTTTTTGAATGTTGTTAGCAAAAGGTTTTGGCACCATATATATGTTTGTATATTACATTTGTACATGATAATCAATGTATATACACATTAAATTCATCAATGCATCCATCCATCAAGGTTTGAACCCATGGAAATGCATCACACTCTTAATGACCAAATCACTTCAAAACTTTAATAATAAATAAATAAAATTATCGTATTATGTTCATCATGATTTTTTTAAAGAAATTCACATTTCAACATTTTTTTTAAAAAATTATTCAAATGATACAAATGAAAACATGATATTGAGGTTCATTCAATAATGTACTCATAAATTTGATTATAATTCATAAATAATCAATCTAAATGGTTTAAAATAACTTTAAAATAACATGTTATGAATCAAACAAAAAATCTACAACTATTTTTTTGTTTAAATTGGCCTACATCTTCGTAAATGTGATTCAATTCAATATGAACTCAATAACATTTTCCTTAAGTTTTAACAATGTTATTTTTGTTATATAAAATACATGCCCATTTTTTGAAAAATTATAAATTTTTATTTTCCCCAATACAATTAGGTGTTTTTTTCCCCTTCACTTTTGTGATGTTGCTTAAATGGCAATCATCCATAAAAAAATTTAGAAGTTTGGTTATAAACAAATTATGGAGTTATAAACATGTATATATCATTCAATATTATGATTACCTAACATAAACCTATTGCAAAAACTTGATAATATGTATACTTTAAATTTGATGAAATTTGGATTTGCTTTTCAAAAACAATCCTTAATGTGCCCATTTAAATTGGCAAAAATTAACCACAAGAAGAAACATTAATTGAGTCAATATAGCCATTTAATTTTCAAAGCCATATTTGTTTAACAACATTAATCATACATTCATACAAATGATTAATACAAAACATTTGCAACATATTTTTAATATTATATTTTTTAATGATGTAAGAATGTATTTTACCTTTATTTCCTTTGTAGAAGTAAAATAACATAATTTGATGAAACCCCCCCTAGTCCCCAATTGTTGTTATATATATAATTAATTTTTTTGGCAGTGATATTCGTAACTTAATGATTATTTATGGGGAAAAGAATTGGAGAAATAATGAAAAATGAAGGAAAAATGAAAAAAAATTTACAAAAACATTTTATATAAGCATTTTGAAAGAAAAAAGGCAATTTCTAATGAATTATTTTTTAAAAAATCTTAATAACTCCAAATTAAAACCCATAAATAGTTTGAAGGTCAAGCTTATTTTTTTAAAATTAAGCAATCTTTGAAATGATTATAAACCTTATGCAAAAAAACTGATAAATTGACAAAAAAAATTAATGATGTAACTGATTTTTTTTGGTGATGGATTTCCACCATTTTGCAAACATAGCAAGGGACATCAACATCAAAAAAAGGATTTTAAATTGATGTACAATGGTTAGAGGATATAATGGGTTTAAAAAAATGAAGCCAAAAATTAGGAAAATATTAACAAATTTATTCTTCCATATATGGTCTATATCCAAAACATGGTTGAATTTTTCTGCTAACAATCTTAAACAACACCACCAGTATAATAAATGTATAAATTTATAAAAAACTATTGATGTCATTATTATGATTGCCAATTTTAGTTCATTCATTTTTCTGATTTTAAAATTTCATTTAAAAAATTCATGTTTTAATATTTAAACATAAATTTGTAATTAAATAAGTCTAAAATTTTATAAATCATGTTAAAAATTAAAAAATTAAATAAAAATCTGGATAATTAAAGCATATGAAATTTTGTTAAAAGCAAGAAAAAAAAGAAAAAAAATAATCACAAATTTTTAACATGGATTTTTTTTTCATACATTAAGATAAAAAAATGGGAATAATAATTAAAGATTAATATTGGGGTTTTTTTGGTGTGGCACCCTAAACATTCATAATAAAAAACTTGTCCATGATGTTTAAAGCAAATTAGGGAAAAAATACATTCTAATTTAGGTAATGTATAAAAAATAAATATATTAAAGAATTATAATCTAGAGGCTTACATGCACCCTAAAGTTTACATGCATGAACTTTTGACCTATTCATTAACACATTCAAATATAAATTTCAAACTTGTCAAATTTTTGTACATTCATTTTAGAAATTTTAATGAATGCAAAATGCAATTCATGAGTAATGGACTTAACACATCCAAAATGAATGATTCAACTCACGTGCAAATGTTGATAGTTCAAGAGATGTGAAAAAATTCACTAACCTATTCAAGTATAAATGTAAGGCATTAAGTTGTGTATGTTTCAATATATTTTACTAAGTGCAAAATGCATGATATGAATAATGATTTCAACATACTAAAAGTGAATGATTCAATTTGTGTACACATGTTGATAGTTGAAAAAATGTGAAAAAAAACACCAACTCATTCCCATACAAATATGAAAATTTAAGTTGTTACACATATTTTAATAAATTATGGTAAGTGTAAAATGCAGCCCATGAACAATGGTTTCAATGTGTTAAAATTGATGGTTCAATTCATGTACCATGTTGATAATTGAAAAGATGTCAAAAAAAACAATAATACATTATAATGCACTATGTACATAAAATTAAAATCTATATAATTTTCACATGAATAATTTAAAATTATTTGAAAATAAAATAGGGTTTAAATTATATTCATAAGTGAACAATGAAATGAACAACTATAAACAATATTGATCATTAACTAATGTAACAAAACCCTTACAACCTTAAGATGGTTGAATATGGTTGGAATGTAATCAAATTGGATAGGTTTCACAATTTGTGTGAAAAATGAGAATATTTCTTCTAGTGTATTGATTTCATTATCTTTTTAGTGAAAGAGTTGAATAATCAATACCCTTTTGTGGCACCAACATGTAGAACTTTGATAATGTAGTTCTGTTCATTGGTCTTTTAGCATATGTATGTATGTATGAAATGAACCACAAATTTTAAAGTGAAAATACTTGTGGAAGTACACATGAATATATTTTTTTGGGGCTTATTCCATTGGTTCTTTTATTTGGGCATTTGTTTGATGAATTTATGACAGTGTTAATGGCCTCTAGTCACAAATCATTTGGTGAATCACATCTTGACACCCTAATCCCATGACCTTTCAAAAAAGATTTTGTTTTTTCTTTATGCCACATTAATCTAATATGGTGTGTAAGCTTGAGTAAACCATCTTACTATGTTTGCTTCTTGGCAAAGTTTGGTAAAATCTTTTGACATGTATTTTTTGCCTTGATTAGTCTTTAAAATCTTGATCTTTTTTTGTGGCAATATTTTTTTTCCCAAACTACTTGAAATGGTTGAACTTCTCCAAACCCTCTGACTTTGTATGTAGGAAATAGGTCCCCGTCTTATATGAATAATCATTAATAAAAGTAATAAAATATCCTAAAAGCAATTGGCAAAACATTGGTTCACAAAGATATGAATGTATGAGTTCATTTTTCTTTCTAACTTTACTATGATTTTGTTTTGGAATAACACCCTTGTGTTTTTTTCCTTGCATACAATTTAAACAATTTTTTGAATTGCATGTAGTTTAGGAAGTCTTATTGCCCTCCTTGATCACAAACATTTTATGTAAAGTTTCATAGTTCACACAGCCTAACCTTTGGTTCAAAACAAACATTTGGGTTGTTTCATCCACTAGTACACAAATGTGTGCCTTTAGGGTGTTCAAATTGAACTTATATAAATTGTTGATCGAATCTCTTGTGCCTCTTATAATGATCTTAGTAGGATCTTTAAAACTTATTATCTAACATACATTGACATCAAACATTATTGTGTAACCTTTGCTTGCTAGGTTCCTTATAAACAAAATGTTATTTGTAACATTTATAAACACATGAAGAATGCCACCCATAGGTTTATTGAACTCCATTTTAGGTAAATGTCACATTGCTTTTATCTTGAACTTCATGGGACTAACCTCTTGTTTTCCTAATTTTAGAAGTTCCTACTCCCTTTATTACACTCATGGTGTTGACATTTTTTGGAACATGTCAAATACATCTTGAATTTAGATACCGAGAACAATGTTTTTCCTCTTCACACGGTTTTGCTTCAACTACCAAGAATGTAACTTCAAACATTTCTATAACATTGTTCATTTCAATATTTCAATTCTCTTTGAAATCTTTTTAAAGTACATTAACATTTTTTTTACATGCTCAACTAAGTAGGCTATTTTTTAATTTTTAGATGACAATAAGGTATCAATATCAAAATTTAAAAATAGAAACATTGATTATTGATGTCAATGTCAAAGTAATAACCTTGGCTCTCAATTTATTTGATAGTTTTTGTGATAATAATTGCTTTTTATTCATAAAGGTCAGTTTCCAAATACCCAGCTTGAGAATTGATGGTTCTCAACTCTGTGACAAGGGGGTGGACAATACTTGGAGAGATTCAAATTGGAATATTTGTCATTAAAGACATCTATCTATGAAGGAAGGTACTTTGTTATGTTTTGTAGTCATGAGATGCACCGAACCAGGATGCTTCAGATCGTGTTCTTGGTGACTCTCGATGAGAGGGCTGCATGGGCTTGGTTCCATGACATTTGGACTTGTGGTGCAAAAGTTCTTGAATATTGAATGAAGAAATAGCTGAAAATTTCAGAGGAATTGGAATGTGCCTTTGGTGTTATTGGAAGGATCTTGATGAGCAGGATTTAATGGAAAATGTTTGGTAAGATTTGGATTCAGAATGTGGGAGATATTGATTTTAAAGTGATTTCTGCTGCAGAAAATTCAAATAAATTCCAAGAAACCAGGTTTTGGAAGGAAAAATCAGTTGAGGACATGGTAACACTTGGGCCAACGGCAGAGGCCACTCTAGTTAGTGTGGAGACAAGGTGACTTATGACTACAACTTCAAGTGGCATGGGGGAAACAAGATACAATGTCAATGAGGATCAAAGTCCTATGTGAAAATTCTCAGTGCCTTCTTACCACCAAGAGGATTTGATTTTGTGTTGTTTCCTATTTATAGATGCTAGTTTGATTATTCTAGTGAGATTGTGCACCTTGCAAGGATTTCAAAATTCAAGTGCTTGTGAACTTTTGAGAGTCTCCCAACAATATCCATTACCCAATCTTTTTCAATAATGACAAAGTTTACACATGTAATTTTAAACTTGATGACCAACCCTCAATGAAAATTTCAAACATTTAAGTAAGTTATGAAAATTTAAAATTCAATAACCAGTCCTTAAGGGTCTTCATGATTATCTATATATTTTTCCAGCAAGGTGCATATAGGTTCTTTACAAGTTTTTCAAAAATCAATAATTGCTTGGTAGGTTATTACCATATAGCCTAGGGTCAGTTTCCACATTGACAAAATAAATAATAATTTTTTTTCAAAAAAATGAATTCGTTTTTAAAATTTGAAATTATACATATTTTTCATCATCTACTATAATGTTGTGATATGAGGAGTGAAATTATATTTTGACCATGCAAAAATATAATTTCAAATATTTCACCATGCAAAAATATAATCTTCAAAAAATCCTCTAAAAGAAACCCAAATCCTTCAAGATATTATAACCCTCTAACTTAATCTCAAGTTTCAACACAAGCCAAAATATCATGTTTCAAAAATCCTCATATAAAAACAGACCTATTACCTAGGGGCCCAAAATCCTTTAAGCTACTATACTCTATATACTGAATCTAAACACAAACCAAGGCAAGGCCATCAGAATTTGTATGTTCACCTCTCTTGTCACACAGACGACGAGAAACGAAAAGAGTGAAAAACCCAAATTAGGGTTCGGTTTGAAACCCTAATCGGTCGCCGTATTTGCAAACTGGGACAGGGAGGAAGAAACCTTCCCCAACACAACACGCGCACTGCCAATTCCAGGTGACTAGTTTTGCTGCTCGATTGACGGCGATGGCGGACGGACATCCCCGTAACAGCTCCTCGACACCTTTTTTTTTGTTTGATGCTTGTTTCTTAATTTTGTCTTTGGTTTTTCATTTTCCTGCTTTGTTTGTTTGTTTGTTTGTTTAGGGCTTTTGCTGGCGTGTTGTGTTTTGTTTTGTTTGTTGCTGTTGCAATCTGTAGTTCCATTCTAAGGATTCTGGTTTTGCTCCGTCGTGAAGAGTTGATGATGGTGACTTTGCGCCTGCTCGGATTTTTTTTTCAATTTTTTTCCCCCCCTGAAGTTAGTATTTTGTCGTGGAATTGGGAATCGCAGCTCCGATGCGGTCGTTTGCGCAGGCGGCTTTGGCCGAAGAGATTGTGGTGCCTTCGCGAGTGGTCCAAATTGATGGCCTGGTACGTGTTCTGTTCACATGCTCGCGATCGATTCAGGTTTGGAGAATTCGCTCCTGTTCCACGCACGAGATGTCTTGCGCAATAAGATCTCGGGAAGAAACTGTTCTCCGATAATATTTAAAAAAAGAAAAAAAAAAGGTCTGCTTGGTGGCAAGGATATGGGAGGAAGAGCAATGCTCTGACTGCGTTGTCTTTCATTTTGTATGCAGGTGGCATTGAAGATCATCAAGCATTGCAAGGAGTGCATGCCTGCTCTCGTCACTGGCCAGCTCTTGGGACTTGATATTGGCAGCATTCTGGAAGTTACCAATTGCTTTCCTTTCCCGGTAATGGATACATTCTAAACCACACATCTGCCTTGTATTAAAACCCTAGTCATGCATTGTGTATCCCCCAATTTTGCATCACCAATGGTTATGGCACTTGTCTGGTATGGGATTTTTGCTCTACCAGTCATCAGTACTTTGCTTCATAGCAGATCAGCTCTGCATTGGTTCTTCAGTCAGTTAGGGCTGCACAGCATGTTCAAGAGAATACCAATTTGTTCAATTTCTAGTTTAACTTATGATCAATTCGCTCTTTATGCTAGATGTCTTTTTCTATAGGCTTCTTGCCAAGCTCAAAAACCTTGCCAAGTGATCTGACATGGCAATTCTGGGTTTTGCAAATTATCAAGAGAGTATTTTGGTTGGAATTGTGGAAGTTCTGTGGGAAGAATTTTCTTGGGTTGGTGCCAATTGAAGCAATTTGGCTTGACTTTTAAATTAGAGAACTATGTATGTGCAAAGTTGGAGTTTGAAGATTTTGGTGGAAAGGAGACCAGGAGCTTCCTCTTTCCTTCTCTTGGTTATAGATAACAATTCCTCACAGAGACTTGGTTGAGCAGAGTCGTGGAGGGGAAGAAGAAGATGAGGTTGAGGCTGATGGGGCCAACTATCAGCTAGAGATGATGCGCTGTCTTCGTGAAGTGAATGTTGACAACAACACTGTAGGCTGGTATGATTGTCTCTCTAGAGCAGGGATCAAGAATGTCTTCATTCATGCTATTACTGATAATGTTTCCTTTCTTTGGAGTTAAAAGTAATTTTGTACAGCTTAGGATTTGTATGTATCAGGACATGCAACTATAAACAGTAAGTGTTTTTGCAAACAAGTATTGCTGCCATATAGGTAAGTTGCATTGAGACCACTTTAAAGGGATCTTTCTGGGGACCTTCTGAATGAATATCCTGGTGTGGTGATTGGGATTGCATCTGGCTTATTTTGTTTCCTGGATCAATGTCTATACAGGTATCAATCAACTTACATGGGCTCCTTTCAAACTGTGGAACTTATTGAGACTTTCTTGAATTATCAGGTGAGGTCTGCTGTTGTGAACCAAGGGTACCTCTGTCCTGAATTGCCAAGTTTTTCTGTTATTCTTGCGATGGTCTGTTAGATGTATGAGCTAGTCTGGTATGATCAGTGGAGACTGATGCTATGTAGGCTTCAGGTAGTTGCTTAGAATTCTTAACTGTGACATTATTATGGGTTATGGTACTTAGTTACCGTCAATATTGTGGCCATATCAAGCTTTTGAGCTCTGTAAGATGACTAAATGAGTGTCTGTGGGGACTGGTGTCCGGAACACAGGAAAACATAAAGAGATGTGTGTGCATCATTTATGATCCATTGCGATCAGGACAGGGGGTGCTGGCACTCAAGGCTTTGAAGCTGAGCGATTCTTTCATGGAACTCTATCGCACTCAAGTCTTCACAGGAGAGAAGTAATTTCACTGAACATAAAGACACTGCTCAGGCAATCATCAAAAAATGCAGAGCTTGTGCATAGCTTGTTGATCTGCAGCACAACAGCTTTTGATAAGTTTGTGGTCTTGTGATTGCAGATTGAGGGAAAAGAACATGACATGGAAGGATATTTTTGAGGAGATCCCAGTAAGAATTCCTTCTGAATCTCTAGCCTGTGTGACTATGAAAGTTCAAAGTACATGCAGTTGGGGTCTAGCAATAGAAAGTGTTCTGTGGTCCTTGTTATTGTCAATTGAATGCACCGGGCCCTTTCTTGATGAAGACCCTTAAAGTCTAAATCTTGAAGCCTTAACATTTTGTCATGGGGAACTGATGAAGTCAGTGGGTAAGTTGTGATAGAAAAGTTGCTATCATACATGTTACTGTTGATGGTCTGAACAAGTGAGAGCCTGTCACTGCTATTCATAGTGCCAATTCTATAGTTCATTGCAAACTAGTTCATACCTTCCATATGTTTCTTCTTCTCTTCTTTAGTCATCATCTGGAGTTTTGCTCTGACTTGAAAGGAACAGAATTTCACTTGGTTAATGAATTCATTTTTGGGGATCTTATCACCATGTCTGTTTTGTTGTGATATCTTCACCAATGTTTTGTCTGCATGCTCAGGTGAAAATTTCCAACTCTGTGCTTGTGAGTGCATTGATGACAGAGCTTGAGTCTGATGCACCTGCTTCTCAGGTACTTTTCTGCCAGTCCATGATAATTGTGACAATGATGGAGCTAGAGCTTAAAAGGGTCTCAGGACATATGTTTGCAGTACTATCACAGGAGAAGTTTTAACCTTGTTCTGGCTTCTTAATTGTGAGTATGGAGATTTCCTGATACTCATGAGAGTTGTTATTTGCAGTAGTGTCACAGCAGGGTTCTTGTATAGTGAAATCTTGTTGTGTGTTACCTAGCTGACTGTATCAGTTTGGCTTATTGAACAGTGTGACTTTGATAGACTAGTGCTGTCAACCAACCCATTCATGGAGAAGAATTTGGAGTTCCTGATTGAGTGCATGGATGATCTTTCAATGGAGCAGCAGAAGGTTTGTAACTTCTTGTTGCCACCTTCTTCTTCCTGTCCTCTACCTTCTAATGAGCTAACATTCTTCATTCATGGACAAGGCACAGCTGGATCAATGTAACATGATTTGCGGTCTTGGGCTAAGCAGTAGTTGATTCTAGTCTTGACCTGTCATACAGCCACTCTGGCTCTGCTGGATTTCCAAGGAGATAGAAGGTTGATCTAGGATCCATCATGAGAACAGGTTTAAAAGCTCTTTTCTTGGATTGATTGGATAACCTCTTGAATGAGTGATTATTCTAGGTTTTCTCAGACATGGGATTGTGGATTTGAATTATTTGACAAGGGAATTCATTTCTCTGTATGTTTAATCTATGGTCCCTTGTACACAGTTTCAATACTACTATCGCAACCTGTCAAGGCAGCAAGTACAACAACAATCTTGGCTTCAGAAGAGAAGGTATTTGCAGTTCTGAGCTTTATTAAGCAGCAAGCCACACACAAACTGCAATCCATTCTCAGTAACTTAGTGATCTGTTTACTGTTGTCAGGCTGATGACATGTATTGTTGCATTCACCAACGTCTTGTTTGTCAAGAATCCTGGTCAAGAGTTTTTCAAGTACAGGGAGATGAGAATGTCTGCTCATTCCTCAAAAAACCAGAAAATTTTACAGTGACTGTGATTATAATTGCCTCCCAGTTATTACTGCAAATCTGGACATTGTCTCTTTGGACTCTTTTCTAGAGGCACAAAGGTCAAAAGAGCTTTCTTGTCTCATCTGTCAATTGAAGAAGCTATTGATAAAGGTCTCAATTTTTTTGTCCATAAATGGGAAGAACTTCTAGGAGTTTAAGGGATTGAGTGAATGGAAAGCCAAAGTTCTTTTGTCCAGAAGAGGACTTATTCTCTCTCCATGGTTCTAGCCTCTTATTCTTCTTTGTCTGTTCATTTAGGTGATCTGGATCAACTAAAGAGTCTCCAACATTCCTTCCTAATTACAGTGTAGTAATAATTTCATTTGTAAAAAGCTCTATGTTTTTCCAGTTTTCCTTGAGCTTAATTCTCCCCATGTTGTTCTTTCTTCCTAGTTTTGTAAGTCATTTTCTGGAAGTTTTTCTTTTGACTTGAAGGAGAAGTTTTAACCTTGTTCCAGCTTTTCTTAATTGTGAGAATGGAGATTTCTTGATTCTCATGAGAGATATTTGTTGGTGTTTTTGAGTATATCTTTTGATTTGTGGATTGTCTTGGTACTCAAATATTGTGCTCTTCGGCTTTGTAAGAATGTTTAATGTAGAAATACTGTTGGAATGATGGGCAAGTGCTGAAACTGGTTATGATGGACTTTATTTGCTATTAGTGTGACTTATCAGTATCTGACTTGTTGATTTGCAGAGCTGAGAATGCGGCACGAAGGTTATCAGGAGAAGAGCTCTTGCCAGAGGAAGATCCAAGCAATCCTATCTTTAAAACACTTCCAGAACCATCACGTTTAGACAGCTACTTGATCACTAACCAAATTGCAAACTACTGTGGTCAAGTTAATGGGTATTGCTGCTCCTCCTGCTTGAAGCTGCGGCTTCCCTTATTGTGTTTACTACATATTGGAAGAACAGGATTAGTATCACAGTAATGTACAGAGTAATGGCATCCTTTCACAGGCCCATCCTGTTCAATCTGCTGTGTTTTGTAATCTTCCAATTTTTCAGAGTGTGTTTTTAGATTAGTTGCCTGAATTGCTTCTCTGTTTGTCTTGCTGTGACAGGTTTGCGGGCCAGAGTTTGAGCAAAATGTACTTGATGGATGCATTTCATCAAGACTAAACATGAGGGGGGTTTTCCACGCAACCTCAACAAAATGTGGGTAGCTCAGCATTTGATGTGCCCATAGAGTGTAGGTGAATAGTTTCATTGCTCAAGTTTAGGATATGGTGAAGTCAGACTTAGGAGGCCCAACAGTTGGGACCTCTTTAGGATGCTGTATGACTGTTCCGAATATTGAAATGACTAATCTTGTTAGAGGATTCAGTTGATTCTTTTGTTCCAATTTCAGCTCCTACTTGGGCACTGAATGCCCTGTGTATTGGGTATTGTACACAGGGCATTCAGCTGCATAACAAGGATGGTAATCTTTTCTGGAAGAATGCCTTTGGTTCATATTCTATCCTTCATCTTTTCAGGTTCCTTACCATCCTATTTTCCATGGACCATGAAGTGCTTCAAAGCATATGAGCTTAAAGTATGAGAGAGATTATTCTTCTTTTCTAGGAGGGATGTTCAGGCACATAAGTTTCCCTACAAATACACTAGGAAATTTCTCCAAGTATATTGTATTCTCCTTCATGCCAGAATGATAATACTGTAGTACCCTTTTAGGTTTGACACTTGGGTCCTGAATAATTATTTTATTTTTAAATATCTGCTTTGGCTGTGAATTTTTTGAAAAATGAAATTTCAGCACTTTATGGAAAAATAACCTTAGGTTACCACCAATTTTTGTATTATTCTAGAAATTTTGGTATTTCCAAAAATAAAATAATTTAATTATTGCTGCATCTTGGAAATGTACTATGCTGGTGAGCAAAAGGATGATAGGGTTGAGGGATAACCCTAGTGGCCCCCTAAGCAACTTAAGAGAAAAAGCAACAAATGCCAAATTTTAGTAAAGAACTTCAAAAAATTGCATTTTGGGCCCTTTTGTTAATGCATTATAATGGAAAGCCTGGATTTGACTATATAATGTACCTCTTCATTTTACTGTTTTACCACACTTCTCTTGGAGATTGGTCCTATGATTATACAAGGTTAAGTTGTAGTTTATTTACCTTAAATAGTAATAAAAAAATTGTCAAAAATAATTAGACCTCTATTTAATCAAGACATCCACTAGTTTTTTCACAATTCAACTTCATCATTTTCATCATCTCCATCAATCCCATCATTTGCACTATTTATTATTCAACAATTTTTTTTGGTGTTCCATTTCCACCATCCATCAAACAAATAAGATATAGTAGGAAAACTATTTCTAAGGCATCTAAACCCAAAAAAAGAATAAATAAATAAATAAATAAATACAATTATATATATATATATATATAAAGGTGAAAATGCTACTTTGGATGTTTACAAATAAAAGAAACAAAATCAACACTTTAATGGCCTTAAGAAAATGGTATTTCCCATTATTCCAAGTAGGATCCTTGTTTAAGCAAAATCCTTGTTCAATGATTCATATAATCCAATTCCCCAATTCCATCACAGGAATAGTTCGAGTGGGAAACTATTCCAATGCATCTAAACCCAAAATTAAATTATTTAAAGAAAAAAAACTTGCATGATTTTGGGCATCTACAATGCTAATTTCAACAATCAATTTATAGAAGAAGCAACATAAAATTTGAAAATTATAATGAGCAATTTTTTTTTTAATAGAGAAACTAATTCATTTTAGTGGTTGCAAGGTGGGCCTTCCTAAGTGGTGCAAAGTGGGCTTTGCATTGCAGCCTTCCGCTTGAAAATGGATTGTTGTGTGTGTGAGAGAGAGAGGGAGGGAGAGAAGAGAGGCGCGCGTGGGCACACACAACATGGCGGCCATGGCATCCTCTATTCTGTCTCTTGCTTCGCCCAGGAGCTTGACGATCTGCACATCATCAAGACTTACATCTCGCCGTGCATTTTCTGTCGGTGGAGCTGCGTTGTGGCGTGAAAGCAGTAGCAGATGGAAGGAGGGTCAAGAGGTACGGTCGACAAAGCACGGTTGGCGAGGGTCGACATGGAATGCTCTGGACGAAGAATCCCCCGCGGATGAGGAACGGCGGTTCAGCTTGGAAGAGGAAACAGAGAAGATCTTGCAAGGAGATGAATCACAGGTAAGAGGAAAAAAAAAATCGAATTTTGTTTAGGGTTTAGGGTTTAGGGCATGCTTTGTTGATTCGGTTGTTCTTGATATTTCTTGAAGTACGTTTTCCCATTTTCTTCATGTGTTGTCGGTAAGGATTTCTTGTTATGCAAACAACAGAAGCTAATTTGAGGGATTTGGTTTCCGTATGGGCAGGCATTACTCAGGGATTTAGCAGCAGCTGCACAGCGTGTAGAGGCGAGCAAGCGGGAGTTGGATGCAGTGAGGCGCAAGGAGAAACAGATCAGTGAATTGCAGGCTTTTCTTGAGCATTTGGATGCTGAACAAGCTGCTGCTGATTCAATGGCAAGTTGCCTCCATGTCTCCTCACAAGTGTTTAATTGCACAGTCTCTGGTTTGAGGGGTTTTTTTACTGAAGAATCAGACTATCATTTGCACCACCCTTACATTGAGTTCCAAAACCTAAATTCTAAACACTAAACCCTAAATCTGGGATTTGCTCCTCCCTTACATTGAGCTCCAAATTGAGTTGCAATGTATTTTAAGCTTAGCAAGTGATGGCCTATGATTAAGAGATTCCCTTGTCTCATTGCAGGTGTTTGGTGATGTCCAAAATTCTGTATGGTAAATCTTGAAACTTGTTGCTGAAATTTCTTGGACTTTGAAGGTCGCAGAGGTTCAACAAGACGTTCTTGAAGCTGAAGCAGAGATGAAAGCAGCTGAACTGGCCCTAGTAACAGCTCGTGCTGGTGACTTGTCCACCAAATGGGTTACAGAAGTTATTGATGAGGATGCTGAACGTGTGGAGTCTGGCAAGGTGAATTGTCACTGTATCACAATGATTGACAATGATTGACAGAGGCTATGGTCCTTTCATTTATGAATGAAATACTTTAGGTTAAGAGTGAACATTGAACCTCAAGCAGGTGTTGTCCAAATACAATGCAATGATTGACAGAGGCTACAGTTCTTTCATTTGTCAGTGAAATACTTCAGTTTAAGAGTGAACATCAAGTTGGTGTTGTCCAGATACAACACAATTCTACACATGAATATGCACATTGTGCTTCCATACATGTCTGTTGGATATCCTGCATATTGCCATACTAAAGATTTCAGCTGTATTCATTGCTGATCTGAACTCTTCATCAAGCACACTGACATTTGTTAGCACAAGAAAGATCTCTTTTGAGTTATGTAGGGCAATTCCATAATCTGCTCAATTCTGAAGAAATTCATTGTGTTGCTCCAATACAGTTCTGCCTGTGTTTGTTTAATGTTGAGATGCAACTGGTTGGATTGCAGGCAGCAGCTGTCTCCACATTGGCTGGCACCCTGGCCAGCCTTCCATTTTCACTTGTGGTTGATGGGGGCTGGGGCTTGGGAACCCTCCTAAGCCAAGGGGGAATAGTACTCAGTTGCCTATTATTTGGAGTCACATATCGTTATATTATTCGTCGGGACCTTGGTAATTTGCAACTCAAGTCTGGAGCTGTTGCTGCTTTTGGATTAGTCAGAGGTAAGAAGACACAATGCTACTGCAGTCTTGGTTCTGGACAGTTTATGATCCCTCCCTCAGCAGCTTCTTATGCTCCAAGGTTTGCAAGGTTACTAAACTTCAGTGCTGCTAATATAGCACATGAAAACCATGTGCAAGATGTCCAAATGAACCTCACAATGTAGCTGTTGGCTCACTGCATTACATACTACTTTCTCTCTTTATATTCTGCTACTATTATGTAAGAGCTAAACTGCAGGTGGTTGTGTGCAGGTATTGGTCAAATTGATGCAACACAAGCATTGGTAGGATTTCCAGAGACAGGAATTGACAAAGTTTTAACAGCTGCTTTGGAAGCTGGAGAAAGTATGATAATCTTTGCATTTGCAGCACTAGCTGTAGATTACTGTCTCCGTGAGAGATTGGTTAGTCCATTCCCTTCTCAAAAGCCACATGGATCCTGATCAAGTCACTTCTTTAGATAAACTTATTCAGAGTCCATAGACTGCCAATTTTTCACCGCTACAAAGGTGCCTGTATGTTGTCATGGAATAATCGCCTACTTTCTTAGCACAAGGACCATGACAACAATTGTACCATGTACTTTTTTTATAGGGCAGGTGTCTGCTCTTTGTAGTTGTTTGTGCCATTTGCATGCTGTAGAGCTGCAACACAGACAGGTTGCATGAATCAGCAACTGTACCATTTTATGAATGCAACCACTGGAAATGCATGATGCTCAATCTTTAGTTGAGAGCAGTCAGAGCTCTTCTTGATCTCCTGAACCTGTATTTAGGAGAGTAGACAAGATGACCTTCACATACACAGCTGCAACTTATTGGTTCATGGTTTGTGCAGAACAGCTGACAAAAGCATCAATATCAAGGATTTATTGAAAATGAGAACAGCCACAGAACAGAATTTGCAGAGTATCATGCCATGTACAACTTGATACTGAGGTGTCCATATGCTTAGTGACAGGTATTCTACTTTCAATTTGCCACATACAAGCCCTAAACATGTACAAAATAGAGAGGGATCATTCCCGTAACTGAGAAGCTTGTTTAAGGATGGACACTAACCCTCTCAACCTTTTCCCCGACGTATCAGGTTCAAGCAAGCAGACTGACTTCTGGTAGTTGCTCTACTACCCTATGTATTTGTAATCCATCCCCTTGAACTAAAAGGCCATGTTAATCAGAATTAGGGTGGCGCTGTAACTACTGAGAGATGGAAGGGTTACAGATGGAAGGGAGATTTGCATTTGCTGTACATTTGTGGCCATGGTGCAGTACTATAGTTTTATGTCCTTTTGTGGCTGTGTTGCAATACTGGAGTTACAGACATTTGTAGATGTGTTGCAGTACTGGAGCTATGTACAAACATGGCTGTGTTGCAGTACTGGAATTACTGGCCCCGTGGTAAGAATCTTCAGGGAGTCTGCTGCAGAATCTTAATCCTTTGGCATTGCAGTCTCTCAACCACTTTTTGTTCACAAACATGCAGCAGATAAGTCTTGCATTGTAATCACTGTCAGACTCTCGAGTAGGTGGAGATTCTGGAGCAACCCCCCTGTTTACATCCATGTCTCCCTCAATAATCCCAACCCCATAGCCAATCTGTCACTAAGCATTCCTTTGACTAAGCCAACCCATGTGTCCTGGCATGCCCATGCCTGGCCTTCATTCCATCCTCCTATTTACAGCATTCAGAGCAACTCCATTGGTTCTCAGTACCCTGCAGATTAAAATTGAAGGAAAGTCAAACCATGCTGGTTGGGCTCAGCAAAATGATTTTGGCCTAGCATTTTTGCACAGTTTGCTGAGGCTAATAACAGGCACAGCAAAGCCTAACACTTTCCAGAGTGCTGAAAAATGATCAGGCTGTTTCTCTCTGTTTTTGATTAGTTGATCAAGATGATTGGTCAAGGTGATTTGCTATTATTAGTCTCTCACATATTTGCAGTCCCAGTTTTAGTTTTATGGGTGGGGTTGGGGAAAAAGTAAATAACTAAACTTGGATGTGAGAAACATTTTTGCAGAGAGACATACTGAACACTGGTGGAGATGATATTATACATAAGCAGCTTGCTCCAGAGCCAGTTGACCTGGCAATTCCAAACCACAATTCAAAGAACAATCATTAGCATGAAAACTGCCTACTAAGAAAACACAGACCAAGGTTTCAGAGATAGCACAAACCTTGGAGGAAAAAGGGAGTGTTGATGCATCTTGGCTTTTTGAGAGAGGCTCAAAACTCCAGAAAGATAGGCACAAACCAGCATTTTGATAAGTGATGAATGCCAAAAACTGAAGAAAAGAAGTGTAAGAAACTGCATCCTGCTAGGCTCTCACACCCACAAAATTTCAGCAGATCACCAGAGTGATGAAGAGGAAGTCACAAAATCCAATAAGCCCAAAATTGACAATCTTCGACATACAGAGAAGCACTGAAAAAGCAAGCAAAGCAAAGACAATTTGTCAAAGTTGCCAATGTACTACAGTAATTTGGACAAAATGCAATATTTGGAAGATGACATTTTTGTGTTTGTTTTCCTAAAATAACGTTTATTCATGAATGCATATCTTAAAATTTTCCATCCACAAAGCAGAGGACGTCCAATTACCATTGCTTCAATTGTCATTTGCCCTTCAATTTTGTGGATGAAATGTTGGTTTATGGATGAATTCATGTGCATTAAAAATACTAAATGTCATCTATTGAAGGATTTTTTTTTCTTCTTTAAGTAATGCATATATAATATGAGTTTAAATGAGCTTTTTGAAATCAATGGCAAGGCTTGATTTGAAAGGACTTTTTAAAAAAAAGTTGAGATACTCATGATTGTCATACATGTGGGATGTTGAAAAGACATATTAAAATCAAATTGCATGAAAATAAAATGAGATCAAGTATGCATGAATTCACATGCTTTATCTAACTCTTCATGAAGAAGATTGTGGGGGAAGAGCTTGCAATGTCTATTGTCAAGTATTTATTATGAAATATTATTTGTTGGTAGGGGTTAGTTGTTATTAGAACTCAATTCAGTGTGAATAAGATTTCAACTTTTTTTCCATTTAGGAGTATATTTCTAGAGTGTATATTTAGAAGATTTCATGTATGTGATAGGAAGAATCCATGTTCAAAGAAAAAACAATATGCAAATACAAACTTGGCATCAATCACATATTTGTGTGCATGTGTTTTTTTGCATGTTTTTATGTGAATGGCTTTGTTAGTTTTGATTGTGTTGTGCATCACATGTTACCACCCATTCTAAAAGAGAGAAAAAAAAAGAAGTAACAAAATTGTCTATCAATTACAAAAGAAAATAGAATGTGGTTGAAGGGAGATAATAAGATCTCCACCCTTTTTAGAGGGAGAAGGAGGTTGTAAAATATTGAAATTTTTTCAAGAGGAAATAAGGAAAGTTGGAGGTAAAGAAAAAAATTATCCACCTATTCTATAAGAGGATATAATTGAAAAAAAATAAATTATTCATTCATTTGAGAGGAGGAGATTTGAAAATCAAGCAAAATTTTCACCAATCCCGAAGGAGAAAAAGATTGAAGGGGAAGAAGAAAAGATTATTTATTAATAGAAAAAAAAAATGGGAGCGAACATAAATGTAAAAAATTTAGAGATCAAATATTTTTTTAAAAAAAATTGTCCACCCATCAAAATGGAGAAAGAGGTTGGCAAACTTGGAAGTAAGTGTGTAAGTAGGTATGACATCCTCAAACATATAAATATAGTTTTTAAAAAATAAATTCACCTTATTATATAGTTTGCAAAATGTCATGGATTTTGGTTGTTTTTCAATATTGTCATTTCTTTTTTTGAATAACTAATATTAGGGTCTTTAAGTATTTTAGCTATCTAATTTAATGTTAAATTTTTTGAAGACCATTAGATCTTCCCTCTAAACATGCATATATACCTACAAACATGGAAATTATGTTCATTGAACCAAATATGCATGCAATTTTGTCATTTGAACTCATTGCCAAAAGTATATACACTAAAACTATAAACAACTATTACCCCATGTATGGATTATGGACTAAACTAAGTTTAAATGACTTCTTTCACATGTTTATGAATGTTTGTACTATGCTTGAGTTCTACTAATCTTTAACTACAAATGTGGTCATGTTTGAAAATAAATGATCCAAGCTTTGGGTGCATATGGTTGAGATTTTTTCATGTTTGAAACAATTTATTAAATGAAGATGTGAGATGTTCCTCTTTAATTTTGTTGAAAAATGGTAGACATATGATCAATTGATAAACCATTCAAATGGCTTCCACCATCTAAATTTTGTGATGTGATTAAATCACATCACAAGCATAACATATGGGATCTACATGGGCAATTTTAAATTGGTGAGAATATAGTAATTTGATGACATTTTGCCATATTTGTTTTCAACACGTTGGAAAATTATGAAAATAATGAAAAAGATAAGGATCAAAATGGGTTGACTCATAGATATGTAGTAGCTCTCCAACCAACCTTATCAATCCCATGAATCCTTACAAGGAATTTGTTGAGAAGGAAGTTTTATGAAATTTCCAAAGCTTTTGGATACCATGTCATTTGTCCATATTTGAGATCTTAAAGAAGATATTGAGTGCTTGAACTTTCTTTTGTTCACACTTGCGAAATGAAGTGGAGAAGGTAGACAAAGGTCTAAAAGCTTGCCCTTTTGTTGTTTTAGTCCCTAAAGCTTGGGGATCTAATGATGATGCACACCATTGTTGTTGGTTGATGTTTTGTTGCATACATTATACTATTCTTCAAGTATGAAAATTGTCTTGAGGATCATGACAACCCTTGTGATAAAGAAGATTTTGGAATTGAAAACTTTCATAGCAAGCCAACCCTTTTGAAGATTTTTTGTGTTGTTGCTACACCGCCATCACCTCCTATTTGTTTCTTGTTGCATAAAAGCTCCAAATGGGACTAGCTTCAACATTCGTATCAAGGTGTTGGGGGATATCATCTCTCATAACATTATTGTTTGTAAAACCCAAGGGTTACATAAGAACCCAAGGGCAAGGGTACTCTTGAACACCACTTGAACCATGATGAGTGCTTAAGGATTTCATCAAACTTGATTTCCTTTTACTATTTGTTGAGTCACATTCAAAAAATGACCATTCATCGATTGTGTGTAACACTCCCAATAACATGTCATGCAAGAACTTTTACTTGTGTGTTGTTGGCGAATCTTGTAGACCTCATGAATAATTAAAGTGATTTTTTTTTTAAATTATTTTTATTTTTTTGTCATTGTAGGTTTGCACATCTAGTACTCGAAGTAGAGATCATGTGTTAAAAGATCCATCCAACCCTTTAAGTAGAAAACACAAAGGTCAACAATTGATAGTTCAAATTACATGCACATGATATCTCCATGATTGTTCTCCTTTGGGCCCCTAGTAGTTCATTATTGTCCTTAATAAGACTACCCCTTGATATCATACTACCATGGCAAGTTTGACACTATAATTATTTGGGCTCCGTATAGTATGTACTACTAGTGATGATCATTTTTTTCTTCTTCTTATGTTCTTGTATATTTTTCAATAATTCATCATTATTTTTATCCATGTTGAATTTAATTTGAATTAATATAAATAACATGGACATGAAAACACACGTGTTAATTTGTCTTTTCGTATCCATGTTGGTGGGTAGGAAAAAAGGGTGAGATAGTTACAAATATAAGAGCTAGTTATTAGAAAAGAAGTGAAATGGTTAAACTTGGAAATGAAATAGTGGTCTAAAAAATTGTCTTGAATTGTCCAAGGACAACCAAAAAAAAAGAATTATGCAAAATCTCCCATATACCATTTTTTTGAAAAATTTCTCATTGAAAATTCAAAAAGGTTGAATTGAAAAAATAATTCTAAAAAAAAGTTTGTGAAAGAATTTTTTAAAAATATTTTTAAAAATTCTAAAATTTTAACTTTTGAAATGAAATCTTCAAAATAGAATAATTATTTGACACCAAAATGTTGAACTTGGAATACATGGTAATTGTTTCACTCCCCAACAAATTGGTTCCAAGTTCAAACCAAAATTGTATCCTAAATCTTACATGACACAAACTTTCTTTCTCTTTAAGTAAGGTCAACAAATGAAGAGAAACATACAAAGATTTCACCCTAAATAGCCCATGGCATTGTTGTTTCTTTTGGGGCAAAAATTTGGGGAAAATTCTGGACAAATGTGTTTTTGCAGTGTAATATCCACTAAATTTGTCACTTTTGGGGAAAAAGTTCTCCAGTTTCTCAACTTCACTAAACTGAAAATAATAATAATAAAACCCATGGCATTTGAGTGTTCTTCTGAATTCTCACATTTTTAGACCCCCCCAAAATTTCTGAAAAATACTACCTGCCATGCCAAAAATCTCAAAGAAACTCTCAAGCATACTTACTAGCTTCATTATTTAGTGTAGTGCCTAATTGTAAAATATTATTATTTCCACTACCCGAAAGTAAATGAAAAAAATTAATAAAAATTATTAAGCACCTTGCTGCCAAAGTACCGAACCAACCCAGCCCTACTTTGGATTTTACATTACCATTTTTCATAACCAGACTCAGAGCAACTCCGCGGTTGCTCAGTATGTGACCATGCACATTAAAATCAGATGAAGAAAAGTCGATATATGTCGGTTTGTCTCAGGAAAATGGTTTTTCTCCTACACGATTAGCTATGTTTGCTGAGGCTGGTAAAAAGCGCAGCAGCAAAGCTCTGCACCTGCCAAAGAAGAGAGTAATAAATCTGATCTGACTGCTGTTCCCTGTTTTGCTAAAGAAGAGAGTAATAAATATGATCTGACTGCTGTTCCCTATTTTGGATTGGACAATCATAATGATTGGTCCAGGTGGTTTGCTATTAGTAGTTCCCACCTATTTGCACTCCTGGTTTCAGTTTTGAGGGTGAGGTCGCAAAATAGTAAATAACTAAACTTGGATGTGAGAATTATTTTGGCAGGTTCACATACCCGTTTGGGATGCTCTGGAGAAAGTGGCTCAGTAAAAATCAGCCTGGTCATTTTTGCTTTATTTATTCCTTTTTTATTTGACGTATTAAAGTGCGGAATCTACATGTTCCAGATCGAAGTTGCCAGAATCGACCGGTTCTGTTTTAATTTTGCAGAAAAGTCGGGTCTTATCACGTCCAAACACAGGCCTAGGTTGACACGTGGCGCTTCTAAAGCACCCAGCAAGAGATATATAGAATGGACAGTTGACACGTGTCAGAATTTTCGGTGCATTCCAATGATTATTTGGTACATACTGCCACGTGTCCCATCTGACGTGTCTTGGGGGGAGGGGGGTTTGCGACAGCTCCCATCATCCATGTAGTGTGGTAGATTTTATGATCTGGAATTATAATTATTCCCAAAATGGAAATTCTCAGGACTATTATTATCTGATTTGGAATTTAAGAGATTTAAAGGGGAAAAAAAAATGGTAATAGTTAAATTGGTGCCTTTGTATGTGAGAAGAACATAGTGGTGTAATTTATCAGGTTAGAAATTTCTAATTTAATGCTTAATTACTTGCACAAGGTTTTTTGAAATTTATTATAAATTAAAATTTGAATTTCCTTTCATGTAAGAAAGCCACCTCTTTTTCTTTTTTTCTAAATTAATAATTTATTGCAAATTGTAATGTCTTTCTTGGGTGTACTTAAAAAGAAAACCAATTTTTTGAAGTAGTAATTATAAGGAAATTAAATTGCTTTTGGGATCTTCAACAAAAACCATTTTCTAATATAATAATTAAGGGAAATTCAATAAAATGAGCAAGTAAGAATAGGTAACAAGTGAATTTGGTACCTTTCTGTGTAAGAAGAAAATAATCGTGCATTTATTAGGTTAGGAATTTTTTCTTTGGAAAACAAAAAATTCATGAATAATTATTTGCAAGAGATTTCAAAACCCTAAATGCAAAATAAGAACCCTAAACACGTTGAGTTTCCTTTCATGTAAAGAAAACCTGGTTTTCTAAAGTAATAATATAAAAAGGAAAATTACATGTTATTGTTCAGATTTCAAAGAAAAATAAAAATTTATAAAGTAATTATTTAAAGGAAATTAAATTTCTTGAACAGATAATCATTTCCATGTGGTTTTTGTAAATCTCTTGGAACTTTGATTCTTTGAGTTTCCTTTTATATAAGGAAACCCAGTTTTCTAAACTAATAGTGAAAAGCAAATTTAAACATGTTTGTTGGGACTTCAAAGAATAACCCTAAACCCTATTCATGTTCCAACCAAATTCAACAAGGTTGCTTTGATTTGGAGAACCCTAAAGCCTATTCATGTTGCAACAAATTTGCAATACAATTTGGTTATACTTTTATTCTTCCAAAAAAACCACATTTTCTAAAGAAATAATTAAAAGGAAATTAAATTTCTTTCTGGACTTCAAAGAAAACCACTTAAGAGACAAACCACTTTTCTAAAGTCAAATTTAAAAGAAAAATAAAATGTCTTTAATTGAACTTCAAGGAAATGAAAGAAATGGAATTTCCAAATTATATCCAAGCATACTTTCAACCAAAAGTAATCTGCCTCTTTGTCTCTCTGTGACTGAAATCCAGATCTCTTGCATCTAGTAAGCCACAAGAAATCCCAATCTAGCTCACTAGCCATGCAATTTCTTTGCAGCTCGGTGCATCTAGCTATCACAACCAAGACTACCAAGTTCTCTCAGGTACAGAGGCTGCATACCCATTCCAAGACTAGTGGTACTGGAGTTTAGGATTTGAGTATCATACTAGAAAAAATGAAACCTGTATGTGTTGTTGTTTCACCTGCAGTAGTCATGCACCCCTTGTATAAACTGTACTCGATATGGAACATTTTCGAAGCAATGGGGGCCATTCAAGTCATCAAGGGTGGTATAAATCTGTTCAAGAGTATAGCAAGAGAATTGGGTTCTCTGTGAATCACTTGCAGACCATAGCTGCATCACCAGCATCAAAAACATAAATGCAGAATGTTTTAGCTGGAATCTAACACATAAAACTGCACAGAAATCTCCATAACAAACAATTTGAAAGTTAACATGACAATGAGTGCAGTCATAACCTTTTGAGAGAAGCTCACAAAAAGTGTCAGACCCTCATCACCTCCATCACAACCACAGTGACTGTAAGTTGCCATGACTACCAACTGACTTCATCAGCTTCTGATGGTAGTGGGTGTACATGAATATGTAATAATCTGCCAAATTCCGGCAAACCATTATACAACATCTGCATTCCTGAGTTTTTCTGACACTCATTTTTGGAAACAATGGGAAGACTCAGTCGTGATATTGACTAGCCCTCAAAAAGATAGCTAACAAAAGAAGGGTCAACAGTATATCCTCATTCAAACTGCATCAAAGCAAGCTTGCAAGGGTAAGCTTTATTTCATTTGAGCTTCTCGTTACACTACCAGGCATCTAAAGACTTAAGCTGAAGGCATAGAGAGGCCTACAGAGAATCTAGCGGTTGTGCAGCCTCCTGCCCCCTCCTTGGAGTCTTAACAGCTGCAATCAGTATCAAGAAAAACGTTACAGTGTTGATGGAATGATTCAGAGCTCCATATGTACATGTGCAACAAAAACACCAATGGTTTTATATGGCTATTGTGCGCGATTATTCTCCAAATCTGATTCACATTGTGTAGTACTAAATCACACACACACACAGAGGCCTTAGTTGGAAGTGTTGAAGCAAAGATGAACCTAACACTTCTGACAAGCTTTGGCAAATGATGGTTGCTGTAACACAAATAATACTGCTCAATAAAATAAGAATGTAAACCCAATATCCAGGACCTCACTGCTGATGGCAAGATCCTGATGCTAAAGTCCCTGATCTTGAGCCTCAGTTGTAAGTGCTGAAGCAAAGATGAACCCCAACATTCCTCTGACATCCAGGACATAATCATTGTTCATGATGAGATCCTGATGCTAGAATTCTCTGATCTTGAGCCTCAGTTTTAAGTGCTGAAGCAAAGATGAACGCCAACATCCCTCTGACATCCAGGACATCATTGACCATGACGAGATCCTGATGCTGGGATTGTCTGATGTTTGAGCCTCAGTTGTAAGTGCTGAAGCAAAGATGAACCCCCCACCACTCCTCCAACATCTAGGACATCATCATTGCTCATGACAAGATCCTGATGCTAGAATCTCTGATCTTGAGCCTCAGTTTTAAGTGCTGAAGCAAAGATGAATCCCAACTCTCCTCAGGACATCATCATTGCTCATGACAAGATCCTGATGCTAGAATTCTCTGATCTTGAGCCTCAGTTTTGAGTGCCGAAGTAAAGATGAATCCCAACCCTCCTCAGGACATCATCATTGCTCATGACAAGATCCTGATGCTAGAATTCTCTAATGTGTGACCCTTAGATGCTAGAATTCTCTAATGTGAGACCCTTAGTTGCAAGTACTGAAGCAAAGATGAACCCTCCCCCAATATACCCGACAAGCAAGCTTCAGCAAACCAATGCATGCCACAAGATAAAATGATACTACTGATCATGACATAAGAATGTACACCCAACATCCAGGACATGATGATGATGAGATCCTGATGCTAGAATTGTCTGATCTTGGACAAGTACAGTAGATATATATAAGCATCACACAATCTGGTCTGATCTGCAGCAGCAACAGCAGCGGCGTTGATGATCCCATTCCACTGATGAGCACAACAGAAAACATGGAAACAAAAAGTATTTTTACTGTGTCCATCTCCGAAGATACCATGCCTTTTCCATAGGCAGTTGCTTTGAATGTGTTGTTTCTCGAGAGAAAGTAGGGCAAAACGAGCACCCAGCAATCATCACCCACAAGAATCAATCAAGAAGAGGAAGCAGCAGCGCAGCCAAAAAGGCTCCCGAGTATGTAGTGTTGAATGCTGCTGCTGGTGGAGCAACTGAAACCTTCTATCCAGAGCTGCTGCGGCTTCTTATTCTTCTTCCACGCTTCTTCTCTGAACCCTAACACTCGAGAGTCGCTACCCCGCACATGGAGATAACCCTTGCTCTCTCAATGTCCGGGGCAAGCAATTGCGTGCAGTAGTAGTCCCACCATTCGAGTTCCGGACGCGAAGTTTTGTTTCCGTGTTTGTCGTAGCCAGCAGCTTTGCTGGGGTTTTCTGTTGTGCTCCCGAAGCATTTTGAGATAGCGCGCTTTTTAGGCGCCAGCAGCGAGCGAAGGAGAAGCGACCGCGATCTGTGTTAAGCTTTGCCGTCATGGATTGCACGTAAAAGCTGGTGGTGCAGTCGCGGGGAGGAGAGTATTCACAGCTCTAGAGAGCTTTTTTTTCATGTACAAAAACCTGCGAGCTCTTTGGAGCCTGTGGAAGCTTCTCGTCGCTTTGCTCTTGTGTTCTTCTTCAGAGATGGTTTCAGAGAAAGAGGTTTTCTTGCAGGTTCTGATGAAGAAGAAGAGGATCGCTTGATTCACAGGTTGCTAAGAAACGACTGTGAAGGTCTTCACGAAGTAGTAAGTTTCTCTGAATCCTTTTCTCTGAATTCCCTGATAAGACCTTCGCTGTATGGCTGCAGTGTTTCGCACTGAAAATCTCCTCTAGGATTGTGCAATCTTCTCTAGGGTTTGCCAAGAAATCGTGTATCTGATGATTAGACTCCAGGAGGATTTTTGAAGTCAAGGAGATAGGTAGTGGCAATCCAGGTTCTCAAGATTTTGAGCTGCATGGGAAGTTTTCTTGCAAGAAGAATGTGTGTCCTGCACAAGTGCACTAGGAAGAGGTTTGCTTGGGAGAAAGAAGCTTGCTTGTGAGAAGAACGTGTCCTGCACAAGTGTAACAGGAAGAGGTTTGCTTGGGAGAAAGAAGCTTTGCTTGCAAGAAGAATGTGTGTCCTGAACAAGTGTAGTAGGAAGAGCTTGGATGTAAGCCTTTGCAAACACTTTATATGCAAGAAAACATAAAAAAGAAGGAAGGAAAGGAAAACAATGGGAGGAAAACAACCCTAGTACTTGTCAGAATTGGCCTTGATTTCAGGCATTTCAGTCCCTTTCAAATTTGAGCTCCCTGCTGCATACAATCCATACAGACCGTCTTTGAGCTCCCAGCAATTTCTTTGTCATTGCCCCTACACAAAGATTTGCAATGATGTACTGAAGTGTGACAGAAACTGGAGTTTGTGTGAGAATCTCTTGGGTGTTGGTAGATGTGTTTGAAATGCCATGGAGGCTGAAAAGCTTTTTGTTAAAGTCACAAAAGCTCTTCTCCCTCTTCTGCATGACAGTCGTAGTGGAATTTGTCTTGATGTCCTGCTGATATCAACTTATGAGCATTGATCTTAGAAACTGGAAATTGGCTGACTTGCAGTGGCTTTAGGATGATGGATATAAATGTCAGGACTGTCATGATGAGTAGAAGAAGTACAATAGCAATAGAAACTTGTCTTGCCTTATCATTCTTCTTGATCAGAGGTATCATGACGAGGTCTTTGTAGTGTGTTGTTTCTGGTGCTTTGTTCAGGAGACCACAAAGATTTGGCAGCATACTCAAATAGCACCATCAAGCAACATTGTCTCGCAACTGCAAGTTACTGGCTCCTCCAGGCATTTGCTACCTTGAAACTCAGCCCTATCTCCATGAATCCTAAGGGCAGTTCAAGCGAATCATTGAAACTGTCTCCCTGGTAAAATCTATGAGACCTTCATAAGATTGCATTGTTAATGAGTGATCATAGCAATACATCTACTTATGGAAGTTCTACAGCAGTGGAGTGTTTCATTTGCAATTGCCAAATGCTATTCTGTAGTGAGTAATGTGTTCCTCTCTGACCTAGGATAGATGCTGCATAACATCTCCTCAGTGCAAGTATCATCTTCTTCAGAACCTTGACTTTCCTACTGTTATAGAGCAATCCTTATATCATTTTGCTACTGCTCATAAGAGTAGCAAAGAGGTTCTCTTCTTGAAAGGTAACGATCTTCTGTATCTTCTGAATGCACCTTCCAGAAGCTTGTTCAACATCAGGCCTGCTGCACTCTGGGTTGTCCTCCTCCTTCGCACAAGTCTTGTTGTGTTGGTGAGAGGAAAGCACCATGTGGTTGTTTCCTACTTTGGGTGCTCTAGGGCGCTGCTACAGAGAATGCCAAAGAAGTCGGGGTGTCTTCTCATATGAGCATTTTCAGACCTGGGGCCCCTCAGTGCCAGTGGCTGTTGTGACAGGCTTCTTCTGTGCTTATGTATGGGTGCGGATAAGGCCTTACTTTACTGATGACCCTGACGAGTTACAGCAAGTTGCAGATTCCCACGACTTCAAAGATGTGCGAACATTCTTGAATGGGTTGCACGAGCAGATGATTGATATGTGGTACACAACATTTGGTTGGACTCGAAATCCGAGACCACGGGACACAAACAGAAATGGCAAACAAATCCAGGAGCTGAAGCACCAAACAAGATCTTCAACAACTGAGACAATTTCAAAAGAGGGTGAAGATATGCTGCTTTCAAAGAGACCCACAGATGGAGAAATGAGATCTCAATTGACAGAGTCTATCTTGGGAACTATGGCATTCAAAAGTCATGTGGCAAGGGAAGATGTGACCACACTGAAACAGAGGCTCAGTGACATGAGTGGTGGACAAGTACATCAAGTGGCAGAAACTTCATATGTGTTGCAGACCAGGCTCCCAATCACACCAGACCTCTTAACTGAAGCCCTGGCACTTGCTCAGTATGGAGCAGCTCTTGACCCACAGTGTACTTTACAGCTTGGGAGCTGGGGGATCATTGTGCACAGAGGTCAGACAATTCATGCCTCTGTCGTTATAGGCCTTGCCAAGGGAAAGAAAAATTCTTGTTTAAGCATGCACAATGCAGCTACTTTTAGCTGCACAGAAGCAGTAGAAAGAAATGCAGGTCTTGAAAGACTTTGAGCTCAGTGTTCATCTACGAGTCTAAATCTGGCACAAAATAGAAATGCTTCTTGTTCTGAAGTGGCCAGACAGTTCTCTGTTGCTGTCATATGCAGGAGATAAGCTTGAGTTGCTCAAATTTCAAGGAGGCCCAGTTCCAGTAGTATTGGATGCATCCCGAGAAACAGGTGAAGGCCGCTCTCTTAGATTGATCTGGAGATGTCTCTTGTACAGATCATGCCTTATCTTTGTGCTCTTATACTATTCACCTTGTGATCAGGGAAGGCATGTGTTGCATTAATGAACTTGTGATGCAAGGTTCACTGTTTTCTTCTCTTTGAGTAGACTTTTTCCTGGAGCCCTGTGAAAGTATTGGCATGAAGTGAATTGGATGAAGCAATAAACAAGGTCTTTACATAGGTGCCTAGGTTGGAAGTCTAAGCAAGACAGAGGGATAGGAGTATTCTACGTCTCATGCTTTGGCTATATTGTTTGTTTTTGCCAGAGCATGAATTGAGAGTGGAGGGCCTTTTCCTGGAGGGGGTACAGATGAGGGCTGCAACATCTGTTAAAAACATCCCTTTGACAAGCAAATCTCTCATCAAGGTGCACACACCACCACGGCTTTGAGATTTCGCTTGTTTGGGCTCCTAGTTGTTATTGGCCTTGTCATTGTATCCATGTTAAAGATGTGGGCTTGCAAGAAAAAAAGGTAGAGTTTGATCAGATTTGGAGTTTGAATGTATTTTGCTTGTATTGTTGATGTCCTTGCAGGGAGGGTTTGCACATGATCAAGGTGCTGGATGGATGGATGTGCTGTTTATTGAGGAGCCCCCCAGGCATGAAATTGGGTTGGATTCTTCAGTGGTTTATGCAACTAAGAGTGTGGATTTTGAAGGAAGCACATTAACTCTTCGAAGTGGTTTTGTCCCTGTTGGCTTTCAGCCAAAACCCAGGAAGTCACAAGGTATGTATGCACTTATGAGCTGGATATTAGATTTGGTATGTGGTCCAACAATCATGCACCTTCATATTTATGTCTCTACTGTACAATGAAAATTGACAAATGTTTCAAATGTGAGGTTACATGTTATGCACCAATGGTCAATAATAGCATTGTGTGTGTCATCCTCATTTCCTTTGTGTCATACATAGCACACAAGCCAACATTCTGAAGTCTAAAATTTAACTCCTTGACATTGTGACTGTCTGTGACAGACTCAGTAAACATCTTTCTCTTAGGAATGTTCATCCTGGTAATTGCCATGTTGCCAAGAAGTTTTTGGTGGCCAATATTTGGGAAGGTTGTTCTACCGGTGCTGCAACTTGCAGCACTCTCAGTGGGCTGGGTGCTTGGTCGATATGTTTTACTTGGGGAGTGGCCATTTGAAAAGTAAAAGCTCTGAAACCAGCTTTTGTCATGGATTTGTCAAAATTAACTAAACATTTGGCTGCATAGTTTTGCCTCTACTTTGGTTGATCTCTACTTTTGTCATTTCTGCAGGAAGCATGAGTCAATGATGGATATGGGCAACCTTCAATGGTCAGAACATGGTGGTCATCCTTCCAGGTAAGGAGCTTTGCAAGATACTGAAAATACTGTGTACATGGAGAGTGCTGTCCTTAGATTGAGGTTAATCCTGCAAAAGTTTTAATGGATTCAGTGGGTAATGCTCTGAAAAACTACCATTCTACCCTCTGAACACCTTTTGCATCTTCTTTTGACCAAGCTTTTATTTGCAGAGTCTTATGGTTTAGCAATCAGTGCTCCTCCAGTTTCTCCATACTGTTTAGTGTTTGTGTGTCTAGGAGAAAGTGATGTGATTGATTGTAGGCAGATTCAAAGAACAACTCAGATCTCAAATCCTTTTTTGGGGAGACCTGAACACTCTAGCAGCATTTGTAGCACTGTAGGAGTATCCAGAGGCACTTAGAAGTTGTGGAACCCAACCTAAATTTGGTCGTAGTTCCATCTGTGCAATTCTGATGGTGAAGTGCCTAGGTAATTGTGATGTGATTCGGGTGATACTGCTGTGGCAGTGTGCCAAAGACAGATAACGCAAACATGAGAAGTCAAATGATTCAAAAATTTGAGACGCGGCCCAGTGCAAGCAACTCAGGGGTTGATGGGAGGCAGACACAGGAGTACCATACAGACTATTGGCAGAAGACCTTGGTTGAGATGAACCATGCTGTACAGCTTGAACCACAAAATGACCTCCCTTTGAGGTAATGACTATACTTCCTCAGACGTTGGAGTTCATTGTTGTGATTCTTGAGTTCTTAAGCAATGGTTCACATATTTGAAGCATTGATTTTGCCTCTTGTAATGCTTGGCTATATGAACATCCAACTCTAAATACTCTTGGAACAGTTCAAGAGGTCAAAACAGATATGCAGGTACCAAAAATCTCCATCCTATTAACTTTGATGGGAACTTGATGGTGAATGGTGATGATACCACAGACACATTGCCAGCTGACTCTTATTTTGTGATTTAACATTCTTGAGTCAATGTGCTGTCCTTGGAGCAGGATTCGGGGGTGCTTAAAAGGATTGACATGTGATTACCATGGAGCAATAGTAGATCTGAACAGTGCAATTGGACACAGACATGACAGTAGGGCTATCCCGGCATATGTAGAGAGAGGTGTTTTCAAGTTCCTACATGGTGATTGTGAAGGAGCAGTCTTGGATTTTGATACAGCCATCCATTACGGCCCAGAGCAACCATTGGAGGTCATCAGGCTTCGCAGTTTAGTTAGAAAGGTTAGTGTGTTGATGGGTGCATCCATGTTGAATGACCTCTTATGCTCTGAAGAAAGCCAGTGATAGTGTTGTCTTTGTTTACTGTGTCTTTGAAGAATCTGGAGGCCTTAATTTGTCTGTTAGCTGGATGAGGTGAGTATATTTGAGAAGTGGCAAATTATGAGTGAATTCTCAGTGGAGATTTGATAACTCTGGAATTGCAGCTGACCAGGTTGCAGAATCTCTATAACTTTGTGCTTTCGTGCTGTGACTTTTGAACCAGCATCCCAGATTGATGAAAAAAAGGCAAAATCAACTTTTGACACTAACTGCAGCCAGTGTGACTAAGAGTTTCCCCCTATGCCATGAAACTGAATCTTCTTGATGTTGATCATTGTGACAATCATTTCATTTACCATTTGCACTGAGATGTGCTCTCATTGTATTGCAGATTTTAGATGATCGAAGGGAGTTGGCCATGCTCAAAACTGAGATTGGACAACTAAAGTCAGGTGCATCAGGGCTGCAGTCTTCATCTGAGAAAATTGAAAAGTCCGAGAAGTTGGATGAGGTAGTTGACAAAGTATCAGCACAAAAGGCCTCGGTTGACAAAGCTGTGAAGCAGTTTCCTCCAAGCCAAGTAGGCATCTGCATCTTTTCTTGCTCACCGCAGATTTCAGCTCTTTAGTACCTTCAAGCATGCACATCTGATTGAGATAGAAGGGTCAAGCAATCAACAAAGTAGCAGATCTTCTCATATGATTTGCAGTTGACTTTTTAAATCAGAGTAATGATTTTATCTCTAGACACACCTGAACGACTAGATGAGCCTAACTGAAATAGTAAAAAGCCTTCTTCTATTTTTTGTCCAATTCCATGTGACTATCTGATTTCCTCCTGTGTTGCAGACAATGGACTTACAATATAACAGCCTGTGCTGTGAAAGTTGTATTTCAAAAATCAAGACTGCTCTCTTGAAAATGCCAGGTAGCTACCTGAACCCTGTCTGCAACTGAATCCTAGAAACATCAATAATGAATATGGATTTTAGTTGTTTAGCTAGTTCTTTTTTATATTGGTGAGGGACAGACAGTGATAATTAGCTCCCCAATATCTGGGATGGGTGCAGACCTGTACTCAATGGGGGAAATATGATGCTGTGTTGTACATGTTTTGCAGAGCTCTTTAGTGATGTTGAGGTGCATGGTAGGCCCATTTATGTAGTCTATCTATGTTAGCAAATATTTTTGAAGTGGAGTGGCATTTGTGTTGCAGATGTGGAGTCCGTATCTGTGGACATGTATGCAAATAGAGTGAGTGTCACTGGTCGTGTTGCACCACCAAAATTGCTGCAAGTAAGTTCAAAGATGTCGCCAAACAAGGTTATCACTCTAGTTCCAGCTGATTCTGAGTCTGAGATCAATCTTCTCCCTGGGGCTGAAGAAATGTCAATGCTTGAGTTTAACTCAACAGCATCTTCCTTTCCAGCGACTCCTTAAGAGATTACCAAATGATCACAAGTGTATACGAGTTCTCCAAAGAGAAGTCTTGCTTGACAAATAGAATTTTCTCCTTGAAAGATTCTGCACAAGATAATTTTGCTGCTTAATCCCATTCTTTTTCTTGGGGAAAATTGAGCATAGAATAATGAGAGGGAGATATAGAAGTCAAGGACTCCAGTTTGTGCATAGATGTACCTCTTCTTTTCTTTCCGTTCACAAGAGAATTTGACATACAGAAATTCGAAAAAGTGAAAATCTGTTTGGATGAATTTAGAGTGTTGGTGTCACTCCATAGGCTGGGATCAGTGTTGGTCAATGTATATGTGGCATCTGAAAGTTACTCAGGCTTCAGTGACATGACATGAAGAACTATAATGTGCAGTAAGAGGACTAGACATACGTTCTAAAGTTGTCTGTGAGAGCACACAGATTATTGTGAGATGTGGTGGATACTTAATTCTGGTCAGTCAATGTTTTTTTCTTGTGGATATATCAAGTTAGTGAAAGAGAACAACAGGGAGAGGTACTGGCTTATGAAGAATTGTAAATTCTGATCTACTTCCTGTATACCCTCAGGCCATGTGACTCACCTGCTGCATGCAGGATTTGTTTCTGCAGGAGTGACAGGTACAGTGCTTTTGCTCTACATCAAATATGTTGGTCCTTTCTGGGAGCATTTTGCATGCAGTCAGGTTTTTTGAATGACTGAATGTTTTTCCACTTGAAGCTTGTGACCAGTTAAGTCACTGCTCTTTGGACTGTTGGTACATCATTCAACATAGGACACTCCTCCCCTTTGTGAACTCAACTCAACTTTTGGTTGACAATCTCAGCTAACACATGACTCTCACCAGTTTTGTTGTCACACTGTTACCAACCTTTGAATGCCAGTCTACAACCTGCAAACCATTCTGTTAATGGAGAAAGTTCTGTATGATGATTGTTGGAACCGTTCAACAAGAGGTTAAATCTATCCTTTCCCTGTTCTATTTTGTTCATCACCTCCACTCATCCCCAGAAGGTTCTCAATCTTTGGGTGTGCTCTACCAAAGGATTGAGACAGAAGTTATTGGCTCTTGTTATGAGAGAAGTTTAATGCCTGAAGTTCTTGCCTCAAAGGATTGAGACAGAAGTTCTTGGCTCTTGTTATGAGAGAAGTTAATGCCTGAAGTTATGAGAGCAAATAATGACCTGCATTGCAGAGAGGAGGATTTTTCCAACTTCAATACTGTCATCTGACAGCTGTTATGACAAATGGAGAACAAGAGAGCTAATTGCATAGCAATGTCTTCAAGGTGTTAGCACATTTCTGCTGGAAGGAAATGGCCCACCCCCAAATGGTGCAGATTGAAAAAGCTTGAAAACTAAAGCAGGACTGGTATGGGAGACAGACAAAGAATTGTCCATGCTTTCCATAAAGGATGCATGGTATATTATGTACTTAGCCCTTAAATGAAACAGTGTGCTAAATATGCCCCTTAAACCATTTGTGATAAAACTCCAGATTAGGATGCCCAAAAATGCTGAAAATTGCCATTTCTGTACATCATCTGCTGATACCATTATATCAACCCAAACTTTGACATCATAACAATGATATGGCATACACATGAAGTAAACATCTGAACCATGAAAGACTCCTCATACCTCTATCCTTCTCAGACCAGCCCAAAAGAGACCACATCCTACTCCTTTCCATGCCATGGACTGTTAACCACAGACTATGTAACTTCCATAGCTGCAATGCCCCCTTAAGGTTGTCTCAGCAGAAATACCAAACTGCATGACACAATCACACATCCCCAAGACCAACTTCCAGGCTCAACCTTCAAAACCAAAGCACCATGAATGAACACAATCTTCTAGGGAAGATGTCAGGTAGAAACCCATCCCCAATTTTCATATCCCCCAATGCACTTATGGCTATGACAATGATCAAGCAGAGCATTTTCAATGAAATTTACATGCTTGGAGTTCAGAAATTATTGCAGGAGCTAAATTCCATCCCACTCCTGTGACAAAGGAAACTCTTGGACTATGGAGACAGTTTCACATTCTGCCAGATTTTTATTGCAAAAGAGAAGCATTAAATAAGACCCATCAATTCATGCTGTGAGGCACTGATTGGTGGAACTACAAGATGGTGTGCCTGCTGACAATGTCATCTCATGGCAACACACTGACATGAGTTCCAAATCAGCTTCTGTGCACTTGTGTCACATTTTCCAACACAAGGAACAAATAACATGCCATGGTTCCTTGTTTAACAGGAGCACAGATGATGTAGCCTCTTCATGTGAAGGAGATCTTCATCATCATGGATAGCCTAATGCAAATCCTTGATGTTAAATCTGAACAAAGAAAAATGAAATCAGGCAAAATCTATAACTGACCTTACGTGGAGATGATAAAGTATACCCAACATGCCACATCATGAGGAAGACATCAATTGTTTAGCAACTCAATGGTGTCTAATCCAGCCCAAATCTTCAAATGAGAAGCGGAGATCCAATTTTACATGAAGAACAAGTCACTAAATACCTAGGATCTATAAATCTTGTCACAAATTTAGAAACCCTTCCTTCCCGGACATTTTCTCAGATTCAGCTGTGAGACAGTATTGTGTGGCCCAGATCCATAGGCAAAGAATGTGTCATAAAATCAGGACATGGCATATGCCTGTGAGTGTGTCTAAAATATATGCTAACACTACTTCATGTCTAGCATCTGTTTGCTACAGCTGTGAAAGATACTTGCATCAAGTTCTGCTTTCCCATGTTTACAAAACAGTTGACATCACCCATTTCCACACACTCTCTTGTCTCTGACCTTTAGACCCTTCAGGATTGAAACTGCAACCAATAATTTCCCTGACTAAAAACACCAAATGGCTGCTATGCATCACACACTTCAGGACAATGACAAACAGAATTGAAATGAATCAAGAACAAATATTGTTCCTTTTCTGCAAGGCATATAAATTTCCCTTCACATTTTCAAATAAGACATAATGATAAGCCTCTCATTGAAGTTCAAAACATAGTAACCCCCCCACTCATATGCACTGAATCATCGTGATGGCAAACCCCATATTCATCTTAAAGAGAATAACATTTCCCAATCAAACAGCAACCATTGAGCAATTTCGGATCCCACTGGTAGGACACCACTTGGGTTTGGCAACAAGAAAGCACCTATGCATAATTGAGCCTGAAAATGTCATTGAAGACATAGAAGCTTCCCTGTGCTGTTGGAATCAGGTGGAACATCTGCGAAACAAGCTAGACATCAGCTCAATTACTTCAGAAAAGCTCCACAATTTCTAGTATAGAAAAAATGGCCTTTGATTGCTTCATCCTGAACTCAGTTACCCTAGTTTTGCAAGTCTTCCTAACAGCAAGAGGTAAAAACAAAAAAAATCTCAACATTGTGCACATCTACTTGGAGGGCAGGTGGACACACATTCCTCCAATTCCTGTCTGCATTGCGAAACCCTGTGGGAAGTAAATAACTTCTCCAGATAAGGAGACAAATGAATTAGAAACACAGACAGAGAGCCACTCACTCATCTACGACCCTGACGTGACGCTCCCATGGCTTGAAAGAAAACTGTACCTGACTAAATTTAAGAGCATGCTCCTCGCCTGGTAGTTGGAGATTGCCGCTGACGAACAGAAGCATGCCACCAGCGGGGCCCGAGGGCTGGCAATCGACAGTTGAGATGTTGTGCTTGCACTGCTGGAACGGCAGACTATTGAGCTTGTTGCTGATATTCTGCGCCCCTTGGATCTTTTCACCCTCGAACGAAAGCATAGAGCTCTCCTGGTACAACCCTATCAAGTTGGACCTGTTGCTATCGAACGTCGTGTAGTAATGTTCCACGAACGCCTTCGACAAGCTATCGGGATCCATCCCGTCCGAAACAAGTCCACCCCCTGAACTTTATACTTGTCCCCTGTCCCCTGCCCCCTTCCCTCTGTTCCTCCCTGTCTGTTCCCTCCTTGCTGCACGTTCTTGCGTGCGTCTATGCGCGAGCACACAGATTGCCTGCGTCTCGAAGAAAATGAGCAAAATCGAATTTTAGGGTTTGGTGCGCATTATGAATGCTTTACTTAGTTACTGTGCGTATGGAACACGCGTTGCACGGGAGGCGCGTCCAAAATAAATAAAAACAGACTACCTATTAACGACAGGTGTTGCCATTACCCGGCGGGTATTTCCAGTTTCCCGTTGGAAATTGACAAGCCTCTCATGTCATAAATATGACTCTGCCCTTTTATGACAGGTTCAAAGTTCAAACTAAAAGCTTCTCTCACTGGATCTGGAAACTTCTCGTGTAGAAGTGTGCAATTCTTTGGAACATGCTCATTTACATGCAAATTTCTTTAGTGTAATTGGAGGGTGGTGCCTTATTGCATGGAATTTTTTCCTTCACAGTAGGCCCACATTTTGAAAAACGTAAAAACCTGTCTTTTTACTTCTCTTTGTATTTTGAAGGATCTCCCCCAGCAGAAGATCCCTACGGAGTTATGCAGTGGGGGAGATCCCGCTATATTTCTATGTTCCCATGTTCCCATGGAAAGATTTTTTGATGGCACAGATCAGGAAAATTCAAAAACACAAGGAGGAAAAGGACCTTACCCAGCATTTTTTTGTTTTCCTTTGCTGTTCAAGGGGGAGTTTTAAAAACTGGAATACTTGTTGGACCTATGATACCCAATGGGTACACACGAAAAATTAAATTAAATTTTAAAATAATAAAAATAAAAATAGTAGAATGTCTTTGCACGTGTGCTGACCCTAATTCCAGTGAAGGCAATTGCCTTGGGCTTTATTCTACACTTAATACTCCAGATGTCACTCACACATTGGGTCAAGTTAGAGCCAAGATTTTATGCTCAAACCCTACACCAATATGTGTAGTCTCTTCTGTAAGCAGGCAACTGCCAATAAATGACACAAAGGACCCATTTGAATTTTGCAGCAAAACTAATGAAGAAGGGTAGAACTCAGAAGACACTTCCGGGACAAATCACTAGACTTTTTTGCACTTAAGTCTATTACCAGGATTGGGTAGTTGTAAAAAGAAAAGCTTATATTTCCATTCCTCGTTATAGATCAATATGGCCACAGTGAACCAGCACCCACTAGCACTCATCAATAACTTTTAAACCGGTGCACACTTTGAAAACATGCCATTCAAATAAATGGCAACGAAACCACTCTATCCATGGTTTGAATGTTATGTATAGGAGAAAGGGCCTGAGTACACGCCCTTGCGTCATTGAGAACAGGTTGAAAATCACAGAAGGGCATGTACTCAAGTCCTTTTCGTAGTAAAGCAGAGCTGGGATTTTTTCACTTTTAAGAAATAGTGACAAGTACCTTCAGCTGGTCAGAAGATCCCAATACAGCTTGGCTCGTAGCTTCCACCACAGAAGATCTTGCTTGCTGTAAACAGGTTTCTTCAGGCCGGTAATGGAGTTGAAAATACAAATGAAAAATCCAGGCAGTGCTGAATGTGTTATAAAAAGGGGTCATTCCACTTATAAATTCGTCGTCCATTCCATCACATGGTAAATCGTTTTGCTAGGGCCTGTTGTTCCAGAGTGTAATCAGTGTTCCCCATTGTTGGTTCACAGCACAAGAGTGTTCTCCAAGTTTATTTACATCATCACTAGTGGAACGAGCAGGTGACCTGCCTGTTTCACTGGTCGCCTAGGAAAAACCTAAAAACATACCTCAATATGATACCATGAAATATTGAAGGGAGCATCTCACTAATGTGGCACCAAACCATTAAACAAGAGCTCCCAGTTATATTACATAATTTGCTGTCTTCTAACATTTTTCATACCTCCCTAATACCTTTTTGCACAATCCTGGTTGCTGGTTGATTGATCCTCATAACTCACAATCAGGGACCCGTAGTCGGTCCTTATTTACATATAGTCGTAGTTGTAACTATCTATCCTCTAGCCAATAGATAGATAGTCGACTATAGTTGACTACATAGTCGACTACTCTGGCCTTGAATTAGTCAATTGTAGACTGTTGTCGTTTACTCATTGCGAGCCCTCTTCTGAGCGATGGCAGACCCATTCGCATCATGTTGTTGTTGAATGTCACAAGCTACTGATTTCAACATCGCTACTATCTCCATGCCTTCATCTGTTTCGTCATCTTTGACATCACCATCAAGATCAAAGTATTTGATGATGTTTGCAGCCGCCTCAGTTGCATCCGTTGCCGACTTCAATGATGCAATCAAGCTGTCGACCGTGAATAGGTCTTTGCTTTCCATGTCTTTGATAAATGCCTTGTTGAATGCCAAGATCAACAACATCTCAAACTTGGCGTTGCCCAAGTTCTGCCAAAGCGCATTGTCAACATGCTTACAGACCGAGAACACACGTTCTTGCAAGCCGTTGGAATCAAGTGTGCCAAGGTGTCACGTTGCGATGCGCTCTGCGAGGCAGTGATGCACATTGTTCTTGCGCCACCACTGTGACACATCGACGACCTCACTGACATAGATCCAGTTGCCTGAGCGGACCTTGCTCTTGTCGATCTCGTCCAACTTTTGTTCGTTCAAAAACCATGCCAACCAATCCACCTTTAGCAAGATCCACTCCTTGAAGGCTTCATTCGCCAAGTCACTTGGAGTCGCTGTGTTGAGAGCAGCACTTGCTCTACTTTCAATGTCCTGGCTAGGTGAACCAACATTGACCATGCCGAACACATTGTCATCGTCGCAAACTTGTACATCAATGTCATCATCGTCGAGCGGCACATTACACATCGCGTCGAGCTCGGGTGGTCGGAATGAGTGCGTGGCCTCATCAACAAGAGCAGACTTGAAGAGCTCCTTGGCATTGTCAACATTGTCCTTGTACTCGGCTGCACATAACCATGGCAGGGCCAGTGTTAGCATGACCGGGTCGCATATCATGGCCACCAATTGCTGATTGCTAGGGAATGGGAAATATGAATCCAACTCTTTCTGGATGCGATCCCGCAGCTTGCTGCCGATCACACCCAATTGTTCAGCTCTGACCTTGACCTTGGGCAAGTGGTCCCATCGTGTTTTTCCATCCCATCGGCCATCGCCACCGTAATCGTCCTCCTCGTCTGATTGCTCACCAGAACGGGATGACGGCACGATGTTGATGACCAAATAAGTCATTTGCCTAGCGTCAATCTTGGTCTTAACAATATTGGGCCAGCTAGCGCTAGCAACCAGTTGCGAGTCGATTTGTGTCGTGAATGATAGGGCGCAAACTGATCGTATGATGGCCTCGACCTCAGTCACAGACTGCCAACGTTCGTCTGATAGCTCGTAAGCATTGCACACCAACGACTTCTCGTGAGCAAAGTACTGGTGCAATGTCCACTTGCACCGTAACGCCTGTTGGTACATGCGCGCGTAGCCTAAAATGCGCGTGTCATTCTCGATGCCAACCTTAATCACATTGTAGCCAATTTGTTTGTTGCATTTCTTGTAGTTGATTTTGCGCAATTTGGCCTTCTTGTTCCAAACATACCCGATCATTCAACACACGGCCAGACGTAGGTCCTCGCATTCTTCGAATGAGTCGACAATCTCCTTGTTAATTGTCCTTTTTTGCTTCCCAGTCGCATGGTCGCAAGCCAAGTTTGCCAAATGCATGTTGCAAGTGCCATCTGTGTCGACGATTAGTTGATTAGTTGCGAGGGACGTGTTCGTTGTGTCGTTGATCGACAAGACGATGTCATTATGGCGGATGCCATAGCGCTTCAAGACAGCCATGGCTGCATCATTGCATGCTTGGGCATTGTGCCCGTCTAGCACAGCTAGGCCGAACGCTAGTTTGTACCGGATCCACGACTGCAGGTTGATTCAGTACACTGAGATGCCGAAGAATTGCTTGATCATGGAGTCCCAGCCATCATGGCAGACCACAAGCCAACCACAACTGGAACCAGCATACTCATCGACAAGCTCGTCATAACCGGCTGGCATGTACATTACGTGCGCCTTGACAATAAGCGCCTTAACACACATAGTGAACTTGGAAAACATGGAGATGAGCGCGCGATTGATCTTACCGGGTGTCATCGGAACGTATGACCCTGGCTTTAGGTACGACGTTGCCTGGATGACCTCATTCAGGTTGACATTGGTGGCAAGCGATAGCGGCGCCTTGTGGTTGATGACCAGCCGTGCAACAAGTGCATGAACATGCTCGATGATAGCATCATTGCCATTCTTGAGGAAGGCACGAATGTTGTTGGTGCTCACGGATGTAGAAGTTGAAATCAATATTAGTTGTTTGGGTTCAAGCGACTGGTGCTTGCGGGCCAGATGCAAGCTTGGGTGCCTAGAAGCGATGTGTTTGTGAGCATTGCCAGTTATGTCATTATAAATGGCAACCAAGCTGTCCAGGAACTTGTGTGGGCACTTCTTTAGGCACAACAAGCAACAATAAACATACTGGATCTTGTTGCGCGTGATCCTTGACCATGGCGAAGTACTGCCACACCAGCGATGTTTTGTTAGCGCTGATCGGCACAAGCTGCGAGTCAAGCGGTTCATGAGGCGCCTCGTCGACCTCTCTAGACTCCATCATTGGTCGAAGCTAAAATGCTGACCGATGGGGCAGGGGACTCCATCAATGTCACCTTGTCACTAGGGCAGGTGACTCCATCAATGTCACCTTGTCACTGGGGATGATGGAGTCCCTTGCCCATTCCAGTCAAACCATCCTACAAAAGGTGGCACCACTCCCACTTTGTAACCATCTTACGTCTTAACTACTACTAGAATGGCCTGTTCTGTTGGCCCAAGTGTTACCATGTCCTCAACTGATTTTTCCTTCCAAAACCTGGTTTTTTGGAATTTACTTTATTTTCACCCGCAAAAATCACTTTAAAATCAATATCTCCCACATTCTAAATCCCCAAATCTTACTAAATAAATTCCATTAAATCCTTCTCATCAAGATCTTGCCAACAACACCAAAGGCACATTCCAATCAATTCTTCCGAAATTTTTAGCTACGATTTAATTACAACTTCTAGTGAAGAAATCATTCAATATTCAAAAACTTTTGCATTGCCAATCCAAACGTCATGGAACCAAGCCCGTGCATCCCTTCTTGTTGATAGCTTTCCAAAGACACCAAGAACACAATCTGAAGCATCCTAGTTTGGTGGATCTCATAACTACAAATCAAAACAAATTACCTTCCTTCAGAGATAGATTGCCACAAATCCATATCAGTTATGAGTTCAAATTCAGATGTGCAGCTTCAATTCTTCACATTTGGACATTCTCATAATCATTTAAATCAAACTTCATGTAAACCTGCTAAGTTATATTTGAACAAAACATACATTGAAGGAGTGGAAAAACAACAAAAGGAAAAAATCTTCATTTGAATAAAATATTTCATAATGTTGAGAGCAAAGATTTTTATTTTTTTATTTTTTCTTCCAAGTTTCATAAACTAGACTCACTAGTGAGGATTCCAAAAAGATATAGCTACAAATGAGATGGATTGTAGGCTTTTTTTCAAGATTCCTGGTATATTTGACAACCTAGGTAATACATAGATCAAGATTCAACAAATTTCCTCATATTCAAAAAATTGTTGGAAAAAACCTTAGAAACATCATTCTTTGATTTTTTTATTATTTCAAAAAAATTGCCAAGATGTGAAAATTTTCCATTAAAAAAATAAAATGATATTGATGTAAACCTTCCAAGGTTTATTTCAATAGAACAATAAGACAAGCAAGGAATGAAAAAAACAATAGTCCAATAAAAAAACACTAAAACATATTTACATCTTGCACTTATGACCAAAGGTTAAACATTGTAATCAAAATTCAACTACCAATAATGGGAAGCAAATTACAAAATAGAATGGGAGGTGGATCCAATAAGTCACAAGCCATCTAAATTGATCATTCAAAAGTAATTGTACCAAGGCAAGAATCAATGAAAGAGGTAAAATATTGTTGTGTTGGAGCTCAATGGGCAATACCTTACATCTTGTTAGTTTGATGTCTATTGAGTTCCAACAATTGTTTACATTTCATGGGTTGTAATATAATTTTGACCAAACACAAGTTACAAACAAAAAGATACAAAAGTTTGTAATGCAAATTTGAACAATCATATAGTAAACATACAAAATGAATGCAAAATGAAAACTAAGAAACCTTTTCAAAAGTGCAAATATAGTGAATTTCTAGAAATGTAAACATATAAAAGGTTAATGTAGGTTGATGGAAAGAATATTGGGTTGTTCAATTGAAGGATATTAATATAAAAAAAATTAGCCATTTTTTCACAAGCATGTTGGAGAACCATCTAACCAATTAACCAACTCACTAAAAGTAGGTGCAAGTTCATAAACAAAAACCAAGCTTAAATGAGGCAATGAGTCACACATTCATACCATACCTGCCATCCAAGCAACAATAGCCAACAACACTAGGAATTACAAATCCACACCTTCACACCATAATCAAAATCAAAACCTTGAACTCATAAGCCCATGCCCATAGGAAAATGAAAAAACTTATACCATAGGACCTAAAATACCTACTCTTGTGCATGATTTCAAGTACCAAATATTCACAAACATCACTTAAAACAAAACTTACTAATAATGTATTATGATAGGGAATATCCTATTTTCAACTTCATTTCAACTTGTTTTCTATTCCTAACATAATACACCTACATAACAATCAATTCACATTCCACACAAATCATTGCTAGTTCCACTTCAAACATGTCCAGGATCAATTTCAAACTTCCAAATTCCACACAACTACAAAAAATAAATGAATTTGTGTAACAATGTTATAGAGAAAAAATCAACTAATTTTTATTTCAATTGTCAATTTGATGACCCTTTATCCCATGCCAAGCTTCAAACGTATTTCAACAAACCTAAATGTTTTTATTTAAATAATGACAAAGACAACCACTCAACACAACACTACACCATTACTCTAATTTGGCTTTCTAGCTTGAAACTTAGATTTTCGAACAAATTTGTCATTTTACATAGACCAAATACTTTTTAAAATCACACCTTTGTTTTGAGTCAAAATAACATAAACAACAGTTAAACAAAATGAAAATACCATGCCATTTCGAGCATAGAAACAAAATCGAGGAACAAAATGAACAATTGAATGTTAATATTCAATGTCATTATGTTTTATTGAACTAAATGGAAAGAAAATAGGGAGGAACAACTACAAAGGAAAGAAAAACCTTCACTAGAGGTCATATATGTAATCATAGATGTTACTAAAAGAAGAACTTAATGTGGATCACATTTATTAAACCCTTATAACATTATAGAAAAATGTACTTGGAATATATATTTTTTCAATATAAGATGTTAAAAGTGATTGGAAACCACATATGGATCCATTACCACTAGAGCTTGCACCATGATGAGCAAAAACAAACATTCCAATTTCCATGAAAAATACAATGAGATTGCTAAAAATTGCAGCAATCCATAAACTTCCACAAATTTTGGAATACTGAGGAGGAAGATTAAATGTTCAAGGCACAAAGTCACATGTAACTTTAGATTACCTCTAGGCACATTGCAGATGACCATAACATGGTTCCATCCATTCACCAAAGATTGACTAGAAAAAATTAGAATCAACATGATGACAACCTTTACCAAACAACAATAGCCTTCTAAATGCAAGTCATTGAAATGAGGTTTTTGCTCCATCATCATTATAACCTTGGATGTCCCACTTGCTAACACTTCCTTGGAATCACATGTTGTAATGAGGTAGTCAAAATGAAAGAGGCACCTCATACATTTTAAGAACCTTCAAGCACTTTTTTGAATCTTCAAGGACATTGATCATTGTTTTGTACCACATTATGTAGTTAAAATATTTGTATGGTTCATGGAATTTTGCTATAGAGAGGTTTTTAGGAAGGAGAATCCTTGGTACAAGACCACCAAATTTTGTTAAAAGAAGAAAAAAACAAACCAAACCAAACAAATCATCCCTTTTAGACCCACAAAACCTTTCATTTTTTTTTATGAAAGGACTTGCCCTGTAAGTGCACCCATAAGGGCAAGGTCCCAAGACCATATAATCAACCAAAATTCTTTTAGTTGCATTTTATGCATAAGTGATTGTTTAACAAGATATCATCGCCAATTGGAAGTTTGTAGCATTGTAAGTTAATGAGTCATCACCAAGGCACATCATCCTCCAATTTAAAATATTTCAATGGCTCCCTTTATCCATATTCTCTTGCAAGAAAAAATTTTCGTGTGAGAAAAAAGGGAAAAGCCTTGTTATACACTATATGGCGAGTAAAAATTCAACAACCATTCAACAAACAAACCTTGAACAATGATTTCTACAAAACTATGCATATTAAGAAGTTTTGTTTCCTTCACAAATTCATGTAAGAAAAAATAACAATTGTTTAAACCTTGTACATTAGATTTTTTATTCAAATTTCATATGATGGTGTTTTGATGGCATGTAATCTCAAAGATTCTACCCAAAACAACTTGGGATTTCAAATGGTAAACCATAATTAGGATGTGCACAATATCCAATAACTAAACCATTGAGAAATCACAAGCGAATGCAAAAATGATTGAGGGAGTTGGAATGTCAACAAATTATGACAAGTCGATGGAGAAGATTAAGTTGACCACACATCAAGATGTGCTTGTGAAAGGAGTTGAAGTGGAATGTTTGATGGAAAATTTTGGTGAATTACCAAAGTTGATGATGAACTTCAAATTGGAAATGAAGTTGGGACAACTTTTTAGGATTTGTCCACAATTAAGAAAGATGATGGAGAAGTCTTTGTTGAAGATACAAAAAACACAAGTTGCAAATGTATGCAAAATAATTACAATAGAAGTTGAAGATTTTGACGAAGTTGTGCTAGTAGTTCAAGTTTGAATGGGAAGATTTGGAATATGATATGTGTTATTGGATGGGGGATCCGACATTTAACATAATCTTGAATTGTTTGAAGTAGAAAGTTTTGTGAAGTTTTTTGTTCCAAGTACTTCATTATACTTTTTTGTAAAGACAATGGTTTGTCATTGTTGTGTTGGCTCACATGGGCAAGGGTGCACTTTATGGAGCTCATTTTTCCCCTATTTTGTTATTTGTTTACTATGGAGGTAGCAGTGAAAAACAACAAGTACATGCATAAACAAAAATGAAAAAAATCAAAGCTTGTACATTACTAGGGACCACATAGTCCAAGGTTTGAATCCTTGATAAGGATTTGGCATTATCACATTTGAACATGACTTCCATGTTTTGGCTAGGGCTCAAAGGATAGTCCCAACTTTAAAAGAGAAATCCATGTGTGTTCATCCATGAACTTTCAAATAACATGTAATTGTTTGTGTTTCAAAAATGATTATTTATACACAACAAATGTGTGTGTTTCAACACAAAGAAAAAATTTCAAAGTTGTATATATGATTTTACATTATTTGAAATAAATTTATTAGATGAAATCACCTTTTAAATCTACAAACTCTAGGAATTGAACCTAATTTACACATTTATCAAAACATCATGTTGGAAATCAATGAAATTTTTATTTAGTTAACATTTTCTCCTTCATAAAATTTATCCATGTTCTCCCATCATATAATGAATTAAAGACTTTTAATATAGACATAACATTAAAATCAAAAACATGTTTGAACCAAATGCAATAATATGTGCAATAATTTTTAAAACCACCAATTTCAACTCTTGCACTATTAGTAGCATAAATATGTCCTCCAAATTTGGGTATGAATGGTGCACATTTGATGGAAAATAGAGGTTTGAATTTTAAAAACACCAATTAACAACATATTGCCCATTATCTATTATGTATTTAATGACTAATGAATCACTTAAAATTCACCCAAAAACCATTGAGATATAATTCATTAACATAATTTTTTTTTTCACCAAACCAAATTACACTTCAATGTTTAAAATTCATATACCTAGTTTTTTTTCAAAATCATGAAGGTGTAGGATTTCCCAAAAATCAACACATTTTTCAATTGTGATTAATGTATTTGGATTGAAAAGAAGAAAAAAACAATTTAAAAACAAAAAAAAAACAAAGAAACAATAAGATGAACAAGAAAAAGAAAAGAATATTGTTAGAAGATGATTGAAAAAATAGACAAAGAATAACAAAAAGTATGAAAAAAAAAAACTAGAAAATGCCCTTACCCTATTACACCCAAATTAAAATACATGTATTTAAAGTTTGTTGTGTATTGTCATGAGGTCAAAAAGTTTCTTCAACTCGAGGATGACAAGATTTTTGTAATACCCACATGTTTGATGGTGGTGCATGTTTTGTTGTTGGTGGAGATGAGTAGGTGAAGTAAGTTGTGTTCGGTAGGTAGGGAAATAATCATACACCTTTACCATTTTGGCATAAATTAAATTAATTTTCATTTTATTGAACTTTTGAAATTTTATTTATAGTTTGTGTTGAATTTTAATAAAATCAAAATTTCCTCTATTAGGTTTGAATACGATTTTAAATTGTGGCAATCTAAACACATTAGACACTAAGAACAACTTGTTTATTATTTTTTGTATCCATTACTTGCCAAAAATTTAAAATTTAAAAAATCAAATGCTGAATTTAAGATTTAAAATTTAATTAATTATTTGATAATTTTTTGAAAAAATGGTAAAGGTACCACAATATGTTAAGGTTGATTGTCTATTTGTTGGTAGATAGAGGCAAAGAGGTTAATAGATAAATGAGGTAAAAACAATACCAATTTTTTTTGGAAAAGTTAAGTATAGGAGGGTAAAACATTAAATATCATAGTGTTAAATTGAGGTGATTAGCTCAGGGACATGTCCCCAATGAATAAAAAGTTTTATGATTAATTAACATCCATCCAAACTGGTGGACTAATGAGTGCATGGATTTAACCATTGCATTGAAGTGTACACTTTTCTAATTAATTTCTTATAGGCAAAAGTCCCCAACTTATGTGTGATTGTGTTGTTAGCGAAGGAGGAGAGTTTCCATTCTCTAGTCTTGAGGACAAGTGTAACTAGTTTGGGAGAACAAGTGAATCCAATAGTTAATGGGATCAAGAAGAAGAGTATAAGAAACACCAAATAAAATTTTGATCCAACAAGAAAGCCTTGAGGAAAAAGGAAAGACAAGAATCATAGCAAGAATGAAGGCACCAAGGAAAAATGAATCTTGGCTGAGATTTGCTATAGTCAATATGTGATGAAACATAACTGGCAATAGGGGGGAAAGGGGAAAGTAAAGGGAAAAAATGTTAAAAGGTGGTTAAAAAGAAAGGAATTAAAGAAAATTGTCAATTCAAAGGAGATGGAGGAAGAGTCAAAAAACATCAGCTTGGCAAATGAGGAGGATTGTGAGGATCAAAACCACATGTAGCAAAAGATGGAAAAAAAATTGGCGAATTTTTTTTCCAATTAAGGTTAATTTTACTTTCTTCAACCTTCACCCAATGTTTTGGTTTTGGTTTTGGTTAAGGCTTTTGTTTCATTTTGAACTTGTGTTCTAGTGGAACCTTTGGAATTTCAGTGAGATTGATTCTTGGACCGGACCTGTGGGAATCAACCTATTAGAAAAAAAAATTGGACTTTTTATAGGTTTTTTTTTTTAGGCTTAAGTTTTCGTAAAAGATGAGAAAATGGAGTGGTTTTTTAGGTGTGGGCCTAGAACTTGAAGATAATTTTCTCGATTGAAAAATTTGTCCCTAAAAAAAAAAATTAGCATAGTTTTTTGTCAATGTTGTACATAATTACTAAAGTGGATTGGGATATTTGTGAAGAAGGTATTTAATCCACGACAAGTGTTTTATAGGAAACCTTTGTGTGGCATTACTTATCCCAAGTCTTCAAAAACTACGAACAAAAAACAAAACCTATAATGTTTTAGCATTAAGATGTCTAACTCGTTTTGAACCCAACACAATAATGGTTGTGCCATTAAAGTCCATAATGAATTAAGGTTTGGCTTTAGCATAATGTTAGCCAAGGACCCTTGGGTAGTTTTTTATATTTTTCCTTTTGATTTGTTTAATCTTGTGTGGTTGGTTTTGTAGATTTAAGATTGCTTTATAAGATTAGGTAATTTTTTAATAAGTGGGCTTTATGTTCATAGTAGGTCTCTTTCTTCATGGGCATCAAACATCCCACGTCCTTTAGTTCATCATGTCCCATCGAACCTCATCCTTCCCGTTGCTCATTTATTTTATCGTGTGCCAACATAGACTTATGTGGCTTACAAGTGGTGTTTCATTTTTCATTGCATAAGTTAACGCAAGATCGTCATGATGTGGCACCTTGGCTCTTGCTCTTCTTATTACCCCAATGGTATTTTGTTTTGGACCCTTGTGGTTGGGCAACAAGGCATAATAGGGTAATGTGAATTTGATTTAAATGTTTTCTCGTAAGAGATTGAAAAAAACTTGTAATAGGAGTTGTTGATGCGAAGGTAAGCTTTGGTGGCAAGTTCGAATTTAATGTTTCTTCCCAACATGATTCCCCAACAAACATTTTTTTCATAATTTAGTTTCTTGGATGTGAAAGGGGATATTTTAATCTATTTTCATGCATTGCAAATGATATTCACATCATAAGTCAACTTTCTATTATATCATCTGCATATGCACATTTTCAAACTGAACTTTGAATGATAGATCTTTCTTTCTATCAAACTTCATAAATGTGTAGCATGGTCACCTTTTGACCTCCTACTAAACTTCAACACCCTATTTCAATTTACCACCATGAAAAGCTTATTCACCATAATAGAAAATAGTGTTTCATATGATAGATGTTTTCAGCAGACTTGCCATAACATCATGATTTTCACTTTCATAAAAAAAGAATTTCAATTTCCTTTAGTATATGTGTATCTGTGGGTCAGTGAGGCAGACACTTATAGAATTAAATAACCTTGTAAGAAAAATCACAAAGTCAATTTAAAAGTGACATAATTAGATGAAAGAATATCACTACCCAACTTATTTTTCGTCTAAAACAGATATTTAGGACAAAACATTTACAACTTAACAAATAGTGCACTTCTGGAAGAGACTTATTTCTTTCGGTGAATATGATCTGTTCCTCCCACAACCATGTCAAAGTATCATTATTCGTCAACCTCCTTTTCTGCACCACAATAGATCAAACAAGATTTCTGAAGAGCAGGACATTAACAATATCTCCACATCAACCTTTGTCTAATCTCCGTGACTACCAGCTCCCAAGAGTGGTGCATCAATAATGCAAACAAAATCTAAATCCAATAGACAGGTTTGAACACTATCTACCTGTCCACTGTACAAAACTGAATAGCAGTTCAACTCTTTGCACCCGGCTTTGGTCAACACTGCAATTCACCACAATTTATATACAAATAAAGCTGCATCAGTCATTCTTCAGAAATCTGAATAACAGTTCAACTTTTTGCACCAGTTTTGGTCAACACTCCGATTCATGACAATTTACATACAAGTAAAGCTGCATCAATCAATCTTCACACAATTGCCATTACCATAACAAAACCCATATCAGCCAATAGTCTAATAAAATGCACAAATTTGTTAAGATAATTGGAGTTACCAAAACAAAAATCCATGTCAGCCAATGGTCAGATATTTGTAGTCTGTTTGTTAGTCATCATGTTAGGATCTGCCAACTACATAATCAATCCATTAGCTTCAGAAAGAATCAGACAATACCACAACTACATCTCCCAAGAATAGAGAAGACAATGCATAAAAGTATAAAGACCATGATTTTCGGTCTTTTCACAATCCTTAGAGAAGGTCCTGCAGTGAACTTGTTGATGACTGTAGCAAGCCACTTATGATGGAGGAATGGAAACCCATTGCCATCCAACAAAATTTTGGTGGAGGAATGTTTTTTTCACCAGTGCCAGAGGCTCATCCAAAAATTGACATGATGGCTCTTTCAAAACTGGACATGCTCTTACAAAACCATTTTCCCCTCACAAAACACATTTAACAGAACATCTTAGCCAATGGTCAGATAATTGTAGTCTGTATTTTAGTCATCATACTGAAGTCTGCAAAACATATCATCAATCCATTGGCCAAGTTCACCATCAGGAAACTTGAAAACATCTCACTAACCTCACTTACCTCAGCATCCATAGAGAGCCTAAGAAGCACCAAACAGTAACAACAAAACAACAATAAAAAGGCTCACATCAAGTCATGAAACTAGGCTTATGAACATGTAATCCACTGGCCAGACAGAACTCACCTGAAAACAGCCCTCTATTTATACTGTTCAGGGTGAAAGACCAGACAATAACAGACTTCACATCACATTTAACCATCTTCATGTTATCAGTTGACACAGGAAACAAAACAAGGAAGCTATAAGACCTTGGACAACGATGGCATTATACACATCAACAGTCAGGAAAATGTAACCAAACAGTAATTTCACCAGGAGCCTGGACCTAAAGTCCATAAGGTCAAATATAGTCCAAAATCAAGGCTTGATTGAGTCATCTCTGTACCCTCAGGATAAAACTCATTTCAAAATACGTGAAGTTACCAGATCAGAAGAAAGGTTTCAGACACAGCCAGCAAACATGTGATGTCAATTTCTTCTGAAGTTTCCAGATATGATAATGCATGGTGGCCTCAGGAACATAAAAAGAGTGGTGACATCACATGATTCAGGCAATGTAGGTAAGATTAATGTCATCACTGGCCACCAGTTCAGAAGCAACAGAACAGGCTGTTCATATACCTGGAAAAATAAGCAGAAACAGACATCGAAACCAGGACAGACCTGACACCAACTTATAAACATACTGCTTTCAAGAATATGCCAGGACACAATACTGTTGCAGACACAGAGACTCAAGAACTTGGTTTCAATGGTTTGACACATAATATCCACCACCCCTCATTGCTAGCTGATTTCTACACACAAGATTCTTCTGCAACACATGCTATCAAAAAATTGTTGCAAAGTGTAATAAGAACCAAAGAAATGTCCACAGAAAGCAACTCATCACAATTCAGGAACAGGACCTCATTCTCATGTAATACTGCATACACATCAAGGAAAACATGCCTCAATTTTAAAAGGTCCTGAAATCATTGACTTTGGTCAACTCAATGACCAAACAGCAGAAAAAGCTACATTCATGCAGTAGATGTGGCACCACTACGCAGCCGAGCCTGTTGCTTGCGGGGCCTCCGTGGGGCTATTTGTGTTTCAGCCTGTGAGCACAAACCGATCAAAATTATGAACAGTTATCTCACAATAGCAGCATCAATTATGTAATATTGTCCACTGCATGTGGACATCAATTCCAGCTATGAACCTACAACACTTCCCTGCTTGATTATTTAAGCAGATAAGGCATTCAACTCCTCTGACTCATTGCAATCTGTGAACTCAACTAAAATGAAAAAAACTGGTCAAGAACTCACCTCTTTCTTGACAGTAACCTCTTTCTCTGAAAGCGTAAGCTCAATGTGGCATGGGGATGACATGTAGGCTGTAACATAAAAACCACAATGACCATTTCCATCAACAATGTGCTACTGAAGAGGTATGTATCAAACAAATCGTCAAGGATTCTTTAAAGCATATCAAATCAATAACTGTCATAATTGCGAGATATTACAATATTTCCAAGGACATTGTCACTTACTAGAACCAGCTTTACTAGAGAGGGCAAAGGAAAAGAACATACGGTTAATTCGCCCATGCGCACGATATGTCCGACGTCGCTGCTTCTGTGCCTTGTTAACTTGAATGTGAGAGATGTAGAGCGTGTCTACATCAAGGCCTTTCACCTGCGACCAGAGGTTTGTCATCGAACCACTTTCATCAAACAAACCTACAAAGAACAATATGCACACAAACTAATGCAAATAAACAAGGAAAACGAAGACTACACAAGGAAGTATTCAGAGAAGCAAATAAGCACAGTTAGTACCTCAGCATTGCTCTCTGCATTCTTCAACAAGCCAAGTAAAAAAGTAGCCGACTTCACTGGCCAACGTCCCTGTCCGTTAGAATGGCGTGCCTTGGCTTGCGCAGTGCGCCCAACCCCACCACAGAACCGGCGAAAGGGGATGGCTTGCTTGTGGGCAAGCACATCCTCCAAGTACCTCTTGGCCTTCGTTAACTCAAGGTGCTTGATTGCCTGTGCCGCTTCCCTCGTATTCTATTTCACACAAGGATCTCAACGTCAGCCACAATGCGTGTGACAGCCTTTAGTTACTTAAGAAATCTTTGGATCATATGCATGGACCGAAATTATTCATGTGCATATCACATAAGTCTTAAGTCAATTGACAATTGAAACCCCATTAAGAAGGATGTAAAACAGTCCACACCTTAAAGTGCACACGCAGGTCTGATCCTCTGGCTTTGCATGCTGCACATGTCATGCATACAAAACAACATTCAGCTCACATCCAGCTACATATGTACTTTCAGTGGATAACTGTTATGCTTCTTGACGAGATACAGTAATGAATATAAGAATCGTGCATTTTCCAACCAAATAAAAAACCCAGACGCCTCTCCCCACACTTCTTGGCACCTAAGGTAAGAAAAAGAGAACAACAAGAGTAGTGCTCACCCTTGGTGGGATTGTCGGGTTCCCGCGCGTACTTCACCTGTAGAACAACCCTTGAGTCAGTCTTTTACGACATTGAGCATTACACGACACAGCACATTTCTGAACAGTTATTGCTAGGTTTTCCGACTGTAAAGAAACAGGGCCTTGCATCACTCCGGGCATCTAAAGTATCTCAGAAAAAAAAACCCGTCGAAAAACCAAATCAGACTACCGCCGACAACAAGGTGGAAGAGGGAAGCAAGAAAGAAAAACTGCGGAAAACCTAAATGTGAGGGGGGAAGCTTGACTTGAAACCAAACAAAGCGCAGATCTCTGTACTTGTGAAAACTACAAGAAGAGATGCAAAACAGTCGAATAAACACAGTGGAGAAAAACACAAGAAGAAGTTGCAGGAAGAAGAAGCACACAGGGGCACAACAGCATACCATGGTTGCAAGCGGCGGAAGAACGCTCCGCTCACACAAACACGCCGCAAAAGAGAGGAAGGTAAGTTCAATGGCGCGGTGCTTTCTAGGGTTTCGAGACCTTTGTTCCCAGTTCTGTTCAATACGTTCCCAATGCTCGATCCCTGAGTTCCACTCACGGACTCTGCCATTTTCTCACAGTTTGGCTTGTATTAGTTCGAGAGCGAGCCCTCAAGTTGCGTCTTTTACATATCTCAAAAGATGTTTTCGGGGCCGCTGCGGATCGAGGGCTTTCTAGGGTTTCGAGACCCCTGTTCCCAATCTTGTTCAACATGTTCCCTGAGTTCCAATCACGGTCTCTGCTATTTTCTCACAGTCGCTGTGGATCGAGGGCCCGCTGCTTATTAGGGTTTCGAGACCCATGTTCCCAATGCTGTTCAATGAGTTCCCAATGCTTGATCCCTGAGTTCCATTCAAGGTCTCTGCCATTTTCACACAGTTTTGCTTGGATTAGGGGATTACGTCTTTTACATACCTCAAAAGACCTTGTTGTCAAGGTCCCTGTAGTGTTCAGGTGGGTATAAAACACCCGGTTATCAACCCCAGGTATAGATAACCGACCAGTTGATTTTTTTAGTTTTTTTCAGAACCAGTAGATATTGTGTGCCTATTTATAAATAATTCTGAGAACCAGTAAGACCCTTATGGACTGGGTATTGAATTTTCAAATTTTAATAACCTACACAGATTATTGAAATTTCATCCAAGTAGGTTATCAATCTTTTAAAACCCTAAACAAATTTATGATAAAAAAAAAAGAAAAGCAAAATTTAAATATTGATTTTTGAATAAACCCTATAACTTATCCTACCTAGAAAGTATAATAAACAATTCTCAAGGTGGTGTGTGAGAACCGACCCTTATACATATGCAATTGGTATTACAAAAATTAGTAAAGCAAATTAATAATTATGGGTATTATTTTTGTCAATGAAATTGATAACCAATGGGATTTTTTAAAAAGAAATTGATATTGATACCCAATGTAGTTCAAAAATTAAAAAATAAGCTACTTGGTGAATTATGAAAAGAAAGCAATAACTTGAAAAAAATGGTCTAGTTTATTTATCACTCATATATATATATATAACTGGAAGCCTATGGTTATATTCCATGACTCGTATGAGATGTTTGCAATCTTTCACAACTCAAACATAAATTTTATTATTTGGTGTGTTATGCAAGGTTTCCATTCTTGCCATTATTTGAACATTGCCTTGTCCATCCTTCATGCTCCTACATTTTGCATGTGATTTGGTTGCATTGAATATTTTTGCATTTGTAATAAAGATGTCAATATCTTGTGTTCTTGTCCATAATTTTGTGGAATCCTAATTTGTTGGTGAATGCTATTGATAAATTTTGACGAAGTCTTCTATGCTCTCAAGTGTGAATATGTGATAATAACTATTTTCAAGAGCTAAAGGTATGTTTTCAAGACTATTGTTTGTCCATTTTTCAAGCACAAAAGATTTAATAAAATTGTGACAAAGCATATACAAGTGTTCATCACTTTAATCCAACCCACAACCAAAGAATCAACACAACATATGCAAGTGTAAAAAGTGCATGCAAACTTCCTCTTTCAACTTGTTTCTTCACAAACCATAAATAATTGCATTTTTTCTAGAACCTCAAAGGGTGCCACAAAGTGATGGTGCACATAAGGTGACAAAGATCAAATGAGAAATTCTCTTCACTTGTCAACATGATTCAAGGACCAACATAATCAACAATTGTGAGTTTGGTGGAAATTTCTAGATATATGTGAGGTGAGGGGTCATCAAATTGAATCTATTAAAGTAAGGAGTGGATATTTCAACTGTTTGCACAAAAACTTCAACTCTTTAAGTGGGGACTTCGCAAATATATAATGGGCAAGCAATAACCATGGAAACCTAGCTTAATTTCATTCCCAAACACTCACTTCGAACAATTTGAAATGTAACATGTTTGTTCCAAACATTTTCATAAATGAAAAATGCAAAATTTACTAGAGTAATGAATGAAAATGTGAAATTTTTTGCATGAAAATATCAACTATTCAACTAGGGACCCCCCACAAATAATGGGTAAACAAAAGCCATGGAAACATGCTTTAATTTCACTCCCAAGCATTCATTTTGAACAATTTTTGAAATGCACGTTTATTCCAATATATTAAGATAAAAGCAAAACAACATTGAATGTTTAAAATGAAGGCTAAAAGATCACTAAGTCCTATCTTTTTCATAGTTTTTATGTATCAAATTATTCGTCCAACTTGTTTGTTCAATGTGCTTTTAAACAAACACAATGTATTGATGTGAACATATGAAGACGTGTTCTCTTTCAAATGCTTGTAAACTAGTGAACTTGCATAACTTGCATCTTGCATTGAATTTTAAAGTCACACCTAATGGTAACAAAAAAAAAACAAAATTGTTAATCCTTAACATCACAAACCTAACACCTAGGTTAGTAAATTAATGAATTATTAATTCACTCACTAACACTAACAACTAACTAAACCCATCTACACATAATGTTAGGATATTTTTATGTTTTCTTAACCTCGACTTACAATGATCATATGTATTTATTGTGTAGACCTACTAGTAGATGGTATCATCGGTTCAACGTTTGTCGATGTTGTGAATTGCTCTAAACGGCCATTCACTTCATAATGTTTTTTTAATTAGTGAAGTTATTTTGTGATCATTAAAAAAAATTTGTGACATTGTTTTCTCAAGTTTTCATTGTTTTTTTGTTCTTTGTTAGGTTGGGTGTAATAGCGTCTTGAAAATAATTGGAACGTCTTTTATGTAGCAATATTTAAATGTAACATGGCATCGAATGTAATAATGGAAGTTGACATTTTGGTGATGGAGGAGGTGGATTTGCAATGTAACATGCCCTACAACATTCAAGAAATGAAACATGCTTTCAATGTTGAAATCATTACGAAATGGTTGTCCAATTTGTTGATTTAAAAATGACCTTTCTACTACCTATGTTATCAATTTCACAAAATTTCAATACTAAACCCATTGTTGGTTTTTTTTTGGAATTTTCTATAACAAACCATTTTCAATAGTTTTCAAAAGCATTTGATTGTCATAAGCATCATCACTAGAATTAGCTTTAGAGTGGAGATGTATAATCATCTTGGTGATTGCTTTGTCGACTTGTTGTAAATAAGATTGAAAACAATGTCTATGGTGACATGCAAATAGAAGAATCTCTAGAAAGTCTTATAGCTTTGTAATGCAAGTGATTGTGATTGTGTTCTAAAACCATTTGCAAATCGGAATTGATCCTCAAGCATCTCTCATGTTCAAACAAATGTTAGGACACTTACTTGATCATGTTTCAACTATTACAATGAATGACTTTGAGTTGTTGCAATGAAAAGCTTCTATAAAGATGTGTGATGTGCTCTTCATCAAGCACAACAATTTTCTTTAACAAATCTTGATGACACATTTTTTAACACCAAATTACCAACACTTTATTTGCCCAAATTTGGGGGCTATCAAATTAACACCAAAGCTTCTTTGTATTTCTGAAAATGGATAATTTTTTCTTAACATGTTAGTTAAAATCATATGACATGTCAGCTTCCATGGCAACCATTATGTTTTCCCTAACTCCAAGAGTGAACACCCATTGAAATAACAATAGCCTGCCACCCAGTTACCACTAGGTGTGCATGGACCATTGATATCAAAGAATTTTGCATTTTTTTAGGATAGACATAAGTTGTAAAGCACTGCCTGAATTTTTCCTTTGTATTTTCAGCTCCCTTGCTTGCCTGAAGAAACCTCTTTTCAGCAAGCGTGGAAGGTACCAGCCAGGCTATACAGGGATCTTCTTGACTAGTGGAAAGTAGCTGCCAGCTCGTCACTATTTCTAAAAAGTGAAAAAATCCCAGCTCTGCTTTTATCAGGAGAAGGACCTGAGTACAGGCCCTTCTCTGTGATTTTCGACCTACCGGCCTGGGGCACAGAAGATCTCAAATCACGGAAGGGCCTGTACTCCTATACAAAAGCAGTGTTGGGCGGTCAAATGCCTGATAACATCTGAACCGTCCATGTTTTATCTTACGGCTAAAAGGTGCCCAAACAAGGCCGTGCGATCTGGAAGAGTAACGGCTGAATGAGTCGGTTAGGGTTAGGGTTTAGGGTTAGGGTTAGGTGGGGTCTGCGGCACAATCTAATTTGCTGTCGTCTCTCTCGCTTTCTCTCTCGACTTCATTTGCAGCGAATCTCGCCTCTCTTCGATTGCTCGGTGGGTGCAGGCCTGTCGGCAACATGGTACGATTCCTATCCTTACCAGCTTTTTTCCTCATTCCCTTGCTTTGTTGTCAAGCCAAATTCTGCAAGTTTGAGTCATGGTTTTGCTCGTGAATAAATTGGTGTTCTGGATAGGGTATGTGTCTCTGCTTATCTTTGGAACAGTTTGGAAGCTTCGGCAGCATAGTTTGAAAACTCCCGGAGTCTTGCTAGGGTTTTTGATCTCACAGAATGTTTCCCTTCGTTTTAGAGTCATTATGACTTTGGGAATTATTTTCTTTGGTCCCCCAAATGGTTTTGGTGTGGGGAAAGGGGTTGACTTGATGTCTCGCTTGAGAGAAGGAACCGTTTCAGTGTATGTGGGATCATCGCACGCTTTGGAAAAGATAGGATGTACCTACTCTCTGTTGTCTCATCTGTAGAAATGTGAGTGGTATCTGAATTTTTACCTGTACCCCCGCAGCCTTCCCAAAAGTCATTCAGGATCAAGAAGAAGTTGGCCAAGAAACAGAAGCAGAATCGCCCCATTCCTCACTGGATCCGGATGCGGACCGATAACACCATAAGGTAAATCTTCAGCTTCATCCAGCTTTCCTCAACTCCCCTTGGAACTTTGTGTTGGAATATTCTGAATAAAGATGCATTGCTATGATGGTTCTGTCAACAAGTTTAACTTTCAGCACTCTCTGCAGCATGGAATCTCAGGGTGCCTATCTCCCCACAATTTAGACATTAGGGGATGTGCTTAATGCTCTGAAACTTTTCATTGATTTCAGCAATTCTGAAGGGGGTATCCTTATTCTCTGGATGGCAGGTACAATGCAAAGCGCAGGCATTGGCGCAGAACAAAGCTTGGGCTGTAGGCCTGATGAATGGAGGAGGATTGAGAATCTGTTTTTTGAGGGTAGGCTGGCTGCAATGTATTTGTAGCTGCCTGCCTCCAGAGCAATGATGATGTAGCAGACATTGATTTTTTCAATCATTGTGTACTTGCCAGTGTGCCTTTTAGCCTCACTGGTGCATCTGCAACAGTTTCTATTTTGAAATTGGTTTCTTGAATCTCTTCACAGCTTTAATGAATGGTTTTGGGCATGGTTGACTTTTCTCTGTCATTGGTGTCTAGGTGTTAATTCCTTGCACTGAGCCTCAAGCTCCAGTGTTGTGTGTGCATATCTCATATCTCACTTGGGGGGATGTTTGATGCAGTTATGATTGTCTTGTCAAGCATTTCCCTCACACTCTCTTGTTCAATCCGATCACTGTGTTGCATCATGGGGAGAAGATCATACAGCAATTTGCTACTTTGAGTTGCTCCAGAGTACATAATCCTATACAGCCATCAAGTTGGGGTTTTTTGAAAAGAAAACATGCAGAGAATGAAGCTCATGCTTGTTGCATTATGCTCCATCAAAGTCTGATGTTTCAACTTCAGCATTGCAGGCTTGAAATTGGGCATGAATACTGCAGCTTATGGTCTTGGAGAAGACTTTGGAGAAGTTGACTTCTTTATGTGCCTTATTAACATTCATATTAGCCTAGTGATGCCACATCAAAGTTTCTGAATGGTATATGAGCTATTAGTGCAGTAGTTACATATTATGTTATGATCAAACTGGCTATTTCATTCCCAAGACTTTTTGACAGATTTGGCCAGCAATGTTACATAAAGCTGTCAGTCTCTTGTTCCCAATAGGTGTTGCATCAGGGTCCTAAAATAATCAGACACCCAGGACCACATGAAGTTAAGCTCACCTAAAACTTGCAATTTTCATGAATATTGCTTATGTATGTAACATGAAATCTGTTTGCTGCAGTTGCCAAGTGCATGGAACATGTGAAGATTCTTCCAGAGGCAACCCTTCAGCAATTGGAAAATTGCAGATGCGTATTAGCACCCCCAGCCACATCTATTAGTTCTTGAATATCTCAACCCTAAAAACTGCAAGTGCCTTGACAGGATTTTTACAATCAAACTTCAAAATGCCTGCAAAATCATGAACTCAAATTTATATCACAGCAAACTGTGTTTCACATGCAGTCATTGAATCATCAGTCATAAACTGCTCAGTTGTATGACTTCTGGCCCCTCTGATTTTCTGAGATTTAGCCCTTGTGATCACAATATGACCACTTAATTCATCATCTTTGGATCTTATGTTGCTTCACAGGACTTCTGTTGTGGATGCTTGTGTTTTTCTTGTGTACTTCTTTAAAGCCTCATCTAGGATGAATCGCAATGACTTCAGGCCTTGCAAACTGTTTGCAACATACTCACTTTCATCAGTACCTAATGACTCTTGTGGCAACTGGGGTAGAGGATCATAAACCTCTTGAGATCGTGCAAGCTGTATGAAATATTCCTGGGATGCCATCTCTGCAAGAATTTCCTCTATCTGACATAAGTTGAAAATATGCTGTTGATCATCATCCCATGTCTTGCTCTTGCTTCTGTTCTTGGCCTGGGACTTGTCATGGACTCCATTCCTCATTTTGTTTCCAGTGGTGGTGGGCCAAACCATACCCCACTTGTCATTCTGAATCTTATCTTGGATCTCATTTGCAGTCTGCAGCTCTGGAAGAGATGAAGGGGATGAAAGAGCTGGGAACACTCCATTGTTGCAGGCATTGTGTGCAAGTGCATTCAAGTTATGCCCTGCTATATTTGCAAGGAATTTGAAGAAGTCCTCAAAGTTCATACCTTCACAAAAGAGAAACACCCAGATTGTGAATTTAACACTGTATACTCTTCATCTGATATAAGAAGTTTGGCCTCTAGAAGGTCATGACCAGACTATCTCAGATTTAACTTCAGGGTAGGCATAATCCAGTGGTACTCAGTGAAGTGAAATCCACTTCTATCAATCAAATCAAATATGCTTTTGCAGTGTCAAAGTCAGTCTTTCACCTCCAGACTGCTAAAAAAGCATCATCCAATAAACATCTAGTAGTAAACATCCATGAGAGTGTTGACACTTCCATAGCAACAGGACAGTAATCCACCTGAATTTGCAGCTAGATTACGTTGGCACAATTCTTCAAAATTTTCTGCAATGTCACGAATATCTTCTATTGACTCAACTGTCTCACTGTAATCAGCAAGCAGCAAATTCCACTGTAGCAGTACAAAACCAAATAACAAGTATTAACTTTCATAGTATAGAAACAGAACTTGCACTTGCAAACATTCATATATGTGGGCAAAAAAACAATGCATGTATTAGATCCACAATAAATTTGAAGGAAAAAACCAGTATGTTAACTAGATCTAGCCTGCACCATATAGCTGCAAAATAGGAGTTCACTATTTCACAACCCACCAGAGGTGGAAGTGAGGTAGGACTCAACTTTTCAAGAAAAAAACACACACTAGAATCAGGAGGGTAAGAAGAGACAACATACGTTCCAGCGAAGGTTGCATGCATTCAACCAATTATGGTTAATTGAGATTGTGTCCTCCTGAAATCACATACACACATCAACAGTTTTAATCAATAAAATAGGAAGGCATATTTCTCACTAAGAAGACAAAGCAAGTTCTTGGGTGCCAATGGTTCACACAAGCCAATGAAAACCAAAAAAATTTGCCACTGCTAAACCCTGACCCCATGCACTAAAATCCAGAACCCAAGAGGTTTTGACTCTAAAATTATCTCCAAAAAAACAAGCAAATTGATTTTCTTGGCTCAAGAGCATGAAGTGTAAGCAGTAGCCAGTCAGGAAACCAACTAAAATCATTTACCAGATTTGTTACTTGATGGTACCAACCACTGGGAACAAAAAGAATTTCATTTGCTCCTTGCTCACACTCAACCCACCCTGTCTGCACCAAATTCTTCTTGTATAAGTACATCCTACTAGAAAGTCAAAACAATTCCATCAAAAGTGATAACGCCTAACACTTTTGGAAACAAATTCCTCTCAGCATTATGTGCTTCCTGCCACTTCATGGTGGCAATTATCATTAGTAGCATGTTTGGTATGTAGAAGGACATTGCCATTGTTGAACTTTTGAATGTGATTGCAGTAATGGCCCACTGACCAGCATACCCTAGTGCTACGGATGAGCTTTAACTATACACAGCAATGTTCCATGATGACATGGGCATGTGTCAGGAAAAACAGGCAAAAAGAAACAGTGTAGACAAGGCTGTTCTCACCTCAGAAAAACCTGGAAATTGAACCAATGAGATGTCACCATAGATATCATATACAGTGTTTTTCTTATGCCTGCAGATGAGCCCAATTCTGAGTCAGAATCTGAGCCCAACATTTGATCAAAGCAAACAAAGTTTGTATACAGGTGGTCAAAATTGTCAATATTTTGTTGCGCACTTTTAAGTGTAAAATATAGAATTAAATACAACTAAATGAAAACCAACCCACAAATGGAAATTTTGACCTGTCATAGAGAAGTGATGTTTTCTCTGGAGGCAGAAGGTGCCAAAGCTTATATCCACAGATGTTTGCAGACCAGCTATAAGATCGTAAAACATCTGCATGAAGCGGTGTCCATGTCCCTGCAACCACAAATTCTCTTAAAAAGATTGTTCCCTCAACTATGCTAAGAGTTGAATCGCACTTTTGCTACCCAACATGACACACCAAAACATATAACCCTTGTTGGCAAAAATTGGAGAAAAGTTTCAAAAAAGAAGCATGATTGGAGAGAAGCTAAGATAAAGCAAAAAAATTAAAAGATGCAACATAATTATCTGAAGTCCCAAAGATCTATTATCAACAAAATATGCAAAAAGGGTAAGCCATTTCCCTTCCTTGGTAGCTCTTGCAGGGAAATAGTAGCAAGAGGGTAAAAACATCGGATGGAGGAAAATTTTAATTTACAAATGAACAACAGAACCTGGGGACAGACCTACCTTTTGGACCCATGTACACAAAGCGGTAGTCGGATTGCCCATTACCATCTTCCTGTCGAGTTTTGGTGCAAGTCTCATCCAGATATAGATTCAGCCAATCATCTTCAAAGAACACTGGTGTTTCATATGCCACATAATCTGGATATTCCTGAAACCAGAAGTGCAATCACAGTGTGCACATAAAAATCTCTACAAACCCACAATTCTTTTTCCTTGATGACAAAGCTGAACTATTTTCCCATTTACAGATCCTGAAGCTCAAGGGAGATGAACAAGGAGCAGATTGCAATTCATTCACAGACATGAGACAAAAAAGGTTTCAGTGCTCCATTCGAACCCAAACCTTCACAAAATGCCAGTCTTTCAAATACAAAAGACGTTGTGTCATCTTCCAGGAGCTTGAGTCAAAATCCTCCTCCTTGTGAGCTTTGTTTGAGAGTTGATGATGAGCCTGCCAATACTCAACAAACTCTTTCACTGTCATCTCCGAGCGCTTCTGATCAGTGAATTCTTGCCTTGCACAATCTGCCACCTGACACTCTGCAATCATCAGTTCAGTGTGGTTTTTATCATAACCAGTCATGGAGAACGTACTGCTTTCTTGTAGACTGCAAAACACACTGACCCCGATGCTTTTGATACCTTCCTGTAAAACTTACAAGAAGCAAAAGTACTGCTTTCTTGTAGACTGCAAAAACACACTCATGGATTGCTTTGATTCCTGCTTCTAAAACATACAAGCAGTGAAAGTACTGCTTTCTTGTAGACTGGAAAGCAGACTCATGGGATGGACGCTTTGATTTCCTTCGTGTAAAACACAAAAGAGAAAGTAGTGTTTTGTTTGTTGTGGACTTGCAAAAACACACACACTCATGGATGCTTTTGGTTTTCCAAGTTTTTGAAAACACTGGCATGTGCATGATGAGAAGCTATTCCTCAATGGACTAACAAGATGTCCACCCACTCCATTGCAGCAGAAAATCTACAAAGATGAAGAGATTCAGAGAGATGGGATTTTCAGAGCTTTGAGCTTCAGACTGAAGAACTTCCCCCAAAACCCTAAACCCTTAAAAAAAGGAAAGAAAAAGTCTGATCCAGAGACAGTCTGATCTTCTCAACAAACACATCCAAAAAAAAAAACGCCTGGAGCTTTCAGACAGAAGGAAAGCGGTGGGAGAGAGGGAGGGAGGGTGAAAAGGAAAAACAAGCAAGCACCTGAACTAGAGAACTGCCAAAGTGTTCAGCGATGAAGCTCAAATTGGGCTTGCCATCCACCAGCACCCAGTCACGGCATGCAGCCCAGGAATCCATCAAACCTGTCAAGAGCACCGGCTTGTTTGCTTGCATAAATTGCTCCCAGAATCTGCGGTAGCTCAATTCTCTCCCATCCACACGCGGTACCTTCCCTATAATCTTCATCTTCTTCTTCTTGTTCTCTTCCATTAGAACTATTGCTGCTGGTGCTACTTCTACAACCACCCTTGTCTCCGCAACGACATAATGCACAAGAAAATTCAACCTCTCTCTTCCAGATTGCGGCCTTGAAACCCTAATTCCTGGTTTGTCTTCGAGCTCGAGGACGAAGAGGAGGAGCTCCGAAGAGCATCGGAGATTAGAGATTAGGTCAATGAAGATGTCACCTTTGGCATGGAAGCAATGGAGCTAGGGCCGCTGCACCCAAGCTTCTTCTCCTCCTCCTCCTCCTCCTCCTCCTTCTTCTTCTTGTGGGTAGGGTTTGTGTCTGCTGCTCTTTCTGGCTTTGTCGTGCCATGGCAGTAGTCGTGTGGAGTTTGTGGCGATGGATGGGGCCATGTCTAGTAGCGCTGTTGCTGCTGCTTCAAGGTGGCAAGGGGGGGATGTGTTCAGGGAAGAAGAATGTGGTGAAGAAGGAAGTAGGAGGAGATGGAGGATTCTACTACGGACGTGTTGTTGAGCTCACGGATGAGAGCTTCGACGCGACGATTGCAAAGTATGATCACATCTTGGTGGATTTCTATGCGCCTTGGTGTGCACATTGCAAGCGTCTGGCTCCTGAGCTAGACGCAGCTGCTGCGATACTCGGCGGCGAGGACTCGGACTCCTCACAACAGCAGCAGCAGCAGTCTTCTTTGGTTTTGGCCAAGATCAATGTCGAGAAGTACGCGAAGATCGCTTCCCAATTCGACATTAGCATGTACCCGACGCTCAAGTTCTTCATCAATGGATTTCCAACGGATTACAACGGCCCGCGACAGGCGAGAGCGATGGTGTCCTACTTGAGACGCTTGTCAGCTCCGGAGCTTGAGGTTTTCTCGGACGAGCTTGCTTTCCGCAAGTTTCTCACATCCTCTGTTGCTGGTGGTGGTCCCGAACTTCCTGTCTTCGTTGGATTCGGGCTTGAAACAGAACTTGTTGAGGGTTTTTTCCAGAAGCTGGCACATAAGCATCGCACCAGAGCTTGGTTTGCGATGCTCGAGGACTTCTCACAGCGTGCCATGGTCGATTTCGACTTCGACAAAAGCCCTGCCATCGTTGTGTTTGCACAGCAGCAAGGAGGAGGAGGAGAGTTGGTGGAATATGGCGACAGGACTGTGTTCTATGGTCCATTTGAAGAAGCAGACGTGGTGGAGTTTGTGGAGCAGAACTTGCTGCCATTGGTGACATCAGTAGTATCCATGGAGAATGTGAAGCAATTGCAAGAGGATGGAAGACCCATTGCACTGGCAATTCTGGAGAGTGACATCACCACACCAGTGTCCAAGAGCTTTCTCAGGAAGATGAAAGCTGCTGCTCCTGCACATCGGAGTTTTGTTTTTGCTCATGTCGTTGCTTCTGAGTGGCCTGCTTTCATACGCCCATTCAAGGTTCTTGCCAAACCCAAATCCAAATCCAAATCCTCCTCCTCCCCTTCCAAGGAGCAGCTTCTTCTTCCCACAATGGTTATCTGGGATGGGCAATTCTATGTTTGCAGTGACAATCCAGCTGCATTTGTTGGGGACTCGATTGAATTGGAGATCTCAAAACTGCTGCAAGGTTTCAAAGACAGAAGCATCCCAAGACACAAGCTTAAGGGTCCTTCCTTGTACGAGCGCGCCACTGAAAACATCAGTCTTACCTTAACTTATGCCATTCTCATTGCTGCAATCCTGTATACCCTCTTGTCAAGTCTCGATTGGAGTGCCTTCACTGGTGACAGGCATGTTGTTGACAATGATGCTGCTGCTGGAGGAGAAGGAAGACCACCTGTGGTAGCTCAAAAAAGATGGGAGGATTTGAGATCTGCAGCACAAGCTCTTTCTCAGACTTCGGCTGTTGACAAGGAGGACTAAAACAACAACCAGGTGAGTGCAATGCCTGATGACCAGATGGTTTTTTGTGATATTTGTGCATCTTGATAGTGAAGTTTTGTGGAAGATTATTTCTTGTTGCCTGGCCCCCAATCTGCCCAAGGTTCCAAGCATTGATTGGCATGAAGCAACCAAAGTCTCGGAACCCCACAATGAAAGAAAAGTGGCTTCCATGTGTTGTGGAAAAAGAAAAAAGTGGAGGAAAATCAGCAATTGTGGACAAATTGCTCTTATAGTGATCTGAAATATTTGATCATGCTATAATTCCTTGTAGAGGAGCTTGGATTGACTAGTTGGTTTGGAATCCCAATTGCTTTGAATCACAAGCTTAAATTTCCCGGTGAAAACTTAGTATTTGGATTAACTGTAATGTACATGATCTGGGTATCTTATATTAAGAAGTCTATGGAAAGTATTTAGATAAACTGGGGCAAGGAACATGCATACAACCTACAAACTACAAAGACTAAAAGACCAATGGCAAACAATGGCACAACCTGCACCACATTGAAAAGGCAAGGACCACCATGGCTGTCAACCTAAGTTTCCCCAGTATAAAGTTGATACTAGAAAAGCAACAAGAATGAATTGCCTAATATCAACAAAAACCCCTAAACCTTAATATTAGACTCATCTAGTCCCTCCCTAGTATTTTCAAACCCTAATACTAGAGCAATATTGCACTACTGGAATTCTTGGTTTTTCAAATGGTTAAAGTTGACAGATAGTCCTTCTCGAGAGTCTTTTCCACCAACTAGGATATCAAGATATAAGATGCCAGCAGAAAGTTTGTGCGGGTTTTCTTGCCCGTCCCTGGGCATCTTGGGGTTTCTTCTTGGGTACTTTGAAACATTAATGAATACTATAAGAAGGATCTGATATGGTCTACTTTTCTATCTTTTGGGTTGGATGTTTGTTCATTCAAAGCTGCTTGTTGACCAACAGAAGTTGAACCTGAATTTTGCAATTGTCACCATTTTCATGAGTATTACGTCCATAAATCAGAAGTATTAAGCATGGAGGTTGTCTGGATTGTGTGTGTGTTGCAGTTCTAAACTCTGCAAAACATGCGAGAGGTTTTGCAAAAAACAATTCTCAAATGTATCCTCCACAACAATTTGCACTTGTGGTGTTCAATATTGGGTCACAACTTCAAAAGGTTTTGTAAGGTGGATGATATGTTCAAGTTAGTACCATTTTTGACAAGCTCAAGATGTTCATCCCAAGTTTGACCAATTGCAAAACATGCATTTTTCAATTCTTTTTGATTGCATCCTTAGGGTTCCATCCAAGATAATATCTCGTGACTTTGGGAAGCTTTGACATCCTAGTGTCCCCAACTATGTACTTGATAATCTTAGTGTAGAACCAAGCTTAGTAGGTGAAAGGTAACCAATTAAACGTGTTTTCACTACAAAACCCTTCTTCTAAATCGAATCTTTGTATTGAATGATGCATGGATGTGACTTATTAATGGCATCTTTGAGGGTTCAACAAAATAGGTTTGTGATGACATGTTAGAGTGCATTTATTGCTTTTGTTATTAGTAGGGAATGGGTGGGCAATATCATCTAATAAAACCAAGATGCTATGGTAAAAATTTGTGAATGCTAATTGAAATGTTCATGACAATGAGCTACATATTGCCATTGTTATTAAACAAACAAGATAGCTTGCATCCTTTACATTTCATTCATGGTTCACAAACCATTATTAATTATGGAATTCCTAGTCATTGGTGAATGCATTAGGTTTTCTTTTTTAGGGGAACAAATGTAGGGTGCTCCCAATGGGCTCCCCTAATTTGAAGGCTATAGCTTCAACTATGATAGCCCAATGTCATAGCCTCATGGGAGCATGCCTTCTACAAAGTAACATTAATTCAAATGGTGGAAGGTTTGCATGTGTTTATTAGAAGGCTCCTTCAACTAACAAATGAATCTTCTATGTCGGGAGGTGTGTCAAATGCAAAGTGAAAAATCAAACCCATAAAATCACAACAATTTGCATTATGGAAAAATGAATTGACAAAACCAAGAGTACAAGTCAAAGAGAATAAAAGGTAAGTTATAGGGAAAAAAGTTGAAAGAATTTGAGCTATGCATAAACAAGATCCAAAAGGAAAACAATTGAAAAAACCTTACACCATTTAAAAGAATCCTTAATAATGGTGATGATGTAAAAGTAATGGAAAATCTCAAACACCATTGTTGTCAAATTTAATTCACTTTAATATAGATGTGGTATAGATATAGATATAATTCATTTTGAAAGTTAACAAAAATATAAATAGATTTTAAAGTAGGGCCACACCTAGTGGAAATGTAACAAGTACCCTAAGTTACCCCAATGTTTGCTATTATTTTAAAATAACTAGTCCACACCAACTTTTTAAATAACATTAGTGCTTACATAACACGTGGCATGGCAAAGGTGTTAACTCAATGTTAACATAACATTCAATTTTTGAAAAACTTATATTTTAAGTTCTAACACCAATGTTATGTGAAGCCATGTAAAATGTCCAATTATCTTGATGTTAATGCATCATTGCGCCTTCTCATAATACGAATGCCATCACAAGAACCTTTGAATGTTCAAAAATCATTGCAAAACCTTCACTCTCCATCACCTTCTCTATCAAAGTTTTTTTATTAATGTCCTTTACAACAAATTACAAACAAGCACTGCAATTTATGCTATAACATTAAAATTAAGCATGCACTATTGCAATCTATAAGTGTTACAATGCAATTGACGTACTCGATCACAACAATCAACCTATTTTGATGCTACAATCAACATTCTATCATCACTATTATTGTAATCAACACTCCATAATCATTACTATAGTCCATTTGTTCCCATTCCATCATTGTTGTTGCCATAATCACCTTGCTCCCATTTCATTATCATTGTTGTAATTGGGTTGTCATAATCAACCTACTCCAACACCTATAAACACAAATGGCAACAAGCAACTTCATTCAATTTCAATTAATGTCAACAAGTAATAATGAAAGAATTCTACAATGTAATGCAATTTATAAACATACATAAACAAATAGAGGAACTTGAAACAATCTTGTAAACTTGTAAATATGCATAGACAAAGAAACTTGTAGTCCTTGCATTGAGTTACTACCACTTTATAAACCTCTTGAAATTTGTAAAGATGCATAAACAAAAACCTACTGAAAAAGACAAACTTGCATGTTCTAATTTTGAATACAATGCAATGTAATTTACAAACAAAATGATTAATAGAATTCACACAAACTTGAAGGTAGACACAAAATTGAAATGCAATGTGATAATAAACATGTCTTGATTGATTATGTATTTGTATGAATGTAGTCATGAATGCCATGTTTTGATGTAGTCATGAAATCAAAGAAAACCAAAATAACTTAATTGGACAAACTTTAATACCATCACTTCATCAATGTAAAAAGCTATGAGCATGAAGCAAATTTGGAAATGGTCAATTTTAAACACAACATGGAAATTACAACCATGAAATCAAATCAAATTTTTGAAGTGGTCATGGAAACTAATTTTGATATATTGCATAATGGTCCAACTTGTAAAAACAAATGAGTAGTTATTTACAAAGATTATAAAAGTGGCATTAGTCACAATGAAAAATATTAGAACATTAGCCCCACAAACAAGTTTAACTTGAAATTGTCATAACATTTCATCAAATAATGTCATGAAATAATGATAATGAGATAATTAATTTTTAGTGAATACTAGACCATACATCAATCCCACACACTCTTGGGAGATCATAAAATCAAATAATGATACTTATATCATAATATATTTTCAAGTTCGGCATTTTGTTGTTGATATATTTTTTTTAAATTTGATTTTGGCGCATTTTTTTTGAATTATTGACAAAAAATTATTTAAATTAAAAAAACATTTGCATGTTTTTCATCACCGATGTTATGCGCAAACATTTTGTATCACAACACAAGTTTTGATCCCATAACCTCCCCTACAAGAAAGATTACACTAACTGTTGGCATGCCATCAAACATGGAAGAAGAGGGTTTACTTTTTAAATGTATTGCATACACAAATCAAAAAGGGATTTTTTTTGAAAACCTTACAACATAATAACATAATTCTTTGCATGGTTGCATTGTCAGGCCCATAAAAGACAGCAATAAAAAAAAATTGGTTTTAGTAAACAATAGTTTTTTAATTTTTGAATAAGAAGACCTTAATTTTCTAAAATTTCAGCATTTAAAAAAATAATATAATTATTGCCGAACCTGAAAAGGTATTACGATAATGCACAATTAAAATTTTGCACCAAAACATATATTGACACACCTTTAGGTAAATGATATTGAACTTTGCCAATTGCCACCTTTAAACTTAAAGGTGCACTCCCTAATTCCCAAAACAAACAAAAGTGAAAACTCCAAAATGGGATTAGGACAAACTCACAAATAAAAATTCAAAATGAAATCAACTTACACAAACTAAGAAAGAGGGTGGTTAATGCATATTTGAGCTAAACATCAAAAAAACAATTATGCAACCACTTCATAAACAACTAATAATTCACAAGAATTAAAGCAATGATTGTAAAACATGTTTTGATTTATCAACTTATGTGGCAAAATCATTAATCATAATGTTATTGATCTTATTACTAATGAATGAATGTATTTATTATATTCAAATTTTACTTAACATTTAATAACTCGCTAATCTTGAACAACATGTCTTGGTCCACCATGTGAATGTTTAACATGGCAATTAAATTGTTTTGAAATGTATTCCCATCCAATTTATAATTCATAAATTCAATAAAAAACAATAAGAAATAACGTCACACATGATAAACATGAATCCATGATTACATTGATTTGTGATCATATATGCTTTCAATTTAATCATTTTCATATTTAGTATTAATTTTTAATAATTATTACATGAGGTTTAATCAATGAATTTTTTTAATTTTTAAATAAAACGTGTGAGATGAAGGTGTATATTTGTAATTCAAAATTTACATTGAATTTTTTTTAATAAGTAAATTGATGTAATTGAGCTTGAAATTTTGAAATTAAAGTGAATAAAAAGTTTATGGAGTTTTAGAAAGTAAAATTAATTTCATTGTTTTATTTCAATTTTTTAAATTTTATTTTAAGATTACATTTGAATTTATGGCACAAATCAAAACTTTGAAAATTACATTTTATTTTTAAAATAAAATTTAGATTTATTTAATTTATTCAAATATGAAATCAAATAAATGATTAAAATTATAATTATGAGATTAAACATTTTTATTTTTATTTATAAACCAAAATGAAAGTGTTATTTAAATATTTTATAATTATGAAATAATTATATGATAATATGCAAGATTTGAAATATACATGTTCATATTTATGTGATAACATAATATATCACACGTTGAAGTTGTGGTTGGATGTTAAATACTTGGTTTGTGATTGTGTAAAAAGTTAAATTCCCTGTTTTGACATTCCATATCTGTGACCTAAATAAGTAATCAAATGAGACAAGTTGCATGGCATTTATGACTTTATTGATGTAAATAATGACATGACCAAATTTCAAAATTAATTAATGATTTTACATTCTATTTTATTTTTATACCCTCAACAATAAAACCATTGCCATGATGAGGTTAAATTTCTTTCCCCTTACCAAGTAAACATTCATCCAAAACAATACAATGGATTGCCATGGCATGTCTAACATAACTACATGTCCAAAAAACATATTCAACACAATTTTAGAAACCATAATCAAAAATTTCCAATATGATTAAAAATCTAATCATAAACTTAGTTATTTCTTTCAAAAATCCTCCCAATGAAAATGGTGTATCATGGACAAATCGCAAGTGAACCAAACTCACTCTAAGGGAATTCAATCTTGTGGAATTTATAAATCACATTCACAAAGTTCAACTTATAAATCAAAAAGAATAAAACATAAACATGAAAAAATGAATGCAATTTTTGTGGAATCCATAAATTGCATGTACACCAGAGTCCTGCAATGGGTACCCATACCCATGGGTACCCTATACCCACCCATACCCATGGGTAAATGGGTGGGTAATGGGTATGGGCTTGGACACATGGGTGGATAATGGGTGGGTACGAGGTGGCACGTCCCTCCTTTTAAAAACACTTCAAAGTACTCTTAAGTAGCTTTATTTTGGTGATGGACTGATGGGTATGAGTTGGGTGGGTAATGGGTATGGACAAGGTGCGATGGGTGGGTAATGGGTGGGTACAATTGACCCACGCGCAGCTGTGGGTCGGGTATGGGTACAGTTGTCAAGCCCAATGCAGGACTCTGATGTACACAAAGCTCAATTTAAAAATCAAAGAATAAAAACATGGGCACATCATGATAGATTCCAACAAGAATTGGAGTAATTCAAAGTTTGTGATAGTGAAATGAATTGAATTTAAAGATGCACTATTTAAGCAATCATGGGCCTCACAAAAAGTGATAGGCTTGGCTTTCCATAAATTGTCATAAACTTATTGGCTTCATAGGTTCATTTGAAATTCGCATGAAATCTGTTATTTCATGGGTTTGTGTTTTTTGCACACAAATGTCATGTGTCTAAAACAAATATGATGCACATATAAGTAGGATGAAATATTACTTATATGTGCATCATATGTATTTTAGACACACAACATCCATGCAAAAAACACGAATTCATGAAAGAACAATTTTCACACGATTTCCATTATCAAATCATGGGATGGGAAGTTTGTGATGAAGTTCATAACACACAACACTAATAACTGAAATGAAATGTTAGAGTGATCATGTTGTTAGACCTAAAAAATAATTGATACATAATATAGTGCTAATAGTTGTTAAGGACATCACAACAATCAAGTGTTAGACATAATTTCAAGACAATTGAAATGGAAACATGAAAGAAATGTAGACATGATGCAAACAAGATGCATAAACAAAGACACTTGCATGGACAAATATGCATAAAGAGAAACTTGAAAATTTATAGACATATAGACAAAGAAACTTGTAAATAGAGAGGCATGAACCTATAAAATAACTTGCATATAAATATATCTTGCATAGATAAAAACTTTCATCTACAAATTTGAATGCATGCCAATGGGTTTGATTTTGCATATACAAGTTAAACAAGATGCATAAACATTGTGCAAATAATACACCTAAATTGACTTACACAAATAATCAATCAAATAGTTATGAATAAAAAGGCTCATGCAGTGCATTGGATACATATCAAATATAATTTTCTCAATGTTTGAAATTTATATTCTAAATACAAAAACCTAACATAAAACCTGAAATCCAAACAAGTACCCATAATCATTAATATCAAGAGATCTAATCAATTTGTTGATCTTTTGATAAAAGCTTTAAATACTTTCAACATTAGTAGGAATGTGTCCCTAATTCATTAAAAAATTCACAAATCATTTAAATGAAATCACCACTAATTCATTAGATTAAAAATTTAGTGAATTTAAGATATCTCATAATGATCAACAACATGTTGGTATGGACAAGCAAATTCACTAAAAATTAATCAAATTAAAAATTGTCACATGACATTTATTATTTTAATTAAATTTTTGTTGAAAATTTTATAATTATTTAATATTATAGTGATCTTTAAAGTCACCTTGTCTTCACCCTATCTTTAGGCCTCCTTTCACCCTCTATCCCCTCTTTTAATGGTATTTGCAAAGTAATGAAATTTCATTACTCACTATGAAATGTTGAAACTCAACATTTAATACACAAGGTTCAAAAGTAATCACAGTAATTGTATAAATAAGAGCAATGAAAAAATATATATCAATAGTGGAGGTGTTTAGGAAAAAAGAAATACATGATCAAACTTAATTTACCACCAAAGTTCATGGCTTTTTCAATTTTCACCCCTTGTTGAATGTTTTTTTTTTTTTTTTTTTTGCAGGTTTTTTAAAAATCCCACCCCATGTATGAACAAACTCAAGGTTTTAGTGTTGTGTTTTCCTTACTTTACAAATAACTTTATGAATTCAAATTCTAAATTTATATTATTAACAAAAATATCATTTTCATATATGCACCATTAACCATGAGGTTTGAAACTTGGACTTCAAGGTGATACCCCATTCCCATCCAACCACTTCATTTGATATAAAACAAATGGGGTGATGATTGTATTTATTATGTTGTTTATTTCAAGTGTTTTGTAAAAATCAACTTTAATTATTATTATTTATTCATATTGTGTCCAAATGAGAAAATTTAATTTCATTTAAAAAGATTTATCAAAGGTGTACATATTTTTTATATATTTATTTTTTCAAAAACCATTTAATTTGACTAAAAATGCATTTGGATTTGCCATTTAATAAATTTCACTAGTGATGTATTGAATTTTTTTCAAAAACCATTATTATCTTCTTAATATTTTTCCAAATAAAAAATGTAAATTTCATTTTAAAAGAGTTTTTCAAAATATACAAATATTTTTTTAATATATCTTATTATTGAATTTGACCAAAAAAACATTTTAACCTTGCAATTTTATACATTTCAACAATGGTTGTTTGAAGATTTTTCTATCATTATTATCTTTTTCATGTTTTTCCCCCCAAAAATTCACTTCATATATTTTTCCAATATTTCCACACAAAAATTTAAGAAAATTAATAAATAATTTGATTGAAAATTAATTTGATTTTAAAATTTAATACATTTACGAATTAAATTAATCAAATTAATTTAATGTATTTTATATTTTAAATTTTAATACATTTTAAAAAAAATTTAATACATTTTAATTTATAAAATTTTTATTTTAAAACATATGTTAATTTAAATATTAACGTATTTTAAAACGTATATATTAAATATTAACGTATATAAATATTTACATAAAATATATAACATATATAAATATTAAACATTTTTATAAATATTAACGTATATAAAAATATTTTATATATTTAAATATATAAATATTAACGTATATAAATATTAAACATTTTTATAAATATTAAACATAAAATATTTATATAATAAATATTTATATAAAATATTTAAATATTTATATATAAATATATAAATATTAAACATTTTTATAAATATTAAACATTTTTATAAATATAACGTATATAAAAATGTAAATATTTATATAAAATTTATATATTTATATACGTTAATATTTATAAAAATGTTTAATATTTATATACGTTAATTTATTAATTTAAATATTTAACATATTTTAAAACATATGTTAATTTTTGTAAATTTAATAAATTTTAATTTATAAAAATGTTTAAAAATATTTTTGTAAATTTTATAAATTAAATTTTAAAATGTATTAATTTGATTAAAATTTAATACATTTACGAATTAATTTGATTTTAAAATTTAATACATTTTTGAAAAACAAAATCACTCAAATAACATAATTTGTGAATAAGCTTATTTTAAAACAACATTGATTTGATTTTTAGAAAATATTTGATTGTTGATGATAATATATAATGTATTATTCCATCTCCACACATTTTAGGCATAAATTTAATCAATAATTATTTGTATAATGTTAATTATAATCATTTAATAGAAAAAATTAATAGTTTCATATTTAAGTTGTTAAATTCATAATATTATGTTTATTTTTAAGTATTATATAGTTTTTCATAAATTATTTAAAATTTAAAATTCGTATTTTTTTCAATATCATGCATGTTATTGAATTTTATTACGAATAATAAATTTTCATATTTTTAAAGGTATTTTCATTTTATAAAATGGTCTTTAGTATAAAATATAACCTTTTTTTAAAATTGTACGACCAAAGGTTTTGATAAATAAATCTAAAATTTTAATAAATTCATAAATTAGAAATTAATAGGTGAGATTATTTATTTGAATCTATTTTTACAATAATTTGAATAACACAAAAATGAACCTTATAGTGAATTATTTTGATTAAGGTTTAAATGATTTTATCATGTAACTTTAACATTATGTAAAATATTGACATTATACATAAACTATTTTATTATTAGTTGATACACATATAATTTTCTAGTTTCATAAATTGCATTAAGGTTTATTTTGAATAATATTTTCATTAAATTTTTTGGAAAGGTCTTTTTAGTAATGAAAGTAAATTTAATACAAAGTATAACGTGGTTTTAAAATTATATGAGTACCAAATTTCTTGATAAATTAATAAATATTTACATTCAATATTTTTATTAAAATATATTTTATTAATTTATAAGGAATTTGAAGTAACAAAAAAAACTTTAATGGAATAGGCATAAATTATTTCACCCATGGTGAAATTGCATTAGGCCAAAACATTAACCAATGAACCCATTTCACTTTTTGGCCTCCTAGTGAAATGAATTGGTGAATTTGACCCATGTTTTTTACTGATGAAAATAATATGAATAAGCATATGACATTCATGTCTAAACAATGTGCACAATATCAATTTTTAAACAATACAAGTGATTGACATCCATGTCTATTCCATACAAACTTATGGAAAACAAATTTTGCATGATTATTATTGCCAAATCGTGGCCCATGAAATTTCACACCAACATAAAAACCTATGCTCATTTTTGTAATTTAATTAAAAATAAATTATATGTCAAAATTTCATCCTTAAATAGTTGGCATTTTATGCAATAATTTTTTACCTCCATGAAAGGCGATCATTTCATGTGAGTAGAATCTAGGGTGGGTCCAATTTTAGTAAATCATGTAGCCTTGAACTTATTTTACACATAAAACATTCAAATGTTTTTCTTTGTATTTGAAAATGTTTCCTTGCACAAAATATTCATTCATCAATTGAAAGACCTTATTGACCAATCACATGTAAACTTTCCACCATTTCAATAGAGAGTCTTTCATGTTTTATGCTTGGGAAATCAAGAGTCGAAACTAGTTCCACATTTTGAGAATGTCTTCACCCATGAGCTTTACCAATACCAAAACATGATGCAAACATTTTCATAAACTTAGAACATACACATATCCAGGGTGCAAGAGGAAAGGGTTTTCACCTGCTTTTCAATAGTGGCAAAAATCTTACACATGTATAAAAATTTATTCACACCAAACAATAGGTTAGACCTTTGTGATAGGCCTTAACATATATAAGGATTGTCATTTGAACCTTTTCACATTGTGAACTAGTTATTAAACCTACAATAATAGTTGTAAGAATATCTTTGTTCACATAATGTGTGCATGATTACACATACCTTTTGACCTGCTAACCCTACTCATTAGATTTCATGGTGATAGCAAATATGTAACCACAATTTCAATGTTAACTTATTTTTGCACAAGAATCATTTTTTCCAATTTTTTACTTATTGATTTTTTCTTCAATGCACATGTCATTTCTTGTTTTTTTCAATTTGTGATATCTTCGAACTATTGTGCATTTCCATTATTGTGGTGTCTTTTTTGTTGCATGTTTCTTTTGTTGTGGCATCCACTTTCATTTGTAGAATAACTTGTGCAACATTTCCAAATTTTTCATCCTTTACTTTTTGTTTTGAATTCAATTACTTCTTTTTTTTGTTCTAACTTCTTTGTATATATTTTTCCTTGTAAGGTTTTTTGTGTTTTATGTCATTTAGTCTACATATTTCATGAAGCCATTTAAAATTGTTTTGCTTGCACAATTTGTTCAAATTGTAATCCAAACACAAAATTTGTTGGTATTTGATCATTTTAATAGGGAATCTGCATACAATTTTGTTGATTTTATAGATGCATTATAGTCACTTCATCACAAACTTTGTGGGTCACAATTTGGCCATAATAGTCATGCAAATTTTGCTTTTCATAAGTTCGTATGGAATAGACATGAATGTCATTCATCTACTTGTATTGTTTGAACATCAATGTCATGTGCATTATTTAAACATGAATGACTATTCATATTGTTTAGACACCAATGTTGCATGTATTTGTATTATTTACACACGAAAGTCATGCACATGATTTCTGTGTTTAAATAATGCATGACATTAGTGTTCAAATGATACAAACTTATGAAATAATAGATTTTGCATGGATTTCAAACAAACCCACAAAGCTTATAAATTTGTGATGTTCCTTTTGATGGCAATAGTAACAAGTTTGTGTTTCAAACATGTTGAATTATTTGATATTGCATAGTTACAAAATCTTTTATGTTTCTAAATTGTTGTTGAGCCAAGAGTTTGGTGATTAGGTTAAAGCAAGATTGAGGGCACAATACTCATGATTTCTTATGATGTAATCAATGATAAAAGATGGATCAAACATTTTTGGGTCAATAGGTCTTTTACTAGACAATTGACCAAAAAAATGAAATATCAAATGGAAAAATAATATAAAAATTATAGGTTCACGATTCTAGTGAACATTAGGGTAGCACTGTATTGTTTAAATTAGTTCATGCATGTGAATACTTATAGTGTAGTAAAATTTTTTTGGGAAATCAACATTGCATTTAATGCTTAAGGAATTTGTACATGCAATGACTTAGATATTCAAGAATCAAATTTGGTGATAATATGTTATAGATCATGGAAGGATTCAAGGACTTGTCAGTTTGTTAAGTATTCAAAACAACATTGACACAACTCATACCCACATCTAAAAGTTGAAAATTCATGTTTTTGTAGTAGAATATTATTCCTTCAAGTTGAAAGGATATAATATGTAGTTGTAGGCCATTATTGATTACATGAAGAAATTAATTGACATTTTTTTGGGGATGTTGTTTATGAACAATACAAGAGTTTTGCATCTATTTTCAATTTACCACAAAGCTATGTGGGGATATTTGTTCAATGAGCATAAGTCACATGAAGGTTTCAAGCCATGTGTGATTGGGGACAAAGGTTATTTGTTGTTTTTGTGGTTGATGGTACCACATGGTTAATGGTACCATATAAGTAAACAACTATCAAACATTCAATTCTAAAAGCTTTGTACAACAAACAATTCTCTCCTTCCAAAGTTGTAGTTGATGTAGCTTAAAAAAAACCTTTTTGAAAGATGATGATCAAATTCAATTTGAATGTGTTATTTCTCCTTTATGTAATTGTCTATTGTTGTATCTTACACAATGTGATCCTAAATGGTAAGGATGCAAACATTGATGAGTTGATGTTTTAGTTGCGAGTAGAAAATGTGGTTGAATTAAAAAATGGTGGCATGAAATAATTTGATGATCAAGCTAATCAAATAAACGAGTTTGCTTCACAAATAGGGAAAAATTTAAGTGTCAATCAAAACCTTACATTAAAATAATACTTAGGGAACCAAGGACCACAAATTCATAAACAAGGTTGAAAAAATGCCTCCATTTTTATTTTCTTTGATTCTTGAATAATTGACCTGGTGCATAATGCATCAAAACCAAAAAGGTAATGTGATATAAACATTATTTGCGAGATTCAAAATTGAAAAAAAATCAAATGAATCAATTTTTTTTGGGTGAGAATTTTATATAATTAATATAATCCTTTTTGGGCGATGAAAATTTGAAATCAACAATATTTTGTATCAATATCCTAGTTAAAATATTTTGTTACTTCTTGTGATTCCAAGTCTTCATTTTACAACATTATCCTCCTCTTCATTTTAAAAATTAAATATGGCAACTAGTGGAGGCATGTGTGCCTAATCCATGATGAATGCATGGCACATAACTGTGTTCAGGTTTGAAAAAATAATCACAAGGTTCTTGCTCATTCAATGCACTTTCTTGTCCTTTGCTTTGAAATATTGTAGGTATTCCTTGAAGTTGTGATAATGAATATCAAGTTGCATAACATTACTATTCTCCATGATTGCATCCACAAGAAATTTGTTGTTTATGTTTATAGGCTCAAGATAAGAGGTAAAACATTGTCATGGTTTTGTTTGATTCCAATATTGCCATTTGTACGTGTTGTAGGATTATTAACAAAATTGGTTTTAGGAGTTTGGCAAGTGCTGCCTAACATTAGTTCTACGTTTTTATATAAGTCCACAAAACTTGTAGCTTTTAGCATGCCATGAATGTTTTGCATTTGGATCTTGAAATTCATTGATGTTATATTGCGATTGAAATTCATCATTGTCATCATGCGTTTCTTGTGTAGGTGTTGGTTTGTGGATTTTGTCACCTTCAACATTGAAATCCTTGGTATGTAGTATTGGTTTGTGGACTTTGTCACCTCCAACATTGACATCCATGGTATGCAAGGGAGTAATTGCACTATTTTTTCCTTGAAATTACTCAATAAATTCATAGAATTCCTTAGTCAAATGAAATAAACGATACTTTATTTTATCTTCAAACAATAAATCCCAAAAATGGGTATGATTCCTAGTTCCTTTGTGATAGTTTAAAATATTTTAATAATTAGAAGTTAGAACATTCCACTTATTTTTACACATTGTTATGTTTTTTGAAAATTTACTTTTGGTCCTTTGTTGTAGCTTTTTAGCAATTTTGTCCCAATGTCATGTTATAGGAATCATTTACGCTTGTGGGTGGAAATTATTTGTTTCATAATTGTGTGTTTTGTTTGTTTGCAAAAAATGAATGATAACATTTATGTATGTTTTTAATTGCCATGCCTTTGATGAAGACTTATAGATTTTTTATCATTGCCATTACAACCTATTTTGTTCTTGCCTCGACCTCAACCTCAACCACTTCCTAATCTACATGCATTTAATTGTGTTTTCACTTGCACTTTAACTTATGAATTTATTATTAACACTTGTGAATTTGTTGTCGCGATATATGAATTTATTGCATGTGAATATGTTCCAACTTGCGATCAAGGGTTTGCATGCAAATTGCCACCATCACATCTTCAAGGTCTTCATAATAATGCAATGATGTTTTACATTTCTTCATGGTTATTTGCAACAAAACATTGCGATAACATTAAAATGTTATTTTACCATAGTTGTTTTTTATTTGTTAGTTTAATAATGTTGTTAGGACAATGAATGAATGAGAAATTAAGAATTTGAAAAAACTTTAACTTCACACATGCATGTTTTAACATTATGTTATCAAGACTTGATAAACACATTATTAAAATGCCACATAGGTAATATGCAGCAATTAACTACCAATAGACATGGACATGTGTGAATATTGTTAAATTACAAATGATTTGTTATCTTTTGGTGTTAATGGGCCTTAAGTATTCATAAATTGACCCCCCTCCTCCACCCCCTTGCCCCACCTTCGAGTGTAAGGTCCCTCCAATTGGAAATGTTCATGAATAAAAGGTGCTTTCAAAATATACTTAGGAAATTTCTCCAAATGCTTTGCATGTAAAGTAAAGTTAGAGGCAATAAGTTTTATTGGAGTTAGGGCTTAGGCGAAATGGAATTGATTTTGGTAAAACATGTTGTTGAAAGTTTTATTGAGTGCAAAAATAAAGTTTAGTTTTAGTATATCAATTTGATACCCAACATGTATCACACAAAAACAAAACGGAAAAAAAAAGGGCATTTTGAAAAGTGACAAGCCCCACCTCTTGCTAATGGTAAAACATTAAAGTGACTTCCAAATACACACCTTGATGAACTAACACCAATTAAAAATACCAAAATCCATTTAAAATCTTACAAATATCCCATGTTTAAGATTAAATTAAAGTTTTGAGTTCAAATTTTAACATTTTTTGGGCTTAATATGGTGATTAAAAGGCCTCACTCACAAATGGTGAAGGTACCAATGGGGCCAAGACATTGAATATTCTTATGAAACTTTATCCAATTGCATAACATTATATAACTTTAGAGTATGCCTATGTTTTTGGACTAGCATCGTTTTAAGTCGTTGTGTGTAGTTTGCCTCCCCCTTTTCAAGTTAAAACCAATGTTGGACTAGTATTGGATTTTTAACATACCCATTTGGTATGGGTATTTGACTTTTTTTGAAATTCATATACCATGGCAATACATGTATTGGGGCGAAAATATGAAAACTCATACTAGGTGGTATCAATATGTAAACAAACACAATGTTATGAGTATCATGGTATTGAAATGTGTGATACCAAAGGGGTACATAATATCAATATGAATATGTTGATCTAATGTGTGATGCCACAAAAAAAATGCAACTTTTTGCATAAGTTGAAAGGAAAAAATCCTTGATGAACCCTTTAAAAAAATCAACAAAACATTAGTCACAACAAAATTGATTTGCATATGTCCCAAAATCATCACAAATGCATCATTGATAAAAGGCTAAGGCTACCAAGTTGGAAAAAATATATATTATAGATATTATCAAAGGCATAAAATTCATTTGCACATGTAGATCCAAGTTGGAAAAAAAACCCCATCACTTAATAAGTCATATACAATAATTAGCAAAAAGAAATTATGACAACTTTGATTTGAAAAGGTCTTATAATCATCACTAATGCATCATTGATCAAAGGTAGAGTTGCCAAACAAAAAAATAATAAAATAAAATTGTGCAAGTAGGTCCCAACTTGGAAAAAAAACCATTACTTGATAAATTATATAAAGTAGTCACCACATTGCCCACATTAAAGAGCTTCTCACTATGATAAAGATTAACATAGCTTACAATTTACAATTCACACCTTACACCTTAAAAAAGTTAATATTCATACCATGGCATTGATGTTCATAAATAGTTGTGTATGAATATAAATCAAGGTACCTAAAATGTTGTTACCAATTGGATTTAGTATGAGTTGAAATATCCAATTTTCACATACCATGACAATATGATCTCAACCATAGTATGTTGAGCAAACCATACCCAATTAGTCAGGTATTTTTGTATTCATATTGATACTTGGGTTGATACCCAAGTGCAACCTATATACTAGTCCAACATTGGTTAAAACCTATATGACCCAAAAATTTAATGGTGTTTATATGTTTTGTTGGCACCTCACAAGAATTCTATGGAGACTAGTGAAAATACCCATCATTACTAATCACAAACTTGCCCTATACAAGGTTTACTGATTTCATAACACTTTAACAATGTGTTCAAAGTTAAGTGCGAACTAAATATTGATACAATCATTGATGTGATGTTGTGATTACATTGTAACACACTATAATCATCAAACATTGTGTTATAATGTCATGACAACATCATATCAATGACTATAATTATTTAGTTATCACTTAATTTTGAACACATCGTTAAAATGTTGTAAAAACGTAGATACATGGTGAAGAAAGAAGACAACTCTGTGATTGACTAGCTTATTATCCATCGTCGCCAAAAACAAGGGGAAATACTTTCACCATTGTATAAATCCCAATTGCTGAGCATACAGAGATTGGTGCATATCACTGAGGTTTTATAGAGATGGATAGATTTACTTTAAGTATTACTTTTTTTTTATCAAAACCCTTGTAGACATCTACATTCTGTCGTCTTATTTCTATGGACCACAAAGGATCAATTTCACTCTTGATTTCCTCTTTGGGAGTCAATAGGTTGTTTCATAGGATTGGCAACTCATACCCAACAACAAAAACCCCACAGAGAGTGATTCAACAACTTCACATGATTCTTCTTAGAAACTGGACAGAGATTCAGGGTGGGATCAGTCAAGGTAATATATTCTATTTTCGAGTATCCCCTTCCCAAAAACCCCAAAGCTCCCACAAATGCAACAAGTACTTTCTCTCTAGGATGGAATAGATTGCGCATTCATCATCTCAAGTTCCCCAAAGTTATCACACATGAACTGTCACACAACTAATCCAGAAACCCTTGACACAATCATCATCTCCCTTGTGTTGGTCTTTACAGAAAAAACATATTAGACCTCTAGACCTTTTCTTGATTCTTGACAGCGGAAATTCAATTGTCAAGGTGCTTCCGATCTAGCAATCCTAACGAAGTCTTATTCTTAACAAATTACCACTCCCAAAATCCAAATCTTACACACACTTTGAATCTTCAAAATGTCTAGCCACTTAGCTTTTTCTTCATCACCAAAAAAGCCATTGGAGTTCCTCCTCAACCTACTTCAAATATACTCCTCCTAACCTCATCCCTTCATTCCCAATCAATCTTCTTGCCAATTTCCTTACAAAAACGTGATTCACAGAGTTCATGAAGAGTTTTCATTGAGCAGCTGAAATACAAAGTATAATCTCAGAAACTAACTCACCAAGCTCCTTTGTCATAACCTGCTAAGCAACAAAACACACAAAAAACAAAAACACATCATAAACAAATTTTTTGACACCGTTGAAACATTGTGCCGCCAATAGTTCAGCCACCAAGCTAAATTAAAATTTGTAGCCTTCATCCACAGAAAACATCTGACATTGTTTTTAGGTTACACCATCTTTCTGTGCAATAATTTAAAAAAAATGAAAATTTTTTTTCTACAAAATATCAATCAACCATCCAAAACGACTTGCACTATCACCAACTCTACATGCCATATAGAGCTCAATGTGGGGGGTCTTTAGCAACTTGCCCAACATGGGTGCTGGTTCACACTGGCCCGGCAAATACACTTATTTTGGGGGGTTTAATACACCTACAGAGGTTGGAGGTGCAGAATCTCTCTCAAGTGACAATTATGTGCAGGTTCCATCTAAGTGGAATAGGTTGGCATAGGCTGACACAAATGAAACCATTTTGCAGTAGAGAGTGGGCACGCTAGGAGCTGGAATCGGCCCTAGCCAGCCCACTCCCGGTCCCACTCTCTGTAGCCTTGCCTTACAAGGCAGGAAATCCAAGAGGAAGGCCTGCATTTATGCCAAATTTGGCTTGGTGGCCCATTAGGCCACCACCTAGGCAGAATCAGCCACTTGGGGCAGATTCCACACAATTAATAAGCCTACAACAGGGCCGATATGGCCTTCCCTGCCTTTAATATGCAGGGTAAGGTGCACATGCAAGGGGTCTCACAACTTTAAGTGTAGGATAAAACCCCAGGATGGGTGCTTTATGGAAATAAGGGACCTCAAATAAGGGCCAATGGAGTCCCAAATTTCCATAAAGCTCCCCTCCGTGGGGCTTTTACATGGCATCAAAATTGGGAGCTGTTTTTCTCCCATGATACCCAGTGGGTAAAAACACTGGGTATCACACCAAGGTACCCACTGGGTATTATTTGGGGGGGCGGGGGGACGGGGGGCGCTGGAAAAAAATTTCAGTGGAAAAATGGCTCAAATTCGCCAGATTTCGAATTTAAAAAGTTCCAAAATCGCCAGAGTTTTATGATAACTTCCAGGAGGTACCCAAGAATATATGTAGTAGGATTCTGTTTTTTATTTTTTTAGCCTTCATATCTATATATATAGCCAAATTTGGCTAAATTATTTTCTGGATGAATTTCATCACTGCTTGGTTACACCACAAAATTTCTTAAAAGAAACCCTGGAAGGGCCTGCTGTGGCATGGGCAGACCTCCGGTAATTTTGGGGCCGACTATATATATACCCTGAGCCATAAATTCAGGGACTAAATGGACCCACAATACCCAGTTTACGAATGTAGGCGTTGAACAAGCCAAACAAATTAGGCGCGAATTTGAATTTTGGGGATGGGCGCCAACGTATCGAAAGTCCCCCCCCCCCCCCCCCCCCCCAAAAAAAAAAAAA
>Ga0209611_10000137_pt1 | contig 87243 bp, 84 predicted proteins | sample S1TSphgellanicum_3_FD_187693 | JGI IMG/M metagenome (GOLD analysis project Ga0209611, IMG submission 187693) | Host-associated microbial communities from peat moss isolated from Minnesota, USA - S1T2_Fc - Sphagnum magellanicum MG (SPAdes) (version 2) | ecosystem: Host-associated > Plants > Peat... | reverse complement strand
CCAATACTGTGTTAGCTGGTCAATTGCTTGGGGAGTTTTTTCACTACCCTAGCATTATTGAGGTGAACTCGTTCGGGTATCAACGTATCCAGAGTCTCTATAGTTAACCAATCAAACAATTTTAGATTTTAGATTAGGGGGAGTAAGTAGGGTCTGCTGAATAATGCTATAAACTATTCTAAATAAGGGTTTCAATAATGAGGCAAACGGTTCTATGCCCAACGCAAATCTAATGTTGCGGTGTGCTAATTCATCTGTCGTCGGGCTGCTGCTAAAATTAACCTCTGCTCCGCCCTAGCAATGGCTTGATAGGTTCTAGCTAAAGCCTCTGGTTCCACGGAAATAGAAGTAATCCCCCACTCCACTAATTGGTCAATAATTTCTGGATACAAAGCTGGCGCTTGACCACATATCGAACAAGGAATACCCCCATCTTTAGCCATCTTAATTAGTTGAGCGATCGCTCCCATGACTGCTGGATGTCGTTCATCCAATCTTGGAGCTAATTGTCCTTTTTCCCTATCCACTCCCAACAATAGTTGAGTCAGGTCATTGGTACCAATAGAAATCCCGGCTACACCTGCCTTGATATATTCTGGGAGTAGAATAAGTACACTGGGTACTTCCGCCATGATCCATAACTGAAATTGGGACACCTGGGTCAACCCTGCTTGTTCAACTTGGCGACGGCAAAAAACGAATTCTTCCACAGTTCGCACAAAAGGTAATAGCAGGTGGATATTGGTGTAACCTGATGCCTGTACAACTGCCAAGGCTTTGAGTTCTAATTCAAACACGTCCCCATTTTGGATATAACTTAAAGTCCCCCGTTCACCTAATATTGATTGAGGCACGGCACTCAAAGATGGTAAATCTTGGGGTCGCCAATCTAGAGACCGATAAAAAATCGGTCTAGGGGCAAAGGCCCGAGCAAACTGGCTAATCTGCTCAGACCATCGCCCCAATAATTCCGATCCTCGTCCACTTGAGAGCCAATTCAGGGGGTGTTGCCCCTCTAAGATATTGAGAACCATTAATTCTGAGCGTAATAGCCCTACCCCATCCACCGGAAAACTTTGCACCTGCTCAGTTAAGCTAGGCTGGCTGAGATTCACCAGCAGCTGGGTGGCAATGGGATATGGGGGAGGAATAGGTAGTGGGATGGGAGACTCACGGCTCTCCTCTTTTCTCCGGCTATTGTCATCCTTAATCTGATAAACTTCTCCCTGTTCGCCGTCGAGGAGCAATTTTTCACCGGGTTGAATTAGTGTTGTGGCATTTGTGGCCCCTACAACGGCGGGAATAGATAACTCCCTAGACAGAATTGCTGCATGACTGGTTAGTCCCCCCTGTTCCGTAACAACCCCAGAAACTTGTTTCAATAACGGCAACCAATCCGGAGTCACCACTGGTACAACTAAAATCACTCCATTGGGTAGTTGTTCTGGCTTTTGTTGGGGACTAGTAATTACATAAGCATTGGCTATGGTCCGTCCCCTGGATGCTCCTAATCCCTTAATTAAAGGCGAGTTAGGAGTTACGGACTGGGGAGTACTAACTTGGGTAAGGAATAGCTGAGGAACAGAATTTTTTTCGGTGATTGTCCATTTCATAGTTAAAGTTTCGCCCAGTTCACTCACTAGTTGGTTTCCTAAAACAATTAATTGTTGGAGAAATTCTTCTGGTAGAGCGTACTGTTTTTGTTGGGATTCCTCAAGGATATAGGGTAGTAGACAATTGCTGTTAGGTCGCTCATCAACCCGATAAGCTACAATCTTATTTCCCAATTGCCGCTCGATGACAGTCCCAGTTTCTGGTTGGATGTAGTAAATATCTGGCTGTACCTCCCCGTTAGTAATTGCTACCCCCAACCCCCAACTAGCTTCAATCTCCCACACTGAGGCATTAGCATTGAGTAATCCGGAAGCGATAGCATTCTCTACCGGTTGCACCAACACACCAAAATTAATTTTTCCCAGGTTAATTCCCAGATGCTGCCAATACAGTAGACTTCTGGCTCGAAATAACTGGCTCCAGGTGCCTTTTAAAGCTAGGGTGATTCTATCCTCATCATAGGGACAAAATACTGACTCCAACAGCCCTGATATATTCCCCATCCCTTGGCTATGATTTAGTACGGTCAAGGTGGGACGAAAGACTAGGCAACTAGTTTGCCATTCCTTAGCTGCTTGAAAAATTGTACTCACCGACTCCGGTAGTAATTTGCCACCAATCATTTCCTGACGCAAGCGGCTAGCCACTTGCTGCAGTTGCCGCCAATCAGCTACATCTAGGTGTAATAAAGAATGGGGTAGATCAGCAATCAGTGACTCTGAACTGCGGAGATTTTCCCAGAATTGGTGTAAAACTTCTGCAGAAACTACAAAACCAGGCACCACTGGGTAGCCCCGTTGAATGATTCTGCTTAACAAAAACGCCTTATTACCTACTTTGGCATGGTCTTGCTGTTGAATTTGGTCAAGCCAGTAGAGTTTGTCCACTCAATTAGTTATTTGTCAAGGGGAAAGGGGCACAGGGAGAGGGAAATTACCAATCCCTGATGAAATAATTCTAAATGCTCTTGTTTGAACTCCTTGACCATTATCCTCAAAGTTATGTAGATATTTCCCCTGCCTTCACAAACAGAATTTGGGAGGAATTCAACCACATGGAGTCAAAGGAACTCAGGTGAGTGGTAGTAATCAATGTCTGAAAACGGTCTTGGATAGTCTCTAATAGTTGATTTTGCCGGAATGGATCAAGTTCGGCTAGGACATCATCCAGCAATAGTAGTGGGGACTCTCTGACAACTTCTTCAATGAGTTGCAATTCTGCTAATTTTAAAGCTAAAACTAGTGTTCGCTGTTGCCCTTGGGAACCATATTGACGGGCTGGCACACAGTTGATCATTAACTCTACTTCATCGCGGTGTGGACCAACTAGGGTAGTATGCTGGTGCAGTTGACCACCGTATCGTTGTTGAAGTTTGGCGAAAAAAACCGATTGCACCTCTTCTAAATTATTCTGGGACCACGGGATATTAGGCGCATACTTGATTTGGAGATTTTCCTGACGGCCGCTGATACTAGCGTGCCAGTCAGCGGCAATGGGGGCTAGTCTTTGGATAGCGCGATCGCGTCTCCTAATTACCCTAGTTCCTAAGGTAGCTAACTGGGCATCCCAAGCCGCAAGTTCAGATTGGACGGACTTGTCAGACAAATTTTCTCCATAGTTTTTCAAAAAAGCATTACGTTGGCGTAACACCTGACGATACTGCTGTAAAATATGAGCATAAATTGGTTCAAGTTGGATTAAGAGTGTATCTAACCAGTGGCGACGAACCTCAGGGCTACCACGCACTAAATCTAAATCCAGACTCGAGAATTGTACAGCATTGAGGACACCGAGAAAATCCATTTGGCGGCGGACATTCTCCCCATTTAGAGCGACACTACGACGGCCTTGACGGCGTAAAGTTAAAGTCAAGTCACTGAAACTGGATTGTCGCTCCAGAGAGGCGTTTATTTGCGCTGTGGGTTTCCCCTCCCGAACGAGATCGCGATCCCTCGCCATTCGGTGTGATCTTAGTGTTGCCAGCAATTCTACCGCCTCCAACAAATTAGACTTGCCTTGAGCATTATTGCCTACCAAAATGGTTTTGGCAGCAGTAAACTTGACCTTTTGGTCTTGGTAGTTACGAAATTGTCGAAGGTGTAGATTTTTCAGGTACATAAAATTAGGCAATGTGAAGATATGCCACAATTAACTCTCTTGCGTGCTAAACCATTGAATTAATATGCTTAATATGAGTTTTGCACTCCCCAGTTTGACCGTTAGCCAGATGCTTGGGTACAAGACAATTAGACCGATCACTGCCGCCGCCCTCTATGGTATTGCTTTCATTGACGATAAACTCCTTGCCATTGATACCACCAAAGGATATCTCCTGGAGATTGATCCCGCCTCAGATAGCAGTAAAGTCCTCAATCCGCATCAAGTTCGAGAATTCTGCCAAGTCACTGGTTTAGCAGTGTGGGAAGATACCCTGTGGTTGACACGCGGCAATAGTGTTTATTTATCTAAACTCAGCACCTTGGGGCTGGAGCATTTCGTTACCCTACCTTATCCGGCTAACGGCGTTGCTGTTTGGGAATCAACAGTTTACGTCAGTTGCCAAAAGCTAGGCTACATTCTGATCTTCGACCGCAACACCCGCAAAGAAATTACTAGATTCTATGCCCCTGGTGTTGGGGTGGAAAATTTAGCCGTGAGTCAAGAAACCCTATGGATTTGCGATCGCCTTGAACAAACTGTCTACTCCATGGATCGAGGAACGGGAGAAGTTCAGTTCAGTGTCCTCACCCCCTTTGACTCACCGACAGGTATAGCAGTATACAAAAATGCCAATTCAGACCAAGAAACTATTTACGTTGCCTACGCAGTCGAGGAGCCCTACATTCGGGATAACCCCAACGCTGACCCAAATCATGAACTCACCTACCGGGATCGGACTTTTATCCACCACCTAGATTATCATTACGAACCCAATAAACACTACGCCCTCTCCAATGGCTATCTCATCGAAATGTCCTACGTAGAGGAAATTGCACCCTTAGATGAGGTATACCTACCAAATGTTGAATGGCGAATCGCCCTCCCTTCAGAAACCGAACGCCAAAAGCTACAACACGTGGAACCTATCGGTTTACCCTTCACAGAGGAAATCATTGATGGCCAAAGGGTAGCTGTATTTAAATTTGATGCCCTCACCCCAGGGGAAAGGCACATATTTGGCTGGAAAGCCATCCTAGAAGTCCGAGGGATTAAGTACCGCATCACACCCAAGGACGTAGAAGAACCCCAGAATCTCAACGCCGACTTCCAAATTCGCTATCTAGTAGACGATGACGACTTAGCTATGGATACAGCCATAGTTATCCGTGCTGCCCGGGAGGCGATCGGTTCGGAGACGAATATGTTACGGAAAATGTATAGTATCCGCAATTACGTCTATGATGAGTTGTCCTACGGTATTAAACCCTATATCGACTCCCCAGATATAGTTTTAGAACGGGGTGTCGGCTCCTGCGGTGAATATGTCGGCGTCCTACTAGCTCTTTGCCGCTTAAATGGGATTCCCTGTCGTACTGTGGGCAGGTACAAGTGTCCCCCATACGGTGAACAGCAGGGAGTCCCCTTGCAACCTGATTTTAATCATGTTTGGCTGGAGTTCTATATTCCCAATTTTGGGTGGTTACCAATGGAATCAAATCCGGATGATACGGGGGATGCTGGACCCTATCCTACCCGCTTCTTTATGGGACTATGCTGGTATCACATCGAAATTGGTAAAGGTATACCCTTTGAAACCTTGACAAGTAACGGTATCAGGCTTACCAAGGAAGATATACCCATTGGCGATTTGGCAATCAATCATATTCGCTTCACCATTCTTAAAGAATTAGCACCGTTTTGAGTTGGGAATTGGCAATTAAGGATTGGTAATTAATCAAGGGAAACATTCTCAAAGACTGTCTCCCTTGAGCCTTAGGAGTTAGTTCGTCTATAGAAACCACTAGAAGAATTACTGAAATTAAGGTAAGATTTACACAAATTTCACAAAATACCGTAGTTTTCGGCAGGCTAGCTTAATACCAACTGGGTTAAGCTGCTATGAGGATGTGGTTTTGATCACTGCTCTTGGGTCAAAAGATTGGTAAGTTTAAGGAAATATCATCCTTGACTTCTAGATCAAACCGCTAAAACATTTTGCAAACGGTAGAAAAGTGAGTAAACAGATTGATACCAACTCAGAAAAAACCTGGTTACAGAACCCGGCTGTTCGACAGCTAAGTGGGTCCGTAAGTGGTGGCTCTAGCCCCCATTGCCCGTCACCTGAAGAACAACAGATATATGAGCATTTCCTCCACCTGGTACGGGTAGAAACTCCTGACCAGATGATTAATCGCTGTCGAGCTTTATTTGTTGAGGGCGCAGGTTATCCAGAGTCAGGAATCCTGTTAATTTTAGATAAGATTACAGCCTCGAAGAATGCCACCGAAGAATTTAATTTTTTTCTTAACCGTTGTTGCCATATTATAATTAACTACTGGCACCTGAAGCCCCTGATGCATGATGCCATTCCTGACCTAATTAGCTTATTTGAGTTATCACCTTCTAAGCCAAAAACAGTCCGTTACCGTTATAAAGAAATCAGGCGGTTGCGCGAACTAGTGAAGTTGTTTACTAAAAGTGAACAGTACATAATATTATGTCGGTTTGCCGAGGTAATGTCCCCAAATCCTTCACTGGATAGCAGCAGAAGTAATCAACCTCTCAAGAGTTTTATCCGGCGTTATCCTTACCTCTATGAGCACTACTTAATGGGTGAGGAATCAACCTTTGAGCAAAAGCAGACAGTAAAGCACATTCAAGCACAGGTACAAAGAAAATTTGAGATTGATTTGTCTCAATATGTGACTTATAAAGTACGGCAAACTCAGACCATTCAAAGAGCTTCGATCTTAGAGGCTAACCGAATTCTTCGTCCTGTGAGTAATCCTACGCTGTTGAGCGATAGTGAACTAAATACTACACTGAAGCAATTTATCTGCAAAGTTGAGGGCCACTATACGTACAAAGATTTAGCCCAACAATTTGTCATATACAGCAGTCAGGTGACGAATTACCGGGCTTTTAAACATGAGTTATATGAATACCTTGTATCCTCTATAGATAGGGAGTATGGTAAGAAGCAATTTAATCAGCGGTTGTACAAGCAGATCCAAAATATACTACCCTACGCTGATGATCAAAAATTAGATGAATTCTTAATTGTCAGAACTTGTAGTCAGCTACTCAACTTTTTAGTTGTCAATAGCCATCTGTCACCCCAGCACTTTATCTTTTTAGATTTAATTACTCATCAAGGTACAGTCATGACCATTGGGTTATTACTGAAACTCATCCTAATTTGCCGTAAGGTTAAGCCTTATCTAGAGAAACGGTTGTCAATTTTATTTCACCACTATGAATCTTCTACTGCCAGTTGCATTCAATGGTTAGTAAAAGTCCTAGAACAATTGAATGTTGCCCTAACTATCCACTTTGGGAATCTAGATTTATCTTTCTTTAAACCATACGCGAATTAGTTTACCGGGGAGGGTTAGCTAGAGAAAAATCACAGATTGAACTAAATGGGCAGAATCGGCAATGAGATCCAGGATTGGGCGGAAATATCTGACTAAAGTTCCTGGTTTCAGCTTGATACCTTTGCAAGTCCTGTTGATGCTTGTGGGCAATATTAGCTAACTCAAATTTTAAGGATGCTAATTCATGATTATTGATGGTAATCAATTCTGATTTCTTACAAACTTCCAGATTATAAAAAGAAGCCACAGCCGTCCTTCCAGGATAAAGATAACTAGCAGCTAGTAAGTAGACTAATGCTTGGCGACGGTCAAAGGCGGCTCTACCAGTTTTGAAATCTAAAATATGTAAAGTGCTATCAGACTCAATGAATACGCAGTCCATAGCTGCGTATAAACGAAAGCAATAATCTTCGTGTTCTATGACTATTGGTCTGGGAAATCCCTCATCACCCGGAGTTAACTGGACAATGCTTTTACCTAACAGTAAAGGTTCATGATGGTATTTTTGCAAAATTTGTAGCACCCGGTGCTTGACTTGGGAGCTGGAGTTGCTTAACTCTATCAATTGGGCAACCCTTTCTACACCATCTGACTGATTTAACAGATGACGATGATGGTGGAACTCATACACACCTTTTTGCGCCAGAATACCAATTCTTTGGGGTGCTGTGGCATGTCCTAGCAAAGCTTTGACTCGAGGTTCATGCTGACGCGCTTTAATAAATCCCCGTCGCATTTGGCAATGCCAATTTTCTTGTCCTGTGGCTGGGGAGACTAGAGACCAAAGGTGGTAACTTACAAAAGGTCGATCAGGTGTTGACATCGCTCAGAGATAGTGGCAGAAAATTACGCTGGGGATACTTGCGGCTACGCACGCTTTGCGGGAAGCTTCCTAATAGTAAAGTTGATGGACGGGAAAGGGTGGCAAATATGAGTAACCTTAGCAATTCCAGCAAGATAAAATTTGGCACTGATGGCTGGCGAGGCATTATTGCCGATGATTTTACTTTCCCTAATGTGCGGAAAGTAACTAGAGCAATAGCTAGCTACCTGGAAACTGCCTATAGTAAAGATAGACCAGTACTGATCGCTTACGATACTCGCTTTTTGGCGGATGAGTTTGCCCGTACATCTGCCAATGTCCTGGCAGATTTGGGTTGGACAATCAAAATTACTGATCGGGATTGCCCCACGCCAGTAATTGCTTACAATGCCCGTCACCTGAATTCATCTGGGGCGTTAATGTTTACCGCTAGCCATAATCCAGCACCTTACTGTGGGATTAAATATATCCCAGACTATGCCGGACCTGCCACTCCAGAAATCACTGATACTATTGTGGCAAACATCGAAACTGCATCGGATGAATTACCCAGTGGTAAGCCATCAGGTACAATTTCTATTTTTGATCCAAAGCCAGATTATTTGCAATTCATCTACACTTTACTAGATGTAGAAAGAATCAAGAGTGCTAATTTAAAGGTGAAGTATGATGCCCTTTATTCTACCTCTCGGGGCTATTTGGATGAAGTTTTGCTACATAGTGGCTGTCAGTTAGAAAGTTTCCATACTTGGCGGGACGTGTTGTTTGGTGGTGGGATGCCAGAACCCAAGGGGGAGGAGTTAGTTGGGTTGGTGGAAGCAGTAAAAGCCGATCACGCGGACCTAGGCTTGGCAACAGATGGGGACAGCGATCGCTTTGGGATTGTGGACGAACAGGGAAATGTTCTCACACCCAATACGGTACTATTGGTATTGGCACGTCATTTACTGAAGAATCGCGGTAAGAGTGGGGCAATTGTCCGAACTGTGGCTACAACCCACCTCCTAGATAACTTCGCCGCCAAACATGGACTGCCAATTTACGAGACACCAGTGGGCTTTAAATATATTGGGGAGAAGATGCGAGAAACTGCCGTCCTGATTGGGGGAGAAGAATCAGGTGGCTTGAGTGTGATTGGGCATATTCCCGAAAAGGATGGGGTGTTAGCCGATATGCTGGTGGCAGAGGCAATTGCCTACGAAGGTAAACCTTTAAGTCAACTGGTGCAAGAAGCTATCGCCGAAGCTGATGGACCGCTGTATAATAAGCGCCTAGATTTACATCTAACAGAAGGGCACAAAGCAGCTGTTATTAACTCCTTTACTAAAAATCCCCCTGCAGAAGTAGCTGGGATCAAAGTACAGGAAGTGGGCCGTAAAGACGGGGTTAAACTCTATTTAGCAGAGGGTAGCTGGGTGTTACTACGTCCTTCTGGAACCGAACCCTTGGTACGTGTTTACTTAGAAACTAATTCCCCTGCCAAACTCGATCAAATTGCCCAGGAAATGGAGGAAATGATAGCTAAGTTAGAATAGTTGAGAAACTCTCCCCAACCCTCTCCTTCACAGGAGAGGGGGATATATAAATAAGGGACTTCCAACTAAAAAAATATCGAATTCCCAGGGGAGTAGAGGGAGTAACAGTCGTGTTGAGTCCATAAATTGGGATAATTTAATTTCTGGAAGTCCCTAATGTTGATCAAAAGTGTAATTAATTTACTCATAACAGGAATTGTCGCGGTTTGGGTAGTGGCGATCGCTTTAATTTCTGTTCAAAATGCTACACCTGTATCTTTGAGATTTTTTGTTTTTAAATCGATTCAAATTCCCTTTGGCTTAATGTTGGCTTTGAGTGTAGCAATGGGGCTGATAGGGATGGCACTGATGCAATCCCTTTGGGGACTGGCTGACTGGGTACGGGGACGATCCTCAGATGAAGATGCAGAATTTTTTGCGGATGATGAGGATTTTTAGGTTTTTTCTACAGGACTGATCTTTGCTCTTGATCTAGACAACTTAAGTTAAGATACTGGCAGGTTAGGATAATTAGGTATTCTACATAACCAAAAAGTTTTTCATAGAAGGGCGATTGCTAATCAAGCTTACGTAGTTTAAAGTGATATACAGTAATAAGTATATAATTGGATTAAGGAAGAATAACAGGAGATTAGGCAGAAGGAGAAATGTTTAAACGATTAATCCCTCTTCCAATCCAAAATCTAAAATCCAAAATTGACTGAATCTGTAGCAATAACAACAGAAGCTGTAACGTCAGATACTGGCTCTCATTGAGATGGGCACGCAGGGTTTTTTGGTAAGATGGAGGAAATATATTTAACATATCTGTTAAATGGGAGCCACAAAAATGCTCCTTATTTTTTGTCCTCATCATTTTCTCAAACTTTTGGCCCGTATAGCTTAGAGTTACCTTGTCACCCGCTAAGAATCTTTTTAATTCTACTTTTTTACCATAAAACATACGTAAGAACCAAAACTCGAAAATTAAAATCTTTTCCCTGTTAAGAGTTCCCCATTCTTTCCCATTAGCCTGTTAACTTAGCATAAAATATACCGAAGAACTACAATATTTCTCCCCAGTTAGAGATGGGAGAGAATCCCCCATCCCCATTTTTTTAGCGACTAACCACCCAACGCTCGTTTTTGCTGCTATTGCAGTCGTCGATAAAAACTGGTTGGCGATCGCCGGGTTTCGATATGGTGAGGCACTTACCTGATTGGACTTCACGGATTTGTCCCGTGGAAGTGACTTTAAATTGTTGGTTTGCACCATAGTGGCAACGCCAGAGTTGCACAGGAGTATTGTCTCTCACAGAATGACCGCGAATGTCGAGACACAAGCCAAACAGACCAACAACTGCACTAGCATTATCGGCACCATCAGTAAAAGTCCAGCGTTGATTCTCACGACCATGACATTTATAGATGTAAACCTCACGCCCTTCTTCTTTTTTGTCAAGACTGGCATCCAGACAATACTGTGTGTTTAGCGCCGATCTCACTATAAAGTTAACGCCGTGAACAGCTGCAATGGTAGGGAAGCTTGCCATCGTCATGCTCACATATATGATCCCTATCATCACACTGCTTGATGTCAAATTCTTTAACATAAGTTTCTCCGTTGTTTCAACAGCGAGTAAGACTCCTCTGGTTGCTCAACGGTTCATTTTTAGCTAAATAGAGATTGTCGTGTCAGTGTTGACAGCTTTGATTACAAAACTAAGCATTCTCTTAATTATTCATTCCATCTCCCAATCTGTACATCAGTTTTATCCCCTTACTCCCTTTGATCGTAGCTCTAGCAAGAACTACCTCTGTCTGTGCAGGGGTTTTTGGACTTAACGGGAAAAGTCAGAATGTCCAATTACGGTAGATTCCTAAAATCGAGATTGATTGAACAACAAAAATCCCGTCTGAAATAACCCTACAAGCAACCCCAAAATCCCACCGAGAAAAACGATCGCCTGCAATTCATTTCTAACAATTCCCTCAATTGCAGCTTCTAAATCGGCAGGTGACGTTGATTTCACCTTGTCAATAATCACCTGCTCTATGGATAAAATTGGGATCACTTGCTCCACTATCGCTTCTAAATCCTTTTCCAAATACCGTTCTAAAATTAAAGCTAACTCCTGGCTCACTACTTCCAAGGAAGCACTGACTACAGGTGAAGTACTCAAACGGTCTAAAAGCAATACAGAAATATTTTCCCAGTCAACAGAATCGGTTAATCCTTGGAGAAAATCACTACCACTGGTTTGGACATAATGACGGACACTTTCACGGGTAGTTTTTCGCAGTTGGCGCACTGTCCCCATGGGCAAATTTTGCAAGGATATATTTTGGAGGATTTTTTGCAGCCGCAGGCGCATTTGCAAGTCTTGGCTCAATTCTTGTAACCGATTATTCGTAGCTTCTTTTTCATCTAAGCAAAATGTCCGCAGCCTAGTGAGCGTATTCCGCAAGCCAAACAGATTTGCTACTACCCAGTAAGTGCCACTGGATTTTTCGCGAAAGCTTTCATCGATAATTTGAATGGTGCTATCGGTGAGAAAATCAATGATCGCCTGCCGTAAGGCATCTGGTGCTAATACTACTTGTAGCAACCAGTCTGCAAGCCGTGTAGCTTGTTCTTCACTCAGTTGAAATTCCAGTAATACTTGGTCAAAAATCTGATTGATCTGTGCTTCTAAAAAGTCTTCTCGGCGGGCTAGAACCTTGAGCAGACGGGGTAACGACTCCCCTAATAAATCTCGCAAAATGCCCGCAACAATTTTGGCACTTTTCCGATCTTTATCAGCTTTAATTTGTTCAAGTGCTAACTGCAGTAACCAGATAATTGCTCCTTGTACTCGCTCTGTTTCCAATAAACGCCGCGCCAGATTTTGCAATTCCTCTGGTGTTAGCAGCGAGTCCATAATTGTCTTGGAAATATTCTTTGCTAACCGTTCCTGGTTGCGAGGGATCAACCCAGGGGTAAAGGGCACTATTCGTCCAGCGATATAAATTGCCTTGTAGGGACGAAACAGCATCTTTATGGCTATATCGTTGGTGAAATAGCCAATGATTCCGCCCAGAACTGGGGGGGATATATAAAGCCAAAGATTAGACCAATCCACGGGTTATGAGGGGAGGAGGGGCAGGTGGCAGGTGGCAGGGAGCAGGGGGCAGGGAGCAGGGGGCAGGGAGCAGGGGGCAGGGAGCAGGGAGCAGGGAGCAGGGAGCAGGGAGCAGGGAGAGATTGATCTGTTGTCCACTAATCTAAAATTCCCCACGGGTATCTCCTTCTCTATCTCTATCTCTTCGAGATCCTGTGTGTAGCTTGCTTCACTGTAGGAGTACGAGACGCAACGTGATAGTAAAATTACCTGGATGGTACAGCAGTCGCTCATAGGGGAAACCACGCCAGTTGCTCATGGGGAAAACCCCCAAGACCGCCCTAGAACCCCATGACCAGGCTGCTTTACAAAATCCAAAATCCCTAGTTCCTTCTCCCCAATTGCCTATTTCCTAACTACTAATACTCCCATCATACCGCTGGCTATGGGATAGTGAGTGGCAGAGGCGAAACCAGCTTGACGGGCTAACTCCACTTGTTCTCTGCCAGTGGGAAACCGATCTAAGCTAGGGTTGATGTAAGCATATTCTGCTTTTAGCCCTAAGCTAGTTGCTAATGGCACAACCAAATGGTCCAAATACCACTGTTGAAAAGCCCGTAACTGTCCGTTACTTGGTCGATGAAAATCTAAAATTGCCGCTTTAGCATCAGGTTTGAGGACACGGTGTATCTCTTGGAGACTGTGGGGAATATCCGTAACGTTCCTGAGACCATACCCCATTGTAGCTGCATCAAATTGGTTATCGCCAAAGGGTAGATCTAGTACATCTGCTTCTACCCAAGCTATGGTCCTATTGGGGTACTGTTTTTGAGCACGTGCTTTGGCAATTTCTAGCTGGTTGGTGGAGAAGTCTACTCCAAAAACTTTTCCTTTCACACCTACACGCCTTGCTAGACCTAAGGCTAAGTCACCACTACCGCAACACAGGTCTAAACAGGTGTCTCCTAGTTTTGCTGCACTCCACTTTAGGGACATTTCTTTCCAGATCCGGTGGTGTCCCAGACTTAACCAATCGTTTAATTGGTCATACACGGGGGCGATCCGGTTAAAAATAGCTCGGATTTCTTCAGACATTTTTAAGGGTTGATTTTCTCACTACTGGCAAGAGTAATCGCTACTAGTTGGGCTGATAGGTGAATCAGCTTGAGTTCATCTTCCCGCAATGTCCGGGGTTGTTTCCACTGTAGGGATAATGCGCCCAAAACTTTCTGCTGATAGGTAATGGGGATGATTAAGTGTGCTTGTACTCCCGTATTTTGGTAGTGGTTCACACCATCTAGTTTGGTATCTTTAGAGATATTTAAGGAAATTTGGATTTCGCCGGTGGCGATGGCTTGTTTAGCCATAGGGTCTTGGGCTAGCCAGTTTTCTATGGTACCACTGTCACTGTGACTGCCTTGAGTCCCAACTAGAATATTTTCTTCGATCAGTTGCAATATACACCCATCAGCACTAAAGGTTTCACTGAAAGCTTTAGCAATGGGGGTAAGAGTTTCTTCTTGGTTGGAGGCAGCTTGGGTGACCTCTACTAACACTGTCAGTAGTGCCATTTGGGCGTTTGCACGGCGCAGTTCTTCTGTTCGTTGCTTGAGTAAGTCGTAGGTTTCTGCTGCTCTTTGTACTACTGCCTTCATCTCTCCGGGGTCCCAAGGTTTGGTGATGTATTTATAGACCTGTCCGGAGTTAATTGCCTCTACCAAATCCTCAATATCTGTAAATCCAGTGAGAATTATCCTAACTGTATCGGGAAACTGAGGCACGGTCTTACTCAGAAATTCAGTTCCTTTCATTTCTGGCATCCTTTGATCGGAGATGATGACTGCCACTTCTCCTTCATTTGCTAACACTTCTAAGGCGTTGATTCCACTGTTAGCCTTGAGAACGTTAAAGTCTCGGCGAAAGGTACGATAGAGCAGATCGAGGTTATCTGGCTCATCGTCAACTACCAGGATTTTGAGTTTTTTCGGTTTTTCGAGAGTCATTAATCGATGGCGGATTTGATTAAAATTTAGATTAGGATGGTCCATATAAAAATTTTAGATTTTTGATAGAGGCACTTTCCTCAATTTTTAGCATCACTAGTACAGTTCGGCGTAAACAGATAGATCATATCGTAGGGGACTAAATAACTTAAGAGGGGTTTTGTATAGTCTGGTTATTTATGCCAACTGGTACTAGTATAATTCTATGTGGATATTAAATTAAAATAAAGGCCAACCGTTAGGGTGAATTGTGCCACACTGAGGAGAAGATTTGACGCTCAACTCCTAATTATATCTCATACCTACCCCAGATTATGACTGACCTGCCACCGAACACTGAAAATTCCCATGATCCGGTACCAGAGTTGCTGCTCAAACTCAGGCAAAAGCAAGGCAACTGGGTGGAATGGGGAGTAGCCATCGCCCAACTGCAAAAAGCTGGTTACAACCCCCAAGAGATTTTTGAGGCCACTGGGTTTGAACCAGTTCAACAAAATCAAGTGATTGTTGGCTCCCAAGTTTACAATTCTTTAGAAAAATTTGGGGCATCGGAGGCAGTGCGATCGCACTACGGAATCAGGGGAAGTGATGTATTATATGAACTACGCCTGCTTACCCAAGAAGAACGAGCGGCGGCGGCGGAGATAGCCTGCCAGCACAAGCTAGATGTGAGAGAAGCGCGGGAGCTAGCCAAGGCCATTAGAGATTTCTCCTATTTTTCCACCTCACCAGAGGGATTTTCCACCCATCCAGGAGACGCAGTCGCCTATCAGGCCTGGAAACTAGCACGGCAAAACTCTGATTTGCAAGAGCGATCGCGCTTGATTGCCAAAGGGTTACGCTTTGCCCACACCGCAACAGCTAGGCAAAAAATCGAACAACTACTTACTGATTTTACCATTGTCCCCCAGCGTCTAGCGCCAATTTTGCCCTTTTATCGTCTCGAGTCAGAGGAAGATCTACCCCGGATCTTGCCAGTAGTAGGGGAGCTACCATTGACAGCAGCCGAATTGAAAGCTGTACCCCTAATTACGGAAATTAAACCATTTGGCCTAGTCAAATTCGCCGGAGACCAAGCTTGGGTAGCTTTACCAGGTTGGCGGGTACTATTGGCAGCGGAAGACCCTGTGGTGATTGTCACCAAAAGGGATCGCTTTCCTAACCAGTCACAAAATCAGCCCGATGCTGTCTTAGTAGTTGTAGATCGCGCTCAAAGGGAGTGGGATGACTCTAGCTACTTTGTAGTAGATAAAGCTGGAGACTTAGACTTTCAGTGGTTTGAAACAGCAACAGAAGTCCCCCTGCTGGGAAAAATTATTGTAATTGTGCGCCCTAAGAAAATTTTGGATGAGGAATTGAATAAGGATTCTTGGCAAATTGATGAATGATGGAGAATTTAACGATGACTATCAGCACAGCGGTCGAACCATTCTTGATACTTTTGCTGTTGTGACTCATCTGTTACCATGACCGTCACCTGGATCAGTTGACAGCTGTGGTTACCCTCTAAAGCGATGCCATTTAAAAGTAAACTGGCAATTTTCGGTGAGCTAAATACACCACTCACCGTTAAACTACCATTACAACTTCCGACCCCATCAGTTAACTCCACACTGGAAATGTCACGTTGACCTAAATCAATTTCTGCCAGTTGTTCGTGTTTTGGGCTAACTTGCTCTACGATTAATTTCTCATAGCGGATTGGTACTTGTACCATCCGAGTCTCAATTTTTTTGCGAACAATTACTTCCCCTATTCGGCGCCGCTGATGATCAATCAATAACCGTTCTTCCAGTAGGCGAATAATTTTTTCTTCTTCCATAGTGTGATTATATAGGGGCAGATGAATAAAGATAGAACCTAGTCTAAATAAGGGGTTCAATCGTTTTTAGTCCAAATAGGTGCAAGAGTATGGCATTTAGAGACTTAAAATCCTTGCATTTCCCTAGAAAATTGTGGGGTTGATTTGGGGATCAACTTCCGCATCTCCCATTTTTTGCACTGTGTGGTATCTAGATTCGCAATAGGAGAGTTTTTCAGCAGACCCCATATAAGTACAGGCAAAGCTCTAGGAAAAACTCCACCTGTACTTGATTGGGTTAAGTAACCGAACAGAAATATTTACAAACTAATATCTAGTCTTATCTAGACTGGGATTCCAGCAAGAGAGTTTGTCTAATTAATTCTGTTCAAGTACTTAGCGTTCTTCAATCCGTTGTCCGGGTGCATTCACATCTAACTCTTCCCGACGCAGAGTTTCTTGACTCTCCACTGTATCTTGGTCCACTACTTTTTTCACTCTGACTTCTTCCCGCAAAACTGCTTCTTTGCTAATTTCCGGGGTTTCTTCATAGATTTCTAGGCGTGCCACTTCTCCCCCTCCAAAGCTGGCTTCGCTGGAGGAGACAACCCTACCTGCATCTTTAGGTTTCACACGTTCAATCACCACCCGCTCTCTTTCCACTGGAACCGCAACCTTTGTAGTTTCAGTTTCAATGTGCTTCCCAATTGCCACCTCCCCAACTTTCTGACGCCGCTTATTAGCAATTAAGCGTTCTTCATACAATCTGAGAGTCTGATGGTCTTTCTCATTCAACCCAAATAAAGCCGGCTCATCTTCGTAAGCATAGCCATTTGTGGTCTGGGAAATTGTCTCCACTGGGGTTCTGCTTTCCACAGATGGAGCACTTGCCCCCACTGGGGTTCTGTTTTCCACAGATGGAGCACTTGTCCCCACTGGGGTTCTGTTTTCCACAGATGGAGCACTTGTCCCCACTGGGGTTCTGTTTTCCACAGATGGAGCACTTGTCCCCACTGGGGTTCTGCTTTCCACAGGTGCAGCACTTTCCAGAGCTTCCGTTCGATAATTGGGGTTCCGATATATTCCCCGCACCCGTTCCTCATAGTCTCGGTCTAGGGCTAGGCGTTCATTGAACTCAGGTAAATCTTCTGCTTGCTGCCTTGTTAAGCCAATGGTGTAGACGCGATCGCGATCATGATCAATGTTAGATCGGCCTATTGGAAGTAAGACTTTCTTCCCAAAAATCCAGAAACCTAGGTCAATAACCAAGTACCGGAAATGACCATCATCATCGACTAAAACATCAAATACAGTACCTATTTTTTGATCTGTCCCTTCTGTATAAACACCAAGTCCTTTAATATCTTTACCTTCAATCGTATCTTGGTAATTAGGATCAAAATCCTGGAGTTTGTAAAGAACCATAAGAGTCTCCCTCAGAACTTTTCTTTTTGTCTCCTACCCCTTAATTTATCTTTTTTTCTCCTCATCTTCCTCTTTCTGATGACTGAACTAACTCATTTTTATACATCCTAAGTTATAAGTCTATTTGCATAATTCTTCTGAGCAAACCGACAGTTAGAGAGTCGCTCTAACTGTCGGATAATTTCTGTTCATCTAGCTATTTTTTCTCCAATATTATTTATCTCCAATATCATTTAGATGTAAATTACCTGAAGTATCGACATCTAATTCCTCTCGGCGAACCGTATCCTGGGCTTCCACCATATCCCGGTATACTACTTTCTTGACTCGGATTTCTTCACGCACAAACGCTTCTTTATGAATTTCTGGTTTTTCTTCATACACTTCTATGCGTGCTACTTCTCCCTCTTGAAACTTTAGTTCATTAGGATCAACAATTGTTCCTAATGCCGTTGGTGAAACTCTTTCAATGACCACACGTTCTTTTTGAATAGGTATTGCAACTCGCGCCATTTCAGTTTCAATGTGCTTTCCAACAGCTACTTCTCCAGTCTTGACGCGGTGCTTGTTGGCAATCAATCGCTCTTCATGTAGTCTCAAGGTTTGATGATATTGCTCATTTAAACTGAATAAAGCTGGTTCCTGTTGGTATGAGTATCTATCCCGTTCAAAAATCACCCTAGTCGTTAGCGGCCTAAAGATGCTGCGGACATTTTCCTCATATTCGTGATCAACAGTTGTGTTATCGTAGTATTCGGGTAAAGTTTCTATCTGCTGCTGACTCAGTTCATCCACATCAACCTGTCTAGCTGGGTAGTTGATTCGCGCAAGACCAATAGGGAGTAAGATTCTCTTGTTTAGATCTGAACTCGTCTTAATGACAAGATATCGAAACCTTCCATCATCATCGACTAAAACATCACTGACGGAGCCGATTACTACTCCTTTGGATGTGTATACATCTAAGTTTTTCACATCATCACCACCGAAGGTTTCTCGGTAGTTAGGATGAACTTCTTCCAATTTATGAAGAGGCATACTTTCCCAATCACTATGAGTATATACTACTCTTCTCAATGTAAAAATTATTTTGCTGGTTGCCCTCTGGCTGACGACTGAATGATTATCAAGGGAGATATAACTTTAGTTGTATTCTTGGGAATATCTCTGTTCCTGAGGGCATTTGGGTTGATTACCCCAAGAGTTCTTCCACTACTGAGAAGCGAGTTTTACAACCCATTATGCTAAGTAGAGAATTGCTCCACATTCATGAGCGATTGCTTGATGCCAAAACATTGTCTGACTAAATTTTAACCTTTACTTTACTTGGGGAGCTATCAATAACTTTCCCCGGAAGTTATAAAGTATTGATAGATCAAGTAGTGCTGATATACTTAAAAAAATCTGTATGACAAACTACCAAACAATCTTCACTGGCAGCGAATTCCTGGACGGACCAATGACGGAAACAACGAGCATTAACTATACAGAAGTAATCGAAAATGTCATCCACTCCTTAGAACATGAACAGAGTGGCATGTTCAGTAATTCCCCTGATCGGGGACAGTTGTGGAAATTTAAGTACGGTAGTGTAGAAATATTTGTACAACTCACTGGCAGTAGCAGTGAAGATAGGATCACAGTTTGGGCCACGGTGCTAAAGTTGCCAGCCAAGGATGAACCCCGATTACTGCGACATCTGTTAGAGTTGAATTGCTCCACCACCTTGGAAGCCCGATTTGGAATTATTGAAGATCAAGTAGTTGTGATCTCGATACGCACGGTGGCCGAATTGTCTCCCAGTGAAATTTCCCGGCTGATTACCATTGTTGCCACTGTTGCCGATGATTATGATGAAGCCCTACAAGGGGAGTTTGGTGCTCCTTGAGTCCCTGGCGACTGATCCCCCTACTAAATGCTGCCGGTAGTGTGCAGATGGGAGTTGATGCCTGGTTATTCAAGCAACACCAATTAGGAAATCATCCACCAACCCTACGCTTCTACAATTGGTCACCCCCTGCTATTTCCCTGGGCTATCATCAACGTCAATACCCGGAACATTGGCAACATCTCACCTGGCAAGGTCAAACGTTGGATCTGGTGCGTCGTCCCACTGGGGGACGAGCGGTGCTACACCAGGGAGATTTAACTTATGCTGTCATCACATCGGGTATCAGGGGCCATCGCTTTCAGATATACCAGAGAATTTGTGAGTTTTTGCTCCAAGGGTGGCGATCTCTGGGTGTAGAGTTGCACTATGGCGTATCTGGGCGAGGTTATATCCAGAACCCAAACTGTTTTGGCACTGCGACTAATGCAGATTTAGTTTTATCCGATGGGGCAAAGCTTATTGGTAGTGCCCAATTATACCGCAATGGGGTAATCCTACAACATGGATCAATACAACTCCAGCCCGATGGAGATTTGTTTGAGCAGGTATTTGGTGCTGGGACCTTCAAATTAGCTAAATTACCTGTAAATCTCAGTATGGAAACTATTATGGATGCTCTGATTGCTGCTGCTTGTGAGTGCTTTGCTACTCAGTTCAGGGTGGAACCTATCTCAGAATTAGAATGGCAGGCAATAGGTATCTAATTAAAAGGCATCCGGGAGTGTTGCCGTGTTTCCACCCCAAATGCCTTTTACTTTCAACTTACTCCTCACACCAATACAGCATACCATCTGTATAACTTTAATTATTCTTCTTTACTAAAAATTCATAAATCTCCTTTTTGCTTAATCAATTTTATATCTTTACATAACCTTCACTTAAACGGTTCTTCCGGTAATTTTATGGTGGAGGCACTTACATTATTATCAAATAATGCATTCAAAACGATGAAAGCATTGTTCTGTAAGGGTTTAAAGCTATCAGGCAACAAGCCTTTGGTATTGAGTTCCATAAAAGAGACGGAAGAGCCATTTTTACTAAGAAATGAATTAAGAAAATTCGACATAAAAAGATTACATTTTTAACACCTCTCTAAGCAAGGACATATTCAACACTCTTAACAGGGAAAATATTTTAATGCTGGGGTTTTTAAATATGATTAGTAATCACCTTTCTTGACTATTTCTAATAAGTTTTTCTCTATATCTATTATAGAGTAAAATTAATCAAAAAATCTGAAAAATCTTGCTATATATGCTTTGCAATGCTTATTTATTCACATTATTTATTAATATTCCTTCTCTTCTATGTTCCCTCTTCCTTATTACAAACTATTAATTCAGCATAACAAGTACGGTAGAGCCTTATTTCCACAATTCCCATGTCATCTATAATTCCGGCGATAATTCCCAAATGGTCTATGTCTTGAACCTCTATTCTTTCTTCTGTAGTCACTTTGGCTATCTTGAATCCGCCTACATTAAAATAACATTAGGACGATTTAACCTGCTGAATGTGGACATGAATAGAAAATAGAAGTTTCAAGGTAGAAGTTTAATTTTAAAGCCTACTATATCATTTTAATCCTTCTGTCTCCTTGTCTCTTTTACTGCCCCCTGCGCCCTGCGGTTCAGGTTAACTTAATATCATCGTGGCAAATTTGGCCTAAGCTCAGAATAGAAACGCTTGTTGCCTTATATAGTGAACCCTATGCAACTTGTTCCAAAAGACTATACTACCCAACCCACCCAGAAAATTATCCTAGATGTCGGGGGTATGAAGTGTGCTGGGTGTGTGAAGGCAGTCGAGCGTCAGTTAACCCAATACCCAGGGGTGAAGAGTGCCTCTGTCAACTTAGCGACAGAGGTAGCTATTGTAGAATTAGCAACTGATACAGTTGATGCTCAGGTACTAGCCAAGGCATTGACAGGAAATGGATTTCCCACCCAACCCCGAACAGCCCAGGACAATACACATCCCATCCCAGATTCTGCAAAGCAACAACACCAAAAAATGCGATCTTCAATCAGGCAGTTGGTGATTGCTGGGGTGCTGTTAGTATTTTCGATGATTGGCCACTTTAGTCAGATGAGTGGCATAGTCCTACCACTGGTGGATAATATCTGGTTCCACTGTGGACTAGCAACATTGGCGTTACTCATCCCTGGTCGCCCAATTTTAGTAGATGGCTGGTGGTGTTGGCGACGATTGGCTCCCAACATGAATACCCTAGTGGGAATGGGAACACTGACGGCCTACACTGCCAGTTTAGTAGCACTATTATTTCCCGCCGTCGGCTGGGAGTGCTTCTTTGATGAACCAGTGATGATGCTGGGGTTTATCATTTTGGGACGGACATTAGAACAACAAGCCAGAAATCGCGCTGCCTCAGCCTTTAGGCAGTTACTGGCACTCCAGCCACAGCTAGCACGATTAATTGCCCATCCCAACCCAGAGACACCCAACTTAGGGGCAACTACCGTCGAAATTCCTGCCCAACAGGTGCGGGTTGGTGAATGGTTACAGGTGTTGCCGGGAGATAAAATTCCCGTTGATGGGGAAGTACGCTTTGGGCAAACAACGGTGGATGAATCAATACTGACTGGGGAGGCAGTACCAGTAATTAAACAACCAGGAGATCTAGTGACAGCGGGGACCATCAACCAGTCAGGGGCAATTGCCATTCAAGCAACCCGTACAGGTGACGACACAACTCTGTCCCAAATTGTGGCTCTGGTAGAAGCTGCCCAAACCCGTAAAGCACCAGTACAGAGGCTAGCTGATACAGTAGCAGGGTACTTTACTTACGGCGTATTAGCAGCAGCGATCTTAACTTTCGGATTCTGGTACTTTTTTGGTGTTCACCACTGGCCTAACCTGACAATTTCCAGTGGTATGGAAATGATGAACCATATGAACCATAGCCCCAGCCCACAGCCATCACCCGTCCTATTGAGCTTAAAATTAGCGATCGCTGTGATGGTGGTTGCCTGTCCCTGTGCCTTAGGACTTGCAACACCGACCGCAATTCTGGTGGGAACTGGTCTAGGTGCAGAACGGGGACTTTTCATCAAAGGTGGGGACGTTTTAGAAAGGGTACACCAGCTAAAAACAGTAGTATTTGATAAAACAGGTACACTAACTGAAGGTAATCCCACAGTTACAGATTGCTTGGAAATTGGAGAGCAGTGTGGAGTAGCATCTCTCCTACAACTAGCAGCAGCAGTGGAAAGTGGCACACAGCACCCCTTAGCCACAGCTATTCAACGAGAAGCAAAGCGGCAAAAATTATTCATTCCCAATGCCATAGAGTTCCATACTGAACCAGGACTAGGTGTGTCCGCTGTTGTGGAAGGTACTAAGGTATTACTAGGCAACTGGGAATGGTTGAGCTGGCATGGAGTTGTCAACAATGAGACTGCACAACAAACTGCCGAGAAACTGGCAGCAGAGGGCAAATCAGTGGTCTGCGTCGCCGTCAATGAGACATTAGCTGGACTAATTGCTGTCCATGATCCCCTCAGACCAGATGCTCCAGTGGCAGTGGATAAACTCCGACAGATGGGTCTACGGGTGATGTTACTCAGTGGTGACAGATTAGAAGCCGTCACGGCAATTGCCAAACAGCTTGGGATAGATAGTGCTGATGTAATTGCCGGGGTCCCACCCAGTAAAAAAGCAGATGTGATCCAATCCCTTCAAACTGGGGAGAAGTCAAACTCCCTTGTAGCCATGGTGGGAGATGGGATTAATGATGCCCCAGCTTTATCTCAAGCAGATGTGGGAATAGCTTTACACTCCGGCACAGATGTAGCAATGGAAAGTGCAGAAATTGTGCTGATGCGCGATCGCTTGAGCGATGTGGTGGAATCCATCCAGCTAAGTCGTGCCACTTTCAACAAGATTCGCCAAAATTTATTTTGGGCTTTTGCATACAATACCATCGGCATTCCCCTAGCAGCAGGAGTCTTCCTCCCCATACTAGGTTTTGCCCTCAGTCCAGCCGGTGCTGCCGCATTAATGGCTTTTAGCTCCGTTAGTGTAGTTACTAACTCCATATTATTACGGAGGTTTCCCCACGCCACTCAGTAGATCCTAAGTTCGGGAAAGGGGTTAAACTCCCTTTTCTCAGAAAAAATACTGTATACTAGCACAGGTTTTCTGTTGAAACCAATCTACCCTACGGATAAATTAGACTGTACTTTACGATTTCTTAAAAAAGGATTAAATAATATTACTATTTGAATAGTAACCAGAACAAAACCCGATATTTCATCACCACCAACATATAACAACTGACGATGATACCAAAATATACAATGATTAGCATTTTAAAGCATCAAAAAGCACACAATTTTTCTAAGTATGACACAGTGACAGCCGAAACGGATGAAAAACATATACTAATTATTGAAGACGAACAAGGTCGAAAAGAACTCTCCCTAGAAAACCCTGTGTATTCTCTTGGTAGAGACCGCAATTGTAATATCCGGTTGATTTCCCAGTTTGTTTCCCGCCGCCATGCGACACTAGTGAGACTACCGAAACAAACTCAGCCCAACTGCTATTACTACCGAATTGTCGATGGTGATGCCTATGGAAGACCGAGTTCCAATGGTATAACAATTAACGGACACAAGATATCAGCCCACAACCTGAAACATGGAGATGAAATTTGTTTTGGACCGAAGATCCGTGCAATTTATTACATATTAAAGAACTCCACTTATCCAGGTCTAAGGGATATCGGTGAGAATGACATTACATTAACTAATCCCGTAGGGAATGAGGAAATAAGTACTTGAACAGAATTAATTACACAAACTCTCTTGCTGAAATCCTTTAGGGACTTCCAACTAAAAAAATATCGAATTCCTAGGGGAGCAGAGGGAGTAACAGTCGTCTTGAATCCATAAAATGGGATAATTTAAGTTCTGGAAGTCCCTTATCCAGTCTAGATAAGACTAGATATTAGTTTGTAAATATTTCTGTTCGGTTACTTAGCAGACCGGCCAAATAGCTAGCCTGCTAGACTTTCAATGAGATGCCAATTTTGGCTGTGCTCTATTGCTTGCTTGACAAATTCAAACATCTGTCGGCAGTGGTTATCGAGTTGAAGTGGTAATTCCTCATTTTTAATCACAATACTCAATCGAGTTTCTGTCTCGGTGGCAGTTGATTTGTCAATCAGTACTTCAACCACGACTAACTTGGAGAAAGGAACACTACCTTGAGACTCACGAGCCATAATGTAATCAGCGGTGTAGTACTGAACATCTAGATCACAGCCTTGTAGAAGGTCTATAAGTAAAGGTTGAAGATGTTCAATGGGAACAGAAACAATAAACGAACAGGTATAACGAGCCATAATCGCCCCACGCCTTACGACACTCCGTCCATCCTATAATACCCAAGCATCTAATTGGTAAGTCGAAGGTTTTTTGCCTGAGACCTCCCCTAGGCTTAGGGTAGAAGATTGATATGGAATTGGGGACGAACTTTTCCTATGATGGTAAAAGCTGATTTGGGGGAGGTTTTAGATGACAGTAGCAGTTACAGGTGCAACGGGATTTGTGGGTAGTCGTTTAGTAGAACGACTCCACGGGAAAGGTGAGAAAGTGGTGGTATTGACCCGAAACAATGCCTGTGCCCAGAAGGTTTTTCCCCCTAATGCCTTCCCAAATCTAGACATAGTTACCTATACACCCAGCAGATCCGGTCCTTGGCAAGAAGCAATTGCCCTTTGTGATGGTGTGGTTAATTTAGCGGGAGAACCCATTGCTGAGGGACGTTGGACACCAGAACGCCAGCAGGAGATCCTCAATAGCCGCAAAGTAGGTACACAGAAAATAGTAGAAGCCATAGTACAAGCCAAGCCAAAACCAAGGGTCTTAGTCAATGCTTCAGCTATCGGCTACTACGGCACTAGTGAAAATGCGAATTTTGATGAAACTAGCCCCAGTGGTAGAGATTTTCTAGCCCAAGTCTGCCAAGCTTGGGAGGCAGAAGCACAGAAAGTCGAGGCTGCTGGTGTCAGATTAGTAATTCTGCGCTTAGGGATAGTATTAGGTGATGGCGGTGCTTTAGGTAAAATGATTACCCCATTTAAACTTTTTGCCGGTGGGGCTATTGGCAGTGGCCAGCAGTGGCTGTCATGGATTCATTTAGATGATGTTGTCGAGCTAATTATCCAAGCCCTAACACAACCAACTATGGCAGGAGTTTATAATGCTACTGTGCCCAACCCAGTGCAGATGAAAGACTTGAGCAAAACCTTGGGAAAAGTTATGCATCGTCCTTCGTGGTTGCCTGTACCTGCCTTGGCTATGGAACTACTCTTAGGAGATGGGGCAGTAGTTGTTTTAGAAGGTCAACGAGTATTCCCCAAGCGTACACTGGAAGGGGGTTTTGAGTATCAATATCCGGATTTAACCCCAGCTTTACAACAAATTCTCCACTAATCTGTTAGCAGCTTCCGGGAAACCCAGCTAATAATCCCACTGAGAACCGCACCACTCATCAGAATTGCGATCGCCGGGCTAAATACAGGTTGCCACAACTGATGCCACAAATCTAAACCTAGATTAACACCAGCTGCATTACCCAAAACGGCGATCGCTAACCACCCAAACCCCAGCAAAACTAGAAATACGTCTGCCACTAACAGCAAGTTTAACCAACTTAAGACTTTATCTTTCATGCCCCATGCCATTGAATACTGAATTACTTATCCAATAACCAGCCCTTGACTTTGACCAAACTCTGCCAGTCTGGCTTTCTTTTTAAACCGTCTTCAATGCTATTTTGAATTTCTTCTCGCCATTCTGGGTTGACAAAAACCAATTGATTGGCAAAGTCAATATGTTCCCGCAGACCTTTCTGCCCTGTTTCTAGCATCGCTAGGGCCAGATTAATCCTCGCTTGTGGGTCTTGGGGGTTTAACTTCACGGCTTTTTGTGCTGCCTTGTAGGCTAAATTCGGCTGGTTATCAAGGAGGTACAACCAAGCTAGACAAATCCAAGCCGAACTACTTTTAGGAGCGCGATCACACACTTCCTTAAATACGGGGATTAAAGAATCTGCTGCTTCTCCTGCTTTATAACGTTCCAAGCCTGTATCAAACAGGGATTCTATTGTGTTGGTCATTGTAATTTGTCATTAAGTTGAGCATCTCAGCTGTCAGTTTCTCTGGTTGACCACTGATAGCTGAATGCTAAATTAAACTCCAAACGACTTGCCGCAACCACAGGTCTGGGAGGCGTTAGGGTTAGTAAATTGGAAACCACCGCCAATCATAGCATCGCTATAATCCAGCATCAAGCCATAAAGATATAATAGGCTTTTGCGATCACAAACGATTTTGAAGCCTTCGTAGTCAAAAACTTCATCCTGAGGGGTGATCTTACTAGTATCCTCAAAGTCCATCATGTAGGACATTCCAGAGCACCCACCTTGGCGAACTCCTACCCGTAAGCATAAATCTTGGCCTTGGTTATCTCGCAGGAGTTTCACTTGCCGCAGTGCAGCTTCACTTAAATAGATTTCTCTGTGTAGAGGTTTAGTTCCTTGTGTCATCTGCTGTCCCATTCCTGAATTTAGTCTAGCTTTTAGCTCTATTCTAGCGGCATTAGCGTCTATACAGGTAATTAAGTAGGAAGCAGGTGGCAGAAGGCAGTCCCAATGAAAAAAAATCACTGCCAAGCATGAAAGAGGTTCCTTCCCTACACCCTCACACCCCTCATTCAGAACCACAACAATTTCCTCCACCATACCTGCATCAAGCCTTGTGGGGGTAGGGGTTCACTCCAATTAACACACTAGGCAGAAGGTTCCGGCACTCACCAGAAGGGCTAAATCCCCCCTACTCCTTGCCTTCTGTCAAAAAATAGACTATGGTGGCTTTTCTGGATTTAGGACAAACAAGATACCAAATTGTAAATACTCCGTCAAAAGCGGCTAAAGATTTTTATTCTAGAATTGAGAGACCTGGTATGTTTAAAGATCCGGTATTAGCCTCTTAGCGGTTTGAGCAGCAACCACTCTTCAGGTGCAGCTATTTCCCAAAGTTTACTTGATAGCTTCTTTGGATTAATTTACTCTATGACAAGTTTTAATCGCTCTACCAGTCGTCGGTTGAAGAAATTAACCCAAATTCCTTCTGTATGGGAGGGCGATCGCCGTCCGTTGTCATTGTCACAAACCCAGCCAAAAGACGCGGATGCCAAGGGAGAATGCATTCTTTGGGTAGATGGCTCCCAAGGAGTGGTTCGCAGTATGGACGTAATTGCTCCAGACCTTGGACCAGAAGCCATAGTTCGCACCCTGATGCGAGCAATGGAACACCCCCATAGTCCAGCTAAACCGGCTAGACCTCAAAGAATCGTAGTGCGGGACCGGGAAATCCAATTTTATCTCCGGGGAGTTCTGCAAGATTTAGACATTGCCATTGACTACGCACCGGAATTACCTTTAATTGATGAATTGTTTCGCTCTTTTGCCGAAATCCTCGACAGTCAAATTCCTGATCTACCTCCAGAGTATGCCGAAGTTCTCCAAGATAGAGCTTTGACAATTTGGCAGGTGGCACCTTGGGAATTTTTAGAAGAGCAACAAATCCTGTCAGTGGAAATCAATAAGTGGGATGTAGGTACCCTCTATGCTTCTGTGATGGGGATGCTGGGAATGGAGTATGGGATTTTGTTGTATCGTTCCGAGGAATCCCTCAAACGATTTCGGGCTACAGTCCTCAGGGAGGAAGAATCAAACCAGCATCTAGAAGAAGCTTTCCTCAAGCAAGATTGCTTATTTCTCACCTACGAGCAAGTTGATGGTACAGAGGAAGATGACGACGAGGATTTAGCGGACCTACCAATTTCAGAGATTCAACCCACCTTTGGGAATATTCACCCCTTGGAAGGACTGCGATCAGTATTGTATGAGGAAGAAGCTGCGGTTGTGTTCGTAGCTCTGGAAAGTTTGAACCGATTTCTGCGGGATCACCGTCGGCAGTTACAAGAGCAAAGCTTTACTACCCTTAGCCGCCGCTACCGCATTACTCTACCCCATAAGGATGATGCCGCTAAATCGGTATCTGTCACCGTCTCCACCATGCCGCAGTTAGCAGCCGAACTAGAAGAAATGGCAGGTAACTTCGACTTGCAAGGGGAGGATGAGTCTGAATCTCCAGTGTTCCGGTCATTGCGAGAGGATCTCATCCCACAGGATTCCTTCCTCAGTTTAGGTGTAGTGTCTTGGGAAATGCTAGAATATTTACGGAGAGGTGTAAATTACCATCAAATCGGGGAAATCAACCCAGCAGGCGATGGACTGCCAGTAATTTTAATTCAAACATCCCGTCCCAAGGCAAAAACTCTGATTGAAAATATCGAGGTTGCCGGAGGATTGAGGGCAATTTGTTTTAATCCAGGAGCTAACCCCTTGGATGGCGATCACTATGACTTAGGTGTGTTACAGACTCAAAACGAGGAACTCTACCTCTTTGGGGAATTTTTAGATGATGACCCCGCCCACGTAGAAGCCAGGAAAAAATGGAACGAACGGTGTAAAAATACCAAAGGCTACTGCGGCTTAATTATTGCTAAGGGGTTGACAGGTGCTTACCGAGGTAATCCCCAGTTGCGAGATATGATGGCTCTATTTGAGGCGCGATCACTTTCAGCCAAAGATTTGGGGATTGGCACTCTCCAACTCATGCCCCAGGTCCAATTTGAATAACAAAATTCAAGCCTAGGTACAGATAAAACGGCACAAATAAAGATAACTTCCATCATAAATACTATTTAGACGAGAATCAACTCATATCATGCATTAGAACATCTCTACCCTGATCAAGATTTTCCCCAAGAGACCTCTGGCAAAAGGCACTTATATTGGTTGTCTGAGAGTATTAATTCAATGCCTCAACACACTTCTACAAGGAGTCTAATTACTAATTCTGCTGGCTTATAGGACTGCTATTTCAACTCAAAGTTGGAAATAGATAAGTTTTTCTTTAGATTTTTTGTCAAGAGATAAAATAATCAATTAAGATGTCACAAGAACGTGACTAATAAGTACCACTTAAGTATGATAATAGGTCTACAGCTTGATTTTCTGGTGTTGTATCTGTTCTACCCCCAAGTTTTGAGTAAAACTGGGAATAGGCACCTTTTCTGTAACTTACAGTTAAGTAAGCTAAATTAACTTTAGTAATAAAATTACTAAGTCAAGCTCTAGATCAGCAAATATTTCCAATTTGTTGGGGGTCATAAAATTAACAATCCATCCAAAAAATGACTACAAGCCTTCAGATGTTGACGAAATGGAGACTCTTAATAATTAGTGGCTTTACTTGTTTCAGGAAACAAACTCTGATATTCTCGTCACTCTACTCCTTAGAGAGATGTCCTTAGTGGTGCCAATAAATAGCAAGTAGCATGGTGATGACAAATAAAAAATGGGCTGTTAAACGGATAACTGTCAATCTGGCAACGCAGGAAGCAGAAAAACTAGAAAGATATTGTCAGCAGACAGGTAGACCAGCTACCGACGTAATTCGGGAACTGATTAGAGGGTTGTCCCTGTCCGACGATACCAAGGATGCAAACCGATAATAGGTGCTTTCTGAGGTCTGAAGACAAGGAAAATCAGGAGATCCTTCTCCATCTTCTTTGTCTTCAGCCAATCTGTTGACCAAATTCAGTTAAAATTTGTAAAGAGACTGAATGGGAACAACAGAATGCGTGTGGCGATTGTAGGTGCGGGACTAGCTGGGCTAGCAACCGCCGTAGATTTAGTAGACAATGGTTGTGATGTCCAGATTTTTGAATCTCGTCCATTTGTTGGTGGCAAAGTTAGCAGCTGGGTTGATAAGGATGGTAACCACATAGAAATGGGGTTGCACGTATTCTTTGGTTGCTACTACCAATTATTTGACTTAATGGAAAAAGTAGGCTCGCTGCCTAACTTACGCGTAAAAGAACATAGTCACACCTTTATCAACAAAGGGGGACGTGTCGGTGCCCTAGATTTTCGCTTCATTACAGGCGCACCCTTTAACGGACTAAAAGCATTTTTTACTACCACCCAACTCACCCTGCAGGATAAATTGCAAAATGCTATCGCCCTGGGTACCAGCCCCATAGTTCGCGGTTTAGTAGACTTTGATGGAGCAATGCAAACTATCCGCAACCTCGATAAAATCAGCTTTGCTGACTGGTTCCGTCGTCATGGTGGTAGCGATGGTAGCATTAAGCGGATGTGGAACCCCATTGCCTATGCCCTGGGCTTTATTGATAGTGAGAATATTTCCGCCCGTTGTATGTTAACAATTTTCCAGTTTTTTGCCGTCAGAAGCGAAGCCTCAATTCTACGGATGCTGGAAGGGTCCCCGAATGAATATTTGCACCAGCCAATTTTAAAATACTTGGAAGCAAGAGGGACAAAAATATACACTCGGCGGCAAGTGCGGCAAATTCAGTTTACGGAGTTAGAAGCACAAACTCAGGTGACCGGGATCGTAGTTGCCCAAGGGGACACAGAAGAAACTATCACCGCCGATGCCTATGTCTGTGCGTGCGATGTTCCAGGAATTCAGCGCCTCCTCCCCCAGGAGTGGCGTAAGTGGGTAGAATTTGACAACATTTATAAACTAGATACAGTACCAGTCGCCACCGTCCAACTACGCTTCGATGGTTGGGTAACAGAACTTAAAGATGGGGAAAAACGCAAACAACTAAATTACGCTACAGGCATAGATAACTTGTTGTACACTACCGATGCCGATTTCTCTTGCTTTGCTGATCTAGCTTTAACTAGTCCTGCTGATTACTATCGCCCCGGACAAGGTTCATTGTTGCAGTTAGTGTTGACCCCAGGAGACCCATTTATTAAACAGAATAATGAAGCGATCGTGCAACATGTCCTCAAGCAAGTCCATGAGTTATTCCCGTCATCACGGGAGTTGAACATGACCTGGTTTAGTGTTGTGAAATTGGCACAATCTCTGTATCGAGAAGCACCAGGGATGGATGCCTACCGTCCGAACCAAGAAACCCCTGTACCTAACTTCTTCCTAGCAGGGAGCTACACTCAACAAGACTACATCGATAGCATGGAGGGAGCAACCATCTCTGGGCGAAGAGCCGCTAAAGTGATTTTGGCAAGACTAAAGCAATAGCAGCTAAAATGCGATAGTAGAACTCAAATCTAAAATCAAATGTCAGACTGGCTAGAGCATAGTGTACAAGTGGAAGTTGAGGCTCCCATAGATTTAGTCTGGGGCCTATGGTCTGATTTAGAGCAAATGCCCCGATGGATGAAGTGGATTGAGTCAGTAAAAATTCTGGAAGACCAACCCGATATATCCCTGTGGAAACTTAGTACTGGCGGTTTAGATTTTACTTGGAAATCCAGGATTTTGAAAACTGTACCCCAGCAAATTATCCAATGGGAATCAGTTGATGGATTACCAAATCAGGGTGCAATTCGTTTCTACAATCGCTACGAGAGCAGTATTGTCAAGATGACAGTTGCGTATAATATCCCAGGTATTCTGGGTAAGGTCATGGATAACTTATTTTTAGGGCAGGCAGTGGAGTCTACTCTGCAGTCGGACTTAGAAAGGTTTAAGGAATATGCTCTGAATGCCAAATTGTCATGATGGGCTGGTCTAAAATCTAATTCTCCCCTGTGACATTAACTGAAACCCACCTGCCAATGTGGCAAAAGCGACGCAAAATTTCCACAAGCTGGTAGGTTTGAGAATCACACCACCACTTAAAAAAACTAAGACAACACCAAACCCTAAAAGTATCCAGCCAAGTTTACCTGTTTGCCTAGAGAAGAAAATTAGGCAGATAATACCACACATAATCCCTAAGACAGAGCCAAAAGCAGGAATATCTCTTAAGACGTAGGGCCAACGATAAGGGTAGTAACTTGATGCAAAGATAATATCTTGACCTAGGAAGTATATACCCAGGACGAATAAGGCAATTCCTAAAAGTTGACTCATAAGAAAACTCGGTAAGTGGGAAACGAGCGCGGCTTCAGAGAAAGAGAGGGAAGCGACTCGGTGACTAAAGTCACCGTCGTATTAATTAATATTTTATTTATAACATGGGGATTGTATCGGACTGCTAATGGATTAATAATTAATGCGGATCTCCAAGGTGCCGCAAATATTTTGCGAAAAGGTGCGACGTATCAGGTCGCGTAAGCACATCCGTGCTATGACCGAGGCATAAGCCTCCTGGGAATCCCTTCTCCCAGTCCCCATGTAAAAGAGTTATTGACTCGGGTCACACCCTTAATCAGTAATGAACAGGGTGGAATGCACTCAGGAGCAAGTCATAAATTACCTTAACCCAGTTATCCGAGGATGGGGTAACTACTATCAGTATGTGGTCAGCAAAGAGGCATTTAGTTATTTTGATTGGATGGTGCACCAAGCCCTCACAAGATGGGCTTTCAGGAGACACCCCAAGAAAAGTAAACAATGGGTAATCAACAAGTACTTTCCATCTGACGGATTCATCTTCAGTGCTGAGATTGAGGATAGAACCCGGATTTCTCACCAAGATTTTAACAATAAGCCCAAAATGCCTATGCTATCTGGATTTGAGGTAAAATACCCCTCAAAATCCTGTCATGATTTGTACGCTCGTCTAAAACGCGCCAAATCTATGCAGGACAAAGGTTTTATCATAGCGATGCAGAAACTGTGGCTACGCTAAGAGAACTCCATAAAATGATTGATCCTGAATGCTGAATGAAGCGATAGTGGAGTTCAGCATCTCAACTCATAGCGATAGCTAGAGATTCTTCCTTGAACAGTATTCCACCCACCATGAGATCGGATCATTTATTTCTTGGCTCTCTCTAACGCTTCGGCTTGTGAGAAATCCGGGAGAAGAGGTAAGTCGATAATAGTTTCCTTAAAAGGACTCACCAAATTTGGTACTCCCTGTCAATGCGTAAGTCCTATAAATGTTGAACAGCCTAAAACAATTTCACCAAATCAAACCGGATTAGTATATTAATTTCTTGATGTTTCCGGAAGCCAAAAAAAAATTAAGTAAGGGTAAAAGTTGAGATATTTATTGAACAGATGCCTATTTCAACAGATTGACCCCCTAGCAACCACCGAAATTCTCAATTATGTTCACAGTGAACATTTTTCCAATTTGGATTTTCGAGAGAAATTAGAAAACTACCTCAACTACCTTTATATTATCTGAATTTCTAAATATATTTGTCTCATTATTTATATGTTTAACTATCTGATACTTATTCTGTTCTCTTAACACCCCTTTTAGGGTGTTTTTGCATATTTGAATAGAATATATATTTGTCACCAGAAAAAGTTATATTCATAACTTAATACATGTGAACTTTTGACGAATTATTTTCTAGTATTCACTACTATATTACAGGAAAAATCCTAGATAGGATATTGGGTGAAACCCCTCATTAGTAATAGATTATTCTCCTAACAATAACAATATGTAATCAATAAAATATAAAAAATATTTGCAGCCTTAAACTTGCTCTTAGCAGGATTATACAGGCTTTTCAAGCCATATTAATGAGAATAATTTCTATTAATTTATAATTTGATAATATTTTTTCCAATTCAGAAGATGGGTATGACCCCCCATTTTATTAGCCAATAAGAAGCAAAAAGCACAGTTTTACAATATACAATTAACTGTCTGGAAATATCTGGTAAATTTAACTTATAAGACGACTAATTGAGCAGGTGACAGCAGCAGAGAAAAATAGTATAACTACAAAAGTTGAACTAAAAGTGCTTGAGTCCTAAAACTCCTAATCTACTAGAAACAGTTTATACAAAATTTTTCAGGGGAAAGTAAATTGAATTAGGGGTAAGAAAATTTCAAGTAACACTGCATCTACACAAAAGCCACATCAAGACTTTTGTCCTGTAATTCTTGGCTGCAAAAATTCTCACAGGTTCAGGAAATAGCTAATGGAAAGAATCATCAGGTTAAATGCAGTTCTAGCAATGAATAGCAATGGTTTTTTGGCGAACATGGAGAAAATTCCCTACCTTATACCTAAACCTAACAAAGTTAGGTCCATAGTTTATTTAATTGAAAGAAGTACTTTCCCGAAGTTTTTTCGCTCTGAAAAGGAACCAGGGGTCTATAAACAGCAGTGGGAATAAACTTGCTGAAATATCTCCCTAACAGTCGAAGAACCAGACTACTTTACTTCATTCAAGACAACTAAGACTATGAATCAAGACTTCTCTAGTATCAATAAAAACATTCATCCCGAACAAATTGACCAAGTTGTGGAAGCAATTCTTGCCGGAAAATATTCCTGGGCCTGTGTTTTAATGCTGCGGTTTGTTGGCTACAACCCTCTACATTACATTCCTTATCGCACTTACAACCGATTACTTAAGGAAAACACCCGCACAAATCATGAAAATAGAAAAAGATCCGATAGCAACTTACAACAAGCTGCTTAAATCTGAAAATTGCACGGTAGTTTCGAGACCATAACAGAGAATAGGCAGTGGGTATTCTTCCATGAGTTGCAGGTTTGGGTCGGGGACTTATGCCCAAACCTTCTTGTTGCCCGTCCTACCTATCTAATTTTATACAATAATTGTCTCTCGAAAGGTTCTGTACTGCCCTAAGCTAACTATAAAAAATGCCAAACTGGCAAATATATACACATATAATTCTCTAAATTAGATATATCAACTTAACCCGAGGTGACGTTTACTCCTGAACAGGAAATACAACTAACTTCTAAACCTGGACAGACGATGCACCTAATACCCATGGTGGTTCTTTTTCTAAGGTAGTCTGAGTAAATAAAACTGGGAATGCTCTAAAAATTACCTGACTAGAAAATGAAAGGGTAAGGTAGATCGTCCTGTGGCTGGTAGAATTTATAGCTGTTACGCTTCTCTTTTGGCTTATTACTCTTAAATACGATTCTCTTTTGCTATGTAAACTGGCAATTTATATAGCAAAAACTGGAAGCTGAAACGTGAAATAGCTTCCAGTTTTTGTCTACCTCCAGATGGAGGAGGCAGGGGACCATGTCACTTTTGAAGATGCATAAATTGAGTGCCTGGGCAATGAGGTAGTTGAAAGCCTGTAAGTAGAGCGTTTTGAGTCATGAGTATAAATACTCCTATGCATTAGTGACATGCTACCGGAGGCAGCGGGTAGGTAGCACTTTCAAAGGTAAGTTTTTCGGATTAGACCAGTTTTTTGGATTTTAGAACTAAAATCATGGACTGAAACCTTAAAACTATGTTCAATACTTGAAAACCTAAATACCTAAGTACTTGAACAGAATTAATTATACAAACTCAGGGCTGGAATCCTTTATCCAGTCTAGATAGGGCTTGCTGAAAAACTCCACAAATCGAATCTAGGTGACACACAGTGCCTAAAATGGGGACTTTGGGTGTTGGTTTTTCAAATTCACCCCACGATTTTCTACCAAAGTGCAGGGATTTTGAACATCTATTTACCATAGTCTTGCACCTATCTAGAATAAAAACGATTGAAACCCTTATTTAGAATAGGTTCTAGCAATATTGGGCAAGCCCTAGATAAGACTAGATATTAGTTTGTAAATATGGCGTTGCTGAATCATAGGATGATTTTGCCCTGTATGAAACCAAACCTTAATTGTTCCAGCCGTCAATTCATCCCGCAAATATGCAACGCCGTAAATATTTCTGTTCGGTTATTTACCTGACTTTTCCCGTTATCTTTTCATTGTGGAGGCTTTGGAGTGCAGGGGTTTTCCTCACATCTTGCACCAAGAAAATTTGATGTAATTTAATCACACAGTATGAATCACAAACCGTTGATTTAGCGAGAAAAATCTATAAAAATAAGGTGGCCTTATCGCACATCTTTTTAGGATGTCTGGATTGGTACGGAGAGGTGCAAGATCTGAGTTTTCGGACTTAACGGGAAAAGTCAGAATACCTACTCTTGAAAGGCCCCGTGCCTCCTGCCATCGTTTCTTTCTCAAGATAGATACAAATATTTCAAATATGTCGGAAGATAGGCCATCTAAAGGATGAATTTAGCGCATTCACACCTCTTAGATAAGAGTAAACTTTATATATTTGCCTCGACTTTTTGGCAATAGTTATTTCCTACCCTGGATAGATGCAAAACTGCTACCAAATCTCGCTAGGATTTTGGTTACACTAATAAACTTGATCAATAAAATACTATTAGTTTAAATTATCAATTTTTATCTAATATAAATCACTTATTAAGTGATTTATGGTTTTTATTTAAACTCATAGGTCAGTTTTGCCTAAAGATTAGATGAAGGTTTAGAAGCAGCCTTGATCATGATCTAATAATATTTAGATTTATCAGTGAATTGCAACGTAAGAGAAGTTCAGATTTATCTGAAACTACTGATGAGAAAATAGCTAATGTTAGGCTAGTCTAAGAAATAGATTTGTGATTCCCATCCATGTAATAAGTTTCCACCTATTTCTGGTAATTAAAAAATAGACAACATAAATCTTTGGAGGTCAAGCCATGAAAATACATTGCAGATTTCAGTACACTGCTGAAGGTAAGAGCCATTAAAATACATTCTTCATGCTCATAAAAAGGCTACTCGATAAATTTTGGAGTGCCGGATTTAGCAATTCTCATTGGATGATGTGAATGAATAATAATTATGAGTTCACAATTCAACTTGGGCAATAAACTCAGTCATTTTAGCTAACAGTGGTGTGCTTTTTAAGAAGTAACAAATTACTGCTTCGGACTTCTTAATCTATAAGGGACATATTTACCCACATCACAGTAGACGGTAAAAACTATGTCATACAATTTCAATCAAGATGAGTTATTTGAGAATTATGATACACCAGAGGGTAAGTTTTTAACACCTTTTCAACGCAGGGCACTGTTAAAAAATTTGCAAGCTAATTTACAACCAGAATATCGGCGACGAATGGAAATTATGTTGTTGGCAGATATGGGTAAAACTCAAACTCAAATCTGTGAAATTTTAGGTTGTTCCCAAGAGATGGCAAGATACTGGATTGGTTTAGCTGAAGCTGGGTTAGCACATAAGTGGAATGAGCGACCTATAGGTAGACCGAAAACTGTTAATCATCAATACATTGAACGGTTGAAAGAATTAGTCAGCCATAGTCCCCGTGAATATGGCTATGCCTTTGGTTACTGGACAGCTCAATGGTTGAGCAAACATTTAGCAACTGAACTCGGTATTGAAATCAGCGATCGCCATATTAATCGCCTGCTTAAACAAATGGGACTTTCTACCAAACGTAAAAGTTCGCCTCAACAAGAAGCGTCCTTGCAAGCAAAAGATACTGGCATTACAATTTGCGACCTGCAATCCAACTCCGAACCAAGTTTCTATTGGTCATTTAATCTAATCCAGACCAATAACTAATAGTGTTTTGGAGGTAAGGAAATGTCATCAGGGTTTTCCCCGGAACAGTTAACCGAATATCTGACTCAAATCTTCGGTGAGTCGCTCTGGGAGCAAGAAGTTGACAAGTGTATTCAAGCAATAGAAATTGTTGAACCACCCACAGCCAAACAGTTCTGGCAAGCAAAAACAGCCAAGCCGGGGATTTATATTGTGCTGAGGGGTAAAGTTAGACTGTTGGATAGTTCTAATAACTTAATTACTACCCTCTCACCTGGGGGAACTTTTGGTGAGTTGACCCTATTTCCAGAGGAAGATTTTAGTACTTATGTTGCCAGAGCTTCAGTAAATTTACAACTGGGTTATCTCCCCCAGGGGGTGTTCAACTTTGGTGACCGCACCCGCATACGTCTGTTGACACGAGCAGAACTTTGGGATTTACTACATTCCCTACTCCCACAGAATAGCTCCCCAGAGGAAATATTCAAAGTCATCTCCCTATTTAATCGGCATGAGCTGCAGCCTGGTGCCCTGGGTAGTAAACTGACCAAAGATACCAAACTCTGGCTACTACGTCGGGGAGAACTACTCCACTCCAATGGACATAAACTGACGTCAGGTAATATTTATGTCAACCCCCAACAGGGTAGTTGGCAGGTTGTACAACCCACCATCGCCTACAGTTTAGGAGATGCTAATTGGCAATCCGCACTGCGACACTGGCCACAGTTAGCAGAATTGCTTGATACCGGGCGAGCAGTTACCAATAACCGAAATATCATTCCCTTCCCCCAACCCCCAACTCCAGCCAAACCACGCCCTACTTACTTTAAGAGTCCCACAATTAGGGCAGGGCATTGGTGGCGACGGTTGATCAAACGCTATCCATTCTTTGAACAACAAAGTGCCTCCGACTGCGGGGCAGCTTGTTTGGTGATGATTAGCCGCTACTGGGGTAAGTATATCAGTGTCAATCGATTACGGGATTTAGCCAACGTCAACCGCACTGGGGCATCATTGCGGGGTTTAAGTGGTGCAGCTGAAAGCATTGGCTTTGCCACCCGTCCGGTCAGGGCCAGTTTCGACAAAATAGCCCAACAACCCCTCCCAGCCATCGCCCATTGGCAAGGCAAGCACTACATTGTCATCTATGAAATTAGCAGGCAACGGGTAATTGTCGGGGACCCAGCCATTGGTCAACGTACTCTTACCCCCAAGGAATTCAAAGCTGGGTGGACTGGTTATGCCCTGCTCCTACAACCCACAGCCTTACTGAAGGAAACACCAGAAGCTAGCGCACCATTTTGGCAGTTATTCGGCTTAGTAAAACCGCACTCCCAGGTGTTGTTAGAAGTGGTGGTTGCCTCTATCCTCATTCAGGTGTTTGGACTGGTGACACCCCTATTGACCCAACTGCTATTAGACCGCGTCATTGTTCAGGGTAGTACTTTAACATTAAATGCCGTTGGCATTGGGTTGCTAATTTTTAGTCTGTTCCGCATTGCCATCAACGGACTACGGCAATATCTACTAGATCACACAGCTAACCGCATTAGTGTGGCCCTGATGGTAGGGTTTATCAAACATACCTTTAGCCTACCCTTAGCCTTTTTTGAGTCCCGTTATGTTGGGGATATTATCTCTCGTGTCCAAGAAAATCAAAAAATTCAGCGATTCCTGACTGGAGAAGCTCTATCCATCTCCCTGGATTTGCTAACGGTATTTATCTATGTTGCGTTGATGTTTATGTACAGTCCACCTATGGCCTGGCTCGCTTTAGCGACTGTGCCACCCTTTGTGTTGTTGGCATTGATTGCTACGCCATTTTTACGCCGGATCAGCCGGGAAGTTTTTAATGCCTTAGCTGCCGAAAATAGTTATTTAATTCAAAGCCTCACAGGCATTTCCTCCATCCGCTCAATGTCCATTGAGCACACGGTGCGGTGGCGTTGGGAAGAACTACTGCATAATTTGACAAAAAAAACCTTTAGTGGCCAGGTTATTAGTAATCAATTACAAGTTTTAAGTTCGACAATTCAATCCCTGGCAAATATAGGATTACTGTGGTTTGGGGCTTCGCTGGTGATTAAAAACCAACTGACAATTGGTCAATTGGTAGCTTTTAATATGTTACTGAGTAACGTCATTCAGCCTTTTCAACGGTTAATTGTGCTGTGGAATCAATTACAGGAAGTGATTGTCTCTACAGAACGGATTAATGATGTTTTATCAGCAGAGCCAGAGGAGGATTTAGCCGCCAAACCCCGGCAATTTCTACCTCGGCTCCAGGGGAGGATTCGCTTTGAGCAGGTGACATTTCGCTATCACCCAGACAGTGACATTAATGTGCTAGAAAATCTCAGTTTTGAAATTAAGCCTGAGCAAACTGTAGCAGTTGTGGGGCGCAGTGGATCGGGTAAAACTACCCTCTCCAAATTGATTTTGGGTTTATACATACCTACAGATGGGAAAGTGTTAATCGATAATCAAGATGTGACAGGGATTTCCCTCCAATCGTTGCGATCACAAATTGGTGTTGTCGATCAAGAGACTTTTTTATTCGGCGGTACAATTCACGAAAATCTAAGTATTGCTCACCCTGAAGCTACCTTAGAAGAAATCATTGAAGCAGCCCATTTAGCAGGGGCAGATGACTTTATTAACCGCTTACCAATGGGTTACGAAACCCAAATTGGCGAAGGTGGTGGCATGTTATCTGGGGGACAACGCCAACGCCTAGCCATAGCTCGGGCTTTACTAGGAAATCCCCGGTTTTTAATCTTAGATGAAGCTACCAGTCATTTAGACTCTGAATCTGAGCGCATTATTCAGATCAACCTCAAAAAAATTCTCCAAGGGCGCACAAGTTTAATTATTGCCCATCGCCTCTCGACGGTGCGTCATGCTGACTTAATTTTAGTTTTAGATCGAGGCGTTTTAGTTGAAAGTGGCACTCATGAGGAATTAATTAGTAAAAGAGGCCATTATTTCTATCTCAACCAACAACAACTGGCACAAACAGGTTAAATGGGTTCTTGTCCAATTTTGGTGATCAATTTTAAGGGAGGAGTTTGATAATTCTTGTGCTATTTTCTTCTTTCCCCCTTCTGTACTGGAGCCTTCTGTCTTACCCCCAACTCAGATCACCAAAAGTTGCCAAGAACCGTTAAATGTCGTTGTCGAGAGAATTTACAACCCTTAGCCCTCGGAAATTATTTATGCCAAACTCATCCCTGAATTCGCCATCTGTTCTCACCGTAACAGAACAGAATCAGCAGTCTTTCGTTGAGGAATCTAGTGTTATTATTCAGCCTTATATTACTAAAGGTAACGATTGGTTTTATGGCACCGAAGAACTCCTAGATGCCTTACCAAAGTTGTGGACACGTTCCATGCTGTATTTGCTAGTCAGTTTCGCAGCAATTGTCTTACCTTGGCTGATCTTAGCCAAGGTTGATGAAACGGCAAATGCCACTGGACGCATAGAACCTAAGGGTGCAACGCAAAAACTAGATAGTGCAGTTACTAGTACTGTCACAGCCGTAAATGTGCAAGAAGGAACCAACGTTAGATCCGGACAGGTTTTAGTACAGCTAGAGTCAAATATTTTACGGGCTGATTTACAACAAGCACAAAGGAAGTTAGAGGGGTTAATTAATCAACAATCGCAATTGGAATTACTTAAAAATCAACTACTGCTAGCAATTAACATCCAAGAGCAACAAAATCGCTATCAGGAATTGGAAAAGTTGTCCCAGGTGAATCAGGCACGGGATATTTTAGAGACTAAAAAAAATACCTATAGTCTCCAGAAATTGACGAATCAATCTCAAGTGGCTCAAACAAAACAAAACATAGACTCTACACTGGATGCTCAGAGGCTAGCTAACAGTCGTTGGCAGAGAGATTTAGTAGAAGTTACTCGCTATGATCAACTGCAGCAGCAAGGTGTGGTTCCCAAAACTAAAGTTATAGAATTGCAGCGCACTGCTGAGGAAAGCTATAAATTTGAGGAAGAAGCCAAGGCGAATATTATTCAAGCCCGATTACACTTCCAGGAAGAGTTGAGTCGCTATGAATCAACTATAAGTCAAGCTCAATCAGATATTGAGCAGGCAAGACTCCAGTTACAAGAGCAGCAAAGCAGTTATCAAAGTTTGGTGCAATCAGGTAAATTGGCAGTGCTTAAAAATCAAGAGCAGCTAAAAGATTTACAGCAACAAATTGGTTCTCTCCAATCAGAAATTGCTCAAACCTGTAGTCAGATTACATCTTTAAAGCTGCAACTAGAACAACGGATTGTGCGATCGCCCATTGATGGCGTCATCTATGATTTACCAATCAAAAAACCTGGTTCAGTTGTGCAAACAGGAGATATGATTGCTCAAATTGCCCCGAAGAATACGCCTTTAATTTTAAAAGCTCAGATATCTAGTCAACAAAGCGGTTTTGTTAAGGTGGGAATGCCAGTAAAAATCAAATTAGATGCTTATCCGTTCCAAGAATATGGGGTACGACAAGGGCGTATTACTTGGATTTCTCCTGACTCGAAAATTCGGGACAACAACCCAAATCGGACGGAGACATACGAAATGGACATTGCTTTAGATCAACCCTATATACGAACTGCTAATAAACGGATCAACTTAACACCTGGCCAAACGGCTACGGTGGAAGTGATCATCCGTCAAAGGCGGATAATTGATTTTATTTTAGATCCGTTTAAGAAGTTAGAGAAGGAGGGGTTGAATCTTTAATTGACCGCCCATCTGAGCGTTGCCGCCCATCGCTCAGAACTTTCCTAGCAGATTAAAATTCGGAGGAATGAGATCATGTCTAATATTGTAACTGTTTCTCCTGAAGATATTCTTTACCACATCAAACTTGCTTGCCAAATTCCCACTTTATTAGAAGCAATCGCCACCCGGAAAATCATTATTGATACTGCCGAAAAGCACGGGATTAATGTTGAATCAGAAGAACTGCAACAAGCAGCTGATAACCTGAGACTGGCAAACAAACTGATCAAGGCAGAGGATACATGGACATGGTTAGAAAAACATCATCTGTCTCTAGATGATTTTGAAGAAATAGCTCAAGTTAACTTGCTATCTGTCAAGTTAGCACATCATTTATTTGCTGATCAGGTGGAACCGTTTTTCTATGCACACCAACTAGATTATACTGGGGCAGTAACCTACGAAGTAATATTAGATGATGAGGATCTAGCCTTGGAACTATTTTATGCTCTGCAGGAGGGAGAAATCAGCTTCCAAGAAATTGCCCGTCAATATATCAAAAATCCAGAAATCCGTCGGGCTGGTGGATATCAAGGCATTCGACCCAGGCGTGATTTTAGACCTGAGATTGCATCTGTAGTATTTGCTACTAATCCTCCCCAGATTATAAAACCAATAATTACACCTAGAGGAGCACATCTAATTGTAGTGGAGGAAATTATTAAACCTCAATTAGATGAACAAATACGTTTGCGAATCATGGGAGATTTCTTTACTAATTGGCTAAAGCAGCAATTAAGCGCGATTCAAATAGAACTAAAACCGATAGTCCCCACCACCTAAAGTAGAGATTCTCGGTAAGTACCCAAATATCATTGGCATTATTTATTGTGGGAATTATTCTGTAAGTTTTGCAGCCACACTGTAAACAGGGCTTCCATAACTTGCTCTCTAACTAGTTGATTTAATTCCAATGGTAACAACCTTTCAATTCTCAGGATGTGATACCCTAGCTTTGTCTGAATTGGCCCTCTCAGTTCACCTTCTTGAGCGTCAGCAATAACTGCCACAATTTCCGGCAAAAGTTCTATTAAGCAGCGGATTCCCATAAAGCCACCATTCTCATGGGATGACTTACCTTGAGAATATTCCCAGGCTAAAGCACAGAAAGAATCACCGCCGGCTAACAATTTAGCTACAATATTCTCAGCAGTTTTTAAATCAAACACCAGAATCTGTGAAAGTGCTAGCCGTCGGTAGTTGTAATGATTAGAAACGTAAGCAGCGTCTACTATTTTACCGAACAAATATTCTTTGAGCTTTTTCTCCAACAAAGCGACTCGAATTCCTTGTGACCAATCCTGTATTCGGATGCGTTGCTGCTTGAGCCATGCTAATGTCTCCCCTGTTCCCCATAGCTGGCGTTCTAAACGAAAAGCATCTCCAGCGGCTTGCCATTCTGTATCTGAGATTGTAATTTCTAGTTGCTTACATATAGTTAAGATTAGTAAATCTTGTTCGGCTAATGCGGCAATTTCAGCTAATTTGGCAGAACGTCGTAAATAGGCCAAGATTTCAGCATCACTTGCCGGAGGAATTGGTAATAGGGTTAGTTGATCTAATTTTTCTTGCATGACTTTTGAAGATTTAATTTGAACTACGTTTTTCACCACCCACTGGCATTTCTAATTTCTGATGCTTAGTAGGGTGAAATCTAGCTTTATCGACAAGGGAGTTGTTTTTCAACAGCCGGATATACGTGCGATAGGGTATGTATTCCACAGGTTTATAACCAGTAAAACCGAGAATGAGAACGCAAGCCCAGGAATACTTACCAGCTATAATCGCCTTGATTATCTGTTGTAATTCTTCATGCGTTAATACAGTATCTAGTGATTCGTTCAAATCGAAATCTTCCTGAGTCATGATATTACCCCTATAAGTCAGAATTTCACGGAAGACACTAAAATTGGCAATAAATATCCTCCGAATTAGCATTGAGATAAGGACAGCGTAAGTCAATTCCATGTAAAGAAAATTGTTGCAAAATTGATTTCATTCTTCCTGCGGCTGTATCATTATCTTCCTGCCAAGCGTTAAGTAAACCATTGGCAATTATTTGACAACGATGGGTACCAAAACTTTCTCGGCTGCCAAATTTATCATCTGGTTCTTCAGCTATCGCTAGTCCTGGTGCGATGAATTTGGTAAACAAAGGTACTGGCTCATAAAAATGAGATTTATGTTCGCTATATATCTTCCTTAATACTGGGTACACAGATGCATAGTTATTTTTATTAAAGTAAAGTACTGCTGAGTCGTAGCGTCCATAATCTGAAGGGTTGTATAGGGCCTTAAATGAGAAGGCAATTTGGATGGCGTTCAGTTGACTTGTCAAACTTGCCATCATAGCTACTGCACCCTCTGGAGTTAAGTTAAAGTAGACACGCACAATATCCTGATTACGTTGAGTAGCTGCATTGGCAACTGCCATATAAAATGCATTTTGCACCAAATTCTTGGGCATTTTGATGGTAACTAAATCATTTATAGTTGCAGACTGCAACTGTGGTGGCAGATGGATATCGCGCTGAATGTGCAGTGTCAACCCATTCTTGTTGACCACTAAGGTTCCATCTAGCTCTTCTTTTTTTACTAGCCAATTATTACTCCAGTAACCTTCACTTTGGTTGCTAGTATGCAATCGTTCATAAAATGCTAAATCCACACCGAATAAACTATTATTTTCCACTTGGTTTAGAGCCAAATTTGTGCTTTCTTTATCAGGGACCTGGGCAGTTCTCAATGAGCCATTGTAGTAGATACCATAGAGAAGATTTCGCAGCAGTAAACTCAAATGTCTAGTTTGGATATTTAAGGGTAGTTGTTGAAAATGAGAAACCGCAGACTCTGGTAAATCTAAGGGTTTATAATCTGGATGTTTGACACAATAGTAGGATAAAATCTGAATCTGATTAACGATGTCTTGCAATGATATCTGCAACGTTTCTGGAACACCCAGAAGTTGATTTTGCACTGTATCTAATAGCTGCATACTATTTAGTGTTGGAGAAAGGTTTACCGAGACAAACTCATGGGAATCATCTTTGATGCTTCCATGCCGAAAATTGTGGGAATCGATGCTGAGGGGCGGCATAATAAACTTTTAGCTACCTGGAGCATACAGATGCCAGAATTATCAAAGGTTCTTTCGTGTTGAAGTGTCGCTTGAATGGATCGAATTAAAGCTAAACCGCAAAATTGTACAACTAGTTGTAAAAAATCAGGACGAAACTCCAAAACTTCAGGAAAGTGAGCTAAATAAGCACTGGTCAGAGCCGCAATTGAAGGCTGAAGGATCTGTAGAGGTATTGTGGCTAAACGTAAAGAATCTTCAATGGCGATCGCTTTACTTGTCACCATACTGTACAGCCAAATTTGCAGATAACTAGCGATTAATGTGCCTAAATCGTTAGCTGGATCTCCCCAAGCACAACTTTCCCAGTCAATTAAGCGAATCACCTCTTGGGAGTCTCCTGCTTCCCAATTGAGGGAGATGAGAATATTATTCAGCTTCAGATCATTGTGGGTCAAACAACAGGGGACTAAAGCCTGGCTCAAATATGCGATCGCTTTTCCTAGCTGATCATAACGTTGATAGAGGGCAAAGAATTTTAGCCCGTCAGTAGAAACCATGCCAAAAATTTCTGGTGTGATCCGTTCTAAGCCACCAGCTAAGTAAGGTTTTGTTTCATCCGCTATCCAGAATTCTTGATAATCTTCACGGTTGAGAGTTAAGCGATGAATTGACCCTAAAGTCGCTCCCAGTATTCTGGCAACCTCCGTGGGAAAGTAATTCTCCTGTATATAGAAATCTGCTAGATCTCGATATTCATTCAGATACTTGAAAACTATAATTGAGTTCTCAGCATCAAAATGTATTGCCTCTGAAAAATAAGAATGAATCTGGCTAAGTTCGGGAAATTTGCGTAAAAACTCATGGATTCGCCATTCATGCACAAATTCACCCCTAGTTTTTCCCTCCCTGTCATGACGTTCTTGTTTAACCAAGAATTGGCGGTCATCAGGTAACCTGATTAATAAGTTAAAGTTCTTACCAGGTTTGAGGGTAATCTCACTAGCTGAGTGTTCTTGGATGCCACACAGTTCTTGGGTAATTAAGTAGTCAAAAACACTTTGAGAACTTAAAATAAATGGCATAGTGTCACAACTTTTTGGTATAGTTAAAAAGGATTAATCATGGACCTTGAATGAACTAGCTATGGTAGCAATAGCACCAATTGTGGGTAGCAACTTAAGCCGGGACAGCTTATGGGCTAAAGATTTTAGCCCTCTACCCATAGAATCATGGTTACAATCGATCCGGCAGGGCAATCACTGTCTTAAAATGTCCCGCTTTTGGCTACTACCCCCAATTGTAGTCGCTAAGGTTGTGAAGGATAGACGCTAAGGTTGTGAAGGATAGACCCTGAACACCCAAGTTGGAAAATTGGTAAATACTACCACTACTGCCGCCGAATATAAAGGGTAAGTCCCCAGAATTGAGGTCATTAATAAAGTTGTCTAGCTCAGTATTAGGTAAATCGGAAATTGTAATCTTCGCCATTGATCTACTCAACGCTATTTTTTGATTAGAGATATCCAGGGTTATTGGTAATCAAGAAGTACTTTTTCCCTTTAAACCCTGGAACGCGCTCCTAGCTCAGTAATGCATTACAAAGCATTGAATATTACAAATAACCCCCGTGACTGAATGACTTAGCTATATAGGCAATCTTGTCAATGCCAACTACATCAACTAAGTACTCAAGATATTTCGCACCAAATTCACCATAATTGCCATAGCCACCACCATGGCCATGGCTAAAGCCATAGCCACCACTATAGCCACCACCATTGACGGAGATGGAATCCACTTCACTCAGATCATTGAGAAAGCTTTCGGAATCTTGAAACAGTTCAGAGCCAGCAATTTTTAGCTCAGAAAGTGTAATACTTGCCATGATTTTCTCCTAAAAGACTTGTTTTTAATTGGTGGTATTTGCGAGCAATTAAGCCGTGGTTCGCTTAACTGTTAATGCAATTCTTACTTAGGGAAAGTTGTGAAGTCAAGGCTATGAGCCAGTTTAAAAAGACATTAAAAATTGAGTTATGTCCTGCTGTATATTGAAGAAATAATCTATAGGAAAAATCGTGAGATCCAATAGTTACTAAACTCAGAACTCACGATGGGGAGAAGAAAACCTAATTGTTAGAGAGCAGTTTATAAGGAAGTTTCAAGTCCTGGTTCACTCCTGAAGTATTGCCGTTCTCAATAACCGATTTCTCGGCGGATCTTGGCACTTGTTTCATCTATATCTGCGCTCATTCGATTCATCTGATCATCAACAATTTTCAGAGCAGCAGATAAATCACTTGTAGGTGTTGAACTGCCTTTTACAGTTTTCATTTCCCTAGTTGTCAGTTCCTCGATCATTAGTTCGCTACTACTAAGATATAGGTCAGAAATCATTATCTTTACTATTTATTCACCTTCCAGAATACAGTAAAATTGCTGGTTTAACCTGAGATGAGATGAAACTATAAATATAAAAAAGTATTCAAGATTCAGAAATTAATATTGGTAGATCATTGCTCCTGAATTCTGATTTTTCTGATGAAACGCTGTTCTAATTTTTTGTGATTTCATCTGATAAAGTCAAGGTTTTTGCACCAATTTTATAGACAGAATTCAAGGAGTTGTGTCTGTAAGAGTGTGATTTTTTTATGTTGCTACTAAGTTGTAAAAAATACTCCGTAATATTAAGCTAAGATCAAGTTACATCCATGCAGACAATACCTAGATTTTTGGGAGTAAATCGGTTATGGGGGTTGAAAAATTGCGATTTTCTCTCACTTTCATGGCTGATAGCGTAGTTCACAAGATTAAATTAACACTACTTAATAAATAAGCAACCTATCAGCTCAGAAGTTAATATTGTATTGAGCTTTCTGTGCTTTTTTAATAGCGCCTAGAGAGTCAGAAACCCACGGCTAAAAGCCGTAAAGCTCTGAAAAAGCTCGAATCTGACCAGACCAAGTACCTCGCGTACTACGTTATGGGCAAGAGTTAAAGACCTACCAAGGGTTTGCCTTGCTATCCCTTGCTCTAGAACCGTTCGCCTTTGGCGCACCGGAGGTGTAGGATTAAACTGTTCCTTTTGGGTTAAACCAGTGTCGAATGGAACAGTACCGACCAAACAAAAGTCGTTCGCGAAGCGTGTGCCTTGCACATAGCTCACATCACCCCGAAAGGGAGGCTCTTAGGAGCAGACCATTATACGTACAGGGTTGTGAAATTTGGAATGGTAATTATCCCATTGAAAGTGCAATTACATTGGTACGCCAAATTGAACAACCCCAAGGCGGTAATGGTAAACGAAAAAGACTCACTGCGACTAAAGTCGCCGAGTCGTTTCCCTCTCAGGGCTAAAGCCACGCTCGTTTCCCACTTATCGAGTGTTCTTATGATGTTACAAATTCTATTACTGGGTATACAACCATAACTACTATGCGAGTTTTTAATTATTCTCCGCCCTCCGAAGCACAGACACGTGATCGAATCCTGAATGCAGCACAGAGGTTGTTTGCCTCCCAGGGATTTGAAGGAACAACCACCCGGGAATTAGCACAAGCCGCTGGAGTGGCAGAGGGGACTCTATTTCGCCATTTTGCTAACAAAAAGGCCATTTTAGCAGAAGTAGCAACTAACGGTTGGGTAGAAATTTTGACAGATTTACTCACGGAACTCAGCGAAATGGGCAGCTATAAAGCCATTGCTCAGGTGATGCGTCGGCGGATGTGGAATTTTCATAAAAATGCCGACCTGATGCGGGTTTGTTTTATGGAGGTGCAATTTCACCCAGACTTGCGCGATCGCATCCAGATGGAAGTGATTGACAAAATGACTGATGTCGCAGAAGCCTTCTTTCAAACTGCTATGGACAAAGGCATCTATCGTCAACTGGATGCGAAACTTGTGGCTAAGGTATTTTTGGGAATGTTTGCGATCGCTGGTTTTTCCCACAACACCCTAATGACCCCCGATGCCTCTCCCCAGGAAATGCAGCAAATAGCAGAAGGACTCGCGGATATCTTTCTCAATGGTGTCTTAGCTAAGGAATAATGCTTCTTCCAGATATTTTATGGTGAAGATTAGATTTAAAGATATTTTTATACCTAAAATAATTTGACTTAAAGCTTAGAACCCTTATTATATAATCATTTACGATTTTATTGACAACACTAAACAATACAAGTATCATATTAATTTAAATGCGACTAAGTTTTTAGGAGAGCTTATATGAAATTCAATGTAGATCAAATTCTGGATTTACCAGAGATAAAAGTGTTAAATTTTCAAGGTTCTACGGTCTCTTTTATGGAACCCAATACCAAAAGCTTGTTGCTTAATAGTTTTAAATCCTTATATAACAAGGCTTTCATCGTTTTCAATGGATTATTTAATAATAATGTAGGTGGCTCCACCATAAAATAAGCGGAAGAACCCATAATCCCCTCCTACTTTTTCTCTTTGGAGGGAATTTTATAGAAACACACGGTAAGCGGAAAACTCTGCGGGTTTAGCCCTGAGATGCAAGCGACGCGGTGACTAAAGTCACCGTCGGTTTCTTGAACCGACTCGGTTTCGGGAGGTCGAAGCTAGGAACAGGGCGCGATTAATTCCTCAACGAATCTAAAATCTAAAATTGGTAAAACCCGAATTCTCAAAATCCCCACTATTGCAGATAGGGCGTATCAATGTCTTGTCAAATACGCATTAGAACCAGCACACGAAGCAACATTCCACGCATACAGCTACGGATTTAGGACGGGACGCTCGGCTCATAATGCACAAAAGCTCCTGTTTATTAACCTAAGCAGCAACTTGGATTATTTAGGAATGATTACTTTCATATGTCGTGAAATATAGGATTTATTCTGGCAGAATTTTTATATTGAGTTTAAGCTTGGGTTAAGTCTTCAATAAAAAAGAGAGAGTATAACTTTCTGACTTCAGGTGCCTGTATCCTAGTTGGGATTATAGGCTATCGTGTATAGTGATTAAGGGAATCATCATCGGTAATATTCTTTCTTCTTTGGGAGACTAATTAACATGGAATTTGAGGCTTTCTTATTAGGACTTGAGCCTATAGCCGCTGGAGTAGTTGGTCTAGGCATACTGGCTATTGCACCGATTTTCAGTGCTGTAGACTCAGCAACAAATCATAAACTGTCGGAATCTACTAGAGAAACTGCAAAAACTGGATTAGTTTGGGCGTTCCAAGCTATTGAACAAGCACAATCAACTTTCGCTGAAGCAGGAGAATCTTTCCAAGACCTAGTGGCTGAAGCTAAATCTGACTTGAATTCTTCTAGGAATGGGAACATAGATTCATCTCCACGGGAAGTAACTATTGGATAACGTCAGCAACCCAGCCCTTAAAGGGCTGAAGCTCTGTAAGAAAAATCAAGCAAGCTGTGCTGACCAGACCACCTAGCAATAGGTAAACGTTATTTGAGTCACGACACCCTGGGATACCAAGCTATCCCCTGCTCTGTCGCTAGTGGTTAAACAGTCTTAAGGTCAATCAATTTTGGATTTTGGATTTTAGATTAGGAGGAACTCTAAACAAACACCTAACACCTGCTCCTAACTAACTCATCACCAATCCAAAATCCAAAATCTAAAATCTAAAATTCGCTCGGTCCCTGAGACAGTGCTGCTAGTCCCAACAAGCTCTAATAACCGGTCGTTCGCGAAGCGTGTGCTTTGTACATAGCTAACATTACCCCGAAAGGGAGGCTCCTCGGAGCGAAACCATTATGCGTGCAGGGTTGTTTAATTTGGAATGGTAACTGTCCCATTGAAAGTGCAATTGCAATATGTTGCCAAATTGAGCAGCCCCAAGGCGGTAAGTACTTGAGCAGAATTAATTACACAAACTCTCTTGCTGGAATCGTTTATCCAGTCTAGATAAGACTAGATATTAGTTTGTAAATATTTCTGTTCGGCTACTTAATGGATTTACCTGCTCCCTATCCCCACCCTGCTATGCCGAGGGTGCGGACTTCCGCAAAGCGTTAAAAAATAGGAGTCAGAATGCAACATTCTGACTCCTATTTTTTGATTAGGACTTAGAGGATGTTTTAAAAGTCCTTGATGCTCAAGCTGACCTTTTCAAACACCCTCTTAGTTTCTAGGTATTTGACAGACCGACTAGGTTCTCTGCCATTTTATGGTGTCCATTACCCATAGCCAATTCCGGATGATGGGTATGATCATGTAACCGCAACTCCTCGTGGGCAATCTCATCGGCACTGAGTCGATGTCCTAAGGAGATAACTTCACCAGGTCCTAGAAGTGGACGTAGACCATTGAGTTCTGCCAGGATTGCTGTGCCGTTGTTGATCAACACTGCCAGAATAGGGTCAAGGGCAAACAGAACACCCACGATTAATGCACCTACGTTAGGACCGACAACAATCGCTGTATTTTGCCAAATGATATCCATTGCCTGTCTTGCCACCTTGATGGCCATAATCAATCCCCAGAGGTCGTTTTCCATCAACACCACATCTGCGGTTTCTCTAGCAATATCTGTGGCTCCAGCAAAGGAGATAGAGACATCAGCGTATGCCAGGGCAGCGGAATCATTGATACCATCTCCACAGAAGGCGACAGTTTTGCCATTGTTATGCAGCCCTTTCACTACTTCAACTTTCCTTTCCGGGAAGGCTTCAGCGTAGATGTTGTTGGGGTCTATTGCCAAGTTGCCAGCTACTGCTTGAGCTACCCGTGTAACGTCACCACTGAGCATATAGGGTGTAATACCTAAACGCTTTAATTCTTGGATTACCTCTTTGCTTTCCGCTCGCGCTGGGTCGCTATAGGTAATCACCCCTAGCAGTTTACCGTTGCCTGCCAGATAGACTAGGGATTGACCACCGGATTTGGCTTCAGGATATTTGGAGTCAAATTCTTGAAGATCGATGGTTTCCTGGCTCATGAAGCGTGGGCTACCAATGATGATTTGCATCCCATCGATTTTGGCAGCTGCTCCCAAACCAACCCTATACTCCCATTCCTCACATTCTTTAAAGACAAGTCCTCTTTCTTTGGCATTTTGCACAATTGCCTGAGCTATGGGGTGGGTCAGACCTTGCTCGGCGGTAGCTGCCAGACACAATAATTCATCTTTGGTGAATCGAGCATCCATTACGAGGATGTCATTAACTCCCGCATGTCCTATTGTTAAGGTACCTGTCTTGTCAAAGACTACTGTATCAATTCGGGCAAGGATTTCGATCGCTCGACCACTGCGGATAAATACCCCATTCCGGGCAGAGTAGGTGAGAGCAGAGAGGATTGTTGTCGGTACTGATACGCGGATACCAGTTCCAAAGTCTAGGGTCACCAGAGCTATCGCCCGATTTAAATCTCCGCTAAATAATCCCACTCCTCCACTCAAAAGTAGGGTAGGTACCACTGCTTGGTTAGCTACTGTTGCTGCGTAGTTTTCTACGCGGGTATCATGTACTGGAGCTGCCTTCATTAGATTGACAATGACTCCAGCCCGGGTGTTGTTGCCTGTTCTTTCGGAGAGGATGCACAGTTGACCATCTACCAATAGGGTGGAAGCGAAAACTTCGTCCCCTTTCTGACGAGATACAGGTACTGATTCTCCCGTCAACTTGCACTGGTCAACGATACCTATACCCTGAACAATAACTCCGTCTATGGGGATTTGGTCCCCAGGATAGACTAAAACGTGATCTCCAACTATGACATCTTTAGTGGGGATTTCCATCTCCTGACCATCACGTACCACAATTGCCGTCTTGCTTAAGCAATCTAGCAAGTCGAGGGATGCTCGCTCACTACCACGAGCTGTCATGTCCCGAATCACCTCTCCACCTTCCACTAGACCCAACATAAACGCTGGAGCAAAAAAATTTCCTTGGAGGGTATGCAAAGTGATTGCCAAACCATCAAGGAAATCTATAGTTAGTTGGCGTTCTTGTTGTATGGCTTCCCAAGCGCGTTGATAGACAGGTATAGCACCCACTACTACTACAGCACCAATCAAAAGTGGAGGAATAGGTACCCCAATTAACGCTACTAGGCTCAATACTAGACCTGCCATTGGTAGTCCTAGACGCTCCACCCAGTCTACTTCGTTATGTGCCTGCTTCGGTTCTTCCCCCCCAGTCAATCCTCGAGGAACTTCTAGAGTAGCGGCTTGTTGGATCGTATTAAATAGCTTTTCTTCAACAATTAGTTTTTCTTGGACAAGAGCTATCTCAGCACCACTGAACTGGACGAAATTGTAGTTGACAGTTAACGACCTCGCCGCCGGGTTGATTTGTACTTGAGTGACAAAATCTAGATTTGAGAGGGCATAGTTGAGCTGATGGGGGTATTCTTCGTCCCAAGCTAATTGAGGAATCCGGATGCGATACCGACCTGGAACCCAGTGGATCACCTGATAATGTATATTTTCCGCGTAACTATGGGGACTAGTCTCAACAACAGTGGGGATGAGTGTTTCAGTAGTAGTTGGAACTGACATGGCAATCTCCGGATGTTGGGTGAGTTCTAATTAGTAAGATAAATGAAACTTTTAGCAAGGCCGACCTCAATACTAAGTAATCGAACAAGATTAATTACACAAAAACTTGGGCTAAAATCCTTGACTAGTAAAGAATTAGTCAATGACTAATATGTAATTAATTCTGGACAGGTACTTATTTCAGAATACTTTTTCAAGGTCCTGGAAGCATTGTTTCAATGATGCTTAACTGGAAGAACAGTATATTCATCAAGTAAGCTTCTAATAGCTATGTATTATTTGTACGCAAATTATTTCCTACAAATAAAGGTACTCAGGTTACAAAAAAACGTAAACATTTCTATAATTATATTGGTTATTAAGTAAATATTACAGTAAATTTTGGAAAATAAACAAAATTAAGTTAGCTGTAGCTGAATAAAGCTAGAATCGATTCTAAGTACTCGCACAAAATTAATTGCTCATGTTTAAATTCTAGATCCTTGATGGGATAAGGCATACAGCCAAATAAGATGTACAAATGTTTTTGCTTAACCACTTAAATCGGGGGTTAAGGTAACGAGATCCTACTTGTTCATTTGAACTATCAGGCTTTTATTCGCAATAAGATGATTTAATTGCGAATAAGACAGTGTGCGATCGCCGAAGGTTGGCGTTTCACCATTGCCTACAGCACCGGACGTGAGATTTTCACCTCATCCGGCTCCTCAGTAATTTGGTGCTTGTTCAATTACACACCTCCAGCCAAATCATCCTTGGCTGTTTTATCATCGTGGCAGTGTCGATGTAATATCTGGAGACTCTTCTGAACTACCCCACGGATAAATCCGGGGGGTTCCAACTTACTACTCCCCGTTCGCCCATTTTAAATCGAGTTACAAAAAGCCGAACAATTTAATCAGGGGTTTTGATGATAGTGCAAGTGTACTGCAATTTACACTTTATCCAGTGATGGAGCGATCGCTTCTAGTCGGTGCCTGAAAATAGAGTTTTAAGAGTGAGGTAATAGTTTCAGGATAAATCAGGTAAATCACGAAAACCCTTATCATACCTAGATTTCGCATATTTTTTGGCAATTTTTTCAACTCCGAAAAAAATGAGCGAACCGGGAGGGATTTAATCAGGGTTTTTGACTTTCGTACATATGTACTAAACTATACACTTGATGGGATGGCACATGGTGTACCCTGCGGGATTTTGCTACGCGTAGCGTCTCGTAGAGAATCGCATGAAAATAGAGTTTTTAGAGTGGGGTGGTAGTTTCAGGAGAAATAGGGTAAATTGCGAAAACCATTACCACGCCTACATCTTTCAGGTTTTTGGCAATTTCTTGAACTCCTAAAAAAATGGGTGAACCGGGAGTAAATCGTTCCGCTTTTTTGTAACTCGATTTTAAATCAGCGAACCGGGAGTCAACAGTTAAAGTTAAAAGAACTTTGAATTGGGGACTCTTAATTTTCCATTCACAGAGAATAGATCAGCCCCATGTTCCTTAGGGACTTCCAGAAATTAAATTATCCCAATTTATGGACTCAACACGACTGTTACTCCCTATGATCCCCTGGGAATTCGATATTTTTTTAGTTGGAAATCCCTTAGAATCTATTCGTTTCTTGGGGTTTACCAACTGCCCCCGGTTCGCTAAGGAAGAAGTTTTGAGCCGCTTCATTCTGATATATACATCTAATATCTGGTTTCTCGCTATCTAAATTGCCTGTATAGCCAAAGGTGTTCAGGCGATTTTTACATTCGTTCTCCTGATACGATGTTACCAACTTGCGTTGTTCCAAAATTGCCCAATTATTTTGTCTCAGAACACAACCAGGGCGCATACTCGGTTGGGATACGTACACATTAAAAGGGTTGAGGGTAACAAATAGCCTGGCATCCATCACCATTGCACTGGCTCCATACTGAACACACAAGTCAGGGTTAGGCGCTTTAGTATCGATGAACTCACTGGATGCCACATTAGATGCACTCAAGGTGGTTGTGGAGCTAAAAGCAATCCCAATTCCAATTCCCAGAATTAACACCCCCCCTAAAATTGCTATGGTGGTGAAGTTAAGCATTGGGCCTAGGAAACCGGGAGTTTTAGAGGTGTTAGCCGTTTTATCAGAATATTTACGTCTCATCTTCACAAAAAAACTCGGTAAGTGGGAAACGAGCGTGGCTTCAGAACAGAGAGAGGGAAACGACTCGCTGACTTTAATCGGCGTGGCATTTCACCAAGTAACTCCTTTCGGGTAATGTTAGCTATGTGCAAGGCACACGCTTCGCGAATGACTTGATTATCTTCACGCAAATTTAGCAGGGAGTGGTATCGACTTCTATCTTACATAGAAGACATAGAAGAAGTTTTGAGAACAACTTTCCACTTCAACCATTATACCGCGCCTGTCAAACCGACAACGGAGAATCCTCAATGTTAAATGGTTGACCCAAAAATTTTTGCTGCTACTGTTGGCGGAATATTTCCAATTGTTTTAACTCCTGTCAGAAACCCACGGAAGCAGCCGTAAAGCTCATCAAAGAGCTTAAATCTGACCCAACTCACAGTACCTCGCGTACTACTTTATGGGCAAGAGTTAAAGACCTACCAAGAGATGCCAAGCTATCCCTTGCTCTAGAACCGGACGATTAAACACTTCACAGGATCTCAGAAAGACGTCCCCTGACCACAACTACAGAATTAGCAGAAGCGATCGCATCTTGTGTCCCTCCTAAATACCGATACGGCAGGATTCACCCGGCTACCCGCGTGTTTCAGGCTTTACGAATTGTGGTCAATGACACTTGATCCTGACTTTCAACAGATGAGTCGAAAAGAACTCAGGACTTACGTACTTACTCACCGCGAGGATGAAGAAGCCTTACGGATATATATGGCGCGATTGCACAACGAGCCTGCTATAACTCGACAAAGTGGTGGACTGAATGAGGAGGATTTCAACCAACTCGAAATGCTGCTCAAAACTGGAGTGAGCAATAGCTAATTTTTACACTAGTGTGATATATTTTTTTACTTACAATTTGGTTTTTACCGAGGATAAAACTGGGGTAAAATTGATGCGTTGAAGTGGTTTTCATTTTCTGGAATCCCCAGACCGAGACATGGAAATCATCCGCGTCGAAGTGCTCCAACCTGCTGGACGTCAATCAATTTTGGATTTTAGATTTTAGATTTTGGATTGGGGAAAAATTAGTAAAAAAAATAACATCTAACACTGGATACCAACCCGCAGATCCCAATCTAAAATCCAAAATCCAAAATCTAAAATTCGGTCATCGGCAGTTCAAACCTTTATGGCTAGCTTGGCTGGGTGAGACAATGCCGACATTAGATGAACTCTGGCACAAATACCTGCGCCGTTTCGCCTTGGAGCATTAGTATCGGTTTGCGAAGCAGCAGTTATATTGGACACATCCTCAATTAAGTTCTACACAGGCGGCAGAGCGTTGGAGTGACCTAATGCCCTGGTCCCCGGAGGAGCAAATCGTTATTATTAGTTTTCATAGCCTTGAAGACCGTCTGGTAAAACATGGGTTGAGAAATTCACCCCTATTGCAGGTATTGACAAAAAAAGCCTATTACAGCATATGAGTTTCCAAAACTTCCTGATAAAAGGCTTCTAACCCTGCAACACAGGCTTGGTCATCAAATAGCAAGTGGTGACTCTCACTCATTCTTTCGGCAATACTATCTCGCCATGTTGGATCTTGTCCTAACCTAACTGCAATTTCAATATATTCTCTCTCATTTTCGGCAATGGTATCGGTGACACCTAACATTTTCAAGAAACTATAGGAGTGACGACCACGCATAAACTCCCCAGGACAAGTGACAATGGGTAGATTACACGCGATCGCTTCTAAACTAGTATTCCCCCCAGACCAAGCAAATGTATCTAGATAAACATCTGAGAGTAAGTTAATCAGCAGATAATCTAGTCGTTCTGGAATGGTAAGAAATACACAGTAATCCTCCCAGTTCAAGCCATAGTCCGCAAAAGCGCGTTGTAAACGGGATTGAAGTAAAGTCCCCCGCAAAAACACAAATTTAGCTTGGGGAACTCGACTAGCTATTTCGGGAAAAATAAAGTCGTATTGGGGTAAATATTTAGGGGGAGCTTGACAGGATAAATAAATTACAGCATCTTCTTCTAGTTGAAATTCAGCACGGGTTTTAATGACTGGTGGAATGTATGGTTTAGGGTAGGAAACACCAATATTGGGCAGACGAATCAAGTGTTCTGAATAATGTTCTTGAGCATCTTCTGGTTCCATTAACTCGCTAGATAGAAAGTAATCTATGGTGGGTAAACCAGTAGTCACTGGATGTCCCCAAGCTACACATTGCACAGGTGCAAGACGCAGGGCAGCCATCTGCATTGTTTGGGGATTCATCCCGATTTCAGGGAAAACTAGAATGTGTAGTTGGTCCGCAATTATCTGTTTGCAAGCTGCTCGCAAATTATGGGGAATATGGTGGAAGACATCACTATATTCTTGAAATCTTTTGGTGATTGCATCTGGCTCATTACCTATATAGTAACTATAGATTTCCAACCTTTGATGATTACAGTAACGCAACCAACCAGTTAACCATAGTGTTCCACTATAGGAGTGTAGGTAAGAGGAGACATAGCCAACCCGGATTTTTTCCCCGGATTGGAGTTTTGGTATAGATAAGGGGACAACCCATTGGGGAAAGTTAGCTGCCATAATGGTATGTACTAACTTGCCGTATTGACGTTGTAAATCTAGATCATTTTGAGCTTGGTAAGAGATGTAAAAATTAGTAAAACGTCCAAGGCCAGCTAGCGCAGACCTTTGGGCTTCAGGGGTATTCAGAGATGTTTGGTTAATTAAATCTTCTAGCCCTTGGGTAAATTTTTGCCGATGCCAGCTAATTTCACTTTTGTGCTCGTATATTGTGGGGACTATTAAATATTTTATTAATTGAAAAGTATAATCATCAGGCAAAGATTTACAAGCATTTTCCGCCTGAAATATAGCTTCCTGGGTACATCCATTTAATAGTAAATCAATGATCAATGAAAAATATAGTCTCCCTTCCGTAGGGTAAAGTTTAACACCCTGCTGGAGCGTACTAAAATATTTATCTAGCGCCATCAAGTTTCTATAACATCGGCTTAATCGCCAATAAATTTCCGGGCTTGCTAGGCAATTTTGGGCAAGTATTTCGTATTGGGTAATTGCCTCCTGCCATTTTCCCTTTTGGAATAATCTATTGCCTAAATGAAAAACTAATTCTGCTAGTTGTACATTCCCAAAATCCTCGATAGAGTGTGCTGGTATATCCTCTACTGATAAAAGCGATAAGGCTTCCTGATTTTCATTAGCTAGAATGATTCGTCCATGAACACTATCATTTTCAATTGTATCTGTTAGGGAAATTTGGATTTCGCTAGTTATATCTAAATACTCTTCCATCAAAAGATCAATTACTACTCCAGATATTAATAAATTAGCATCTTCAAAATCAACACCAATAGTATTTATGAGTAGTGTTATTTGGCCGCTATGAGGATGATTAGCAACCCCTTTCATCACTTCTCCTAAAGCTGTGCCCAGTAAATTTTCTGGTTGCAACCAATTAGGGAGAATAATTATCTGAATGTTCGCAGCGTTAGCTAAATTAATATCTGCCACTTTCTTCAACCTCTAACTCCAGCGTAAATGTTTGATTATTCAGATTCTCAAGGGAGTAGGGTAGTAGATTACCCACAGGTATTTGTGTCAAGACTTGCTGGTCTTCCGGTTCTAAAATAATTCTGCCATGAATGCGCGGTAACAAAGCTTCCCATTGAAGGTCGCCTAATTTCTGCACCAGGGAGATTTCCAATCCTTCGCTCAGATCTAAGTCTTCTTCCATTAATATGTTCATAATGATTCCAGAAATCAACATTTCTACATCTTCAACAGGAGTGTTATTTGTATTGATCAGTAGCGTCATCCTTTGGCTCTGAGGATGATTTGCTATTACCTTAATCACTTGTTCTATCCTAAAAAGGAAAATAATCTTGCAGCATAACTGGAAATTTAGTTGTAGTTTGTAGAGCCTGCCACCCAGAAATAGCATCTTTCTTACCATAGTATTGCTCTTTAAATTGCAACTGCTTTAGCGTTACATGGGTAGACTAAGAAAAGTAGGCAGAGTATGTGCGCCTTCCACCAAGCCGGGATTGGGGGCGCAAAACCAACCTAAATCTCACAATTTTGGATTTTAGATTAGACATCTCCGAAAATGAGCCTGAAACCCTGATGCAGCAAGACGCAGATATTAATTCTCGGAGATGTCTATTAGGAGTGTCTCTAAAAAAATACCTAACCCCTGCTCCTAACTAACTCATCCCCAATCTAAAATTCGGTCAAATTCTCCCCGTAAAAACTCGTTTTGCGGCCCCAGTCATATATACCCGTTGATCGATTTCCGACCACTCAATCTGCAACAAACCTCCAGGCAATTCCACAGTGGCAGCGCGATCGCATCTGTCGGTCAATACCCCAGCAACCAGGGAAGCACAAGCACCAGTACCACAGGCTAAAGTAATTCCTGCCCCCCGTTCCCAAACACGCATTTTGATGTAGTGACGATCTACGACTTGGATAAATTCTGTATTGGTTCTCTGGGGAAAAACTGGATGGTGTTCAAATTGAGTCCCGATACTTTCTAGGGGAATAGTATTTACATCATCCACAAAAGTGATGCAGTGGGGGTTACCCATACTCACACAGGTGACATCCCAAGTTTGTCCTGCTACTGCCAAGGGCTGATTAATGACTTTGGAGTCAGTGGGTACAAGGGTGGTGGGAATTTCAAAAGCGAGTAACCTAGGTAAACCCATATCCACCCGCACCTGACCATCGGACATGAGTTGGGGTGTAATCACACCAGCCAAAGTATGAATGTGATATTCGTCTTGGGGTGCCAAGTCTGCCAAAAACCTAGCTAGACAGCGAATCCCATTCCCACACATTTCCGGTTCCGAACCATCGGAGTTAAAAATCCGCATCGTGTAGTCCGTGCCTGCTTCCCCAGGTAAGGCAAAAATCACACCATCAGCCCCAATGCCGAAATGACGATCGCACAATTTAATAGCTTGGGCTGCTGTGAGGAGGGGGGAGGAGGAAGCACGATTGTCAATCAGGATGAAATCATTACCTAGACCGTGATACTTAGTAAATTCGATTGCCATTTTCCCCAGAATGAATTATCAATGAATTTAATCATACTAGTTTACAGATTTCCCTTGTGAGTACACCTTCAGCAAAAGCTGCGGCAATTGACTTTGATACCTCACTGCCTAGTGTTCGCCAAGTGCAGACCTTGATTAAAGAAAAAGTCACCGTTGAGTTAAAACTGGTGACTGGTGATTTAATCATAGGTACATTCTTATGGCAGGACCCGGTTTGTTTGTGTGTTTTAGATCAAGCTAATCAGCAAACCACCATCTGGAAGCAAGCGATCGCCTACATCAAATCTCAAGGTTAGAGGCTGATTTTCCCTTTCAATCAATCAGGAAAAACAGCTTTTCCAGTTGCAACAAACCTACGGAGGTACCGCATAATAAAACCTGATCCCCGTCTTGGAAATCCATGCTACCTGGGGGAGGATAGATAAGCTTACCATCGCGCCGCATAGCCTGCACCTTGGCACCATATTGCTCCATAGCTAATTCCGCCAAGGTTTTCCCCAAAATTGGACAATTGGCCTTGACATTGATCCACTGACAAGCAGTGTTTTCTCCCGGAACCACAGCCTGTCCCTGGGCAAATTCTGCTAGAGCCACTAGTTCCTCATCAGCTCCTACGACTAAGAGGCGATCGCCTTGAGCTAGTCTAGTTTGGTTGTGGGGATAATCGATTTCTTCCCCACTATGCCGGCGAATGGCCATTAAACTGACTCCAGTTAAATAGCGTACATTCGCTTCTTCTAGACTCATGCCAATCAAAGGTGAATCAGAAGGGAGGCTATACCAACGGTAGTTCAAATCACGGGTTGCTTGCTGTAGGTGACGGGAAACCTCCGTTGCCGAACGTTCTGGTTGTAAATCAGAGTAATGATCATTGCGGATTTGTGCCATTTTTTCCTGGACTATATCCGCTGACAAACCCAGACCTGTGAGTAAATAGGTGACCATTTGCAAACTAGCTTCAAACTCCGGTTGTACAACTTTTTTAGCTCCCAGTTGGTAAAGGATCTCTATATTTTTATCTTGGGTAGCGCGGACAACTAAGTCTAATGTCGGGCATAACTCTAGGGCCCGTTTCAAGCACAGGCGGATACTCATGGGGTCAGGAAGGGCAATTGCCATTCCTCGGGCACGGTTAATTCCAGCGGTTTCTAGAACGTGAAAGCTGACGCTATTGCCGTAAACATAAGGTACCCCGGCCTCCCGCAACTGCTGAATTCTATTTTCTGTGTGGTCGATAACTACTACAGGTAGTTGGTACAGCTGTAATAACTTCACCAAATTTCTCCCCAATCGACCATAGCCGCAGACTACCAGATGATCTTTTAGGGGTAGCTCCTCTGATACATCCTGCGCTTGACTTTCGCTAGCTAAGTAGGGTCTGAGCCAAGGCATCGACTCAGCTAGGTTAAATAAAAATGGTACTAATCGCAGGACAAAGGGAGTTAGCATCAAGGTAACAGCAGTAGTTCCCAAAATCAGTAAGTATATGCGGCGGGAAACCAACCCTAAAGCTTGCCCTTTACTAGCCAATACAAAGGAAAATTCCCCGATTTGTGCCAGCCCTAACCCAGCAATGACGGCAGTTTTCCAAGGGTAGTGGAATAACTTGACTAAGGGGGTGATGATCAAAAATTTACCAACAAAAACTATTGTCACCAATCCGAGAATTAGCTCTAGATTGTTCCACAAAAATACTGGGTCGATTAGCATCCCCACGGCAGCAAAAAACACACTGGCGAAAATATCTCGCAGGGGTTCTACGTAAGTCAAGGTTTGGTCAGCGTATTCCACCTCGGAAATCATCAACCCAGCGACAAATGCTCCCATCTCAATGGATAAGCCTAAATACTCTGTGAGTAGGGCAATGCCCAGACACAGTACCACCACCCCCAATAGGAAGAGTTCCCGGCTTTCAGTTCTAGCTAGGAACCTTAATAGGGGTGGCATGAGCCAGATACCGCTCGCTACGGCACCAGCGGCAAATAGGCCAATTCGGACCAAAGCCTCCAGTACTGCCATGCCAATGGCTTCCCCTGGTTGATTGAGGGCTGGTAAGACTGCCAACATCAACCCCAGTGCCAGGTCTTGGACCACCAAAATCCCTAGCATAACTTGGCCATGGGGCGTTTCTGTTTCATTGCTTTCCATCAGGCATTTGAGTACAACTGCGGTGGAAGACAAAGAGAGAATTGACCCTAAAAATGCCCCCTTCGCCGGCAAGGTCCCCCAAGCTCCAGTTAAGCCACATACCATAACGGTGACCAGAATAGTCAGGGCAATCTGTAGCCCACCACCACCCAGAGCGATCGCTTTAACCTTTTTGAGTTCAGCAAAGGAAAACTCTACACCCAAAGCGAATAACAAAAATGCCACCCCGATTTGAGCCAAAGTTTCGATCTGAATCACTTCTTTAATCAGCCCCAGTCCAGCTGGACCAACGACCATCCCACCGATGAGGTATCCCAGTAAAACTGGTTGTCGCAAAAGGGAGGCCAAGATTCCCCCGCAGGCTGCAACGGCGAGAATTGAAACTAAGTCAACAATTAGCCTAAAGTCTTCCTGCACCAGTTTGTCAGAGAAATATATATTCAGTTGATTTAAAATTACTCTAACAGGATTTTTCTCGCTGTAGTCCCTAATTCTCCCATCTGTAGGTTCTGTTACGTTTTCCCTGCACTGATAAATGTAGAATTCAATTAACTAGAGTTAGATAGGCATAGGAGCCGTCAGCTTTTCACTGAAATTCAGTCTCGCTGATAGTATTAGTGACTGAAATACTTAGGGTGTAAACAGGGTGAAAAAAAATCGTGTCTTTGGTGCAGATATCCAAGGATAGTTTTTTTATCTTACTAGGTATCAGCAACTAATTCTACCTGCAAGTTAACAATTACAGGAAGGAAACTGAAATGTTAAGAATCTTCTATCTGAGGATATCTTTTGGTTGAAAGTTAACTAAAAATATCCACATTTATAGCAGGAGTCAGGATTAGGCTAAATCTATAGGAATCCTATTTGATTTTTGAAAAAAACTCCGTACACCTCTATTCCTCTTTCCTGTTAAGAGTCTACACAGATCCTTCCTCACCCATCAAACCAGATTCCTATATGTATCTATGGTTGCAGAATTCCTTGGTAATGGTCTGCTGCATAGAATTTGTGTGATTTTCCTACTCGATTTTCACCCGGAAAATTTCCATTACAAGGAACAAATTGTTGATTTTTCCCCCTAACTTACTCTTTGGGTGGGAGGGAGGTAGATCCGTGGAAAACCATTTTGATCATATTTGATAATAAGGCAATAACCATGTCAAGGGTGACTGAGAAACCAAAATTAATGGAGCACCCACTTGAGCAATCTCAGGTCTGGTGGGGCATTGCTGTCGCTCTGCCAGTGGCGATCGCCGCTGGGTTTCTAGCGACGGCTAAAGTTGAGCAACTAAAAAAACTAACCAACTCTGTAGCTATAGCACCAACTACTGACCGGATCACTGCCTTGGGGCATTTGGAACCACAAGGGGACGTGATTAAACTGGCAGGGGCTGCACCAGGATCACGAGTTCGAGAAGTTCTGGTGAAAGAGGGGGAATGGGTACGCAAAAATCAGGTGATAGCGATTTTGGATGGCCAAGATAGCCAGTTAGCCACAGTGGAAGAAGCTAAAGCTAAACTGCTGGAATCTCGAGCTAATTTAGCTCAAATTAGAGCTGGTTCCATCCGAGATATTCAAGCCCAAAAAGCAGTTGTGGATCGCTTGGAAGCCCAGTTAGGTGGGGAGCAAGCCGGGCAGCAAGCGACCATTGCCCGCGTTGCTGCTGAGTTAAGCGGCGAAAAAATTGCCCAACAAGCTACAGTAAATCGTCTGGAAGATGAACTGCGTGGTCAAAAAGAGAGTTTAAGAGCTATGGTGGCACGGACCAAGGCTGAACATCACAATGCCCAAGTTGATGCTAACCGCTACGACTTTTTATACCGCGAAGGTGCAATTTCGCAACAGGAACGCGATCGCCGTCGGCTGAGTGCAGTCACTTCTGATGATCAGGTTATTGAAAGCCAAGCTAACCTCAAACAGACATTAGGAACCCTACGACAGCAAATTGGTGAAGCCAGAGCTGAGCAAGTCAAGACCATTGCGACTTTAGAACAACAGTTGATTGAGGCTAAGGTTAACCGTGACAAAACTATTATCACGTTGAGGAAGCAAATTGACGAAGAAAATGCCAAACTCAAACGACTCTTAGACGTTAATCCCACTAATGTGCAAGTTGCCCAAGCCCAAGTTACTGATGCAATTGCCTCTTTACAAAAAGCTAATGCAGAGCTCCAGTTGAGCTACATTAAAGCCCCCATTACTGGTGAGATTTTAAAAATTCATACTCGGTCAGGGGAAGCTATGAGTTCAGATGGAATTGCGGAGATTGGACAGACCAATCATATGTTCGTGATTACAGAAGTCCCTGAAGATAGCATTGGCAAGGTGCGTGTTGGTCAAACCGCCACTATCACCAGCGACAATGGAGCCTTTAGCGGCGAATTAAAGGGTATTGTGACTGAAATCGGCCGACAAGTTGGTAAGAAAGATGTACTCAATACCGACCCAGCAGCAGATGTAGATTCTCGGGTCGTAGAGGTGAAAGTTGCTCTGTTACCAGAATATAGCAAGGAAGTTTCAGGTTTAACCTACGCTAAAGTCGTCGTGCAAATTAATAATTAAGAATCAAGCCCATGAATCAGAAAATACCTTTGTCATGGCTACAACTGACAAGAGAAAGAACTCGCCTAGCTGTGGCTTTAGCAGGTATAGCCTTTGCTGATGTCTTGATGTTTATGCAGCTCGGTTTCCGGGATGCTCTCTACTATAGCAACGTGCGAATGCACAGCAGTTTAAAAGGGGACATTGTTTTAATTAACAAAGAGTCTAGCGTCATTATTTCAATGAAAAGCTTCTCCCAACTCCGGTTATACAGAGCCTTAGACTTACCAGCAGTGCAAGCAGTCTACCCCATATATTTGGAGATTACCAGCTGGAAAAATCCCATCACTGGCCGCCCTCGTAATCTCCTAGTTTTTGGCTTTAACCCAGAAACCAATGTATTTAACTTACCAGGGGTTGAGGAAAATCTAGATCAAATTAAACAGCCTGATGTTGTTTTATTTGATCGTTCCTCTAGGGTTGAATACGGACCAATTGCTACTGAGTTTGAAGAGGGAAAAACTGTAACCGCAGAAGTAAGAATGAGACGAGTGAAAGTAGGAGGGTTATTTACTTTAGGCACATCCTTTGGAGCAGACGGTAATTTAATAACCAGCGATGTTAACTTTTTGCGGATATTTAACAGCCGTCGGGAAGGATTAATTGATATTGGACTAATTAAATTAAAACCTGGATCTGATGCCACAGCAGTGGCTCAAGAGTTACGGAATTATTTATCTAAAGATGTCAGAGTTTTAACTAAGCAAGAATTTATTGATTTTGAACGAAATTACTGGGCTACTAGTACAGCTATTGGGTTTATTTTCTCATTGGGAACAATTATGGGTTTCATTGTAGGAACTGTAATTGTTTACCAAATTCTCTACACAGAAGTGACGGATCATTTACCTGAGTATGCCACCCTCAAAGCCATAGGCTATACACAAAAGTACTTGTTAACTGTAATTTTACAAGAGGCTTTAATGTTGGCTGTTTTAGGTTATATGCCCGGATTTATGTTCACCCTATTTCTCTATAAAACTGCTAGGGATGCGACGCTTCTACCTGTATTAATGGGGTTTTCCCGAGCTGTGTCTGTCTTGATCATGACTATTACAATGTGCTTGATTTCCGGCATGATTGCTGTACGAAAACTGGAATCTGCTGACCCAGCAGATATTTTTTAGGTAATCTTAAATTGGTACTAATTTATGTTGGGCAAAGAACCTGTAATCGCTATTAAAGATCTGAACCATTACTATGGTAAAGGCAGTCTCAGAAGACAAATTCTCTTTGGTGTGAACCTGGAAATTTATGCTGGAGAAATTGTCATCATGACAGGTCCATCTGGTTCAGGAAAAACAACATTATTGAGCTTGATTGGTGGCTTGCGGTCTGTCCAAGAGGGAAGTTTAAAATTTTTAGGTGAAGAACTATCAGGTGCCTCTCAAAGCCGACTTGTCCAAATCCGGAGGAATATTGGTTATATCTTTCAATCGCACAATTTACTTGGGTTTTTAAGCGCTAGGCAAAATGTCCAAATGGCAGTGGAATTAAACTCGGGAGTTTCTCAATCTGAAGCGACAAATAAATCAGTAGCAATGTTAGATGCCGTGGGGTTAGCAGCACAGGTAGACTATTATCCAGACAATCTTTCCGGTGGACAAAAACAAAGAATAGCTATCGCTCGTGCCTTGGTGAATCACCCCCCATTAGTGTTAGCAGATGAACCAACAGCTGCCCTGGACAAACAATCAGGACGAGGTGTTGTAGAAATCATGCAGACCTTAGCCAAAGAGCAGGGAATTACCATCCTATTGGTGACACACGACAATCGAATCTTGGATATAGCGGATCGAATTGTGGAAATGGAAGACGGACTTCTAAGGCGCAATACCCAAAACATCTCCGTGGATTAAGAAGTTATTTTATATCCCCATTTGGCTTAATTGACGGTTGCTTGGGTGTTAAGGGGCTAGTCCGAAAGGTAACATTTACGCCTTCATTGGACTGTTCTAAAATCAGTAAAGGTGTGGGTTTAGCCTTTTGATCCCAGTGCATATAGGCCACTCGTCCTTGAATTGTGGGTTGCCATTTATCTTCATCGTCTAGTGGACTTAGATAAGTTTCTATACAATCGATAAGCTGGCTGATGGTAGCAGAAGTTGCTTGGGTTGGTAACTTCATTAACCGGACTTGAACCCTAAATAATACTCGCGTGACAGTATTGGGCACAATGCCAGTTTCATATTCAACATCAAAAACTTGATCTACCTGCCTACTAACAGTATTGGCAATCCCGATTATTCCTTGGTGGGCTTGGTTAGGTCGTAGGGCTTGAGTAATTTGATCTTTAATCTTAATTTTGATTTGATTGATGATTGCAAAATGAAATATCTCCTCTGACATCCGCATCCGCAGGTAGTCCAGATTAAAGTCCCGTGAATTCACTAAATCGGGATTAGTTTCCATTTTGCCAATGGTTTGCAGGGCTAGCTTAAACTTTTTCCCTAGTTCCCGCGTCCGGAACTCCTCTATCTTGAGTTTTTTCTTTAACCGACCGAGTGCGAATTGGCTATAACCAATAGTGGCAATCAATATCAATCCTAAAACTAGATATCCTTCAATAAACACGGAGATGGGAGGCGTTTGCGGGCCACTAGCCGATACTTCATGTAACGTCTTTTTAGACTTTACCGCTGAAGCTTGAGCCAGAAAGAGGGAACTGAGCATAATTGGTAAATTTTTATCACTTGTTAAGATTTAGGATACCCAAGTTTTAGATAGCATCTGTCTATATACAATTTTGTATTATATTAATTCGATTTTGATTTTTTATAACTTGTGTGAAACTTTACTATGTATAAATACTCTAATAACCTGGGGTCACTGTCCGAGCAAGATTATACATATTTAACTCATATTCGCCTTGTTGCTACGGATATGGATGGGACATTGACTAAACAGGGAAAACTTGCCTCTCCAATGCTGCAAGTCTTGGAGGAATTAGCAGCAAACAATATTAAAGTACTAATTGTAACTGGGCGTTCCGCTGGCTGGGTAAGTGGACTCAGTAGCTTGATGCCAGTTGTCGGTGCCATAGCTGAAAACGGGGGGTTGTTCTACTTATCTGGGAACCCGAAACCAGTACTGTTAACACCAATTTCCGAATTAGACAGCCATCGCCAGCAGTTAGCAGCGGCTTTTGAAAAATTACAACAGAAATTTCCGCAAATTCAGGAATCAGCTGATAATCCCTTTCGTCTTACCGACTGGACCTTTGATGTAGCTAGCTTAACAGCTGATGAACTGGAAACTCTAGGTCATCTAAGTCAACAAATGGGTTGGGAGTTCACCTACAGTACTGTTCAGTGCCACATCAAACCTCCAGGTCAAGATAAAGCTAGGGGATTATTGCAAGTATTGAATGCTTACTTTCCTGGGTACACTGTATCAGACGTTGTTACCGTCGGTGATAGTCCCAATGATGAAAGTTTATTTGCACCCCATTATTTCCCTATTTCCGTAGGAGTGGCCAATGTCATGGAATATGTCAATCGGTTACAGTATTCACCAGCCTATGTCACTAGGGGTGCTGAAGCAGATGGATTTTGTGAGTTAGCTAGGGTAATTTTGGATTGGGGACTGGTTGGATTGGGGAATAAGATTGAAGATTAAGTACTTGAATCAGTAAACCAAAAAGTTTTTTAGAACTCTTACCATGTGAACATTTCAGCTAAAGCCAGGGATATCACAAAACTCACAAAACAACGTTTTATTGAGCATTTCAGACGATGCTCCTAGTTACCTTCAAGCGTAGGCGTAGCCCGTCGTAGACATCGCTCTATTACCAATGGTGTTTGCTGACTGATTCACGATGGCTGAAACCCCTATTTTTACGTTCGTTTTCCAAAGTTTGTGGTTTACTGTTGAATAGAATTTCCGGGCTGGAATCCTTTATCCAGTCTAGATATTAGTTTGTAAATATTTCTGTTCGGTTACTTATCATACTGGCAAGTGCTGGAAGAAATTATTGCGGGTGTTGGAAGTGTGGAATATGGGATCTATCTCCCTCCACTCCCCCATCTCCCCTACTAACGGTTGACAGTGCTCATATCAGGGTAACGGGCACCAGCAGCTATACCCTTAGGTGCAACCTGTTCCAGTCGATTTAATTCTTCTGGAGTGAGAGTAATTTCCACCGCAGCGACATTTTCCACCAAAAAAGCCCGGCGTTTTGTCCCAGGAATGGGGACAATATCTTCTCCCTGGGCTAGAAGCCATGCTAGAGCCAGTTGACTGGGGGTTACACCTTTTTCCGTGGCTATAACTTTCACCTGTTCAACTAATTGGAGATTTTTAGCGAAATTCTCCCCTTGAAAGCGGGGGTTTCTTCGGCGATAGTCATCCTCTGCTAAGTCATCAGGCTTAGTAATTGCACCTGATAAAAACCCACGTCCTAAGGGACTGTAAGCCACAAACCCAATTCCTAATTCCCGCACAGTGGATAAAATTCCATCCTCTGGGTCACGGTTCCACAGGGAGTACTCTGTTTGCAGTGCCGTAATTTGGTGGACAGCATTGGCTCGACGAATGGTAGCCGGAGCCGCTTCTGACATTCCAATGTAACGCACTTTGCCCTGCTGTACCAACTCTGCCATAGCCCCAATTGTGTCTTCAATGGGGACAGTGGTGTCTACCCGATGTTGATAGTAAAGGTCAATGACATCAACACCTAGCCTTTGGAGTGAGGCATCACAGCACTGATAAACATACTCTGGCTTGCCATTGATACCTAGGAAAGCCCCATCTTCACTCCGCATATTGCCAAACTTTGTTGCCAGCACCACCTGCTCGCGACGGTCTTTCATTGCCTTACCCACTAACTGCTCATTTGTGAAGGGTCCATACATATCTGCCGTGTCGAGGAAATTGACACCCAGTTCCAAAGCCTGGTGTATGGTAGCTATGGCTTCTTGCTGATCACGGCCACTGTAGAAGTCGGACATTCCCATACAACCAAGTCCTAATGCGGAGACTTCCAGCTTACCAAGCTTTCTAGTTTTCATCTTTTGACCCTGTATATTCCACTCTCAGGGTAGCAGGGGAGCGGGGGAGTAGTGTATCTAATTCTTTATTAATTTGTGACATTACCGAAGAAAGGCTCCAGGGCACCAGGACAGTTCTTGCTGGAGTCGGGAAATATATTTTTTGCCCTATGCTACAGGGTCTGAATCCTTACAATTTATTGATGAAAAACCAAAAAATCTGGATTTCGAGACGCGTATGATTAAATCCCCTAAATTTATTTATGGGGATTCCTGCTGCCTCCTCAAGTGATTCTGGCTAATTCTTAATCCCTGTTGTGGCAATCCCCTGAATGAACTGCCGCTGACCGATGAGAAATAGTCCTAGAACTGGGATTGTAGCAATTGTCACAGCAGCCATCATCAGGGGCCAGTTGTTTGTATATTGCTCCTGAAATTCAGCCAGTGCGAGTTGCACTGTCCTCAATTCGGGGCGGGTGGTAAAAACTAGGGGCTTAAATAAATCATTCCATTCTCCGATGAAAGTGAACAGAAATAACGTTACCAAAGCAGGACGAGCTAGGGGTAGCATCACTCGCCAGAGAATCTGTAATCTGTTGGCCCCATCAATCGCTGCTGCTTCCTCCAACTCCACGGGAATTGTCTGGAAATATTGACGTAACAGAAAAATTCCGAAGCCATTGACGGCTGTTGGCAAGATGAGGGCGCCGTAGGTATTGATTAAGTGTCCCCACTTCAATACTAAAAAGATAGGTATCACTAACAACTGAAAAGGAATCACTAAAGTTGCTAATACAACTAATAGCAGGGCTTGGCGGCCACGAAATTTCAGCCGTGCGAGGGCGTAACCTGCTAGGGCAGAAGTGATAATCTGAAAAACTGTAACCGCGATCGCCACCAAGGTAGAATTAGCAAATGCCAATAAAAACTTACCCCTGTGCCAGGCCTCGCCATAATTAGCTAAAGTCCATTTATTGTGGGCTGAAACTCCGCTCATAGTCTCCCCAGGAATAAAGGAGGTTAAAAAGACTACAATTAGAGGTAGTAAAGTGATTAGTGCTAAGAGTATTAAAACTCCCAGATTCCAGAAATTAGCACCTTTCAGATTCCAGTTAGGTTTTGACATCAGTCTAGTTTCTCCCAAATTTTGATCATTTAGTTCGAGGAAATAGTTCCTTCCCCTTCCCCTCAGTTAATCTATAAACAACAGTGATATGTTAAGTAAAATTAAACCATAGTGATCCTTACCCTAAATTTCTCGGGTAAATTAAATTTTGGTATCAAATGATTCTTAATGGAGTAAACATACCATGCAGCAGATCCTAGACCAAGTAGAAAAAATTGATTTCCACAGCTCACAATACAAAGATGCCTACAGCCGCATCAATGCAATTGTGATTGAAGGGGAGCAAGAAGCTTACGATAATTACATTAAACTGGCTGAACTGCTGCCGACACATCAAGAGGAACTAAATCGCCTATCAAAGATGGAAAGTCGCCATAGGAAAGGATTTGAAGCCTGTGGGCGGAATTTACAAGTAACACCAGATATGGAATTTGCCCAGGAGTTCTTCTTGGGACTGCACCAAAATTTCCAAACAGCGGCAGCCGCAGATCAGGTGGTTACTTGCTTGCTAATCCAGTCTTTAATTATCGAATGCTTTGCGATCGCTGCTTACAACATCTACATCCCTGTAGCTGATGATTTCGCTCGGAAAATTACCGAGGGAGTTGTTAAAGAAGAATATACCCACCTCAACTTTGGTGAAGTTTGGTTAAAACAACACTTTACAGAATCTAAAGCTGAACTGGAGACAGCAAATAGCCAAAACCTCCCCCTAGTGTGGAAGATGCTCAATCAAGTAGCAGATGATGCCCACACCTTGGGAATGGAAAAAGAAGCATTGGTAGAGGATTTCATGATTCAGTACGGTGAAGCATTAAATAATATTGGCTTTAGCACCCGTGACATCATGCGCCTCTCAGCCTGCGGTCTTACAGCCGTCTAAAATACTTATAGCAACTGGCGTTACTGAGTGCTGAGAAACTACTACTAGTTATCAAAACTCAGTCCTCAGTACTACTAACCCATTAATTCCACCCTTCGACAGCACAAGCCTAATACATCAATACATGTTTGGTCTAATTGGACATTTGACGAGTTTAGAACACGCTCAAGCAGTAGCCTTAGAATTGGGCTACCCAGAATATGCCGATCAAGGGTTAGATTTTTGGTGCAGCGCCCCACCGCAAATCGTTGATAAAATTACAGTTACTAGCATTACCGGGCAAAAAATTGAAGGACGGTATGTAGAATCCTGCTTTTTGCCAGAAATGCTAGCAACTCGTCGGATTAAGGCAGCGACACGCAAAGTCCTTAACGCTATGGCCCATGCTCAAAAACATGGTATTAACATCACAGCTTTAGGCGGATTTTCCTCGATTATTTTTGAAAACTTTAATTTGGAGCAGTTTGGCCAAGTCCGCAACATTAAACTAGAGTTTGAACGCTTTACCACAGGTAACACCCATACCGCCTACATTATTTGTCGGCAGGTGGAAGAAGTCTCGAAAAAGCTGGGAATCGAACTCAATAAAGCAACAGTTGCCGTATGCGGGGCTACTGGGGACATTGGCAGTGCCGTCACACGCTGGCTAGATCGTAAGACAGAAGTCAAAGAAATCTTACTCATAGCCCGCAACCAGGAACGGCTGATAGAAATGCAAGCCGAACTAGGGCGAGGCAAAATCATGGGCTTAAATGAAGCACTAGCCCAAGCAGATATTGTAGTTTGGGTTGCGAGTATGCCCAAAGGGGTAGAAATCGACCCCAGAATTTTGAAGCAACCCTGTCTACTGATTGATGGTGGCTATCCTAAAAACTTAGCAACAAAAATTCAGATTCCTGGGGTGTATGTGTTAAACGGTGGAATTGTGGAGCACTCCCTAGACATCGACTGGAAAATCATGAAAATAGTTAACATGGAAGTTCCAGCACGCCAGTTATTTGCCTGTTTTGCTGAATCAATGCTGTTGGAATTTGAGAAGTTATACACAAACTTTTCCTGGGGGCGCAATCAAATTACAGTAGACAAAATGGAGCTAATTGGTCAAGTATCGATTAAACACGGATTTAAACCGTTGCTAGTTTAAGAACTGCCAATGCAAGGATTTTAGATTGGGGACTGATGACTAGTCATTAGTCCCCAATCCCCATCACCCAATCACCCATTATCAACCCCCGACTATGGCCACTACCGAGCGTAAACCGCTACTGTTGGATTTTGAAAAGCCCCTAGCAGATTTAGCAGCCCGGATTGAGCAAATTCGGCAACTGGCCCAGGAGAATAGCGTCGATGTTTCCAGTGAAATTCGCCAACTAGAAACACGTGCAATGCAACTCCGGGAAGAAATTTTCAGCAGTCTATCACCATCCCAAAGACTGCAAGTAGCCCGTCATCCCCGCCGTCCCAGTAGTTTAGATTATATTCAAGCAATTACTGATGAATGGATGGAACTACATGGCGATCGCTGCGGTGGGGATGATCCAGCCCTCATCGGTGGTGTCGCTCGGTTGGCGGGGCAACCTGTAGTGATCTTAGGACATCAAAAGGGACGTGATACCAAAGACAACATAGCCCGCAACTTTGGGATGGCAACCCCTAGCGGTTATCGCAAGGCAATGCGGTTAATGGAACACGCCAACAAATTTGGGATGCCCATTTTAACTTTCATTGATACACCAGGGGCTCTACCCACAGTGATAGCTGAACGCCAAGGTGCCGGTGAAGCCATCGCCTATAATTTGCGGGAAATGTTCTGCCTAGATGTGCCCATTATCTGTACAGTGATTGGTGAGGGAGGTTCTGGTGGTGCGCTGGGTATTGGTGTAGGCGATCGACTACTCATGTTTGAACATGCAGTTTATACAGTTGCTACCCCTGAAGCCTGTGCAGCTATTCTGTGGAAAGATGCCAGTAAAGCCCCTCAAGCCGCTGTGGCCCTCAAAATCATCTCCCATGATCTAAAAAACTTAGGCATTATCGACCAAATTTTACCTGAACCCGTCGGTGGCGCTCATACTGACCCCTTGAAAGCTGCAACCACCCTCAAGCAATCCCTATTAGATAACTTGGACGGACTCAATCGCCTAACTTCCCTAGAACGTCGTCAACTTCGCTACGAAAAATTCCGCCGCATTGGCGTTTTCACTGAAGTCGCTCATTAAAAAGATTCTAGAGCTTGATTAGCTAAACAGCAGTGCTATAATTGCCTATGGTTCTTAAAGATTCTTAACAATCTTATCAGCCATAGGCATTTGTGTGTCTGCCAAGTTAGATCCACTTGATTGAGGAGTTTAGAACTACATCTCTTAGCTTAGGAGTTGTCTTGACTGGAGAGAAATTACAGCTAAATTACGCACACCTGTGTTGTTAGACTAGTATAACTGTTGTCAAAAAACTCAGCGGATTTTCAGATTTTTTTAATCTATTTGAATCCGCAATCTCAGACATAGTGCGGTTTACAGTAGCTTGGGGCACTGCCAAAAAATTGGGAGATACCATGAGTGTTGAACACAAACGACGCGCCCTGATTACTGGGGCTAGCAGTGGAATTGGGAAAGCAACTGCGTTGGCATTTGCCAGGGCGGGAATAGATGTCGCCCTAGTCAGTCGCTCGTTAGATAAGTTAGAAGTAGTTGCAAAAGCAGCACAGAACACAGGGGTAGAAGCAAAAGCTTTCGCTGTGGACTTAGCTTGTATCTCCCAAGTACAAGCCAAAATTCAAGCGATTATCCTTGAGTTTGGCGATGTAGACATTCTGGTAAACAATGCGGGCATAGGATACACAGCCACCTTAGGGGAGACCCCGTTAGAAGACTGGCAGCAAGTGATTAACTTGAATCTCACTAGTGTGTTTCAATGCATTGTGGGGACTTTGCCAGGAATGCGAAACCGGGGATACGGCACAATCATCAACGTTGCTTCAATAGCAGCGAAAAATTCCTTTCCCAGATGGGGAGCATATAGTGTGAGCAAAGCAGGGTTGGTAGCTCTTTCCCAAACCTTGGCAGAGGAAGAACGGTGTCATGGTATTCGCGTCACTGCCATCTGTCCTGGTGCCGTCAATACGGAAATTTGGGATACACAAACAGTCCAGGCTAACTTTGACCGGACAAAAATGTTAACCCCAGAAATTGTTGCTCAGTCAATTCTTTATACTGCCTTGTTGCCGCAACAAGCAGTGATTGAAGAGTTAACACTGATTTCCAACTCTGGTGTTCTATAATGCATTCAATATTAAGAGTCAGGGGAATTTTGGATTTTGGTAAAGCAGTACGTAGAATAGCCTCAAAGCAATGTTTCTACGTCAGACAAGCGGCTGAACCCGTACCCTGTGGTCTCAGCATGAATTAAATTTTTTCAAGTTGAATAAGTGAGAATTCAGAGGCAAACCCAGGTACAAACCTAAACTTTTACCATCGGAATAGTACTTACTCAACCGAGAACCGCCATAACTTTGCTTTCCCCTCATGGGGTTGATTAATAAACGGCTCCTAACGAATAAAATATAACCAAGACTGACATCATGACTATCGCTAGTTCCAACGGTTCCAATTGCTCCCAATCTCCTCTGATTTCCGAACTTGCAGATGTGATCAATGCTAGACCTGATCGGAATACGCACAATGGACGGCATCCAGATTTACTCTCCCCTTCAGAGGAAAATATGGAACAAATGGCGGATGCTGTGCGGACACTGCTACTGGGTGTTGGCGAAGATCCTGAACGGGAAGGACTACTCAAAACACCCAAGCGCGTAGCTGAGGCACTGCTATTCCTTACCAGTGGTTATAACCAGTCCTTAGAAAAACTCGTCAATGATGCCATCTTTGACGAAGGACATAATGAGATGGTACTGATTCGAGATATTAATTTCTTTAGCTTGTGTGAACATCACATGCTGCCATTTATGGGTAGGGCACATGTTGCTTATATACCAAATCAAAAAGTTGTTGGGCTGAGTAAGCTAGCTCGGATTGTAGAGATGTATTCCCGTCGGTTGCAGGTACAAGAAAGGCTAACCCGTCAAATCGCTGAAGCAGTCAAGACCATTTTAGAACCTCAAGGTGTTGCTGTGGTAATGGAAGCTACCCATATGTGTATGGTGATGCGGGGTGTCCAAAAACCGGGTTCCTGGACCGTCACCAGTGCTATGGTGGGCGTATTCCAAGAAGAACAAAAAACCCGTGAAGAATTCCTCAACTTGATTCGCCATCAAGCAGCATTTTTTTAGCAGGTAAAGGGGAAGGTAACTCCTTCCCTCTCCTTCAGGTTGATACTCTCAAAAAACGTTAGTAGAGGGACCCATACAACTATTAGTAATTTGAGGAAACTTGTTGGTTTTTTTGCTAGGACCATCTGTTGATGTCATCCTGCAACACTGCTATTTGCCAAAGCAGTGATATTTTTTTACCTATAAAATAACCTTAACACAAAAAAGAAAGATTAACCTGGATCGCTTTCCACTCAAATCTTGAGGTTTGAGTTTCCCGTTTACGGTGCATCTCTATGAAAAATTTGTTATGCCGCTTTTCCTCTGCCGTAATCACAACATTCTGCCTATTAGGGTTGAGTGCTGCATCAGGTCCCAAGAGTAAAATCGAACTCCAGATTGGAATTGTCCAACGATTTGGCGAGACACCCACAGATAAACTGCAATTATCACCAACCAGAGGCGATCGCTTAAAGTTAATATTTCCCCAAGGCAATAGTCAGCAAGTCCTCATCACCCAAAACCCGGTTAACCTGGAAATACTCACCCAGACCTTATCCCAACCAGTGGTTGAAGAAGTTGTAGTCTTAGGCATTTATGGCACCTTTGAGACAGCAGAGGACAGCGCTCAACACTGGCGTTCCCGAGGAATTGAAGTAGAAATAGCCCAGCCCGGGACTTGGCAAGTGTGGGCCAAACGGGATGTTTACAGCACTCCCCTGCTGCGACGCCTACTCTTACAAAGCCTGGAGGCCGCTGGTGAGGATTCTGCCTACCTAGATACCAAAGTCCTCTCCCAGGTGCCGCGAGTAAGTTGGGTAGTAGATGGTCACCGTTACAGTCAGGATCAACTAGAAATTAGTACCGACAAAAACCTGATCCGGGTGAATCAGCGTCTTTATGCCGGACAGATGAACCTACAACCCAATGCATACGGTACTTACACATTGGTAAATGATGTTCCTTTAGAAACATACGTTCGTGGTGTTTTGCCTTACGAAATTGGTACCAACGCCCCCATGGCAGCCTTAGAAGCCCAAGCAATTATCGCCCGCACATACGTCCTGCGAAATCTGCGGCGGTTTGCTGTGGATAACTATCAGTTGTGTGCTGACCCCCACTGCCAAGTTTATGAAGGGCTAAATGGAGTCACTGCCAAAACAGACCGGGCGATCGCTGTTACCCAAGGAATGGTATTAACTTATCATCAGGAGTTGGTAGATGCCTTATATTCCTCTACCACAGGTGGTGTTACCGCTTCCTTCAGTGATATCTGGAATGGTGCAGACCGTCCCTACCTGCGACCTGTGGTAGATGTACCTACGAATATTTGGAACTTGTCTCAGCAAAGTTTAGCTGATGAGAAAAACTTTGAAAAATTTATCAGTCTAAAAACAGGCTTTAATGAAAGCGGTCGGGATACATTCCGTTGGCACAGGCAAAGTACCATAGGCGATATTACTAAATACTTACACAAATTTTTGCTAGTAAAAAAAAGTCCTTACGCCAAGCTGAAAAGCATTCAAGGGATGGCTGTAATCAAACGCAGCCCGAGCGGACGCATTCTAGAACTAGCTGTGAAAACAGATATCGGTATATTAACCCTGCACAAGGACGAGATTCGTAGTGCCTTCGCAGCTCCTACAAGTACACTTTTTTACCTCCAACCTCTCAACCAAGGACAATCAAATTTATGGGGATACGCCTTTATTGGTGGTGGACTAGGACACGGAGTAGGCTTAAGTCAGACTGGGGCCCAGAATTTGGCCAAACTAGGTTGGACCAGTGGGAAGATTCTCCAATTTTATTATCCTGGTACGGAAATTCAATTACTCAGCAACAAGATTAAACCTTTCAACTAACCACACCACTGCACTTTCTGCATCTAAGACTTTTTCTCCAGGAGGGATAGCTGGACGCTGGATCATAACTACCTTCACCCCCAATTCCCTAGCAGCGATAATTTTAGCGTAGGTAGCATCCCCACCACTATTTTTGCTAACAATGGTATCTATTTGGTGGTGGATTAATATTTCGCGTTCCTGAAGGACAGCAAAGGGACCGCGATCACACAACACCAACCCTGGTGGAAGTACTGTCTTGGGTGTAGGTGGATCAATCATCCGCATCAAGAACCAGATATTGTGTAAATGGGCAAAGGCAGAGACCTCTTGTCTACCAATAGTTAAAAATACTCGCCTAGCTCGGTTTTCTAGGGTAGTAGCAGCAGCATTAGTATCTGCAACTTCCAGCCAAGTGTCACCACTTACCTGTTGCCAAGGAGGACGCACTAACATTAACCTAGGGATTCCTACCACCGTTGCTGCCTCTGCGGCATTGAAGGAAATCTGAGTAGCAAAGGGATGGGTAGCATCAATTAATAAATCAATTTGCATCTGCCGCAGATAGCTAGCCAAACCAGCTACACCACCAAACCCCCCGATGCGGAAATTCTCCGACGGGATTGTTGGTGTCTGAGTACGACCAGCCAGAGAGGCAATTGCCTCCACTCCCTGGATAGTTGCTACCCTCGCAGCTAATTCCGCTGCATCTCCCGTCCCCCCCAAAATCAAAAGCCGCAGCATAAGCAAATCTAAATTCAATATTCAACACGAGTGGGAACCAGGTTCGCGTAGCGTCTCGAAGAGAAGGGTATACGAAACTTACGTAGTAAGTTGGAACCAAGCGGATTTATCCGTGGGGTAGCTCAGTAGACAGCCTCTTTCCCCGTTACTGTTCCCTGAAGAAAATATTCAAACCGCAGGGATTCTGGCTAGAATTCCATTTTTCAAAGCCACGGGTCTCTTTGCCCAAGGTAACACGCCATCAGGATGATGATAGTATTGCTTAGCACATTCTAGTACTGCGAAAGCACTATCATCAATTCCTAAATCACCAAAGAGATAGGTTAATTTACCCTTACCAGTAAAAGCGATGACACAGGAGCGGTTGCAGGCACTCATACATTCCACAGCTTCTATGGGAAACTCACCTTGTAACTCCCAATTTTGGGCAAGGTGCTGAAGCTGTTGAAGGAATTTTTCCCCACCGCTTTCACCACTGGCACAGGTTTTACAAACAAATAAAGTATGATTAACTACTTTATGGCACTTACGCGGAGAAATATTTGCAGCAAAAGTCATAAGAAAACTCGGAGATTTGGGGAACTAATCAGGCATCCTGATTGACGCAGATCCGGATTATAAGCATTGCATGATGTTGTATGCAACATCATGCACTCATGACCGAATTTTGGGTAGTTGGGCAGGGACTTATTGTGGCACTACTCCTGGTTGTTGCTGATGTTCAATACTTTCAAATGTGTGTTCGACAGCGTCTATCATTTCTTTACCTATCTCTCCCCCAATAACTGCTCCTACTTCTGCGCCTAAAGGACCTAGAAGTACTTCCCCAACGGTTCCACCTACGATTTCGCCAATTATCTCCCCTGCTCCAATTCCGACTCTATTGGCTAAGGATTTTAATTCCTCAGCATTACCTTGTGGTATTGTCTCTTTTGCTACTGCTTCGGCTTGAGATTTCTTCGCTTCAAATTCAGCCTTCGCGTCTGCAAACAAATTCTGGACAGATTCTACTGCTTCTGTAAAAGCAGTTTGGCTTCTTTCATAGGCCTCAAAGCTCAGGACTAAGGTGGTTTTTGTTGCCTCTGAGACAGTATCTGATAGAGATGTGCCCAGCTTCAATTCTCTCTCAATGGTGGAGGCGATCGCCTCCACTATCGGTGACATTATACTAACACCAACAATTACAGCCAGAAGCCCCAAAGGCTCAAGTCCAAGGAGTACAATTTCAAATTCCATAATCTATACTTAACCTGATCAGGTAAACTCATAAAAATGTTACTATTCAAAGGCTATGTTGTTAAGTATTTAGCGAAAACAACTATGTTACCTCTCACCTACAGTATAGGGAGGTGAGAAGCACTGTTATAGTTATATGTATGTAAAAAAATTTAAAATCTTAAGCCCACACCCCCCTGAAGGGAGAGTGCCGTACCTCCAGTATCCCGATAGGCATCAAAAGCAATAATTGCATTCCCAAATATTACAGCCTTGCTGTTTGGCACCATGTAATCAATACCCGGCTGCAAGGCAAAACTTATCTTATCCCCTACAGGGGAATCTGTATCTCCACTTGCTAATACCACCCCAGCACCCAAGTAAACATCAGTCTGCCAATTGAGAGGGACATCGTAGGAAACTGTAGGTACAATTGCTGTACTCTGACCTACTAAAGCTTGGGCCCGAAAGGAAATCGGTGATTCTAGTAGCTTATAGCGGAAGGATAGCACTCCCCCAACTTGAACACCATCCCCCAGCCCAATTGTTGGACCAATACCCACGTAACTACCATAGGCTACTTGAGCAGCTACAGGTTGAGTAATCACAGCCAGACTCAATGCTGAACTACTCCCCAAAATTGAAACTAAATACCACAGATACCTCATTACCCGATTTCTCACCCCAATAGAATTGTGTTTTTATATACATATAGTAGCAGGGAGTTAGGGAGGAGGAATTTTGGATTTCAAATTAGGGGACACCAGGTCAATCTCTCCCATGCCACCAGCAAGAACTGCCCCCTATGGACAACGGGGGTAAATTCCACCTTGAGTACAGATGAAAGCTAGTTGCTTAGCATCTAAATTTTTGGCTTGAGTGAAATCTACGCCTTTGATAACAGCAGATTGGGAGCCAAGATCCGGGGTTTGGACAAATTGATCTGCTGGATCTTGTTTACTGCGGAAAAGCATTGCTCCTTGAAAATCAGCTCCAGCTACATTTGCTCCTCGTAAATCTGCACGACTTAAATCAGTGTTCCGCAGGTCCGCGTTTGCCATTTGAGCTGAGCGTAAAATAGCACCGGCAAGACTGGTATTGCTCAAGTTAGCATCATTAAGATTAGCACGCTCCAAATAGGATTCAGATAAGTCTGCTCCCTGCCAATCAGTTTTGCTTAAATTAGCATCTGACAATTGTGTACCTATGGCGGTGACCCGGACTAGATGGGCTGCGGATAGACTAGCCCCGTTGAATTTGGCATCACTTAAATCTGCCCCTGTCAAACTGGCATTATCTAATGCCGCACCCTGAAAATCTGCCCCCACTAGTTGGGTACTGCTGAGATTGGCGCCTAATAGCCGGGCGGAGGCTAGGATAGCTCTGTTGAGGGTGGCACGACTCAAATCACTGTGATTCATCAAGACGCGACTGAGATTAGCACCAGTGAAATTTGCTTGCTGTAATTGAGCTTGGCTTAAATCAGCGATCGCATCGTTGTAGTTGTCCCAGCGTCGATCTTCACCTGTTCCCCGGAAACGAGTCCCCTGAAAACTGGCTTGATCGAGATTTGCAGCTTTGAAATCTACTCCTGACAAATCAGTGTTGTCTAAGACTAAGTTAGATGCCTCACTACTTAGCTGAGTCTGGGATAAATCAATACCGTCGAGTTTCCCACTGTAAACAGTCAGAATTTTGTTAATTGCCCTTTGGCTGAGATTTAACTGCCTTTGAAGGTCTTCTCGATTTTGATTGCTGCCTACTGAATTCAGTTCACTGGCGAGAAACTGATTCATGCGTTTTAGTTCTGGGATAGCTTTGACCCCCAAATTTGCCAAAGCCTGCTGAATGGTATCCAGTTGGTTGGGGTCTGTTTCTTTCACTAGCAAATCTACTAGGTACTGTGCTGCCTGTGAATCATTCAGACTACCTAGAGCAAGAATGACTCTTTGCCGATCCTCGTTGCTGATCCTTGAGTCAGGATTCAGTTGTTGTGTTAATGCTAGGAACTGTTGACTATTGACCTGTTCAGTTCGTCGCTGGGTTTCTTGGGTTTGGATATAGATTTGAGTACCTACTAAAGTCGATAACACAGCAGCCATACTCACAAACGCGACTACAGCTAGGAGTACATTAGAGTTAGGCTGCTTAACATCTGTTGGTAGCTGATCTGTTTGCATTTCTAGTCCTCCGTTTCCATGTGCCGATGGCTCTGTTCCGTATGCAAGGGGGCGTGTGGCATTGACTGTGTATGTTTTGGCTATGAGATCATGGAAAGCCCGTCGTTGTTTCCCAAATGGCCAGCCTACCCCCTCTCCCAGTACCATCAACATAGCTAACAATATAAATAGACCTAAATTAGGAAAAAAGCAGTAGCGCCACAGTAAATAGGCTCCAGAAATTGGTAAGCCCCAACGACCGATTCCTTCACGCACTAAAGCGGCTCCCCAGCCAGGGGGTTTACCTTGTTTAGTGAGTACACGTATACCAAACCAACGCTTGGGAATCGTGCTGCCAGTTTTAGCTAGTAACAGTAACTGCCATGATGAGAGGGTAATGGGCAGGAACAGGGCAACGGTCCACAAAAAATTCGTAGCGGAGGATACATAATATATGTCGTATCCTATAGGCAACGCTAAGGGTTGAGCGATCGCTCTTTGGGTTACCACTAGTACGGGGCTAAGTGGCACTTGGTCGAGATCCTTTCTAGAATTAGCATACACGCCCATACTCAAAGGAACTAGCCCACTAGTAATAACTAGCGCGATTTCTACTGCCCAAGCAACAAACCGTCTAGGTGCTAGTGGCAGTGAATTAGTTTTTGTCCGTTCCTTTGAGTGATTGGATTTATTACTACTTCTTTTGACAGTCGGGTTTACCATTACATAATTACCTTTGACTTTATTTTTACACTGCTAAGAGTGTGATTAAAATACGCTATGGCAGTTTTAAGTTCAAACAGTATTAAAGCTTATTTATCAAGCCTTTTTTACTAGTTCTACCCCTGACTCCTGCTATTTTAGAGGTAAAAAATTTGTATCCAAGATACACTAACACTGCCCACAGTGCCAGACTGCTCAGAAAAGCCATAAATTTGAACACTGTCTGTAAAATGACAAAGCCCAATAGCACTGCTGCCCCTACAACTGCTAGCTTATTTGTCCTAGATAAACTGTGGAACCAGGTAAAAAATTTTTCTAAATACAAAGCTGACTTAGTGGTGTGAGGAAACTTTGCAGAGGAGAAATCTATCTTTAGGTGCAAATCTTCTCCATGTTGAGAATTCATCAATCTTTTTTACCTCAGCTAGACAGACACTGCCAAGTCCCTGTTTTGGCAGTTTTAAGAGTAATTTTAGCTAATGTCTGTGTTCACAAAGCCTCTGGAAACAAGGAAAATTGCTCTCTGGCTGGTTGCTATAAACCCTAAGGCAGATAAAAACTCTGACCCCAAATCAGAAACTAAGGGCAAAAGGGTTAATTTTTCCTTAATTTTCACCTAGTATCTAGTTCTCTCAGGAAGTTTTGCTCTCAAATCTATCATTCGTATAAATAAGTAAACATTTATACGATTAAATCTATAACCAAGGGTAGATGCGTCTTAGGATTTATACTGAAGGCATCAAAATCATTTGAGTGAGAATATTTGAAAAATGAATACATCTAGACTACTTACAGTTGCTCACCGAGCTTCAGTCCTATGTTTGATATTCACACAAGCTAGTTTTGCACAGCCACCTGTCGTTGAAATCGACGATCATCTCTTTTCAGATCCATTGATTTTAAATGGTAAATCTGGAGGACCAACATCTAGTAGTTGCGGTTATATTGCTGCTACTCCTAATGAGGTGATTCAGATTACTAAATCACTACCTTACTTGCGGGTAACAGTTGAAAGCCAAGGAAAACCGAGCTTGCTCATTGACGGACCTGGTGGAAGATTTTGCATACTACCAGATATTTACTCTAAAAGCAATCCCCAATTTTCCGGTTATTGGCAGCGAGGGAAATACCTATTATATGTAGGTGAGGATTCAGAACAGCAGTACGACTACACCCTCTCAATTTCCCAACAAGAGCAGTTAAAAAAGTAGTGAACTATACTAAAAACGGCTGATTTCTGGACTTTTGCCTGGGCAAAAAAACTTTGCCTGTAACCTCAAGCGCGATTTTAAAAGTAAAGCGCCAAACTGTGCAGAGTATAGTTAGGGCTTGCTGAAAATAGCTAGAAATGGAATAAGCGGGCCCACAGAGGTTGAAAAATTTGAGTGTTGGCAGTTGCTTCTAAAACTTAGCCTACTTTTTTTCGTCACTGTGCAAGTGTTTTTGGGCATATTAAGGATGTCATCTGATAATGGTTTTTTTCAATAAAAATGAACAACTAGAAACTCTGGGCAATAGCATTTTAGATGCAACTTGGACAATGTTCAGGAGTCTAGCCCGTAACCAGATTGCTTTGACTTGAATAGTTTACGATCCACCAATGCCTGTGAATACTGATGGTGGCCCAACTCCCCAAGCTTTTTGGAGTCACCCAGTGCGGGGTTTCAGTTATCCTTACTGGAACGGAGTCGTAAAATGCGATCGCTCAAAAATCTATGGCTAACACCACGCTGCGCTATCAAAAAATCTGGTCGAGCTTTTGCATCCATCTGTTCTCAAACTCGGACACACATTTGTCTTGTCATGCCAGAGCATAGTCTTTTGGGAATTTACTCTAAAGACTATTTTTATCCGAATGTACAACTTGTATCCGCTGGCGGTAATTGCGATTATTTTGATGCTATCCGTCCAGGAAAAAACATTAGTAGTTTACCGAATTTCTTCGCGGAAGGAGGAACAGCAAATGTTGGTCGGAGAGATGGGATGGGATTAACAGTTGTGGATTCATTCCTCTGCTTTTTCCCTAAACAAAACAAGATATCTAATTCATCTGCCAAGACCTGAACATAAGGTTCTTGGAGGATAGTGAAGTGATTGCCTTTCAAGTGGTAAATCTTTTCTACTGTTTTCCTATGCCAACCAATTAGGGGAAAAAGAAAGTACATGAGCTTGAGCAATGGATTAGTAAAATCACTCCGTAAAAAAAGATGAATTTTCCCAAAGTACCCTTGCATAACGTAAGTTTTCATAAATATCATCTTCAAAAATTGCCTGAACTTGAAGATTCAATTTAACATTGTTTTAGAATTGAACGATAGAAGGTCATGGAAAATCAGCCGAATATTTATCAGAAAACCAGTTACTTGGAAACAAAACCGAGCAACTGGTTCTTCATCCCCAGCACTATCAATAAAGGCTAGAATTACAACTTTCCTGCCCTGAGCTTCAAGTTGTTTAGCAATCTCATAAATAACTAACCCCCCAAGATATAGTCCCCCTCCGGCTGGATGGCCAAAATATCCCGAACATGATGAGCTGCTAGTGCTTTGATATTATTCTCTGTAGGTTTGTCCGAAAATACAACTAGAGCTGATTCCATTAAATAAATCGGCTGTTCCTGTCCCAGGCAATTTGCTAATGGTAAAACCTCAGATAAACTACTAGCACAGAAGAAAAATGGTCTTTGTCCATTGATAGTTGTAACAGTCATTCGTAAAGCCTGATGACGCTGGACAATTTCCCTCAAACTCTGCTCTAGGGCCTTTACATTCAACACACCTTTGAAATGAATAGCTAAAGGTATATTGTGGA
>Ga0209611_10000136_pt1 | contig 87504 bp, 68 predicted proteins | sample S1TSphgellanicum_3_FD_187693 | JGI IMG/M metagenome (GOLD analysis project Ga0209611, IMG submission 187693) | Host-associated microbial communities from peat moss isolated from Minnesota, USA - S1T2_Fc - Sphagnum magellanicum MG (SPAdes) (version 2) | ecosystem: Host-associated > Plants > Peat... | reverse complement strand
GAGAGAAACGAGAGCTTCTTGCTTCTGTAAGCGTTTTCTTTATCATTGTTGTTGTTCTTCTGTGGTGAGCATCACGTCTGGCCATGGCTTTATAGCTCTTTGTCCTTCTTGCAAGTGACTGTGGGTTGTTGCGATGTTGCGGGTGTCTTCATTTCCTTTTGTGAAGATGCGGAGAATCTCATTGCAGCAGGTCTTGGTATGACCAGTAGCTTTTCTTGGCCGCTCTCTGCATGTTACAAAACTCAGAACCAACTGGACATTGAGGGAGATTGGTGCCGCTGCACCTTGTCTTTGGTCTTGGAAAGCTCCCTTAAACTTTCCTTCAACACTGTTTTCCTTAAGCACTTGCAATGGTTAAACATGAACTATTACGGGTGTAGAATGCTTTTGAAACACTGGATAACACCATGAATAGGCTGCCTAGGAGACAATAATGAGCATTTGTCTCAAAGCAACACTGATATGAGAGTCTGATTCCCATTGTATTTCTTGGCAACTGCTTCTTCATGTCACATCATCAAGATTATGTTGCCTGAAAGGACTTAAAACAGATGTGCCATTCGGCAAGCATTTGCATGCAAGTTCACCAGTGGGTTTCAAAATTAAACTCTGATGCTGATTGGTGTGACTGAGAGCCTTGGTCCTATGCTGTCAGTATGGCCTCTACATGGTTGCAATGCCAAGGGTCTTGCTTGGTGTCCCCATCCCAAGTACACTTTCCAGGCTGAGGTGCTTGAGTTTAGAGTTCTTGTGGGATCTGATGGGTTCACCTCAGGTTCATAATTTAGGTGCATCCAGTTGTTGTTCACATTCATGTGACAGAAAGTCCAATAGCTTGGTGCATCTGCATGTACTATCAGTTGAGAATATTGTATGGCAATGCGACAGAAGCCCAGGATGCCAATTTCATATAATTTTTTGTGCAAAATTTCAGGCATGTTTTATATACTTAGCTCCCATTAGGACACAAAACCAAATCTAACATCATAACAGATAGGTTACTTAATAACAGTCACCTTAAATGTGTTATTGTGGAACTTTGTTTGCAATCTGATAGACATGAAATTGTCTACAAGGCATGCTCAGTACATGGATATGCTTAGTACATTAGGTTGCACTAATAAAGTTTACTTCCTTGTAAGCCTTAACAGGTCTACCAGACTCAACATGTCTTTTTGTTTGGTTTGCTTAGAGCAGATGACAAATATTCAGAAATTTCAAAGGACTATGAAGTGAAGGCATCCAAGATTGTGCAACTTCCTCTCTGAATCTTTCAATAAGCAGCTTTCTGGCCATTTTAGTGCAACACTTTTCCTTCTAATGAGTAGCAGGAAAGAATGTAAATTTCTACAGTCTGAGGTGCATATTTAATTGTCTTGACACATGTTTATTTTGATTACGTTTGGAAACATATGTGTCAACTTTGCAGCACGTTCTTCCTCCTGCATACTTGTTTTACTAAAAGTATGCATGTGGCTGACATCTTCTAATCTATTTGCTATGTTGTGGCTATTGTTATCATTGCAAAATTTGTTTATTGATCATCAATTGCAGATCAATTGCAGATCAATGCCCTCCTTTTTACAAGCTTTGTAAGTGCATGTCTATGGATGACTGATCGCACTCTTCTTAGAAAATTTGTCCTTTTCCTTGTGCAGGAAGACCTGCAGTACTTGGGGAAGCTTTTTGTTGGTTCTCTTGGGGGTGTTCAATTTTGTGCTTTAGGTTTTCTTTTCCATACGTTTTCATAGTTTTCATAATCTTTCATACTTAGTTTTTTAGTTCATTTTTTTTTCTTAGTTTTCACACACATGGTCGATCGGTTCAATGTGGGAACATCAATCATATAAAAATATGTGGACATAATGTGTGATGCCCTATGTGATAAAAACAAATTGCTTAACAAGTATATTAGAATTCCATCTGGTGATTATTTACAAAAAATTATAGATTATTTGCATGATCTTACAAGTTGGCCTAATATTTGTGGGGCCATAGATGGTACTCACATACCATTAACATCATTCCCTAACAAAAGAGTGACCTACGGCTAATGATTTTTTTAATAAGAAAAAAATTCATAGCATTGTGATGCAAGCAATTTACGATGTAAACAAAAAACTATGGATGTCTATGCTGGCCAACCTAGTGGAGAGTCCATGGCAGTGGGCAATTCAAGATGTTTAGTGTTTATAGACAACTTAGGAGTCGTGAGATTTTACAAAAGCCAATGATGGTTGTTAGAGGTGTGAAATGTACACCTTATATCATTGGTGATGCAACATACGCAATTCAACAATACTTACAAAAAATTAGTAAAACCCATAATGAAGTTGATGTGGATAAATAGAAATATGATTTTAGTATGAACTTAGGGAGAGTAGTCGTCAAAAATGTTTTTGGATCCAAAAATACGAGCTTACTATGGTGGACTAAAGTGTTCTTGAGTGCCTTGTGTCATCATCATCATTCATCTCAAAAGTTTGAACCTTAGAATGCGAATGTAAATTTTACACTTCCTAATCAATTGCATTAGGAATGCCATTAATCTTGGTTGTGCCTCCAAACATTTGGTCAAATCTCTCAAACCATGGCCAATCAAAAAGCGATGCACCAGTCATTTGCATTTTCTTCTTTTCAATTTCATACTTATCTTTCACCTTACTCCATTTGTCACACACTTGTTTCCAACTCCAATGCATTCCTTGAAAATGTGCATTTAGCTACTCTGTAAAATCTTTCCAATTTGCTTTTCGAAAAGGCTTTCAATCGTATTCCTAGAATTTCTCTTCATATATATGTTAAAAAAAACTGAAATTGTGCATTCGTCCACAACGTGCCTACATTCTCTTGAAGTCATGAATGTTTTGGAACAACACTAACTAGTAAAGAAGAAGAAGCACCTTTTTAATTGTCTATCAACAAATTGAGGAGCGAATTTGGTGAAAAGATTAGGGAGTTCATGGACATTGAATTTTATAAGGTGAAAGCATGATCAAGTATATAACAAAAGTAACTATAACATTACTACAAAATATGGGTGCAATTCATTAGTCCACGTTCACTAGACCAATGAATTCACTACCTTCCAACTAGTCCCCATTTACTAAGACTAATGAATTCACTCAAAATCTAGTGAATTCACTTTGCATACATGGACACCTTTTGGTGTAAAGTGAGTACCTACAATCATATTTTTACACATAAATGCAAGAAAATAGAGTTGAAACTTTTTCAATCATTGTCAAACCATCATGGTGCACAATATTAACTTTATAGTATATTGTACATAAAGTTTGGAAAAACTTAGTGTACTAAAAGTAGGTCAAAATTATTTTGAAATTGACTGGTGTAATTGTGTTCAAAAATACTTTTACATTAAAAGATTGATATATTATTATTTTTACCTTGGAAGTTGAAAGTGCATAAGTAAATTTTAGATGACCATTAACCAAAAAATTTAAAAAATCCAATATTTCATCTACATGAAACCTACTTAGTTTTTTTGGGCAACCCAGAAAGTAAAAAAAATCTACTTGTGTTTTTAAAAATTTTACTTAAATCTACTTTAAAGAAACAAAGTCTATGGCTAGAAAAGCAATTATGCACTCATTAGCGCAAGGCCAGCAAGCAAGACTTTTTTCCCTTGTTCATAAATTAACCTCTCTGTCTCTGCTCTATTTCCAAACAAAACAGCCAAAATAGCCACAAGAGGTCACATGCTATATAATTCTCAGCTTTGGACATATCTACAATTGTAGAAGTGTGTTACTATGGAAGTGGCTGCCATTTATGCACTAGAGGCTCTGTTGATAGCCATCACTCGGTGATGAATCAGAATGCACCTGACAGAATGAACAGTCCGTGGCCCCCTATCCTGGGGAGGAAAGTGTCATAAAAGTGGAGTTCTTGGCACAGAATTAGCAACTGCTGCAAAATTTGTAGTAAGTTTGGGTTCTGCCTCTCAATTCCTGCTCCCTGTCTTAACTTGAATGTCACCAGGTTGGAAGGACCCAGATCCACTTACAGTTAATGAAAAACTTTGTGAAACTATTGTGAAGCCAGACTTGGAAAATTAGCAGGGATTTCATGCGAGAAAGAAATTGAGAACCTATCAAATACTGATCCTTCCAGTTTATGCTTTGATGCATTTGTGGTGCGCAAACATGCAATGGAGAAATTTGTTCACACAATTTCAGCAAATTAAAGATATTCGAAACAGAAATCCAACAGAGATGAAAGACTGACATGAAAGATTGATTTCACTAGTTATAAATTGAATATTGCTCTTCTTTTTAACCTGACTTGGTGCAACATCTGTAGAAACAATGCACCGCCTGTTATTCTTGACTATATGTTTCTCCTTCAGCCACTTATTCAGTTTTTGCAGGTAATTAAATAAAAGTAGGCATCACAAGGTGAAATACAAGCAAATGGGGATAACTCTCTTAGAAACATTACAAGGCACCCTGGTCCCCAGTGTGCCCCCCCTTTTCCCTTGGACCCCTTGTAACCATAAAAGAAAGTGGAAGACAAAACAACAAACCTGACTACATGTATGGGCCTAAGCAGAATTGGATTTTTTGGTATCCTACAACAAACAACATCTCTTGACCCTTTCTCTCGCTCTATGTCACAGAAGACTCCTGCCTGCATTCACTAATTTTCAACAGAACCAGCTTATCCATACACAAATTGGCAAAGTTGTTATAGAATCCAGAACTTACGCCTTACATCCACTTGAATGGCCAGAAACAATTAGCTACCTAACTCCAATGCATATCATCAAAAATCAAACATCTATTGAGGTATGGCCTTTGAGGTCAGAACTCTCAAGGTTCACTCGATCCATTGAACCGTTAACCCATTCCCCACTGAATGCAACAATGCAGCGTGCTTTCACTCTTCTTGTCTAAAAACCTAAGACCTGGACACTTTTGAATCTAAATGCATTTTGAATCACCTGATTTTGAACAATAGATACCAGGCTCGCCTAGAGCCACTCAATGGGACAGACTCTTATGCAAGAATGAACGGCAGATTCCTTCTTTCAAATCCTTTCTTCACTCTTACTATGTATACTCATTCTGTCCACCTTACGGATACCCCTTGAGGTTTCTAGTACTCATTCAGACAACTGCCTATAACACAGATGCAAGGTACTGTAACACAAACTCCCCATTCCAAGATGTTCACTTTCTTCAATATGCCCCCTTAGTTTTACGACTCGGACCCCTTAGTTCTTCATCATTCTTCGGCATCAACCCTTCATATCTATTCCTTCAAAGACATTCACAACTACTCAGCTAAGTTACTGGCACAGCAAAGAATTTCAACAACCAGCCAAGTAGTCAGCAAACAACAACCACCAACCCAAACACCTCCTAGTCCTCTTCTTTCTTCCTCATACTCCCTTTTATGCTTGTTTATGCCATCCCTTCCGCCAAACCATCTTCAATGCAGTTCCCTCCTCCACCATCCATCACGCCACGTGATTCTTGTACTCCATAACACACAAACAAACATAATAGCCTACCCATGCATTCCTTGCAGCAGTGATGGAAAAATTCCCGCTACAAGAATGCAAAAAAAAGTGATGGCTAATGAAAACAATAAAACTAAACTAAACCCTAAAGACATGTTGTGTTCACACTAGTGTGGTGACCTGTTGTTTGGTCACACCCGCACCTGCATTCGTATTTAATGCATGTTTCCTTCACTTGAAATGACATGTGAAGTATTCAACAGTAAATTTGAATTTCAGTAGGTATTTCATATTCAAGCTTCATTTAGCACAATGCTTATGTATGCCCATGAGTGTGTAAAGGGTTCTCAGGATGTACCCTTTAGACTAATGACACTAGGGGGAAAGCCACAAGGGCTGAAGGGCCAAAACCCCATCACGTAGCAAGAGAAAAATTGATGATAAACTAATGACACCAAAAAGGGAAAGGACCATAAACTTTTGAAGTTTAAGGATTTAGAATTAATTTCAATGTCCTCTTGTTCTTGAATTTTGATATCGGGTGTTGCATCCACTTCTTGTCTGTTCTCATTGTAAATAGCACACAGAATCAGTCTACTCCCATTTGCTAATAAGCTCTGACAATACTATGGCACATAAAATTGTCCCCATCCTTGGACCTAATAGTCTTCTAGTGATCAAAACAGAAATTAAATTGCACTAATTTTGCTACCAGATTACAACGCGATTATGTTGTATTGAAACATAATCAAAAATTTAATTGACTCCAATACATCTAGTGGTGTCACCTAAAAAGAAGGGGAGCTGATTTCTGGTGTGGAAATCCCTTCTATTTTGAATACAAACTCAAAAAGATTTGCTAGAAATTTTCAGAGAGTAGAAAGAAGGTTATAACAGGTATTGTTTCTAAACCTAAATGCTTCTAGCCAAGCAAATTTTGTTATTCTAATTATATGGACCTTAAGGGATTAGACCTCTCTTGATTTCCTTTCAAGGAGCCAATTGATTGTTAATGAGTGTGAAAGCTCATCCTTCAACAATAAAATCCCCACAAATGCTACCCCCACACCATTACATAATTTCTCTCAAAAATTGGATAGAAACCAAGAATAGAGCAGGTAGATGTGATCATCTACACCTTATAGCATCCTCTAGTTCCAAAATCCTTGAAGCTCCCACTATATCACAAGTACTCCCTTTTCAAATTAAACCACATTACACATTCACAGTGAAACCTCCAAAAAACTAACAGAGATGATGGCTGCCACTACAATCACTCTTGAAATCCTAGACTCTTTCATTATTTCCCTTGATTTGAACCCTAAAATGCAAACACTTGACCTGCTACTTCCTTACTGATGTTTTTGGCACAACGAAAAATTAAGCGCCAAGTTTAACAGAAGAAGAAGTTCAGAGGGACTTTTGTCCCGAATTGATTACTATCAAAATCCAAACAAACTCCACACATCCTAACTAGCAGAATAGGAACTTAGCTTCTCCCACTTGCAAAAGTAAAAACCCCCCTTCCTCCTTCTCAACCAGCTTCATATAGCTTTGCATTACCCACATCCCTTTGTTCCTTTGAAAGCTCAACACTCATCATCCCTAAAAATTGTGATTCACATTGCTCATAAAGATTGTCCATTGAGCAGCCAAGATCCCACTCCATCACTGAAATCAGCTCACCAAAGCCACTCCACAACAACCTGCAAAATAACAAACCAAACCAATAACAGAATAACAAGTAATTGAACTTTTCAATGTCCTTGAAACAGAACACAACTTCAACATAATCTGCCACAGAGCTGAATTAGAGTTTTTGCTTTCATCCACAAAAAATGTTGGACACTCTTTTTAGGTCAGAGTGGGTCTAAAGTCTAAAATCATACTTGAAGGAAAAAGAATTATGGACTAGGTAGTACATGGAGAATCTGTGGCCCCTCAGAGATGCTACCAGTGATTATAGTTTGATTAGAGTCGATGACAAAGTGCTTAAGTTCAGGTTGTTGCCTACTGACCTTTGACACTGGTCTTTAGAACTTATGCATAATTGAAGAAAACATCAGGGTATTTGACTGCTGCTTTGGGGCAACTGAGCAACAAAAATGGCTTCCCTGCCTTGCTGGCTATTGGAATTTAGGTACCCTTAACAGGTATGGGGGTGCACTGTAGAACGGGTATTAGCTGAGGCAAAAAAAATGGTGACAACCATGTCTAGGAATAGAATATGCAAGCAGCCAATGATATGACCCAACATACACCCAAGAGGGTTTTTTTTCCTTTTGGGGGGGTGTGAAGGTGGAATGTTATATCCTTGTGTTCCCATGCTGTTCTCCATGACGTTCTCCAAGTTTCCAATGTGTTTCCCAGGGGTGTTCGCAATAGTATCTCACCTTATCTTGTATCCTTTGCCCAAAGTTCTCCTTTTCACAGCTATATATTTGAGCCAAAGGGAGACACTCCATCCTCACATAAAACCTATTATTTTGGGGAGCCTCCTAAGTTTCAGTTTTTTTGGGTGATGGACAATATGAAACGGCCTGTTGTGAAAGGAAAATTTAGAAAAAGAACTTTAGAGGCAGCCCATTTAATTCCAGTGATGAGTAATTGAAATTGATATATGGGCGATTTTTTGGAATCTTTTGTATGGTCATGGACCATTCCAAAGACAATTTCAGAAATAATTACCTCATTTTTAAGCCTAATTATTTCATTTTTTTAATAATTGCTTCTTTTTCCTATTAACTTTTTAAATAATTATCTTGTACTTTTCCTAGTAACTACTTCCATTTTATAACTATCTCACTCTTTTCTTCTATCCATCAACAGAGATATGAAAAAATAAATTAACACATGTCCATAAATGTATATTAATTTAAATTAAATTTGACATTGACATAAATAATGATGAATTATTGAAACCCACATGAAAACATTATTAAAAGAAAAGAATAGTTGATAGTCACTGGTAGCGCGCAGAAGGACAAAGCTCAAATGAATAGGATAATAGGATAGGAGAGGTGCTGTAGTGCATTTCCAAGTGCTGTAGTTGCTATTTGGGAACAAAAGTTCCCTGTCCATGCATTCTGCCATTCCCAATTGGTTTAAACATAATATTTCCCTTTGACTTGCCAAATGTTCTCGAACAGTTGTTTTGAATATGCTTCCAAGGGACCAGAGGTCCCCACTTTCTTTTCTTCGATTGTAGCCATTCATCTAGCCTAGCCTTGATGGCTTTTCGGATGGGGAAAGTATTGGAATTGTTTACAAAACTTGAAACCCCTGTCCAGAAATATCATAGTTGATATTTACTTTGTCCATTAAGTGTAGGGGAAGGTCTAGGTTTAGACTCTTTCACATGTGAGATCCCCCACGACCAATAGGCCAAGGTGAGGTCAAAAATTTGAAAGGGTCTATGCTCACTATTACAAAATGTGGGTGCAGTTCATTAGTCCCTGTTCACTGGATCACTGAATTCACTATTTCTTCATTGGTCCCTTTTCACTACAATGAGTGAATTCACTTAAAATCCAATGAAATCATTTAACAAACAGAGACACTTTTTGTTGTGGTGGTCTAGACCTTTCTGAATGTGAGATCCCCCCAAGGCCGGCAGGCCAAGGGGCAGCCTTTGGGGTCAAAAATTCGAAAGGGTCTAGGTTGCTTAAAGCACAGCAATTTTATTTTTAAAACTTAAAATTCTTTTTTTTTAAATGACAACCTTGTTGGTAACTTCCAAGTTGTGAAAGTTCCCCTTGACAGCCTGGAGAGTAACTTCCACCTGTTGGAAGTTTCTCTCGAGCCTGTCCATGAAGGTTTTCTTAGGGCAGGCGAGGAACTGAAAAAAGGGTTGGAGTGCTTTACAGCATGCACCCTCTGGAACATATGCACCCAATTGCAAACCTTTCCCATTCCGGGTTCTGGGGTGTTTCCTGCACCCAGTTCAGGAAGCACACGCAACTGGGTGCCCAGACCAAATTTAAATGGTAGCATTTTCTGGCGCAGGATGTGGCAAGTTCTAAGATGCCATTTATTGACTTTTGGTACATTGTACATTTCCACGTAGTTGAAATCGGTACATAGTCACATTAGTTGGATTTTCTGACTAAGCCTAAGGCTCGAACCAAGATGTGACCCAAAAGAGACAACAGAAAAGCCCACCAACATGTATTAGGAATCTCTTGCATTTGGGCTCTGTGGACAGATGCTGAATGGTGGGACAGCTCCACTGGAATACTTACCCACAAGGTATCAATTTCTTGATTATTTCATCCTATAGTCAATTGCTTGGTGGTGTAGATTGGATGAAGGCTAGCCTCTGAGCTTCCCATGTTCAGTTGATACTAATAAAACTTAGATTAGCAAGAACCTTGATGAAGGCCTACTATGCCACAGAATTTCAAAGGCTCCAAGCCTAAACACAAGTTGTCACTTTGGGCAAGGGCCTATCAAAGGTGACCATGGACTCAAGAGACCCAAGCCATTTAAAAGAGATGTCGGAACTAGAAATGATCATGTTTGGGTTAAAGTGGAATTGGAACCAATATAGTCCATGGGTCTTTTTGAGCTGGACAATGTGTAGAGATGACAACTGCATGGTTCTGTGGCCATGCAAAAACCAGGAAGCAGGCTTTACAATTTTTGTAAAGCCTGCAGAGAGTAGGCATGCTGTATGAAAATTGTAATGCCAATGCAGGAAATAGAGGAAAATTTTCATCCTGTAACAATATACTCTTTAAAAAACCTACATCTTTACTTTACACCAAATTGGACTGTATCGTAATGCATATGTATGTATTTAAAAACATTAGAAAGGATAGTATATGTGTAAGGTAAAGCCCTAAGAAGGGGGCATTCTCAAAATAAGGGGCCTAGGACAAGGTGATAGCTGAGTGCAGCCCTACACTTTGGGAATGTCTGCCACACATGGGCTTTACCTATCACAAAGCATGAGGCAAATTTTATCATGAACCAAACCTACAAAGCTCACAAGGCATAGGAGTGAGAGGGATATTATGCCTACTCCCCAATAGTGGAGGGAAATGATGCCTACTTATAGGTTTAATAACCCTCCCACTTTTGAGGAGTAGGCATAATATGCCTCCCATTTTTTAGGAGGCAAATTGATAGATATAAGGTGCCCTCCAAATATACTACAGATTTTCTCCACTGTACCACAAAATTAAAAATCCAGGGGTTGGGTTTGCAGTAATGATCAGGAGCCGCTTGGAGCTGTAAGTAGGGTGTGGATGAAACACATAGGAACCCCCGCAAGTTGGAGCCTGTGCAACAGTTTGCAGGATTCGAAGCCCACCCAAGACCCACCTAGCACGCAACTAGAATAGTTGCTATTCACGGCCTATTCTTGCCAGTTTCATATTTCTTTCCTCGCTCTCTCTAGGGTTTCATCTCTCACCGCTCTTCACTTCGGAAGCTTGCCGCGGTCATTGCAATTGTGACCTCAATACTGACTGATTAGCATTTCAGCTCTCGGTGTTTGACGCAAGGATCTTGGCTCGCGATGGCTGTAACCCAGCAAGCGGATTTGAATCTCCTCAAAGCAGCGAAATCAGGTGACGCGGCGGAGGTTGAGGTAGCGTTGCGTTGCGCTGTAGATAAGAACTGCCGTGAAAATAGAGGGTATCGTTTTACAGCAGTGCATCGGGCAGTTTATTCAAACGAGAGGGTTGCAGGGGTCTTGATTAGGGATCTTGATGTCAATCTGAATTTAAAGAGCACACTCGGTCACACGCCTTTGCATTTTGGTTGGAGTGGATGTGTGGCTGAAATGTTGGCCTCTGGAAGGACGGATATAGACTGGGATGTCCCTGACAACATTGGTCAAACCCCACTACTCTACCACGCAAGGCTTGTCAATGAAGTCAGTGTGCGTGCCCTGCTCACACTCGGAGAATCAGCAGTAAACATGTCCAATAATAAAACCATTGATGGGTTCACGGCATTGCATCAAGTGGTGGAACAAGATCGACGTTCTTTTCCATCTTGGTATAAGTTTCGATCTCTAGATGAGAGGTGCAACCTTGTTGGTATATTGTTGGAAGCGAAAAAGGAGAGAGCGAGGACAAGGAGAGAGCTTGCAAATCTCAGTCAGGAAGCCAGAGAGCTAGAATCGGAAGTGCTAGAGTTCGTGAATACAAAAGACATTTTGAAACGATCTGCGCTGCATTACATAGCGGAAGAAGGATGCGTTGCAATTTTGGATAAGCTGTTGAAGTGGTTTACTCATCAAGAGATACGTGATAGTGTAGATGTCAACGATGCCGACGTTCATGGTTTTGCACCACTCCATTTGGCTGTTCAAAGGGGACACAGAGACGTGGTACGACAGCTTCTTCAACTTCCAGAGCGGCAGATCGATCCCAATGTCCGCGCTACTCTAAGGGTATCCCATCCGGACGAGCTCCAGGAATACGAGGAGAACCATAAGCACCTGTGTAGGCCAGATTTGTTCTCAAAAGCCCCTACTGAGCAATATTCTGGCAAGGATCTCACACCTCTACATTTGGCGGCCATGCGTGGGCACACGGAAATCGCACGTCTACTTCTGGACAGGCCAAATACCGAAGTCTTCACCGACACAACAGGACGTTCACCATTAGATTATTCTATTGTGAATCGTCACTTTCAGGTCGCGGCTGAGTTGCTCATGAATCCTAAAGGAAGGACGATGGAACCCATGAGCGACAATGAGCGATGGGAAATGTTCGATAAGGTGTTATGTTTGGCTGAAGGGCCTGATGATAAGACAACAGCCAAAGCGTTATTGACTAAGCTAGTAGATTCAACAAACCGATCGGTTCCTATCACCGACTTTGGCCTTGATCACAGCAAGCTACTAATAACTGTAGCTGCAATGGAAAATCGCCACAAAATCATCCGACACATTTTGAAGTGGGAACCAGAGGTCAATACGAACTTTAAAAGCGAATGGGATGACAACCGCGTCCTAGAAGCCACACCTCTTCATTTTGCTGTTTTGGGAGAGCATGTAGATGCTGTAAGGGCACTTTTGACTCATCTTCCGTTGGATGCCAATGTTGAAGATTCAAGTTCTCGAACTCCACTTCAAATTGCTACAGAATCCAACAGGAATGTGATGAGAGAGATCGAGAAATTGCTGATGGAACGACCTGAGGTGAAAGAACTCGTTGACAGGTTGTACAGGGATAGGCAAGTATTTGTGGATGCCGCAAATGCTCTTCTCGTTGGTGCAGCATTAGTTGCAAGCGTAGCTTTTGCAAGTTGGTTACAACCCCCTCGAGGCTACACCTCAAACGAATCCGATGTTGCAGTCAAGGGACACCCAACTCTCCAAGCATTTGTTCTGTTCAACGGATTCTCTTTCTTTTTCGCAATAGCAACTGTATTGGCTAGCGCATATGCAGCCATGCCAAGCCTCCAACAGGCCTTCATTGGAACAGTTGTCAAATCCGTGAGGAAGACCCTCATTGTTGCTTCCATTTTTTTGTCGATCTCTGTCTTTTGTGTGCTTGGGGCTTTTGCAACTGCTGGCTTTGCAGTGCTACCCCCTTCTATAAAATACAACTGGAGTATGTGGGTCACAGCTATAATAGGCGGAATAGTTTGTGTTATGTGGCTAGTAGCATTCATATGGAAACTATCAGCAGCATTTCGCTTGCCATAACTACCTTGAGTGATTCAAGATACTATGCAACTCTTTGTAGCCAAGCTGTAACTTGGAAGTTGAAGGATTCTTCAAATTAATTAGGGTCAATTAATAAGTATTGTAAGTAAAAGTTTGGGTCTGTAGTCTCAGTTTTAAATCACACTTTTTAGCGTCAATTCTTTAATTATAGGATCATTGGAACTATTTTACTTTGTTTCCACCTTCATCTATACCTATTGCTTTCTTATTTCTTTGTCACTATTCTTGCAAGAGACTGATTTTTTGTTGCCAGTGTTCCATGCCTCTTTGACTCAATTTGTTGCTTTCTAATGAACTTATGGGCAGGTTGTTGAGGGAGTTTTGGCAAATTGTGGGAAGGCATCATCTGAGAGCCTTGATTCATTCAAATTTCCAACCAAGTTTACTGGGAATCTTTCAATGCCATGAGGTCAAAATTATTGATACAATTAGCTGATTCTATTGAATTGGTTCCAAATCAATAAATAAAATTTAACACATTAGTCTTACATGTATTTACAATTCAAACTTGACATACACATTTATGAATTCTTTTTCCTTTTAAAAAAATATTGGCCTCATATGTATAATTTTGACTATGCCATGTGATTTGCAATTGTTTAGTAGAATAGGGATGAAGGGGATCTCTATGAAAAACCTTAAGCAACCAATTTTACTCTTACCAACTTTTGTTAGTGTTACACAGTCTATGTATGTAAGGCAACATTTCTCATGTATGTGATATGTCTCATGTGAACTTTTGGCTTCCCCGAAAAATTGGAAAAAGAAGGTACAAGCACCTTCTAGTTTAGGCCACTAATGTTACAAATAGATTCATCATGTGTATGCATCTACTTTGGAGTGGGAGTAAAAATTAGCTACTAATGAAAATTGATGAAAGTGCTAAAACAAGTAGTGGTTGATGGATTAGTCTAAAAGGAATTGGAGAGATCAACCGTTCTTAAGTTTTAATGTGGTTTGTTTGTTTTGTTTGCTTGCAAATAAATCCTTAGTGGCTTAAAATTTGCAAAGGTATGAATGGTTTTCAATGATTGTGAGTTATGTGGGAAGCCTCCATAATAGGATATGGTTATCAAGATTTCAACTTGTGCTCCTTGGACATTGGTGATGGCAAATGCGGGCAATGTCAAGTTGTTTCAACATAAATCGATGAAATATTGATGAAAAGATGGGACCAAGGGAAATTTTTGGTGGAAGATTTAACAAGTTTGAATGAATGCAACTACAAGATAAGTGCTAAAAGCCTTTTTTGGGAAAGGGTTTCTGTGTGTTGGTGTGTTTAGAAGTTGGAAGTTGCATGCATTTTTTGTGAACAATTTTGGGAGATGAATGTTTAAGACTATTTTTTTGGTTTTTGGTCACTTGTTTTGAAGTTTTCACTATGCCAAATATGATGATGAAAGATCAAAAAAGTTCATGCATACATAGATTAGGCATTAGATGTGTAAGTGATGAAAAGTGCAGGGGATTATTGAACTAGTTTGTAGAAACATCATAATTTCATCAATGATTGTGCTTGAAAAGAACTTCTGTAACCAAAAAGAAAAGATAATTAGATTTCTATGAAACATATAGTCCATTACAATACACAAAAGACACAAAAGAAAGGAACCAAATCAAGGTTTGTTGTATTTTAAACACTTTAATTCCTTACACTAACTATTTTTGAAAATAAAATGTTAAAGATTTTAGTGGATCAAAATCTCTTTAGATTCACTTTCATTGAGTGACCACATGGTTTATACTAGCAAGCTTTCATCCCCAACATTAATAGAAAATCCTAGGAACTTTCACAGGATCAATCCCAAACCAATCCCATATCCATGAAATATTCCAACTATAACCCAAAATTTAAAATGGAACTATTTTTAAATCCCTACTCAAGTGCCAACAATGGTACTCACTCCTTTAATTCAACCCAATTTGTTACCCAAGACAAGATTGCTTAAGCCCATCCATTCTTAAAACATTACCATCAAGAACCCTTCAATGAATTCCCTATGATTTTGCATCTCCACCACCAATCCATGAACATTCTTAAAACCCTAGTCTGACAATGTAATGGAAGAAATTGAAAAACCAAGAACACAACACAAGCACTCTTTTCATGAATGCCTCACTAAGAAACAAAATATTAAACAAACACACTATCAAATTGCCTACCAACTTAGCTTTGGTTTTCTATCCTCTTCTTGCACCAAAGTCAACTCCTAAATAACTTACATTCCATCCATCACTGAATCTTCATAGCCAATCCTTGAAACCACTCCATGAAAAACAAGAAAACAATGTTGATAAGCAAGTAAGCTCATCATAAACATATCAAACCAAGTGCCTACAATTTAGATCATTTCATGAATGCACGCATCAAAAACATAAAACATTAGAAATGAAAACTATCTAAAACAAAAAACACACAATCGTACATGATTACTATAACCATTCAACGCTGAATGAAAGACTATTACTTGTTTTCTTTTCTTTTTTAGTTTTTATTTTAGGTCACACTTCATCTTGTGTAATGTGAATTGTTGAAATTATGCTAAAAATGGGATTGAGTACTTGTATTTACAAGAGCTCTAAGTGAAAATTATTGTATGAATTTCATGGGCTATCCATTGTAGTTATTTGGTAGTTTAACCACTTGTCAAACCTTTAGTTTTTGGAAATGGGAATGTTTGGGGTTCATTAAACAAATTGATGGGATGAAATAGGAATATCTTTAGATTGAACATGTTTAATTATATGTCTATGATGCCCATACAAGACCATGGTAGCTCATGAGAGGATTCAAAAAAATCTCATCCACATTGAATCCATGGCTTAAAATAGGAATTGTCTTTCTACGGTGACTTGCATTCAATTTGGCTGAAATCTATGTTGATTATTGCACATGTGTTTCTATGCAATTGGAAGTTTAATATAAAATTAACATAGTGTTGCTTATGTTGTACTTGAGATATAAGATGTATTGCAATTAATCTATTATCTTTCTTTTAGGTGACAATATTTTATTTATTTTTTCCTTTTTTCAAGCACTTAATGATGCACCAAAATAGATCATAACAAAGTTCCAAGAAAGCAAAAGGCAAAATGTCATTTGAACATCTTCATAACCTGGACAACAAATTGGCTCTTAAAAATAAAATGAATGATCTTTCCCACCAAAAGGTGCCTAACAACCTTATTGAAGAAGGAATGTATTTGATTACACATATATGGTAATAAGCCCTAGGTCTTTCCTTAAATGTAATTGAAGATTAGGTGAGTATAAAGATGATGAAACGATTCATGTGTAAAGTTTTGCATAAACAACTTTCCTTGTTTTGGATTGTGATGTTTTCATGTCTTCATTGTGTTTCAATTTGCAAAATGGGCATGTTATCTTGGCTTTGAGGGTTAGTTTGTGTATCGTTTTTTAAAAATATGTTTGTGACTTTGTTTGATTTTCAAAATCAGTTTCTATTTGTTCTGTGGGGGTATGTCTATGTCTTGGGGTTTTATTTTCTTCTATTTGTTTTTTTTAAAAGTATGTTTATGTCTTGGGGATCTACTTTCTTTTGTTTGTCTATTTTTTTAGCTTATGTATGTGTCTATCTGTGTCTTTGAACATCTGTGTTTATCTTTGAAGGTCTATGTCTATCTATGTCTTTAAAGTATGTGTGAGTCTATTTGTGTCATTGAATGTGTGAGTTAAGTTAGAATTGAAGGTACATATGCCAATAACAGGTTGGGAATGAAATTTAATGATGTAGTGTAACAAGTTTCTAACTTTAGGGTTTTGAATGTGAACAAAAAGTGGTTTTAGGGTTTTTCAAGGAAACATTTTTTTTTTCTATTGGCGGCTGCGAGTTTTTGCTCTCAACGGCATAGAGACAAGGAAGATCATCGAATGGAAATGTGGTGGTGTTTGATAGCATTGAAACCTTTGTGTCATTTTCTTCTATTTGGTATGTATGTGTTGTTGTTGGACGTAGGATGATTGTGTGGCAAAGGAGTTGCCAAGTGAAATGCGCTCGGCGGAAATCTCACGGTGCAACGATGGAAGGATGTGCAATAGTGCAGATAAGTAATGTGGTTTTTGACTTTTAGTTTTTAAAGAGGTTGTGGAAGATTGGTTTTTAGATCTCTATCTTGAATGGAAGTACAAGAGAATCCACCATGCAATGTACTTAGGGAAGCAAAGTTTCTATCTAAGGGTTGGTATTGATGATTGATTAGGGGGATGATGAGAAGTTTAGAGGTTTCGAAAGTGACCAGAAAATCTTCTCAAAGTGTGTGTTGGAGTTGATTTGTATTTGGGTTTTGTTGGCTTGCATTTCATGAGAGAGTACCATGATTTTTGGGAACTTTGAAGAACTACAATAGTCCATTAAAATTATAGGGTCAATCACACAAAGGAAGATTGTGGTTCTTTGTAAGACTTTTTGAAGCAATCACTGGGGGAAGTGGATATGTGTTATCTTCCTGTTTTTATGCTTTGTCAAGTGGAGGGATGGTGTCAAGAACACTGGATTATGTGATCTATGTGGGTTGAGGGATTTACATCACTGAATGTAAACGGAAACTTGAGTTCCCGTGGATGTCCAATGTGGTCCTGGGTTTGTGTGATCTAAAGACTTTCAGAAGATGAAACAAGGCGAGTGGGCTCAAGAGAGAAATCAGAGCGATCTAACCCTTTAAAAACCTCAAGCCTCTCTTTAATGAAAAAAACAATGTTTTATGTGGCTATTGGATAGAACTTGGGTGGTCTCTAGTTCATGCCACTGTGAAACTCTGAGAATGTATTTGTTATTTAGTATGTATATGATTTGTATTATGTTTGTTTTGCGCCCTAGTTTTTTTTGTTATAGTAGGATATAGTGTTACTAATGTTGTGAAATTTGAAAACCATGTTGGGATATGATAAGCCATATACTTGCCCAAAGCTGGTTAGTAGTTAGTACCCATTTGAAAGATAAAAAAACAAATGACCATGTTGTCATATAACATCCCAATAGTCCCAACACATCAGATGTTTTTGAAGCCAGATCTTGGAACTAGCCAACTCTCTGATCTCATCAAAACTCACTTTGTGTTATGGCGATTGATAGACTATACCAATGTTTGTAAATCTTTTACCCTGATATATCCACAAGTATATAATACAATAAATACACACCCTGCCTGGTTTGTAAAATTTTAGTTACTCTACTCGACTAGTAAATATTCCAAATTCACCTTTTATTTGGCTCATATATAGGTGAGATTTACCTTGACTTAGGAGAAGATAATTGTTTGAATGGGGTTAACAAAGGGCATATGCCAAATTCAATATATAGCACATATGCATTTTCATATTTTACAATGTATATGGTTATGATGGATTTGTTCAAGTAATTACTGAATATGTACAATTTTTATTTTTATTTTGGGCATTTAGATTTTATTCATTACATCAATTACTGTGAAAAAAATTCTTACCATATGTTTTTCCAACCCTTTTAGATTTTACTACCATGCGCCATTCTAAAAATGCTTTGAATGTTTGAAATTTCATGTCATATTTGCAAAAAAAAATTGCACAAGTAAAGTACCTTTGAAATGGTCCATACTTGTATATTATTTTTTTTGTCACTCATTTATACACTTATGCTCAAATAATATGTAGAAGATAAATGATGAAATGTTTACCCTACCTTTACCTATGAACTAGGCAAATGTTCATCATTTACCTTTACCCTTATCTGGCCTGATAATTTTGCAAAACCTTGACACCCTTACCCAGCTTGAAACTTTTTTGAAGCCTACATACCTTTACCTGGCTTATATAGTTGTTGAAAATTTGAATCTTGCCTTATCCAGCCAACATTTTGTAATGAATATACTCACCGAACACTAGTCTCAAGGTACCACACACCAAATTCCTCTTGTTTGCAACAACTGCTACTTTGAAACTATGATGTGTGAATGCACCATCTGCTTTCAAAGTCAGTAAATAGCATCTTAGAACTTGTCACCACAATTTGTGTATAATGGACTAGGTACCCAGTTGTGCATGTTTTCCAACCAGACATATGCAAGTGGGTGCAGGAGCCATGTGGTACTAGTTGCCCATTTTGGGGAGGGTAGATGAACCCCTTCTGTCTGCCCTAATGGGCCAAGAGCCCAATAAACCATACAATCTATGACGCTCCAAGATACAAGGGTTCTCCCCTTTGATCAACTAGTCCTTCAATTGCCCCATCTGAAAAGCCATTGATTAAACATGAATGGCTAGGAATGGACCTATTTGGGGGCCTATGGTGGCTCCATAAGCATGATTAAAAGAGCTGTTGAGAACACTTGGGAACTCAATGGGGGAATAAATATGTTGAACCAATTGGGAATGGCCCATTGCACAGAGAGAATTTCTGCTACAATATAGCAACTTGGAAATAAGAGCAACATTCAACCCAAATTTTCAGAAGTTCAAGGTCTTTTTCTCTCTGATCACTCAGTAAAGCACATCCTCAGAGACCGTCTCAGTAGAGCACTTTCCTCATATAACCCACCCGAGGATCATATTGTGACTAGTTATCCAAAGCTAGCATTTTCAGTTTTTTCCCCTTCTTTGAAACATCTAATGAGGCTCAAGTAAGTTGTAATAAAGTTGCAAGAAAACAAAGGCAAAGTATCATTTGAACCTCCTAATAACATCAACAACACATAAGGTCAGAGGTCTTCAGAATCTAATCAGTGGAACAGAGCTTCACAAACAGATTAAGTTCCTTTCACAATATGATTGCCTCTTTTGGCCACATTGTTAATATTCTATGATATTGTGAGCTAAGTCACGATGATTTTGGAAATGCCCTTAATTTCAATTTTGCAGCATTTGGCAACTTTATACCTTTCAACCATATGGAATGTATTGCCAATTATGCAAATGCACATGGTTTACTTCATTTACTAGGCTTGTTCTTTCAATTATGCAAATGTACATGGTTTGGCCCTAATGCAATTTGGGTCAATTTTACTTTCATAGTGTTCCACATTTGCAATTCCTACATCTTAGGCCTGCTTTACACTAGGAGTCAGGGCCAAAAAAAAGTTGGGGCCAAATTTGAGCATTTTCAGGTTGCAAATTGGTCCCAAGTTACTAATAAATGTTAGAACATTGACATAAGAATTTTAATAAATGCTGGTACATTGGCCCCAAGGGTTGCAAATTGGCCTCCCAAATTTGATGGTATCCTTTTTTCAGCCTTGGGCCGAATACAAGGCCATAAAGTTCAGCATTTATCAGTAGCTTGGGGCAGATTGAAAAGATTTTTTTATGTTTCAGGCTTGACTCCTAGTGTAAAGCCCTTGGGGCTGATTTCAACTTTTGCACCAATAAGAATGCTGGATTTCGGTTGAGCATTGGCCCTGACTCCTAGTGTAAAACAGGCCTTATTAACCAACATTCATTGGGCAATTTTATTGGGGGATCATGTTAGGAACACTTATCTCAAGTTCTCATCTTAAATGAACTCGGCAGTCACAAATACATTGAAAGCTTAATGTAAGATTTGCTCATGATATCCTTTAGCCCTTATTAATTAAGTGAACTTCTACAAAAAAAAAATATTGGTAAAATCTATGTTATTGAGGAAGAAAGGGTACTCCATACTTATTGCCCATTTATGAAGTACCTATCCCACTGCAATTTCAAATGACCATGGTAAAGACAAATTACAATCATCTTCCTCTCACATGCTCTTTAAATTGGTGAATCTTCTTATAAAATTTTGCTAGAGCTATTGAATATGGGTCTTTGGATTGAAAGTCCTTTATTTCAAAACTTTATTGTTATTGTTTAATATTAGAATACTATAACAATTATTAGAATTCCATTTTCTCTAAAACTAGATTCAAATCTATATTGAAACTGTCCACATAAGTTTGTGTTGAATCCAACTGTTGAAACTAAAATTATTGTAGCAATTTCTACATGTAACTCAAAGCTCCACATGGTCAAGAATTCCAAAGGTGTGCCACACGTAAAAAGGAAGAAGTTTTTAAGCTAAAAAGAAAGTCAAAGCATATTCTCCAAACAAGCAAGGTGGTAAGGTCTTTAGGGATTGAAAATTTGATTGAACTCTTTCAATACAAAAAACCCAGACATTTAAATCGCAAAGATAGTTGCCACAGTTAATATAGAAAACATATAATTTTAAAGTCCAATTTGTTGCTGTTGGAGAGCCAAATCTAAGAGAGCTTGCTGAAATCTCATAAGGCTAGAATGACTCTTCCTGTTTTATTAGATTGAAGACAACTAATTGGAAAAAGAAGTTCAAGTATTTGAACCATGAACTTTGGATCTATATAGTATGGAAAAAGAGGTGTTTATTGTGTCCATAATAGGTTGTGGACTAAGAAGATTACGGGTGTGAAGAGCCACTTGAGCCATCAGCCTGAACTCGAGCACCAAGTGTTGAAACTCCCTTGTTGGGAAGAGATTCATGCGTTCCATGGGCAGTGGCTCGTGGGAATGGCTTTGAAGGCACGTTGAAGGTAGCTTGAGCAGCAGGGGTTGTGCCCTTTGATTTTGAATTACTGTAGCAAAGTATTGGGCCAGGGCTATTGTAACCTCCAGTGTCACTCCCTTGGCACAAACTCGGTTCTGAGCAAAACACATGATCGCAAACACCACTTACACTACAACACAATTGGTCCCCCGTTGGTCCAGTACAGGATTTGTTCCCATTGGTCGACCCACACACATTGGTGGAAACAACAAGAACAATCTGCAGCATGATCATGACTGAAAAAACTGATAGAACTCGAGACCAAGTTGAAGGGCCTGCCATTGTTGATTTTGTGTCACACAAAAGAATGACTAGCACAAAATTTGTTTGCAGACCACCCAAAACTAGACCCCCCAAGAAAAACAAGACCCTCACAAAATGGTTTGTTTGAAGTTGCTAGTTCACAAGGTGATTGAACGCTAAAAGTTGCAAGAGGTGATGTGGTGTTAGAGAAGGCCAATATCATTGCATTTTATACTAAAGTTTTGAACCCAAAATCAACATCCGTTACAATAGAATACGTTACAATAGAGAAAGTTGGACCTTGATGATGTGCATGGTAATGTATTGTGTACATTCAATCTAACATAACGTTTTAATTATTGGAATAATCAATAATGTACAATTGACTGTCAAATATCTAACCAAACCCAACTCTAAGGACATTTTCATCAATTACCATGTTAGTACTAAAGAGTTAGATACTAATCAAGTTCCTTAGAATTCAACACTCAATAAGTGGAATTGAAGCTTGTTTCTAGAATATTTTATGACCATGTATGTTTATATTGAAAGACTTATAAGCCATGACCATCAATCACCGAGCAATAGCAAGTGTCATATACATAGTGAGATGTTGGTTGGTTTCAAGAGCCTTGGACTATTTTTGTGACATATGGAGTAGGACTTTCCAGCATCAAAAGGTCTTGATCTATGTATTGAATCTCATGTTGCAAGATGATCTAAATGACAAGTCCCAATATTTGAGAATTAATTTTCGAATTTTACATTATTTTGGACAAGAATTCATTTAGGAGTTCATGGAAGGATTGATTTGGATCATTGGATTGTGATAAATCATAGGTATGTTTTGGAGATTACTACTTGAGTTCAAAAGATGGGTTGTAGATGTTTAGATCAAAACAAACTACTGAGTAATATTGCAAGCACTGATCGCCAAAAAACTATTATCAAGTGTATATCTTATAAGTGTCAATGACACGTCAAGTTGTATCCTGAAAAGAACGTACATGGATTTGCACACTATTTCAAATGAAATGAAAATATCATAACAATACCAAATGTTGTGTTGGTCCATTATTGTAATGTTATGAAATAGAAACATTTGCAATATTGAATGAAATTCCCAAATGGAAAGTTACACCTTTAATCTCTTGAAAGACATTGCATCACATCTTGCAAAAAGCTAGGGTTTAGGGTTCACAGCTGCACACTGGATTATTAACACAAAAGATGATAATTTTAGAACAGGAGAAATCGTTGCATCAAGTTCCACCCAACCCATAACAAGTGTTGGGTGGGTACCTGGGTTGGAGGGTTGGAACTGCAGGTTCCAGTTCCAGTTAGTAAGAACTGAATCCAAATCAAATCTGATTTTTGAAACTGAGTCTGGAACCAAAACTAGGTTTTCGGTTTTTTAAAGTATCAAAACTGAATCAGAAATGGGATCTCAAATTATAAAGAACTGGAACTGGAACCAGCTTCAGAATTTTGAAAAAAAATTGAAAAAGTGTACTAGAACCAGGGGCTAATCAGATGTTAACTGGCAGTTGATCACTAGTTTGATCCAAGTTACTCAGAACCACGCTGGATCTGATTTTTAGAACCAAAACCAAAATTGGGATTTTTCTTTTTTTGAAGAACCATACCCAGAACTGAAACCAAGATTTTGTATTCTTGAAGAATTGTAATTGAAATCCAAAACCACTCTAATTTATTTTTTAGAACCAAAATCAAAGATTCTTCATGGAAGTCACTAACCACCAACACTAATAACAACCTCGGTGCAGACTTCATTATTACTTCATTATTTGCAGGACCTCCCCAAGCATAATTTCCCCCAGCAGGCTGATGCAAGGAAGTCTGCTTGTAATCTCCATCCAGTGGGTCTCATTGACAAGGAACACTGATCATTGATTTTGGTCAATCTCGCAGTAACACAAGTGATGATATTCTTCAGTTGTTCAGCAGGGGAAAGAGATGCTATCAGGGCATCAAACCTTGGACCTCAGGCTATGCCCTCGGTTCTCTGGGTGTAATGGCTTGACAACAACCTTCCCTTTACATAAAAACCAGTGTTGGGCAAGTCCCTGATTTGGAGGGTTAAAATCATAGGTTTCAATTCCAGTAGTAAAAATCAACTTGCAATGACACAATCTTGTAGAACAATGGCTGAGGAGTGGGGAGACACAAATGAGTATTGCCATACCCTTAGGAGAGTGGTCAACAAAATATCAGAACAATACTTCCCATTGCTTACTGACTTCATTGAATTGGTGTAGAACTGCTATACATAATTTGCTCAGATTTTGAACACAAAACAGTATTGAAGATATTGAATCTTAAATCTCTCTGACATTCGGGAAACAGCAGGGAAGCAATTGTTGACTGCAATTACCACCAACAGAAATACATAGTTCCTCAATGAGACCAATTTACAAGTGGTGAAGCTAGTTGGAAACAAAACAACATTCTGTTTGAGGCTTCACAAAAGAAACCACATCTTCATTTTGTTGAATAACATGTGTTGTAGACCACCCCATCAACCATTGATTTTGCAACTCACCTTTGTTGTGGGGTCATAAATTACATATGTTATTTCTTTATGATTTACATGTGACTATTGTGTATGATGCAATGCATACAAGGTTTCATAAATAGTGGCCAAATGAAATACATTAAATACACATATGCAAGAAATTATTTGTGGGAGTTCTTTGTTCTTGATCTGTAAACTGACTAATGCAAGAGGAACAAAAATGAATCCCTCTTGAAAAGAAAGGATATGGGCACCTTTTGCACCAGACATGCTACAATTTTGGGTTTACAAGCTTCTCCAATGGGCAGTGATGGCTCTCTTGGGTGTACTAGGCAAAAAACAAGCCAATTGCTGTCTGGACTTGCCTGCTGTAGCAGCTTGAGCTGCTTGGCACCTTGTTGGTGCTTGACTGACCAGATTGTAGTAGACTTATAAGGTTTCCAGTGTTTTAAGTGATGGTATCTTGTGTTGTGTGGGTAATCCTAGCATAGACCTCTGTGTTTCTAACTTCACTCCAAAACAAACAAGCAATGGTTTGCTCAGGTCCCTAAACCCTAAACCCCAAGAAAAATCTTCAGAAAACACTTCCACTAGCAGGATATCCTAGTAATTTTGTTATGAGGAATCCCTGCAGCCATTTGCAAAGCACTAATGTAATTCACCTGCTACTTTCCAAGACAGAAAACTGATGATTAACACAGTGAAGACAATTGGAAACCTAGAAGTCAATGTATGAAAGTAAATCACCGCAACTCACAACAAAATCACACACCAGAGGAAAAACACATCATCACCTTAGTCAAATAAATCAAGCCCAATTTTGATGTGCCATATTAAACCCACCAGGAAGCATGCCTTTATGAAGATGTGCAATGGATGAGACATTGACAAAAGAACCTCTCCTTTTCATAGCCCGCATCCGCTGGCCAACAGGTTTTGACATCAGTCATGCTCCACATAAGTTGACATTGTGCATAGCACCATTCCAATCTGCCTCATCTAACTCCAGCACATCCTTCTCAGTCCCTGCATCCCGTCATTGGACTCTATTAAATCCCATCAAGTGCCAATCTCTTTGATCACTCTGTTCATGTAGACTTTTACTATGAAGAAATAGCTAAACACATGGCTAGAGAGAGCAGAGCCTATTTCAGAACTGCTATTCCAGAATTCATTAGAGTGCACTAGTTGGTGTTTCCTTGAACTTTGCCTGATGCCAATTTTGAATGCCCTGTCTCTGATTGAGATAGCCTAGTCTGCACCGAGAATTGCTCCAGATATGACACATTGAACTTCAGCTGAATTTTGAGTACTGGCAGGAAAACCCTAGTGCATAGGCTCTAGAAGGTGAGCCCCTGCAGGATTCTTGTGTTCCTGTTTCCTGATGCGCAGCACGTTCTTTTCAGTGGAAACCTCCCTGGTCATCATTAGCTTATACAATGGAATCATGTGATGATGTGTTTCTCTCACACATGCAATTAGGTTTATGCAATGGACTCATCAAGTAGAATGTGATTTACACGTTCTTCTTTCAATGAGACTAGTGTAGCCTGTGCTGTTGGCCCAAGTGTGAACTAGTGACCTAACCAATATTCCTTCCAGAAATCATTTTTAAAAAATTTAGATGAATTTTCAATGACTAAAAAGTTCTCAAAATTCAGTATCTCACACACCTTAGGTCTAAAAATTTCCATATCACCTTCATTAAATCCTACTCACTGAGGGCTTTCCAATAATACCAAGAGACTGCCCAAACTCCCCTATAATTTTTAGTTTTGATTTAACTGAATTTTCAGCGAAAATTTTGTTCAATATTCAGTAACTTCTCCACCTTAGGTTACGAAACCAACTCAGTGGACCCCTACTCATTAAGGGCTTTCTAACAGTACCAAGAGCACAGCAAGGGGGGCAGTGATTTGGGAGATCTTAATGTGACAAACAAAACAAACAAACTACCCTCCTTCATAAACAAACAAAACAAACAAATTACCTTCCTTCATAAACAAACAAAACAAACAAACATCCTTCCTTCATAAACAAACAAAACAGACAAAACAAACAAACTACCTTCATAGGTTGATTATCAAGCGACAAGCAGCAGGAGTAAGTATGTGCCACCAACATTGCATCCTAAATCTACGTCAACTTGTTTGCTTCTTTCCCTTTCCTTATGAGCGACATGAATGGCAGAACCAAGGACATCCGGGAGAAACCAAAAGCAAACGACAACAGTTTTGCAGAAAATGCACCCCTGAAACCAACAATGTTCTTCTTTCAATGAGATTCTCAAGCGAGACAAGCAGCAGTAGTACGTATGTGCCATCAGCATCGCGACTAAATCTACGTCAACCTGTTTTCTTCTTTTTCCCTTCCCTTATGAGGAACATCAATGGCAGAAACAAGGACAGATCCGGAAAAAAAACAAGAAAGGACAACGGTTTTGCAACAAACGGCGCACCTCTGAAACCAGCGTTGTTGAGAAGAATATCAATGAAACCGAAAGATATCCATGCTTTCTCCTCAACGGCGTGGATCACACTTGCCTCGGCACTTACATCGAGTTGAACCAATCACAGCTCTCCTCATGGAGCAGCCTGACGCCCCTTTTTCGCCTGTGTCCAAAGTCGAAGAATACGCATGTGCAAGAGCGTTAATCTCTTTCGCACAGCGTCTTCAAAAGCTGAACCCTCCGAGCTGCGATGACGACGTTGCATCATCTCTCCGCAAGAGTTACCGAAAACACTCTTCCCAGTCCAGATGATGCTCCCGTTATCAGTGCAACCTTCCCCGTTACATCTTCCTTTTCCAGCTTCCTCGTCTTCCCCCCTTCCTTCTCCAATAAATCCATAACTAAATTCTACCAAGAGCTTGCTTGGTACCTTCCTCTCTCCTTCACTTTCTTCTTCTTCTTCTTCTTCACAAAAGCAAGCAAATAAGTCTCCGATTTCCAAGCGAATTAGATCACTTTCGCCCGCAATTTTCCGCTCTCGAATTCACCGACAAATGCACAAAACTCTATCGTTTTCTTTGCCTTCTATTCGCAGTTTAAGTGCGCACGAGAGCGCGCGACTCACGAAGCGGATTTGCAAAGAGCACCACAAAACTGGGAGCGAAAGCACCGCGACAAGCGACGTGTGCGACACTTTACTTGCCCTTTTTTGGTTACGTAATCAATCCAATTAAAGTAGGCCTGCTTCTTTTTCTTTTATTTTCTTTTGCAAATTTTTTTAATGCAATGGATTTTGCTAGCCAACCAGGGGGTTTTTTTTTTTTCAGTTTTGTGACATTGAAAGTTTTTCTCTCCTTTGCTTGGGTGTGTGCTTTCTTTTTATAAAGTTTGGCAGGGTTTCATCATTTACATCCAAATGGAAATAGTTTTCATATGTCGCCTATATAATAAGAGGTATGGAGTCGGCTACATCAGTTCTTTTTTTCATCCTTTTTATAGGACCATCATTAGCAAGCATCCCAAGAAAGATTTGACCCGAATGGTGATGGGTTTTTTTTTAATTGTTCAAACAATTTTTAAAAACTGCCAGAAACTGTGCCAAACCAAAAACTGACTCCAGATTGGAACCCAAGCATTTTAGAATCATGCAATTTTAATGAGCTCATTGGAGTGAATTTGGGACATTTTGATTTTGAACTTTTGCATGCAAAATTGGAATGAACAAGAAACCCAAGGTGACAATTTCTGTCTCTTTTATGTTCTAATCATTCCTTGTCTACAACAGTTTATACAATTGCATTTGCATAAAATTGATTGCCTTAAAGCATGCCCAAGGGAAGCCCTTTACCAGTATTTAGCATTTAGCACATTCAGTGCGCACTTTTTCTCCCCCATCCCCACCCATGAACATAAAAAGATGGACAATACAAAGTGAGAGACTATTCAACTCCCACCACCTGGGCCAATCATAATAGTTGGCTAATGAGAACAATATTTATTATAAATATCTGGGCCAATTTGACACTAATAATATTTTTTTTTTATTTTGTTCAAAGTTTGAAAAAAGTACATAATTAAATTGAAATTTTTTAAAACCCTAACTTTCATCTATTGAACATTCACAAAATTTAGTTTTTTATTAAATTTCAAAGAAAAATAAAATTCAAATGTTTTAGAAATATTTTTTTATGCACTAATTTACACTAGCTCAGATATTTATTAAATTGCTTCAAAGATTATTATTGTCAAAATATCCAAAAATTATTTCTTATCAAAAATAAAAATAATTAAAACAAAAATATCAAATGAAAATTCTAAAAATTCATTAAATATTTGACAAAAGCATGTTGAACTAGTCCAAGTGTAACAAATTTCTAACTTTAGGGTTTTGAGTGTGAATAGGAAGTAGTTTTAGGGTTTTTTTTCAAAGAAACATGTTTTGTTTTCTATTGGCGGCTAGGAGTTTTTGCTCTCAACGGCATGGAGATAAAGAAGGTTGCAAAATGGAAATGCGCCGGTGTTTGGTAGCATTGAAACCTTAATGTCATTTTCTTCGGTTTGGTATGTATGTGTTGTTGTTGGACGCAAGATGATGGTGTGGCAAGGGAACTGCCAGGTGAAGTGTGGTCGACAGAAATTTCACGAAGCAGTGGCAAAAGGATTTGCTACAGAGGAAATAAGTTGTGCAGGTTTTTGTTTTGCAAAGAAAAGAGGGAAGTTATCACACTTGGTTTTTTTTTTAAAAATCTCTATCTCAAGGAAAAGTACGAGACTATCCGCTACGCAATGTACTCAGGGAGGCAAAGTGTCTATCTAAGAGCTAGTTTTGATGGTTGAGGAAGGGGGGATGATGAGAAGTTCTAGAAATCTTGAGAATGACCAACAACTCTTCTCAAAAGTCTGTGTTTGGGTTTTGTTGTCTTGCTTTTCAAGAACGAGTACCCTGATTTTTGGGAACTCCGAAGAACTACAACAATCCATCGAATTTACAAGGTCGTTCACACAAAGGATGGGTGTGATTCTTTGTAATGATTCTTGAAACAGTGACTAGGGGAAATTGATGTGTTGTATTCCTATCTTCTGTCTTATCAAGTGGAGCAATGGTGTCAAGGAAACCGGATCGTGTGATTTGTGTGGGCTGAGGGATTTATAGTACCGTCTGTAAATTGGAACTAGAGTTCCCATGGAAGTCTAATGTGGTCCTAGATTTGTGTGGATTTGAAGACTTTGAAAAGAGAGGCCAATGGGCTCAAGAGAGTGAGATCAAAGCTATCTAACCCCTCGGAAACCTCAAGCCTCTCTATGATGAAGAAGGCGATTTCTTTGCTAATTTTCGAACGGAACTTAGGTGGCCACTGGCTCGAGCCAATGTGAAATTTAGAAAGTGTATTTGCCATTCAATATATACGTGTTTTGCAATTTGTTTATTTGAGCCCCCGTTTTTGGTATCAAAGCAGGTTGAATTCAGTGAACACCTATTAGTTTAGAACAACATTATGTGTGCTGGTAGGTGTTATGTCTCGAGAAACTATGTCTAATTATAATTCGGACCAGTTTGTCATTGATCTTCAAGTAATCCATGATCAACAGACTATTAGGAGTTTCAACAACTCTCCCAATGAACTATTCCCTCAAATAGGATCTATTGTCTTAAGGTTGTTTGGATTTGGGGTGCTTACCATGGTGGGATTTGACCCTGCAGAGGCACAGGTTGGAGACATTGCCGTCAAAGTCACACACAATGGATGTGTGTCTAGGGTGAAAGTGTGGGTAAAGTCACAAGATGGAGCAAGTGGCTAGTACAAAAGTGCAGAGTTGTAGCAACAATTCCACTTCACCTCGTATCTTGCATAAATCCACCAACATTGTGTCAGATGGAACCAAGGAAGTTCCTAGGGTTGGAGACATCTGGATACCTTATTTTATAAGATCTCCTGATCATTTCACTAAATTTTTCATTCCTGAAATCAAAATCTTGTTCCAACTAGGTGACAGGATTCTCAGAGTTGAAGCATCTGGTCTATCGTCACGATTGGTGTGCTAGAAAGTTTGGTAGAACGTTGAGCTTCAACAAGCATGGCAACTAGATAGCTCAAATGAACAAACCTTCTCACCTTTGCTAATTATTTTTTAGGATCTTATTCCAATAGCAAAAGGAGATCAGCAAGATTTCTTTTGATAGATAAATGCAAGATGACCTTTAGGTTTTGTTTAGGAAGATGTCATGAATTCTAGAAACCTATTAGAATCATATCCTTTAACATAGTTGTGTTTTTCCAAAAACACGATACAAACTCTGTAATCACCAAATTAATTGATATTCACCAATAATCCAAGTAGGACTCTCTCTTTGAATTCCTAGAATTTGAAACTTATTTTCAAAATGATTCTAAATCCTTCATTAATAACTTAGATGAAGGTTAGATTTGGAAATAGGATTGTCAAGCAATGCCTTTCCAATGTTGGCATTCAGTGCTTGTACACTGGATATAGTAGATTTTTGGCTATGTGATGTGGTAATCTGAATCAGGCTCCAAGTACTGATACCTCACCAAAATCCCTTCCCCTTGGGTCCTGTAATGATGACATAGGCAGAAAGAATACCTTGTGTACTAAGCACATTGTAAAAAGAAAATGGAATTGTAATGTTTGTGATCATAAGGGTTTATGCACTTGCACAGATTCTCCTTAGACAATATATACTAATAGTTTTCACTAATTAAGCAAAGATCCAATTAATCACCATGACTAGTCTTCAAGGTATGGACAAGTTGTATTGGGGCAAGGACCATGAGGATGTAAACGATTGGGCTGAGCGTCTAACCATGGCAGCTGAGGTCAGAGATCTCAATGATGATAAGTTATTTAAGATAATCAAATTGAATTTGCACGACAGAACTAAAGAGTGGTTCAAAAAGCTCAATCCACCATCGATAGATTAGACTGTCCTAAAAATTACAATTGTTCAAAAGTTTGGTGATCTTGATGTGAATGAGATCCGTGTCAAGCTTGATGCAATCAAACAAGAACCTAGAGAGCGGGTTGAGAAGTATTTTGAAAGGTTAGATAAATTCTTTCAGAGAGAAGATCGGAGATGTTGAGCAAAGAAGAAGGTTTCTGGCTCGACTAAGGCCAAAACTTAAAAGATTGTGTGTGGTCAAAACATAAACAAACATTGAGGAAATGGTGATTACAGTAACAGAGATAGAGAGGGTGCTAGGAGGTTTGGGGGAGACACCATATGATTCCCTTAGGGAGGAGAAGGATGAAGATGTAACTGGTGAGTCATCTATGGATAAACAGTTCTCAATGTTGAACGAAACTCTGATACATTTCTTTAGGGAATCTGGCAGTAGAAATGGAGCAAGTGCTAGCTCTTTTGGGAATGCATCTAAGTGTCAATTATGCCAAGTTGAAGACCACACTACAGTGGCCTGTCAAAAGCACAATGATATGCGGCCTAAGTGTAGCAAATGCGGTGGAGGACATAGGGCTAAGAACTATGGCATAAGGTGTTCATCTACAATGGTATGGGACACTCAGAGGATCACTATTGGAGGAAGAAAGACACTAAGCCTTCTAACTCTACTATTAATTACCTTGAGGTGTTGGTAAATGATGAAGAGGCCACATTAAATGAATTGAACAGGATTTGAGGTGCCAATCACCATTTGACATCTAAAAACAGAATTCCCAAAAAAAGACTCCCAGTACAGGCCAATGAAGCAGAAGGAGTTGCTGAACAAATTGAGGGAGCTGATGCAAGAGACAAGACCAGGGAAGCAGTGCCCAAGTTGGTGCATGATAAAAAATTCTTCTACATTTCATGAAAGGTCGGATTTCTCTAACCCTAATGGAGGCAATCATGAAGATTCCAGCAGAATTGGAATATCTTAAGGGGTTGGTTAAATTGGCTAGAAGAAGGAAAGATGAAGAGGCTGGCAGGAATCAGGTTGCCACTGTCTACAACACCACTACTATCAAAAGGATTTCTGTGAACAAAAATTACAGAGGTAAAACCATGCACTTGCCTATTAAAATCAACAATGGGATGATTGAAAGACTTGTGGACATTGGTGCATCTATGTCAGTAATGGCAACCAGTATAGTATGAGAGCTTGGGATCATGCATTTGGTCTCAAGACATGAGACATACAAGACAGCATCAAGGACTATTACCATTACTCTAGGAAGGCTAGATGACATACCTATGCGAGTTGGCAATGTTGTTTGCAATATGGTGTTTTTGGTGGTGGATACAAATACATATGACCTCTTGTTAGGTTTGGACTTCCTCATGAAGATTGGGGCAATGGTTGATGTAGAAAAAGGCATTATAGAAGTTATGCATGGACTTGGGGCTAATGTGGAGATGTTTCCTTTGAATGTTGTAAACATTATACAACATGGGGAGACACAACCTACCTCTTTTGTGGGACATGTTGAAAGTCTTGGCAAGATATTCTAACAGCTCAAAGTAAAGGACCTGCTTGAGAAGGGATTGACTTAAAAAGGCGGATGCTTTTCAAGTTTGCACCATCTTGATGATGAAGGATCATCTAATGACAACACAACTGAATTTGGGAGTGAAAATGATGAGGAAGATGCTCAATTCAGTTTGACTATGCAGGAAAATGACGTAGCATCTAAAGATGATCCGAAGGACCAAGGACTAAACCATCTTCTTCAACAAAAGTCTGCAAATTAAATTATGAATTTGATATTACAAGATCAATAGTACAGACTGTTGGAGGAATACATTACAAAAGGGGATGATTATGCTAATTGGCTTCAATGGGCAGCTGTTGAAAAATAAGAAAAACTCAAGGGAGTTTCTATCACTATGCATGTGTTTAATCCAATGCATCTAGATCATGCAAATATGCAACAAGTTGTTATGTCTGGGGATGAAAGGTGAGATGAAATACGGAGCAAGATAAAGTTTGACCAAGCCCTTAGTAAGAACCAAGCTGAGGAGCTATGGACTCTATTGGAGGACTTTAAAGAGGTCTTTGCTTAGCACAAAGAGGAACTAAGGTGTTGTATAATAGGAGAACATGTAATTGACACCCAAGGTTTTCCCCCATGTCGCACCACACCTAGGAGGTTGTCTTGTTAGGAAGAAGTTGAAATGAACAGACAAATTCAGACATTGATCAAGCTTGGTAAGATGAAGAATAGTGACTCTGAATATGCTTGCAAAGTCAGTTTACCTGTTAAGAAGGATGGCAATAGGCGTTTTTGTGGTGATTATAGACCATTGAACATGCAAACCAAAAGGGATTCATTCCCAATGTCGTTGATTGATGATGTTCTCTCCCAGATGGGAAGCATCCAATGGTTTAGTGCATTAGATTTGCAATATGGCTTTTGGCACATCCAAATGTCACTAAATGATGTCAAAAAAATAGTTGTAATAACAAAGTCTGATTTCTATGACTGGACTGTGATGCCATTCGGACTAAAAAACGCAACAAGGACGTTTTCCAGAACCATGGCAGAAGTATTTAAAGATTGGACAGACCAAATCTTAAAGGTCTTTGTTGATGATGTCAACATACACAGCCAAACATGGGAAGAACACCTTACACACTTGGAGGCTGTTCTTACACGATTGCAGGAGGTAAATTTGAAGTTAAACCCTAGAAAATGTTCTTTTGGTGCACAACAAATAATATTTCTAGGACATGTTGTGACCAGACAAGGTTCATATCCTGATCCAAAAAAGGTACAGGTTGTTAAGGACTTTCCAATACCCAAGTCTATGATTAATGTGCATGCCTTTTTAGGTTTGACAAGATATTACAGAAACTTTGTATGTGGGTATGCCAAAATTGTTGTACCACTTTTTGACTTGATCAAAAAGGATTAGAGTTTTCTTTGGACCCCTGCATGTCAAAAAGCCTTTGACACAAAATGTTGATGTGTTGAACCATAACCCAGTTGATTCACATGATGAGGATGAGGACTTTGGGATGGAGGTACAGGATGAGAAGAAGGATGTTAATGTGGTACAGGTCTGGAATTCCTCTACCTTGAAGCCACATATCCTCACCCTATCCTAGTCTGTTGAGGTTAAACTAATGCAGAAGGAAGGACAAGAAGAAGTTAATTTTTCTGGGGAATTTGCTCAAGAAAATTCCAATCTCTTAGCTGAGGCACCCATTCCAAAAAAAAATAGTCAAAAGGAGCTTCAATAATAGATGATAATTATTAGGGATTGGTTTACAAAGCTTAGGAGATGGTGGATGCAGAAATGAACCCCATTGATGTGAGTAACAGTGAAGAGGACAATGGAGTGGGAGAAACAAGGAAACAAATGGACATCTGGAAAGATGAAACCTATATGGTCTTGTTGTCTGGAAGAACTCTGGATCAAGTGCTAGATGATGTTGTTGAAATTGATTGAGCCAAAAGAAGATTATTGAATTACCATTGGAGAAAAGATACGTTGTTTTTCAAAGATCTGGTGGCACCAAAACCCAAGGAAAGACATGTGTTAGTCAAGAGCATACACGAGGAGATTGGACATTGGCTAAGGTTAAAAGGAGGTTTTTTTGGCATGACAGAACAAAATCTGTGAGGATGGTGGTGAGACAATGCCAACGCTGTTAGCTTGCCAAAAGTTCGAGAAGCATTAGATCCGATATTGAGGAAATGAAAAGTATTCCTATCTGTGACCTTTCCTAAAGGGTAGCACTGGATACTACAGGACCTTTGCCTAAAACTAAAAATGGAAATAGGTATGCTTTGGTTGCCATAGACCACTACTCAAAGTGGTGTGAAGCAAGACCTGTTAAAGACCATGATGTTACCATTGTCGCTAAATTTCTAGAAAAGAAAATCATATGCAAATTTGGTGTGCCCAGATTCATACTCACTGACATTGGAGGTGAGTGGATGGCTGAATTCGATCTGATGTGTAAAAAATATGGGATTACTCATTAGTTCACAGCTCCACAATGGCCTCAATGCAATGGAATGGTGGAAAGAATGATCAAGACCTTGAAAAATGGATTATTTGTGGTGTCTTCTACTGATTTAGATAAGTGCAACCTTTAGTTACCATGGATTTTGTTTGGTTATAAATGTGGTGTCCAGGCCAACACCAAGTTCTTTCCTTTTATGGTGCAAATTAGGAGAACCCCAAGGCTCACATGTGACAATGGCCTTTCTACATTCACTAATGTGCAAAAAGATGAACTCACCTTGGATGAGATGACGCAGCTAATGGTGGAGAAACTCAAACTCATTTTTAATATGCACTCATCTGTGTTGGAAAATGTGGACCAAGCACAGAACAGGCAATGCAGAAGCTATGTTGCACAAAAAGGCAAACAAGAATTCCTAGGGTTGGAGGAAGGAAGAACCATGGTGAAGATGAAAAAGCCAGGGAAAAATAAATCACTACTTGCAAATTGGGAGGGCCCGTCTGCCTTTGTGAAGTACAAAGATGAAAAGGGCTACAGAGAGTTTGATGATGGCTGTCGAGTTTGTATCCTATAAGGGATTGATGGCAAGCAATGGGAACGTGTTAGGCGTGATCTATAGGTGTTTCACTAAATCTAAAATTTGTGCGGACATAGATAAATCAAGGAAAGAGGTGTCACATGTGTAACAAATTTCTAACTTTAAGGTTTTGAATGTAAATAGGAAGTAGTTTTAGGGTTTTTTTCAAAGAAATATGTTTTCTTTTCTATTGGCGGCTGGGAGTTTTTGCTCTCGATGACGTGGAGATAAGGAAGGTTGCAAAATGAAGATGTACCAATGTTTGGTAGCATTGAAACCTTGGTGTCGTTTTCTTCGGTTTGGTATGTATGTGTTGTTGCTGGATGCAAGATGATGGTGTGGCAAGGGAGCTACCAAGTGAGGTGTGGTCGATGAAAATCTCGCGAAGTAATGACGAAAGGATTTGCTGCAGAAAAGATAAGTGGTGCATGTTTTTGTTTTGTAAAGAAAAGAAGGAAGTTGTTGAACTTGGTTTTTTTTTTTTTCAGATTTTTATCTCAAGGAAAAGTACACAACTATTTGTTGTGCAATGTACTCAAAGAGGTAGAGTGTTTATCTAAAAGGTAGTTTTCATGGTTGAGGAAAGGGGGATGATGAAAAGTTCTAGAGATCTTGAGAATAGCGAGCAACTCTTTTCAAAAGTTTATGTTTGGGTTTTGTTCATATTTGGGTTTTATTGTCTTGATTTTCAAGAATGAGTACCCTGATTTTTGGGAACTCCGAAGAACTGCAACAGTCCATTGAGTTTACAAGGTCGTTCACACAAAGGATGGGTGTGGTTCTTTGTAATGATTCTTGAAACAGTGACTGGGGGAAATCAATGTGTTGTATTCCTGTCTTTTGTCTTGTCAAGTGGAGCGATGGTGTCAAGGAAACTAGATCGTGTGATTTGTGTGGGCTAAAGGATTTATAGTATCATGTGTAAACTAGAACTAGAGTTCTCGTGGAAGTCCAATGTGGTCTTGTATTCGTGTGGGTCTAAAGACTTTGAAAAGACAGGCCAGTGCGCTCAAGAGAGTGAGATCAGAGCAATCTAACCCCTTGGAAACCTCAAGCCTCTTTATGATGAAGAAGGCGATTTCTTTGCTGGTTTCTGGATGGAACTTAAGTGGCCAGTGGCTCAAGCCAATGTGAAATTTGGAGAGTGTATTTGCCGTTCAGTATATACGTGTTTTGCATTTTGTTTGTTTGAGCCCTTGTTTTCGGTGTCACACAGGTATTATGATATTGCCCAAAAACAGTCATTTCTAATTATTGACCCTCTATCTAGGAGGCCCCTGGTAATATGTACACTTATGAAGGCCCCAAACAGGTTCAATTTTTATCTACATATCTTCATGCAAAAACTATTATACAGGGGGCATTTTACTGCTACCATTGGGTATGCTCTTACACACCTTGCAACTTGCACACCTTCTAAATTACAAGGTGTATAACAAAATCAATAGAGTGCATAGAATGCAAATAAAGTTATTTAAACTATTGTAAGTGGTTGCATTATACTACCATGTTAAGGTCACCTCATCAAAGTCTTTTGTCACTTTACATTACACTTCACAACCAGGGATCACACATAAATGATTTCTAAATTTCTAATGGACAGCCTTTGGGTATGTTTTGAGAGCTCTTAACATTTTCATGGTCATTCTCCCTCACCATAACATAAAGCCAAGGAGGGCTCAATCTCAATAAGAAGAAAGGGTGTACCTATAGGAGAAGTGTTTACCTTTGCACTAAGATGTGAGGAGCTGATCCTGTCCCACAACCACAACATGGCAAGCTTTGAAAATCCTACGAAAATCACTTTACTTTTTAACATATTTAAGTTATAAAACAACATCACACACTAAACCCCTCAGCTTTCATTTCGCTTTTTTGTGCACCCGTCAAGTAGTTAAATTACCCATAAAGCATGAAACTAAGATTATCATAACATATGCAGATCATGAAGCCTAGGACAAGAGTGTTTTTACACCTACTCCTTAAGAGTGAGAGAGGATCCCATACCTATAAGTAGGCTTAATTTTTCTCCACATCTGGAGGAGTCTGTAGGAAGGACATTCATGGATATAAGGTGCCCACAAATACATTAGGATGTTTCTCCAGGTATTTTATGGAACTATTGATTGCTTTTGGCCTTGGCCTCAAGTCAACCATTGAAATAGTGAACTTGTGAATATGGTCATGTGCAAATATTTTGAGGTGAAAGTATAGGGTCCCAAGTCTTTCGTCCCTTCTCATATTTTCATCTCTTCTAGCTTTTGTTGGCCTTCCAAAATTAAACTTTAACAATCAAGTCCCATCAGTTTTTCCTTTTTTTTTAATTTTGTCATGAAGCACAGTGGTGATTACAAGAGTAAATGTAAGACCCTTCTTCTTTTCTATGAAGGATATTCATGGATATAATTGGCCCTTCAAATACATATAAGAACTTTTTCCGGTGCTTTACAAAAATATGGAATAATGTTAGCCCAATTGTTTTGGCCTCATGAGTTCTATTGAAATAATGATTTTGTGATCCATTCATGTGTGAAGTCCTTGAGGGGACCAGTGTTATGAAATGCACATATATACACAAGGAGAGAGAAAGCACATTTTATGGTAAGAATGAATTGCATGTCACAACAATGAAGATGCAATTAAAAGTTATAGACACAACCCTAGACTATGAAAGGGTATGTTTATTTGAATTAAACCTCAATAAATCTCTATCTTTAACACCCCATCTAACGAGAAGACAAATCATATTTTAAGGTTTGGAATTTTCAATCCTATCCCTTTTACAGAAAATTAGTGCTTTGATTTGGGAAGAACTTTTGTGAAGACATCTACATGCATTTTTTTTATAAGAAAACATCTACATTTGATTTTTGAGTTTGCAACCTTCTCATGCAAGTAAAGTATTTGATGTCAAATTGTTTAATGTAATCATGGTATTTAGTTGTGATTAAGATAACAATGCATGATTGATTGTCACACATGAGTGGAAGAAGTTGTAATTGAAGTAATCCAAGGTCTTTCATGACTTGTGTTAACCACACAATTTCTTTTGGTTAAAACAAATACAATGTATTTTACTTCTATTGAAGGGATGGTAATAGAAATTTTATTTTTGTGTTGCCATCAAATTGCACCTCCTAGAAGTAAAAATATGTATTCAAATGTAAACTTATGAAAGTCTTGATCTCCTACCCAATCAAAATCAATTCAACCTTGAATCGTTAACTAATCTTACTTTGAACCTTACCATCATATTTGATTCCAAAATCTTTGGTCACTTCTATGTAATGAAAGATATGTTTTACTACTATCCAATGAGCTAATCCAAGATTTTCCATGAATTAAACAACTTACCCTACCAAAAAAACAAGGTCTTAACAAGTACTCATAATTACATACATGAAGCAAATTACAACAAACAACTTTAGCATATGGCAGAATACTCATCAAGTTTACTTCATGTATGTCTTTTGGTCCCATTTCTTTTGTGACTTTTTGTCTAATTGATAAAGGTCTATCAATAGGTTTACAATCCAACATTTCAAACATTTGAGAATAAATGCAAAATATTTCTCTCAGGACAAATGAATGGAATGGTCTATGATATTACTACTTACTTGAATCCAAAAACAAAATTCAATGGGGCCAATATCAATCATTTCAAATGCACTAGAAAGCTCACCTTTGATGCCTTGTAAAACTTGTTCATCATCATTTGCAAGTATTGAATCATCCACATAAAATCCTAGAAGAACAAAATGAATTGAAACACATTTGATATAGATGTTGGGATCAATAACGCACTTTGTGAACCTAGTTTGCATGATATAAGAATTGAATCTATCATATCACATTCGTGATGATTGTCTTAACCCATAAATAGTTTTGAAAACTCTACAAACCTTCTCTGGGTGATTTAAATGAACAAAGCCTTCTAGTTGAAACATATAAATTTCTTCATTAAAGGTTCCATTTAAAAATGAAAAAATCAAGACTTGAAAACAAAGGTCTAGGATTAAGGTACATAACCTTCAACAATTGAAGGCACAAGTTGGTTTCACAAGGTTGAAGGTGCAAAAATTCTAAACTGTAGATTCTAGAGGAAGGTTGTACAATCACAAAACTTTTTGGTGAATTGGAAAAAACATGACAATTATTATTTGTAAAACATTCATGTCAATAACTACTCCAACCTACAAGAAGACCATAAATGCACTTTAGATTGAAATCGATAGGATTAAAGCTATGAAGCCCAAACATCAAAGTTCATTATTCCTAAATTGCTCCAAAGCTTCAACTTCCCATGCAATCACAATTGTTTAACCTTGTAACAACACAAGTTGAAATGGGTTACAAAACTTTAAACAATGAAACACAAACTTAGCAAGGAAAGGGCCCAAGGGTCCGTTGTGTGCATGTGATGAAAGCTAACAAAGTTCCATTGCAAGTCACAACATTCTAGCAAGATAAATAGACATATTTTAAATAAAAATGGTAGCCTTTGTTACTCCCCATAGCCAACAATAATGAATTTATATGTTTTGGAATCAAGGTTTCATCTTTTTGCATTTAGCACATATTGATATGTAAAGCATTTGAAAACACAAAGATGATGCAAATGAAATGGCAAACCTACCCATTATTCAAATGGTGTTTCGTTAGGAATCAAAGAAATGTTGCATTTTGAAAATAACAAGTTGTAGCAATAACTTCAACCCAAAATGTATGTGGCAATTTAACCATTACAAGATGTTGTGGGAAACTTTAACCAAAGTGTGATTTTTCTATTCTAACACCTCATTTTGTTCAAGTGCATATGGCAAAATATATTGTCAAGCTATGTCATTGTTTTCACAAAATTTGGTAAAATGGCTATAGATATACAGACCCCCATTGTTGAATCTTAAACAATTAATTTTGTTTCATGTTTGAATTCCAACAAGGGCTTTGTAAGACTAAAACATTAAAAACACATTAGATTTCGTCTTGAAAAAGAAAATTGTAATGAATTGGAAGTCATCGTCTATGAATGTTACAAAGTACATAGATCTATTCAAAGATTTTGTTTTCATGGGATCACATGTGTCTAAATGTATGAGCGCAAGTGCAACTTTGGTTCGAGAATTATTTCTATGAGAAAATGGGATTTTGTTGTTTGCTAGCAACACATCCTTCACCAAGTGAAGAGGTGTGGAATAATTGTTGAAAATTATTTTGAATCCCAATCACCTTTTCTTTTTCTTTTTTTTCATTGCATGCATGGCACAAAATGTTTAAATGAGCCAAGCTATACTACCACTTGATGTTGTCTACACGAATGTTATGGTTAACAATGGAGTTAATTTGTGTTAGGAGACTCCCTCACCAATGGGATATAAAGACCCCACTTGGTTACAACGAAGGTGACCTTTTGCCCTTTTGTCATTATTTTCAGCATGCAACGATCATGAAAAAAATCAATGTTACTTCCCTTCATGTTGCCTTGCAAATTGACATAAGTGATTTTGGCAAGATCATGAAGGACATGAAGCACATCAGAAACTTGAATAACATGGCCTATATGGAAGTGAAAGAAGATTATTCCCACACCAACTACTCCCTGGCTCCTGTTATTCCCCATGAACACAGAGATGGAGTGGTTCAAAGGTTTATAGGTGGGGAAGATTTAGCCAAATCTGGCTATAAACTGCATATGAAGCACAAATTTATAATCTTCCATTTATATTTTTGGCTACTTGCTAGAATGCAATGTAGCAATCTGATGCTGTTACCTTTTGTCCCCTGACTTTTGATGAAATTTTCATTTTAATGTTTGCCAATAATAAAAACACTGATAGGAAGACTGATGTAGGCTAACTTGGTTTGATGCTCCAAGTTAGTTGAGTCAGAAAGACCAATTTTAGGGGTTCAATTCCCCCTCAATGGTATGGTTTTGATTCTTAGGGTGAACACTAGTTTGTTTTGCAAATTTTTAGCTTGGTTTTGCAAATCTCATATTATTTGAGATTTGCAATGTCCACTAAATATTTTGCTTGGTCAGTCAAAAAGTCCATTAAATGTCACATAGAGTTGTCAGATTTAAAGAATAAAAACCTTCATATTGCTGAAATATACACCTACACGCTCACCACAAAAACTAGAGTAAGGGCCACATATTCAGCCCACCAAATTAACTGTCATACTACCTGAATGATTTCAGTATAAATCAATTTATTTTTTGATTTGCCAAATTTGTGAAATCTTATTTATTACTTGTGCCGAATTATTTATAAAATTAGGAACCAGAAAGATTTCAACTGTCAGATTCGAATTGCAGACCTTTAAGTTCAAGAACTTCAAACTGAGACAGTCTAGACACACTAGCCTGCCCCATAAAGAGAATGTGTTTGTTATTTGCTATAACCATTAGGTATTGAAATTTTCAGAATTACAAAAACCAAGTGCCAAAGTTAAGATTTAAAACTTAATTAATTATTTGGCAATTTGTTGCCAAATCAGATCAGAGTATGGTAGTAACAAGATATGTAAAAACAATGTGGGGTTTGTGTCAGTCAGGGCTCATGGACCTTTGGATATTAGGCACTTGAGCACCATATCCAGTGCACCAGGGGCCACTATGGCTAATTCCAAATATTGGCTTGAAGTGTTGGACCATTGCATTTCCATGAAAACCAAAAATAGTGTACATTCCATTTTGTTTCTTGCATGTATCTTCATGTAATTAAAACTTCATGGTATGTCTTTCCATGCAGTGGAAGCCAACAGTGTTCTGAAGGTGGAGATTTGAAGTGCTATAATGAGGGCCATGTTGTTATAAATGTTTAATGCTTGTCCCAATATACTTGTAATGTGATCTTTTGAGCCTAACACGGTATAGAGTTTCCGGGGTTTTATAGAAACCATGGTATAGAGTTTTTTGTCCTAACATTTAGCACCGTGAATCATCAACTCAACTCATATATATATATATATATATATATATCCAGTAAGGCAAAATAAGTTGAATTACATCCTACACACATATACATGAATGTCAAAATTTTCAACTAAGAAATCCATTTGATTATCAAGCTTATGCAATTGACACCAACATCATACCAGGCTTGCATCTCACAAGCCCAAGAGCTTTGAATGTTGATATATCAAAAGCAATCTTCAAGTAAAGAGATTCAATCACTTACCATCATCCCATTACACTTGGAGCCTTGTAGAGTGGGTTTTGTCTTCTAGTGTTTTTTCATCTAAGGGTTCTGGAACAATATCACTTGAACCCCACCTTACATGTCTTGCAATACCCGGTCCATCACCAGCAGCACTACTAGTGGAAGCTGCCATGAATCCAGTAGTAGTGAACGTAGTAGCCCTGGGATCCTCCCTTAACGATCCAGTGCAGCCGCCTGAAATTAAATTACTACCAATATTGTTCGAGTGGCGCCAGCTTCCAAACAAAGCCTCATTCCACGAGCTATGCGATGATGTGCGGGTGCGAGAAGATTCACCAAGAAGATCAGCTCGGATAACTTTCCCTGGGTTTTCAAGTGCCTTCAACACATGTCGGATGGTTGGACGCTTTGATGCTTTGGAGTGAAGACAAGCTCTTGCAATGATTGCCATTGCCCAAACCTCATCCAGCAAGTCCTCATCGACAATCAAAGTAGGGTCCACCAACTTGGGTAAGAAGTCTTTGTTGTGACTGCTGATCAGAGGCAGCACCCACTCCAACCAAGCTTCAGCTGCTGGATCCGTTCCTCGACTGATCCCTTGTTTTCCAGAAACAAGCTCCAACAGTACTTTTCCAAAACTGTAAACATCATAGCTGCTTGACACAGCCGCAGAACCTGAACCATCATGAACCCCCTCTTTCAATACAAATCAATCCCACTTAGGCTTTTTGAATATAAGAGTGATGGTTTGAATAGTACCCAATGGGTGTTTTCTTATTCATTGTGCATCACAAAGGTGTTGGGCTGCTATGCTAACAAGCCAGTCTAAAGGCCATTTGTTATATGATCAAGTGCTGAGCAAAATTTTGAACACTGTTTTTCAATTGGTATTTATATCAATTGGTAGTCAAGACTTTCATATGAACTTCAACCACAAAGAAACAGTGTAGGAAAAGGTTTATGTAGAACTCATTGCACCTGATTCACCATGGTCAGAAGCTCTGCATCCATTGAAACATGAGCAGCAGCAGCACACAACCACCCACCAACATCAAAAACTGTTAGTGCCAAAACACCTGCTCTTCATTGCAATTACAGATCCTTTGCAATGACAAAGCTCTGATCACATAGCAAGACAAAAAACTATTCCAGATTACAAAGAATTGCATGTGTTCCAGTTTCCAGAAGTCTGACCTCCAAATATCAACTGTGAAAGGTAGGCATGAAAGATGATAACATCAAACAAGTTCTAGGGTTGATGACCTTGGAAGAAGAAGAAATAACAAGCAAGCAAAAGAAGGCCTTACTGTGAAAGGCCAAACAAACGAGTGATGCGGCTTGGATGCGAGTCAATGTCTTGCACTCGTGCATCACTCAAGCTGCCAAGCCTCACCTCGAATTTGTCATCGAGAAAGATACTGCTTGCTTTGACATCACTGCAGCAAAAGATAGACACAATCCCAACTTCTGTTGCGTCAGGGAATTCATGATCTGCTCCCCCCTTATATTTCCAGTAGTTGAAAAACTAGCTACAGATTCAAAACTCTAAATTTTCTGTCTGGAATTATAATTTTTTGCAAGTTTTCTGTAACAGTGTCATGTTATAACTACGATCAATGAGCCTGAAGAGAAATCATGTGCTGAACCTAAACCCTAATTTACCCTAGTTTTCATGCAAAAACTGATGAGCACAGAATGTAGAGCTGCATGATGAGACGTATTACCGGTGCGCAATAGGTGGCGAGCATTCAAAATGCAAGTAAGCAAGCGCCTCAGCAACACCAATAGCAATCTTGAGGCGGGTAATCCAATCCAAGGATTGCACACCAGAATCAGACTGCATAGCAGCATTACTCACAGCTTCGGGAAAAATGAAGGTGTTCTTCTTCTGCAGTGCAGACTCCAAATCACCATTGGGTGCAAACTTGTAGACCAAGAATTTCTCATTACTGCTGCTGTTGTTGCTGTTGCTGTTGTTGCTATCAAGGCAACCACATGTTCCCAAGAGCAAAACCAGCCGAGTATGAGATGCTCGTGCAAGCACATCAAGCTCTTGGAGATAGGAATCCATAGACTTCATCTTTTGCAGATCGATTCTCTTCACTACAACTCTTGTTCCTCCCTGTAGTACTCCCTTGAAGAGATCCCCTGAATGTCCATTAGCAAGCAAGTTACTGGCAGAGAAATTGTCTGTTGCTTGCTGCAGTTGCAGGAGTGTAAACATTTCCCCCATTCTGGTTGCACTGATCATCACAGCAGGCGCTCCAGTCCCAGCAGCTGTTCCCACAACCCTTATTCTTCCTCCGTGACTGACATCCATGCAGCTAGAGCTTCGTCCTGCAGCAAAACTTCTCCTTCTGTAGACGCAGAAGCAGCAGAGAAGGAGAACAGCAGCTATGATGATGAGACCCAATCCTCCCAAGACTCCCGCAAGTATGATCGGCACCAAGTGCGCCTTGAGAGTCGTGCTACGCTTTGGTCCTGCAGCAACAGCGGAAGCTGCAGGTGCCTGATCATGTGCTGCAGCACTAGCTGCCGGTGTTACTGCAGCGCTCCCATTGCCGGCGGAAGATACTCCTGCAGCTCCTAGCGCTGATATAGAATCCAACTCGGTATAAAACTTTCTGCAAGTTTCTGCAGTGTGCTGATTCTGTGCATTGGAGAGACAATTCTTCTTCGCGACTGCCGAGGGAATCACTAGACACCAAGGAAGACTCCCATTGAAGAAATTATAAGAGAGATTCAAGGACTTCAAGCTGGTAGGCTTCTCAAGTTGTAGTGATGCCGGGATTTCCCCATAAAAGTAGTTGTGGGAGATATCTAGAACCTGAAGCAGCTGCAAGCTCGCGATCATCTCCTCAGGGAAAGAACTTGAGAAGGAATTGGCAGAAAGGTTCAAAGAGACTAGGTTTTGGAGATCAGCTGCAGCGCTGAACATCGTCAGGTTTGATCCAACTGCACTAGAACTGGTTCCGACGTCGCCAAGATTGTTGCGCGAAAGATCAAGGATGGAAAGCTTGGGTGCCACGAAGATGGCAGGGAGAGGACCCATAAGCGCGTTTGACGAAAGGTCCAAGAACGTCAAACTTGTGAAATTGCTAGCGAAAGAAGGAGGAAAAGTGCCAGAGAGACTGTTGTTTGCGAGGCTCAGAAACATCAAGCTCGTTGTACCAAGAGAGTTGGGGATGGAACCATTGAGAAGACAAGAAGAGAGATCCAAGCTCACGAGTGCCGGCAATGCTGATCCAAGCCAGTCAGGAATAGAAACACCCGGTAGCAGAAATCCGGAAGCGTTCAGCTCTCTCAGGTATGGAAGCTCCCGAAGAGCATCTAAGGCGGAGGCCGCAAGCTGGAGCTGCTGTGGCGGCGGCTGCCAAAACGTCTGATTCTGATCTTCTCGAGGAAGACCCGTGAGACGAATGCTGTCGACATGGTTGTTTGCGCAGCTGACGCCCACCCAGTTCGTGCAAGGATCACCGCCTGACGGCCATACATACTCCAGAATATGCAGATCCCTCTGCAGCTGCTGCATTGCTTCCGTTTCTAGAAACTCCAGCGCTAAGGAGCTTGCCACTCCCATGGCGGCCAGTATCACAAAAGCAAAAACACTGCATATCCCACTGCACCGTACAGTGCTGTTCAAGGCTCTCATCTTGCCCCGCAGCTGCTGCATGCAACTACCCATCATGCTCCTCTTCGCACATAGGAGCTCAGGGATTGTGTCCATTTACATTGCAATCTACGAGCTGCCTCTCTGTAGCTGCAGACTGCACCCATGAGCTCCGTTTCTGCTGCTCTTAGTGATAGACAACACCCAGTTTCCCCAGAGCTTTCTCCTGGACCCAGTACTAAAGCTTTGCGAACCATGTGAGGAACTGCTATGCTTGAAATTATTTGACCACAGAATAGTGCCTGGAGATCGGCCGATCGAATGAGAAGAAATAAGTCAAGAGGCTGTGATGCACGATCCACACTTAGGAACCAGCTGCTACTGGCACCAAGCTCAAGTGCATTTCTGCTCTAGAAACAATAACCAAGCTCTTGCAGAACTCCTTCCTGAAGCTGAAACTACAGACCAGTTCGACATATGAGAGAAAACATGATTATGGGTCCACTGATCTAGTTAGCAAAAACCATATAAACAGCTCCTGCAGCAGCGACAGCGACTATAATCGGCGATCTTTCTGTAGAGACTGGAGGAGCTGCAAGGAAAGGACGCCGAGCATCTTGAGTCATGAAAAACAGAGGAGAACAAGCACATGTCCAAGAGACTTGGAGAATCTTGAGGTCTTGCAGCCAAAAATCTGCAGAGACTACCCAAGTACTTCCTGCAACGAAGGAAAGAGCAACTAGGAGTGCGTATAGTGTATACGGATTCACGACTCGCAGTGTGTTTTTTTTCTGGCGACGAAATTTCGCCATTTTCGACCACGAAATTGGGAAAAGAATTGGAATTTTTTTGGTTTTTTCTAGTGTAAATTCGACTTTTTTTTTAATCGCCAGATTTTCGATATCAAACAAATGGGAGAAAAAAAACGTTCAATTTTGCTGATCAATGAGACTGTGGCTCAAAATACTCTCTCTCGCAACCGCGACCGAGTTTGCTGGAGTTTGATCAGCAGCAGCAGCGTGTTTTTCACAGGCGAAATTTCGCCAAAAAGAGAACTTAAAAAATAAAAAAATTCGGAAACATAGTGATCTTGTGGGGGACGGGGGTTCAATCGTCAGAACTGAGGGAAAAGAATACCTATATAGTAAAAATAGCCAGAATTTCTATATTTGGTTTTCAGTGAGTAGCCATAATTATAGAAAGTTGATTAAAGATTTGTGCTTCATATCTGTTTTATAGCCAGATTTGGCTAAATCTTCCTAGGGACGATTGCCACTATTTTCACTTCTTCTTCCTGTGGATGATCGCCACTTAGGCTACATTTTCAAAAACTCCTTTGAAAAACACTGTTCAGCAGCTGCCAAGAGCAAACGACTGAAGTTAGAGCGCGAAAGCAAGGTTCAATTGATGAGCAATCTAAATGCAAAATTTGAAGAGGCGTTGAAATAGGGACGTGGTGTCAAAGCTCGCTCTCTCGCTCCCTCCCCTGCCGTAATGCAATGTAACTCTTCTGCAGGCTCAATAATCTCTCAACAGTTCCATCTCAAAGTTTTCCTGACACTGCGAATCACCGCAATCTCTCTCTCTCATAGCAATCAATCCCCTCTCTCTCTCTCTCTCTCTCTCAGAGCCATCTCTTCCTCTGTCTCTCTCATCACGGCACATATCAGTTTTTTTTCTTCCCAATTTGTGAATAAAGGTGGGTTGGCGATCATACACAAGAAGACTTAGCCAAATTTGGCTACAGGTCCGAGAAAAAAGTTTAAAAGTTTAGGAATTGTGTTATATTTTTGTGACATGCTATAACGCTTTGTCAAAATATGGCGAATTCAAATTTTCTTTCCTCATAATGTGGCGATTTTTGGGTCTTTTTCCCCCCCCAAAACAGGCCTTTGCAATAAGAGTAGCACTGGGTATTTTTAATACACAGGATGCGAAATTTCGCCAAAAACATAAACACTTGGCTCAACACACAGACCTCTCTCTCTCTCTCTCAGAGTTTGATTTTGTTTGAATAATTTTCTCAAACTTATGAAATTTTGAAGAATTTGAAGAACTAAATTCTCAAACTTCTGGAATTTTGCAACAATTCTTTTCTCATACAAGTTCTGAGAATTTGAAGATTTTTTGCTCAAACTTCTTTCAGAGACATTGAAGAATTAAATTCTCAAACTTCTGAAATTTTCAAAGAATTTTTTTCTCATACAAACAAAGTTCTGAGACTTTGAAGATTTTGTTCTTATACTTTTTTCTCAGACTTTGAAGGATTTGAATCTCACAACTTGTGAGATTTTGGGGGAAAAAAAAATTCAAACTTATGAAATTTTTAGGAATTGTTTTTTATACAAGTTATGAGACTTTGAAGATTTTTTTCTGAAACTTCAGAAATTTTTGGAAATATCTTCTTCTCAAACTTCTGAAACTGTGAACAAATTTTTGGAACCAATCTTCTGAGACTTTGAAGAATTTTTTTCTCAAATTTCTAAACCTTCACAACATGCAGTTTTCACTCCTCTCACACACCTTGAATTTTATTTTTCTAATTTATTTTTTCTCCAGTGTGTGTGTGAAACCGATGAGGACTTAAATCTTCTCTCTGACCGTTTTGGCCTCTCTAGAATTTCTGAAACAATTTATAGGTAAACCAAAAAAAATGTGGCAGTGATCAACCTGCTTGATTTTCAGAATGTTCGGTGTTCAAATGCCATTTTCACAAAGTAAAAATTGTGTTGCACAAATCTACCAGCATGGGGTGGTTCTTTGATTTTTTAATAGCCACCAGTATGAGTTATTAAAACTATCAGAATCAAAGATCAGTGCTGGTTTTGGGTACTTCAAAACCCTCAAACCATCACTCGCATTCATGAAGAACCAGCAAAGAAAAGGTGGTTTTCTACGAAGTCGTTTGAGTTCTTCCCAAATTTTGAGAACCATATGCTTATATACCAGAACCAAGTGTTCAACTATTTTGGTACCACAGTTATACATCAGAACTAGGTGTTTGGCTTTTGAAAACCATGTTTATCAGCCTTGCAAGCCACCCTAATATCCAGTGGGAGGGTTTGGTGCGCTAGCTTCTACTAAACCATCCAACACTGTAACCTACCTTCAAATCGACAATTACTATCAAAACATGGTCCTCAAGCTTTTACTAAGTGGAATCAACATTCTTATTAGGAAACAAGTGCATCACTGAATAATTCAATCCCCCTTATGGCAAGGCCCACAAAATTAAACTGCTTTGTAGTAACCTGTGTTATTGATATACCCAAAGAAGTTGATAATCTACATTCCCAAACAGACTCAAGTACAATTATTCTTATTTTCTTAAACAATTTGATAGGTATCGTTTAGGTCCCAACTTTTTCTTTTGTTTTTGGTGCCATTCTTAAAGTTCAGACTTTAAGAATTACACCATACAATACAGTGCTATTAAGTTCACACATCCCTGAACTCTTCAAACCAGCATCAAAGTCACTGTATTAGTTGTGGGAGTAATGAAAACAATAACCAGTACATATGACTTTGTATTATTGTTATTATTTCTTTTACCAGCCTCCTTGCTGATATCACTGTTCTCATCATACATGACTTAGGATTTAAGGAATAAATTTGGCATCTTCTATCTTCATCTGCATCACCATGCATCACAAATTTTCACTTTGCAAAGCTTGATGAATGATGAATTTCGCTTTGCCACTCATTCACTTTGACTTTGCAAAGCTTGATGAAAGATGAATTTTGCTCGGGCACTCGCTCACTCCATCATTTACAATTTGAGCTTTCAAGAGGGTTTGAGAAATATTGTTTAAAGTTTTCCCAAGGAAAAGGCATTCCTGAAATAAGGACCCCTTGCTCAAGGAAGTAGTCAAGGGTGAGCTTGAATTTGGAACTGGCTTGTTCCAAGGGCCTTACTTGGTGTAAAGCGAGACAGCAAGATTGTTCAACATGGCCAGTGACGATTCATTCATAGCACAATGGGTTCTTATATACATAAGATAATTTCCCCACATGTGCACAAGAGCCCACCATAGAGGGGCCTACATGAGATACATTGTGTGAAATAAGGCACCCACAATTTTCTCTGCCAAATTTCTAGGATTGCCTGAGAATTTGTGAGAGATACCCAATTGTCCTCCAAAGCTCTAGCTGTTCTATTTCCTCACAAATTAGATACCTACTATTTTCTCAGAGCCATGAGAATTCAAGGCCGAGATACATTTAAGGGGGCAAAAAATTAGTTCTGTGTGAAGGTGCAGCTCCTTAAATAATAAGTACAAAATAAAGCTCCTTAAACAATGACTACAAATTAACCTAGTCATACAGCTAGAGTCAAACTTAGTTACTGACTCAACTACAGTCCAGTTATGGGAAATTGAATGACAAATTTTAATGCCTTCATCAAAGCAATATTGCTTTTACATATTCTAATCAGCTCTTGAGCTAAAGTAGAACTTTGAGCATCTTTCACCTACTACATTCCAGCCCACTTGCAAGCAATTCAAGAATAACATTTGATATGTTGAGAGGATCCTAATGAGAAAACCTAAATTTATAACTATCACCCTTCTTCAGACTCCTACTGAATAATGGGGTATCTGGAAAGAATGAAATCTATATAAAAAGGAATAAAAAGGAACAAATTTTGCTGGATGGGTGTTTTAGAAAATGAAATCTAATAAGAGCAACAAAAGACAAATTTTGCTGTATGGGCCAGGCAAGGGTGGGCAGGGAATGGGGAGCAGTGGGCTTTAAGAGAACCTTAAAGCTTACTGACAAGATGTAACACCTATTGTTGTTGCTAACAAAACATTACAGCCCATAACCTAGCCTCAGGTTTTATCAATCACCCACAAGCCTGCTAATGGTGCATTCACACTTGATGTTAAGTCAGTGTTAAATGAAAATCTAGGTGGCATCCTAGGTAGCACCCAATGTTAAAATGGGCGATAGCTTAGTGTTAAGTGAATGTTACCTTCACATAAAATATTCATGATAACTAGGTTTAAGTCCTAAATGGCTAGCATGATGTTAGGGACTCAGCACTAGAGTCCCTAACACCAAATGTGAATGCGCCTTAAAGTAGAATTTGAGCAATGGGTTTGAGAAGAGCCCAAAAACCTACATACTTTTAAAGTTCCTCATTTGGGTAACACTAATTTATTTCCACACACATTTCCTCCACAACAACAACACAAAAAGAAAGTGATGATGTACAGGAGCTAATCTTACAATTTGTTTTTCTTTGCCTCTGACCAAAGTGGTTCTGCTTTCTGTTTAAATGGGCATCATTAGGTCAGACTGTGTAATGCTTGATTACACAAACTACTTGGTGGTGTTTGTTTTAATGATTCACACTGTGATGCATTCATGTTTGTCACGGAACAAAGTGTGTACATTGAATGCTCTATTAATGTGTCCCCTCCCCCCACATTCATTGAGTCCTGCATCCTCAACGACTAAATGGCCAAACACCCAAATTTTAAACTCTCAAATTTGAAAATATGAGTTGCATAGGTTTCAGGATTTTTCCCTCCAACACATACACACACTCCATTTCTCTCTTTTCAAAGCACAATAATCATCATCACTCAAAGAACAATCACCTCAACATGCTCTCATCCCAGACCATACCATCTTGTCCATAACCAACATTTGTAGAGCTTTAGGGTATTAAAAAAGGGTATCAAAATTTTCTCCATCAAAATTCAGGTGGTTCCCAACTAGCCAATTCTCATCCTTTTAATAACCGTGAAGTACTTGCATTTGGTTCTCTAAATTTCAAAATTATTTTACTGCCAATTCCTGAATCTTTTTCATTAAGTTTTCTACAAAAAAGGTGGAAAAATGATTTTTCCCATAAGTTTCAGGCTCGTCATTAATATGGCTAAATGCAATGCATCCATATAGGTACACCCCTAATCCATGCCCCTACCATTAGCCTAGGCCCAAAATGGCAAAGCAAATAGGTAGGCAAAAAACATTCTTATAGCCAATGAGGCCAGGCAACATGCATCGAGGCGGCCCAAATATTTCTTCTTTTGGGGGAGGGTAGGGGTGTTGGATTTTTGCTGTTTTCAATGTGTTCCCATCAAGTTCCCAACATGTTCCTAATAGCTCTTCATTTTATCCCATATCTTTTACCCTAAGCTCTATTCTTTTAACCTCTATAACAAGCCCAAAAAAGGAGATTACAACATATCTATTTCAGGACTATCCAAAGTTTCATTCAGTTTTTGTGATGGGCCAATCAGATATGCCCATTATATTTTTATTTTTAATTCTAAAAATGGAAATTTGGTGGTCCCCACAACTAATTGACATTGTCACAATATATCATTTAATAACTAATGAAATTGATTCAAAAAACAAGTTGCCACCCAAAAAAACAATGCACATGATTTGAGAAATATGCCATGTTAACAAAGGTGACAAGCACCCAACAACTTTGACAATAGTCTACTAATTGATGTAGGATGTAGATAGATTAATTGTTTCTCAAATTTGTAATGCTTAATTAAACAAAATTATTGTTGGAAAAGATGAAAAAATGTCAATAATTTTAAATTTGACTCTTAGAGAAATTTAACAAAATCAAAAAAAAAGAGTTTTAAATTAAAGTTAAATTTGAAAACAATAACCTTGCATTTCTTAAAGTGTTAATCATTTTTGTGCACAAACAAAAGTCAGAGTGTTTTTGCTGAAAGGAACCAAAAATGCCCACTTGGGATGCATCCTTGTAAATACCATGATACCTAAACGATTTTGGCATAAATTTTTTTTTTTTTTTTTTGCCAATTTTGAAACATAATTTGTAATTTGTGCCGAAATTTTTATAAAATTCAAATCTGCAAGATTACAATTGAACTATAGACCTTAAAGTTCAAGAATTTAAAAATGAGACAATCTAGACAAAGTAAACAGTCCCACAAACTTTTTAATAATGTGTTTATTATTTTTTATGACCATTACCTGCCAAAATTTCAGAATTAAAAAACCAAGTGCCAAAGTTAAAATTTTAAATTTAATTAATTATTTGGCAATTTGTTGCTGAATCCAATCAAGGAGTATGGCAGTGGATAATATAATAAGATGACATAGGAATTCTATGATTGTTCATTCAAGGAAAAGATTTCTAAAACCATGATCTTTGGGTCAACATAAACATTGGTTTGATTTCTATGACCCAAAATAATATTGAATTATATAATTATATAAAAGTGTCATTTTTTTAAAATCCCATTACTTTATCATTCTCACTTCACAACTTATAATGAATGTCAAAACTACAATCATAAAATTTAGATTCGAACCTTCGTCTTCAAACTTTCATGTGTATAAATATATATTTCTTTAAACCATACTAATCCAATAAATTTCTCAAATTTTGGTCAATGTTTGACCTTTTGTTCAATTACTTTAAATAATCCAATGGTTATATTTCTAGGATGCCAATGAAGACTTTTTTTTTTTTACAACAAAAGTGAAAACATCATGTTTCCCCCTTAGACCTCCATAAATCAAAGCTAGCGATGGCAAAATGGCATTCTATAAAATTAGCAAAACATAAATGTGTGTTGTCTTCTCAATGAGGTCATGTAATACCTTTTGACAAAACTATTTACATGAGAAGGAAAAAACACAAGGACATAAATTGATGTCAAACATTTCAACCATACACTTTTCACAATTGTCACAAACATATAAGAATCCATAAAATTTTATAGAAAAATATTGATGTAAATGTTTAGAAGTTGTAAGAGTCCTTGTCCTAAAAGGTTTTAGGATGCGAAATTGACAAAAGGATCTCTAACTTGCCGAATTAAACAAAGATTCTAAAAAGTGTAATTGGTGGAAGGGTTTTAAAAGTTAAATCAACAAAAAGTTCTAGAAAACCAAGTTGGTGAAAGGTCCTAAAAATTGCTTAATTGATACAAGGGTTTTAAAACCTTAGTGAACCTTAAAAGAGTTATATGAAATAACATAAATTTAAAAACTTTTGAAAAACACCACCCCTCAATCTTGCCAAAGGAAGTTAGGGCCTATGTATTACATTTGAATATCTCATATAACTTTGTATCATGCCTTTTTCCATTAGATCTTGTAGGTCTTGTTGATCATAGAGGTTTTAGTTTTGTCAAGGCCACATAATTTTTTCCTTGAATTATTGTCTCGTCCTTGACAAAGGTCTTAAACCAAAGAAATTGATGCACCATGTTTTGGAAAAGATTTATTACATTAAATAAATAATATTGCACTTGGAAACACATTTTTGTTGTTTTTACAATGATCATTTCCATTGGGTTATTAACCTATCTTTCAATGTTTTTCAAAACAAATTATACCATTTTTTTTAACATGAATTCTTTTTTTAAATCTTGATTTTTTTGGGGATAGATGCATTTACTTTATTTTTATAATATATTATACGACACATGATTTATGTATTTGCAGCATTCACTTCAAAATCATTATTCACATTAAATTGTTCCATTTTCGACAAGATTATATGACAAAACAAAAGGACAAAAGCATAAGCAAATAGTTATTCCACCAATTATCCTACCCAGTAAAATGAGCTGCAAGATTTTAATTATATTTTATATTCAAGTTTAGCTAATTATCTAATTTAAAAAAATTAATGTCCAAAAATCAAGTCGTTTTCAAATATAACAAAATTTCAAGTCCTATGTCCTCAAAAAAAAAAGTTTACAAACATTTCAAAAGAGAAAATTAAATGAAAAATAATCACTCATTTTTCTTTCTATTTGTTATGACAAAAAGCAATAGTGCAATTGGAAAATCAATAGTGCATGAATTCAAATGAAGTATGAAGTTGCAAGGTACAATGGGTTGTATAATTTATATGTCTTGCACAAAAAAACACCACATGTTTAAATGAAAATAACACAAAATTACAAGAAATGTAGCAACAAACAAACACAAACAAAAAACAACTAAATAAAGATGTGCATGTGTAACCAAAAAAATGTGGTAACAAAAACCATCAACAACAAAATGATCAAAAATTCAACACACATTTGACATTACTCAAAAGATGTATCTTGTTGAAGAAAAATCAAACAATATGACATGCATTTCATACATAGCAAACCCAAGAGCTACAATTCTTGATACACCACCAAACAACCATTATAAGAAAAACATGGTGTTTTTTATTGGAGAATCCAATGAAAAGAACCCCATTTGGATAGGCATTAAAAAGATTGTCTTGTTATTTTGGACAACTTGATTTTAATATGTCCATTGTGACTAAGGTGGTTTTTTTTACTTGCAAATAATGAACCACTTGATTAGTTATTTTAAATTATAAATAATGCACAATTTGATAATAGTTCAAATTTGTCCCATATTTCAATCATCCCTTTTTTAATTTATATCAAAAATATGTTTTTTTCTATAAATGTGTCTATGTATATATAATGCATAATATGTATTATATGTACAAAATTTATAACACAAATGTTATAATGTTGTATAAAAAAATTTAGCATACATACATTTAATAAATTTACACATCATCATAATGAATTATTTAATATAAAAATTCAAAAATAATTAAAATAATAATTTGAATAATACAAAAAATTACCATAATGAATTACCCTAATGAATTGCTTCTACATGAAGAGAATTTAAGGAAGCCTAAAGGATGAAACATTCAATTTCAATGATTATGCACATTGGGTTAGATGTTTTTCAACTTATTAAAAGAAATAATTAAATTTATGACTCCATTTATGATTGATTTTGTAGCCATACTAGACATTATATGACTAAACAACATGAAGTCATTAAATGTTTAATGTGGCATTTTTTATATTGTAGTCATAAAGGACAATTGTCAAGTTGTATAATCATTTGAGGTCATATAATCCAACTATTTCCAACTACATAATCATAGTTATATAATCACTTAACATCGCATTTTTTCATCTATAGTCATAGAAGACAAGTCATATATATTGTTGAGGTGTCACAATAATGAGTGACTATAATATGACTAGTAGACAATGGACCATTTGATTAGTCAAATTTATATCTAAATTAAAATCATTTATATTATTGTTATAAAAAATAATTTTAAAATGTAAGTAGGTTGAAAAAGGCAAGAAGGTAGGTGATAGCTTAACTTATTTAATTCTTGACCTACTTAATTATCTTGTTTAACCTACCTACCTTAGACCTTTAAGAATGCATATAGGTTGTAACTATTATGAATTGAACCCCTCACCTCCACAATGACAAACCAAGTCCTTACCAATGGACTACACCATCAAAATAAATTAAATTTTTGTCAAGTTTTTTATTTCACATGTTTATTTCATATCCTAACAAGTTGTAAATGGTAGGTAGTAGGTAGGTAGGTTGTAAGAGTAAGTAGGTGGGTGAGTGGGTAGGTAGGTGGGTGGGTAAATTGGTAGGTAAGTAGGTGGTCAACATTACCCATGTCATTATACATTAGTCATTTTGTAGTCAAATTTTAGTTAGTTTTTCATATTTTAGTCACTTCAAAATCACTTAAATTATCATGACAATATTATCTAGGTCAATAGAGTGTGCATAGTAGTCATTCTTCAATCATGTACATCAACTACCATGTTCAAAATATAATCATTTGATAAACATATTGAAAAGTGTTGTCATCATTGTCCACATCATTTAAACAATAGTCATTTATAATCATATAAGTGATAACTAAAATTTCCCATCATTTTATTTTTTGTCACAGATGTCTTATGGATGAAAAAATTTATGAACTAATCATTTCATTATTACCATATGTAATATAATCATCCATTAGTGACAAAAAAATTCATTTATGACTATTTATTTTTCCATACATTAGATTAAAATTTATATTATACAACTGTAATCATTCGTAAAATCATTGAAGACTTTTAATTATTGTTTTCTTAATCGCAAAGGACAATATTACTTTTAGTGAATGTTGAAAAGAAAAAATTGGAAGTATAATTCCAATCCAAAATTAAGGAAATGCCTATGTTGTTGCAAGTTGATAAAAATGGAAGCACATTTATGGCAAAACAACCAATGGAGCAAGGCGGTTTTAATGCAAAGGTTGTTGACAAGGAACTAGACAAGTGGAAGGACATAACCAAGAATACCACAATTAATGCATAATTGGATGAGAAAAGAAGGTAACCATTGTGGAAGGTATATCACAAATTTGGCATATAACAATTTAATAATGGAAATTGTGTGAAATTCATTCATTCATAGGTCCATACATTTCATGCACACATATCATGTGTTGAAAACATGTTTAAGACAAATATATAAAATGGTGCAAAGTTTGTTCATTCATAAGTTCATAATTCATTTGTAATCACATTTATCCATGTGTTAAATGTGTTTTCGATGCACAATAATTTGGGTGCAAAAATATGAACCTAGAATGAACAAGCTTTGCACGAGTTCCATTTGAATGTTAAGTTTGTGATGTATTTGAAAAATTCTTTGATGTGCTCACATGGTGTAAAGGATAAATAGGGTTCTACATGATTGGGAAACATATTATAGACATTCGGGGGTTCTCACTTGTAAGGAATCTCAAGGACAACTCTCTTTTTGGGAGGAGGCTTATGTTAAAAAAAAAAAAAACATTGGTTGCATTTGGTAAGATAAAACCAAACAACTATGAATATGCTTAATCACAACTTTTCATAATCCATTAAAATGATTTATTTGACTATTTTGAAAATCAAACATTTAATCAATTCAAACAAATGATGACCTCTTTAGTCAAAATGGCAAATGGGGGTTTTAATCAAAGTGGCACATCTAGTCAAATGGGATGACGCGCTCCCAAGTCCTTAGTTAGCCCCAAGTTGGGGCTAGATCACTCAAATTGCGGAAATACGGGGGATTCGGGGCACACTCCCAACTTCCAGCACTAAAGGGGGTGAAAGGGGTATGTTGAAAGCTCCGAGATTAGACTACGAAGAGGGACAAGCTATTTAGTTATTCAGTCCTGCATCCAAATCCAACCAACAAGTTGGTTAGAACTCATTCTGCACACTTTCAGTGTTGGGACAAACCACGGGCAACCTTGGACTCACTTGACTCACCACGGCCCGGACTCGAGGAAGCCACCACCTTCCCCCATATAGTATTCTCTGTAGCTTTCTACCGCACTTGCGTCCAAATGGCTCTTTTTCCAGGGACTCCCAAAGTGGAATCCCAAAACTATCCCGGTTTGGACTCCCGGGACTTTGGGCGTTCATAACTTCTCGCCCCGAACTCGGATCGAAACGACATCTAAACCAAAGTTGTAGCTCTCCTCAAGAGCTTTCTAACGGTGTTTCGCACTTCACCTACACGCACCAGGATTGGGTCAATTCCCGACTTTTAGTGGTCGGGAGTAAAATTGCCAGTTTGACTCCCGGCCCTTCTTTCAACCATAACTTGTGCTGCAGATGTCCAAATGGCTCATGGGAGGCCATTTTGGACATCTACACTTTAAGAAATTTCCAACGGTATAAAGAACACTTCAATGCGAGGTGTTTTCACCCCTACAATTGCGCTTTGAGTTTTCAAGAGTCCCGGAGGATTCCCAGGTCCCATTTTCGGGAATGTGAGTGGCGGCCTCACACTTCCCTCAAAGTGGGGTTGCAACATGGGACATCATATGCTAATTAATATGTAAAACTATCTATTAACTAGTTAAATATGCATTCTAAACCTATCTACCTACTAAAATCCTATAACCTACCCATCAACCTACTTACATATTACCTACCTCCTTTACTTAATACCTATATTTTACCTCTTATTTACTTACCTATTATCTCTTACTATTATTATAAAAACATGATTTTTTCATTAGTAGCATCATGATTGTAAAATCAAACTTATTTGTTTAAAATGATTGATTATGCTTAGTTTGACTAAAATAAAAATTGAACATGTATAATTTAATTGAAAAAATTAGATATCTAGTCAAAACAAACATTTTGTTGGACGCATGGTGTATGTGGCATTCACATGGAATTGTGCAATTTAACTAATGTGAATAACGAAATTAAAATTAGTCATTTAGAGATGATTGATCATGATTAAAACATTACTTTATAGAATGTAAATAATTAAATAATTATTACTGAATTGAATAAAATATAAATTTCATGTTTTTAATACAAAAAATTATTCACATAAAAATAATAATATTGGACAACATTTAAAATATAAAAAAATTACATATGAGGAAATGGAAGATCAAATTGAATTTTTTATTTCAATTTATTAAAAAATAACATATAAAATTAATGTATAACTTGAAAGCTTGAATTAATTTCTTAATTTGAAATTGAAAACATCACAAATTTAACAAATTTCTCAAAATCAAGGACATGTGAATTTTGATTCTATAATTTTAAATTTGAAATTAATTTAATTATGATATTTTCATAAATGAAAATTTAATAAAAATTTAATACTTGATTTTTTCCCAAATCAAAATATATAAATCAATGTAATTGTTTTACCATTTGGTATTTAAAATTTATAAAATTCAATTAAATGAAAATTTATATATTAAATTAATTTCATTTAAAGATGTTTAACATTAATGAAATACATTTAACATTGAAATGGGCATTATAATTTCAATGTAATTATTAAAACATGAATTAAATTATTTAATGGTATTTTAAAATGTGTGTTTATAGATTTTGCCATAACAATTTATATTATGTGAGGTGTGTTAATAAATTGGATATCAAACAATGAATGGCTTTATTGCAAGACAATGTAAAAAACATCAAACCAACATGTAACAATGAAAAATAAATAAAAACACACCAACATTAAATACTTGACCAAGACACCAAACCCAAAAAAATCAATTAAACTAAATTATAAAATAATCACCAAACTAACCAAGTTACTTTTTCCTAATCTAGTAACCAATAAAGATTAAATAATTGAACTTGGATTCTCAACAAGACTTTGAACAAAATGGTGGTCAAATGGTAAAGGTTTTGGGTTCTGGCCAAGGATGCAAGGGTTCAAATGCCACTTTGGACATGTTGTGTTTGTGACATCATCATAACAACTTATGGTAAGTTCATTGCAAATGAAAAAAATGGAAAATTTCCAATAATGGAACCAAAAGTTTAATGTAATGTAACTTTGGACTTTTCCATAGTTTAATTTGTAAGGATTTTAATTATCATTATTGTTATTACAATAATCTACTAGTAAATTTTGTAATTCAATTAATATATCCACATCAATTAAAAGATAATGATATTTTTGGCATAAATGATTAGTCTGATTTTATTAAGGACAAGTTTTCCCCTATTTTTTTATTATTAAAATTTCAACCATTATTTCAATCATAAAAATCAAAGTAAAAACAAACTTGCAATAGTGTACAACCTATTTACATATCAATTACATAACCTTCATAGTTACACAAATCATGTACAATACAAGTTGATGTGAAATTTAAACATGTGAAGTTTGAAAAATAATAAAACTTGATATCTTTTAGAGGTGTAATCCATTGGTTAAGGACTTGGTTTATCATTGAAGAGATTAAAGGTTCAATTTTTACACTACTACAAAATTGAAGTTTAATTCAACCGTCCAATTTAGTATGGGGCTTCCAAAGTGAATTAAGTCACCATTTTGCTATAACATTTCACCTCAAGTTACTCATGTCTAGTTGGATGCAAATAAAATGGATTTAGAAAAGGATTCAACTAGTGAAGTGCTTTACATGAAGGAGGGAACTTCTAAAAAGATAACACATTAAGTTCAACCCTCGGGATCCAAACAATAGTTCAGGACAAAGCAACCTTGGACTCAGAAGAAGCAAAACATATTTAACCAAAAACCACCATCAACAAAAAACAAATTGTCTTTTAATAATACTTGTCTTTTCTGTAAGGAACATGGGCATTGGGAAGGGTCCAAGTTTGAGCTGAAAAAAACCATCAAGCAAATGCAGAGTCATTGAAAAAAATTCAAAGGACTCAATTGAAAGAATTGGACCATTCACAAGTGCATGTCATTGAGAAGTAGAAATATGTTGAACAACAAAGGGATGTTACAAGATCATTTAGCAAAAACATGAATGTAGAAAAAAATTTCAAGACTTATCTTGTCGAAACCAATGAAGAACTTATTTTCAAATTTGTTATTATTTAAAGTAGTTCTTTTGTTTTCACTAACTATGACTTGAGCCATAGATAAAAAAATATTATCCATTGGCATTAAAAAAAACCCATCAAACACCACATGGGTCTTCAATTCAAGTGTAACCCAACATGTCATAAGCAATGTAGACATCATCTTTAATTTGAAGCTTGTAATGGTTGCACCCATGATTGTCGTAAAGGGAAAACCCCATATGTTATAGACCAAAAGAGTGTATTCATAAAATTTCCTTAGGAGAAAGAAAGAGAATTGATGATGTTTTTTATGTTCCTAGGATAAAACATAATTTTCTATCAAGTGGATGCATATCTGATCATGGATATGCAATCAAGTTCATTAAAAATACATGCATTATCAAGGATCTAAAAACTTGAAACATCTAAGGCAAAAGTCATAAAATAGGTAAAAAAAAGGTTTAATAAACTTGAAGCAGATAGTTTCATAAACATCCAAATGTGTAATCTTGAACAATTTGAAGGTCAATCAAGCCTTACTTTGGCATAGAAAGCTTGGGCACATGCATTTCTAGTCATTTCATGAACTAACTAAACTAGGATTTGTCTCAAGTCTTATACCTAATGTTCCTTGTATCAATTTCATTTGTGACATATGTCAAATGGGAAAAATGGTTCACAAGAAGTTTTTAAAAGCACATCCACAAAAAACCTGACCACTTTAGCTAGTGCATAATGCACAAAATACCTCTTTAGTTGTGGTTACAATGGCACTTGTTACTTTGTTATATTTCTTGATGACTTCAACAAACGAATCTCAATGGCTCTCATCAAAGCTAAGAGTCAACTTCTTGAGGAGTTCAAGAGATTCAAAGCGATGGCCTAAATAATCACATGCCAACAGCTAAAGATTTTTTGCTCAAATAATGGTGGAAAATATTCCTTCATAAAATTTGAACAATATTGCACGGATAATGGCACATTCACCAACAATTGCAACCATACACTCCCTAAAGTAATGGCAATGTTGAACATATCAACATGATAATCTATGAGATTACAAGATGTTTATTTCATCAAAGTTACTTACCTACCAATATTTGGTCATGAAAAACCATCAAGACAACATGTTATCTTTTGAATCATCACATCACAAAATCAGTCAAGCATCAATGTAAACAAGCATCCCCTAGGAGGAAGCAAGATGATTTTCATCTTCACAATTTGGCATGTAGCTTATGGGTGCATGTTCACATTCTAGTTCATCAATGTGGAAAAATGGATGCAAAAACATCCAGGTGCATACTCTTAGGATGGGATGACTACATTGAAAGTTATCATTGCTATTGTCCATCTACTCATGAGATCATCATTTCTAGAATCATTGTAATCCATCAAAAACATTGTTACCACAAAATCTCAAACTTCAAAAATACATGAAATTTCTTCAAGTCAATGCACATTTGTACTAATGCATGGTTGGGAATATTTTTTTTCACCAACACCTATTGGGACATAGTGTATGCAATCAACCTTGTCTCACGATTCACAACACATCTCTAGTTGGTTCATCTCCAAACGATCGAGTCTATTATTTGTTACATCAAAGGTACACCCAACTTTGGTTTATTCTACAAAAACTCCAATTGTTTAGTTCTCACCAAATTTAGTGATGATGATTAGGGGAGTGATTGGATGAATGTAAATTTTAGTCAATCGATGGATTTTTGTTTATTGTCAAAATATTCTCATCACATGGTGTGCAAAGAAGCAGACATTTGTTTCACTTTCTTTTATTGAATTAAAATATAAGGCCTTGGTGGGTGCATCCAAATAAGTTGTTTAAATAAGGAATTTGTATAGAAAATTTTGATTTCTCAAACCAAATCCAATTGATATACATTGTGGTCTAATCAAGACATAATAAAAAATATCATGCAACCCAATGTATCACTTGAAACCAAACATTTTGAAATACATTTACACTTCATAAGAGATATGGTGGAAAAAATCAAATTCAAGTTTTATATATAGCAATTGATTGATAATTGGTTGATATCCTGACGAAGGTTTTAGGTCAGACAAAAATCAAGAGTTGCCTTAGGCTGTTAAATCCATTGGCAATTTCAAACAAGGTAAGATCTGACTCTTAAATTTGAGTTACATTTGAGCATCCATTTTGTTACATAGGAAACATCCTTGTAACAAGACAAAGTTAAATCAAAAGGAAGGTAAAATATTTAATTATTGCTTAGAATCAAAACATTGGAAAGATATCATGCTTATACTTCTTTTCATGTTTTGAAACTTTTGTAAATTGTTCCATTAAAACTAGTCATTTAGTTTTCGCAGTTTATTCAAATAGAGTGCATTCCAAGTTTTCTTCCAACTTTGACAACATAATTTTTTTTATCAAGCTTGTCAACAAGTCTTTAGGTTTAAAATAAGAATTAGTAGTTGAAGGATTCTCATCTTGAGCATTCCTTGTAAGTCTCTTTCCAAATTGGTTTGAATGGTTAGATGACCTTTCACGTAACACCTCCATATACTCCTGAGTTTGCAACACATTTCCATTTAAAAAGCCGAGGAGATGAACAAAGATGACATTTGAAACAAAGTTGGAAGCACATGAAAGCATCATGACCACCAACCACATCAAAAGGAGGATGATTTCAAATTGTAAGTAAAAAGATTGAAAACTAGTGTAATAAATGAAAGTACATAGATAATTGTAAAATCAAAGAAATACAAAAGTAAATACATAGAACTCACTATAGATAACGTGTTAATTATATCCTACAGTTGCTCCAAAATTTCAACCTTAAGAAGTATGGAATGAAACATTGTGTGTAGTGTATAGTCAAAATAGAAGAAATAAAAGAAAACAAAAACCTTTATAATCTACCTTAAGAACAAGGATTTTAGGGAAGGTGTTGGGATAGATGAAATCCTATGCTTTTATCCAAGTTTATTAGATAGAATAAAATTAGTCCATGTAATATATTTAGATAAGGATCAGGATTGATTTTCACAACCTATGTCGCAACCCCATTTTGGCCAAGTGTGGGGGTGAAGCCCAACACTTGGAAAAGTTGGAGGTTTGGAGTCCTCTAGGACTCCCGAATGTTCAGAGCTCGACAGCAAGGCCCAAAACACCTTGCATTGATGTGTTCTTGGTGTCATTAGAAAGGTCTTGAAACGTAGATATCGAAAATGGCCTCGCATTGGCCATTCGGACATCTGCAGCCCAAGTTATGGGCAAAAGAAGGGCCGGGAGTCAAATTGGCAGTTTGACTCCCGACCACTAAAAGTCGAGAATCGACCTCTTCCCGACGTCTCCTTGAAGAGTGTAACACGGCGTTGAAAAGCTCTCGACGAGAGCTACAACTTTGATTTGAGACTCGTCCCGATCCAAGCTTGGGGCGAGGAGTTATAGCCGTTCAAAGTTCCGGGAGTCCAGCCGGGACAGTTTCGGGACTTCATTTCGGGAGTCCCAACAAAATGTGCCATTTGGATGTAGCCTCGGCGACCAGTCGCAGAGAATACTATAGGGAGTAAGGTGGTGGCTTACTCCCGAGTCCGGGCCGTGGTGAGTCTTGTGTGTCCAAGTGCCCGTGGCAAGTCCCAACACCCAAGGGTGTCCCGAATGCTAAACTAACCTTTTTGGGTTGGTTTTTGGATGCAAATTCACATGAGTTAAACTAGTCCCTCTTCCTAGTTTAATCCCTGGGCTCCCAACTCGATCCTCTACCCCTTTTTAGAGTTGGAAGCCGGGAGCATGCTATTAAGTCACAATTTCCGCAACTTGACTTTGTGGAACCCTCAAGCGGGTTTCACCCTGTGACTTGGGAGCGCGTCAACCTATCAATTCCTTTCAAAGGATTAAATGTTATTCAATCCCACCAGTTTTTAAGTTGGTTGATGTTATTTTCTTGCGATTCTTACTTTGATCATAATCACTATGTTTATTAGTTTACATTAAAAATTTGCCAAAAATAGTTAATATGAGTTTTCTTACAGTACAAAAATAATGGTCATAATTATTTTTAAAGTGCTTTTAGTTTTTTCTATTCATTATATTGATTTAAAATTTTCAAAATATGTATATCAATATTGTATTGAAAATAATGTTGTATAAAAACAATTCCATTTGTAATATGTTTTTTCCTAAAATGTTAAATACATAAAATTAGGCAATTTGGTTTCAATTTCTTTGGTAAATGTTTACAAAATTGTACCCTTGCAACTTTTGTGTAAAACTTTAGATGAATGAGTCATAATGTTATGTCTCCAACCTTTGTTACCTTAAGATCAAATCCAATTATTAAATGCAAACAAAGTTGAAGATTTGAAGAATTAAAATACATGATGTTGGTTCTTGTGCAAATTTGAATTCATCAAAACCCATAACTCTTGTTTAAGTGTTCATCTTTTGTTGATTTTTTGTTTCTTCCGCTTGATAAGAATAATTTTAGTTCCATTCCATATTCAGGTCATTGTGATTTTGAAAATTATGTCAAAATTGGGCTTGTGTATTCATGGTTTTTGCTTGTTCCCTTATGACCCTCCTTTCTTAAGTGTTGGCCAAATCTAATATCAATGCCCTACTTTCAACATTCATACATAGGATTCACACTAAATGAAATATTCATCTACACTAGGACAACTTGATTTGATTACAAAAATAATGGTAACAACAATCAATAACATCAAAATGATCAAATAATTTTAAACAAACATTTGATATGACTATAAAAGAAAATCTTGCTATTGAAACACTAAACAACATTATATTTGTTTCATACACAACAAATTTAATAACTATCATTCAATTATTAATGGCACCACCTAATAGTTGTAAGCCCTTTCATGTACATTGGATGTTGATTGAGTCAATTTTCTTAATGTTCAAAAATAATAAATTAGAACTTAAAACCCTAACCCAACCTATATGCAATGTAGATTTTTTGATTCATAGACCAATTATTCCCGTAAGTATCTTGGTTTTTACAAAATGTTATTCCTTAGAACACAAGGTTTAGCAACCACCCAAAATGTTAATAATCGTAGAAATCCCAAATATCCATTAATGTAATGTACCTTTCTCCCGTAAAATATTGGTTTCAACAATGACCCTTATGCATTTAACGATACTACATAGAACTTTTTATGTTAAACATCTAATTTTCTTTGTTAGGATTCACTAATTATGTTGTCCACCTTCCATCCCATTTAAATACAACACCTATTGCACTATGATTTTCTTGTATTTGCATCTTTCCCCACAACACTTTTTTTATTCATAGAAGTTTTATAGTTTTAAACCTACTTACAACTTTTAAGCGTAGAAGAATACTTGAACAAGAAATTGTTTCAAAGCTTAAGGCATGCCATCATTCAAAAACCATACCAACAAACTTTTATTTTCAACATATGCAACTCATGAACTTAGAACATATTTTCTTAGTCCTCTACACAACACTTTTCCCCTTCTTTATCCTCATGGTTTAGTTCCATCAATCACACGACCTTCATCCCCATCATTAGTATTGCCATAAATTCAACCTTAGTGCTTTCATTTTGGTAATAATTCAAAAATAGAAACAAACAATTGTAGGATAATTAAAGTACACAAAACAACAACAAACATGTTACACATTTCCATCACTTGCAATGCATTTTCATAAAACTCTTCATGTTTCCATCTTTAGAAAAAAAACAATTGAATATCATCCCCTTTTCCTTAGTTCATTAAACAAACAATGTAACCCTCATAAACCTTAACATAACTTTTTCATAGAAGAACCAATTTTAGCATATTCCACATCATAGTAATTTTTTTCACACCATTTCTGGCCACACATACACCCACAAATAAACATGCAAGAAACACTTCACACATTAAATGTAACATGGAACAAATATTTGAATAGACAAACAAATAATCAATTAAACAAAACAAAGTAGAAAATAAATTGAAGGCAAAGGATTTATTTGTTTGGAGCATTGTTGCTACAATTTGAAGTGGAAAGTCTAGACACACCCCTTAATTACATAGAGGCAAAAGGCGTAGAAATACAAGCAAAACATAAAAGGAGAGCCCAAAACACATTAGGAGAACATCAAACGATACAATGAAAAGCCATTAAACAATAAAATTAATATTAAAAGGAAGTAGGAAAGTGTGAGTAGAAACAAAAAATGAAGCAACAATAGACGAACAAGAGCAATATAAAAAAAATGTGAACAACATTAGGATAACACAAATAACAACAAAGCTTAAATAACACACTTGAATATGTTTACAAAATCAAAGGGTCCATTTTGGTTGAAACTTGAAATTACTAATGCATTTTGGGATGGATAAAAATGTGAACAAGGTCACAACTTTGATTTCAAGTGAACCATGGTAAATTATATTTCGTGAGATGATTAAAAATGTGAATAAGGACACAACCTTGATTTTGAATCTAAATTGGAGTTAATAGCACATTGTTTTGAGATTACAATGATGAACATGGTTACTACCTTTTCATTTTGGTGTGTGAATAAGATTATTTAGAAGTTGAAATGTGAACACAACATCAACCAAAAAAAAAGGAAACAAAATTGAATGAGGAGAAAGTTCTTCCAAACCTACACATGCATGATAATGCCCTTGTTAAACATGGGTATATTCATACCCAAGTGCACATAACACCATGTAAATGCCAATATCACATATATATTTGTATACATATGAGTTTTGAGTAGAAGAAACCTTGTTGGTAGGGTTAGATAAAAAGTTAAAAATTTATTATGTGTAAATTGTCAAGAATTTAAACTTTATAAATGAAACCATGGATAACTAATGCTAAAACATCTAATAGTTGACATACATTAATGGTGATAAGACAATTGATAGTCAACACACAATGACAATAACAAAATAACAATAATTGACGCACATTGATAGTGACAAAATAATCAATAATTGTCACACATTAATAGTGCCTAGACAATTGACAATATTTTGAGTGTTAAGGTGCTAATAGAAGATTGTTTAAACTAATAAGAATGTTAATAAGGCTTATATCTAGGGATTGATAGATAGCAAGGGGTAGTTTTTTCTAGAAGTTTGAGAGGAACTTCTTCATTTTGTACAACTGTTTGTGAAAGTGATTTCTAAAGGTGAAAATGAAGCAAAATGGAGATGGTGATGGGGAACTTTTGGAAGAAAAAAGAAAGCATGAAAATGGTGATGGGGAGAGGGTGTTCAAGTTTTTGGAGGTAAGGGAATTTTTCTTTAACCAAGGAAATAAGAGATTAATCTAGAAAAAATGAGGAGGAGAAAAAAATAGGAGTAAGAATTTTTAAAGTTTTGTGATAAGTTTTGTTTGATGTACTTTAAGGAAAGTAAAAAAAGGATAAAAGCTCCAAATGTGCATATGTAGATAGTGAACTTTTAAGTCCTTTTAATTTCAAATTTTGTGGTTTGAAAAAAGAAAGAAAGGAAGAATTAAAAAATCAAGTTTTGATGATTGGGGTTTCAAAGTTTTTGAAGGAGTTGAATTTTTTTGTCATTTAAGGGTAATTATTGGTTGGAGAAATTACATGGGGAAAGGAACTTTTGAAATTAAGGTTTGGGGTATAAATTATTATTTGAAGCTTTAGGATGAAGTATAAATATGAGGAGGAAGGTTGTGGGTATGCAAAGTAAATAAGATTTGTAGATATATTGGTGGTTTTGTTTTGGTGGAAATTTTTGTGATTGTTGAGTTGTTACGAAGATTCAAACTTTTTCAATCCATTTGATAATTGTAAATAATAGGCATCAAACAATGATTAAGAAGGATCCATAGTCATAACCTCTTGGTATTTAATTAAAAAGGTTTAAAAAAGGATGCTTAAAGTTAAACATTTGATCCCTCTCCCCCCCCCCTCCCCCCCAAAGGTGTAACATGTGAAAGGCAAAAAAGAAAAACTCTAGTTATTGTCAAGAGGTAATCAACTTTTCTTTCTCTACACGGAAAGGATCATTTCTCAACATCAAAACAACAATGGGGATGCTTCAAAAAGGTGGGTGTTGGTTGTAGCTGTTCTAATTTGAATACATATTAGTTAAGGGACACACACCATCAAGGTAATAAATCACAATGGCATAAAGTAATGACCTTGTCTCGTTTCTTGTTTTACTTCTTGGAGGAAGTAAGTTAGTTTTGAAAAAAATAGCCTTTGATTGAATGAGTTCACAAACATTCATCAATATTTTTTTCATCCATTGAAATTCATCCAATGGGGGTACAATGTACATTCGTTCACAAATGTTCACATCAAATTTTATGATGGAAGTTTTGATTACATCATATACATCCCTAATTGTTCACATAGCATCTTATGAATGAAGCTTCCATTGATGGGTTTATATTCATCCTTCAACTTTTAATTCATCAAATAAGGTCAAATTTGTTTACTATTGTTAAATCCCTGTAATTTATTCAATTTTGATCAATAATATACATCTCATTCATTCCAATCACGTTCATGAAATGAAGCTCAACCCATTGATAGGGTCAGATTCATTTACATGGCTTCATCTTCATAAATTCATCATATGGGATCACTAGCATTGATATAAATGTTCTCGGTTGAATCAATTTCATTTGTTAATATCACCCCATATGTTTTTGACCACATCAATTTATTAGGTACCATATCATCTAATGGGTCAAATTTGTTCATCAACCTTCAAACAACAATTCATCCATAAAAATTCAATTGTTCATATGAATACATTTCACACATTTAAAGCATTACAACTTTTTTTTTTCATTATATTTTTTGGTCTTTCCCCCGCTTTAAGAAAACCTAATTCATGGACAACTTAGAAGAGAAACTTCTGACAATTGGAAGTTATCCTTTAAGCTGTCAAGAGAACTTCAACAACTTATAAGTTACTCACTAGGCTATCATCTTAAAATTAATTAAAACAAATTGTTGTGCTTTATATGAGAAGGATTTTTGACCCCCTTTCGACCTACTTGCTTTGGGGTATTTCAAATTTGAAAAGTTCTAAACCTCTAGACCTTTCCTCTGTACAGAAATTCATCCCTACATGTGGGCACATTCAAATATTCAACCATCGTAAAACATGAAACAAATGTTATTGCAAACCTAAACATTCGTAAATCATGAGGTGTGAGAGGGGGAGGATTCTTACACCCACTCATTAAGAGTGGGAGAGATCTTATCCATATAAGTAGGCATAAGATGAGAAGAGGAGGGATGTTCACCAACATATGTTGCCCTCTCAATACATTAAGAAATATTCTTTCAGAACAAGGAAAAAAAGGGAAACCCAACCCTAAAAATATAGAGAGAAGATTGAAGAGTAGTCTGGAAAAACAACATTGACAATCACACTCAAATGCACAGTGACTTTGAATAGCAACATATATACTAGTGACTAGCTACCATAACATCTATGTATTTGGGAAGGGTTTGGGAGGACCGCTCATAATTAGTATCTATGCTACAGGGCATAGGCAAGTGCAGATTGAGAGTCGGTTGGTCACCCCAAGTGTTCCTCTCTCATCAATTTGCAAGATCAGAGAGAGCTGCTACACCAGAGGCAGTATGGTAGTAGAAATACACTATTTTTGAGACAGATTTGGCTAGACCTATACCCATACAGAAGGCTGATAGAATAGTTTATCGATTAAGTTCTGAGCCTCTAATTCCATTTGCAGTTTGTAGCAATCCACATATCCATTGGAGCAAACTAAAAGGCACATTGAGGTAGGTGGACATGTACCAGTCAGGTTTTGACATGTAGGGTTTGGCCCAAGAACACAAGCTCCCCTGACCCATAAAAGTGTGAGGTGCAAAATTCTCACACACGCACTACAGACATGACACATTTGCTCCAACACTCAGTGGCTCCACTGCTGCTCTCAAGAATGAAGGTGCATTTGGTGGCAATGCCTCTAGACTGACCTGCAAGTACATGACAATTTTGTTTAGATCCATCAGCTTGAAACACAGATGCCTTACTATGTCACAGCACCTTGTTCAGAGGTGATGATACAGACTAAAGAACACACTGGTGCAGAGTTGATGCCAAGCAGATTTACTTCAGCAAACTGCCTAGTACCCAACAAACCATCTTTGAAGTTCATGTCTCTGATGATTTGATCTCATTTCACATCTTACACACTTGCCCATAAACTGACACAAAAAATAATGATCAAGAAAGTAGGAAGAGTGATTTATATCCTGAAGGAGGTCTAGAAAACTCCCCATAGCCTTCTTTGGTTTTAAGCCATATGTCTAAGAGCTTTGACTTGCCTTTCTTTTGTGCTCAGATCTCTTTGCTTGCTTCTTCTCATAAGATCCTGAATCCTACAAACATGAAAGAGAGGTTCAGCATTTCATCATGCATGACTGACTCTGAAAACCAGAGTGCAAAGTCAAGGCACATATCTGCTAATGGATGTGTGTCTGTATTCTTACCTGAACAGTTAGAAATGGAACTCTCTTTGCTCATTCTGAGTTGATGAGAGGGCCTCATTGTTACTGTCAAGGTTCATGGGCATGTGAGCAGCTGCATTATCCATCTCCAACACCTCTAGTTGCACTAATGCTGCATTGCACCCTGGGTTGATGGACTAATCAGCACCCACATGATCTTTTTGCAACACCTCTGACTGCACTGATAATACTTCCTGCAAGACTTTGCTTCAGTTCTCTCGATGCGCCTGCACAGAACAGACATGTAAAAGAACACATATTATCTTCTTCCAGATTCCTGTGTTGAAATCCTTGCAGATTTTCATCATCTGGCATGCAGTGTAGGAGGATTGTGATTTGAAAGGAAGGATCCTGGTGTGTCTTCTCAATCTTGCATCATCCTAGGTTGCAACAGCACATGCCGAGACACATCTCAACACAAATAGGGAATCGGTAACAACAGAATGCACAAAACAAAATCTACAAAGGAAGTTGAAAGATTTTTCTTGATCAGAAGCGATGGATGGGGAGAACACTTGCCTGAGCGCAAGTCTAAGCCATCAAGTAAAGCTGCTGCCTCCATCTTCGGAGCAAATCTTGCAAGCCCTGGAAGAACTCCATCTACGGAAAGAGAACTCTCCCTTCATCATCATCATCTTCTTCATCTCCCTTTGTTGCCCTGTTGCTAGGATTGAGGAAGCGCTCCTGCAGATCTCTTTACTTCGTCCGGATTCCAGTTTTGTTTTCTCTCTTGCGCCACCTTCTTTCTGCCTGTTGTTCGCCTACCTCGGGGAAACGATTAAGGACGACCTGTTCGTCGAGATCGGACGTCTTCGCCGTACCCTAGCCCTGGTGGTTCTTCAGAAGAGAGAGCGTCCTTGCGCGTTACCTTACGAGCATTCTGTCGCGAAATGCTAGTTTGCAGGACCTTCCTTGCAGCGTACGCATCAAGTGCAACAGGAAGGATCCTTATCTGTTGCGAGAACTCGTTCTGGATTCGCTGTCGTGAACACCGATACGCGGCCTTGAGCGGTAGTCGGAGAAGACTTTGTTTTCTGTTCCGGGAGGTGTCAGAAACGCGGTTTGCGAAGCTGATGATGCGCTGACGAGAGAGAGAGAGAGAGAGAGAGTTTGGAAGCTAATGATGCGTTTGGAAGCGCTTCATCTTGGCTTCCAAATGCTTCTCCTCTGTAAGAAGTGAGTAGTGAGGAAGGAAGAAGGACTCTCGCGGTTGCGTCAAGACTCGGACTCCTCCTCATTGTTCTGCTGCGGTAGACACGGCTGACGGCAGCAGTCAAGCAGGATGTGGAGAGAAGATAGAACTGTAAGTACTTCCTTTCTCCTCCATCCCACTGTGAAGCTTTTCTCTCTGAGTTCGGGTTTTGTTCTGTTGCTCTTCGTGTGTTTTGTCGTTGTTCCGCAAGTCTTTTTTTGTCTGGAAGAAATGGTCATCGGAGGTGGTGGTGGTTATTGGCAGGAATATCTGCGGAACAATCGCGACTACTCTTGTTTGTTGGATGGAGATGAAGCAGCACAAGAGCAGTCCCGGAGAAAGAGCAATCTTAGCAGCACTGGTGGTAGAAGAGGAGAAGAGTCTTCCAAGTTTTCTAATGATGTCAAGCACGAGAGGCAGGAGTATCTGGATCGAAGGCAACGGCTTAAGGAACTAGAGCGCCAGAAGTTGAAAGGCAAGCTTGGGAGTCGACCGCACAATCATCATGATGGTGCTCAGGAGGAAACTGTGCATCACAGTGCACAAGATCGTGAGAAACGCCCACAACCACATTCCAAAAACCGCAGGTGAGGTCCTCTCCGATGGAAAGCTTAGCTGGTTTCTGCAAGCTTTCCTGGAAAGCTTACAGTTTTCTAGCTTGGAATTGGATCACACGATTGCATTTGGCGCCTCTTCTTGTTGTAGGGTATGTGAAACTGTTGTAAATTGATGAGGAAGTGCGAGGCCAGAGAGGAGGCTTTTGCAGGTTGATGAAGTTGGATGCCAATGGACTCAATTGGAAGAGGAGCTTTGTTTGACTGTCTCCATCATAATAGGGCTGAATTCTCTCTCTGTGGCATGCTGTGCAGCTTTGGTTCTTTCTTTGGACCCTCAGAGCCGATTGTTGCAAAGCGCATCATTGATGAAGCAGCTGCCAGGGAGGTGACTGTGATGGTTGCAGCACGAGCTGCAAAGCAAGCTCAGGTCTGCCCTAATTCCCATTCTCACAATGCTTCATTCCTGTGCATGTGTGTGTGCATGTGTGTGTGTACACACTACCCATGAACTTGGACCTTCTCCAAAATCCCATGTGTTGTGTGCCTCATTGCTGTCAGACATCTGTGCAGCTGTCTGGTTTGTTTGAAAAAAGAGTATGGACAATTAACTTATCAGAGATGATGTAGTTCTTGTCCACAATATTGTAAGCTTTCTATCTAGGAAGGCAGTGCATTGGGAGTCATACCCTATTGTGATAAGTACCCACCCATGACCTAAAGGAGTGTTGTGATGTACTACTACTCAGTTGTTGCTGGGAGCCAAGACCAGAAGCTTTTGTCTAATTCAGCTGAGGATGATGTGACAGGTGCATGTGTCTGTTAACTCCAGATGCCCTGCTGTGTAGGGTGATGAAAATGCATCTAAGAAGGCTTCTGCATCGTCATCTAGGCCGAGCTCCAAGTTATCCAGTGCAGGGGCTCATAAATCTGGAGATAGGCAGATCCCAAAGTCTGCAAAGCCTGTCAATGAGGTATGTCAAAGATTTCCCATCTGTCACAACAGGCCATTTTTCTTCAGGCTTATGTGCAAGAGCTGTTGTAACTGTGTACTGGTTCATCTATCCCTTTCTGCATGCTGGGAGTGCTGTCAGGCAGCAATAAGATAACATTTTCCTTACACATCTATGGGTTCAAGTCAGTGAATTTTCAGTCAAGCACAGAAATTTTGGCACAAACTCTCAAATGTCAGTAGGTTATTCTTGCTGGTTTGTCTACTACTTTCTATTTTTCTGCACTAGCAGCTCTATCACTAACTATAACAGTGATTGGGCACTAGCTAATAATGTGCACATTTATCCTTCAGGCTATGTTGAAAGTGAAGAGACTCAAAGAAGCTCGTGATTATTCATTTTTAATGTCAGATGCTCCTGATGAACTCCCAATGAAGAAGCCCTCAACACCCTTGAAGCCTGGTAGGTCCCCTGGCATGGTTATGTGCAACTGCAACTTGTGTTTAGCAGAAACTGTGCAGGTTGTGTTAGGTTACTTGCTCTTGCGGGTTGCTCTGTTGGAGATCTGTCTATTTTGCTATGGCAATCCTAGCATCAATAGCCCTGAGTTGGTAACCTGGGAACACTGAATTTCTGCCTTTTAAAAAGGAGGGCTAATGAAACAAAATTATCATGATCTGGCTAAAGAATTCTTCAGCTTATACCCTCATTTGAGAAAATAAGCTGAGGAATCCTTAGCTTGATCATGTTCTTGACTAACTTTGCTGCTTGTTCAAATACATTTTTGGCTTAGTTACTGTTAGTTTAAGCTATTATGGCTTGCTAGTATCTACATGATTCTTACTATACTGTGATAACAGTGGTGTTGACTTTTTTTGGTTGCTGCAGCAATGGAATCAAGGCGGGATCATCCAAAGCAGGCTACCTCTGATTATAGAACTTTAGATCGTGTTCAAAGGGATGCTCGTCCCTCCTCAAAAACCAGCAAGCATGTCAGCACTTCTGTATCAAAAGTAACATCATCATCATCAAGACCGTCTCAGCAAAGTCAAGCACGACAGTCACTTAACTTACAAAAGGAAAGGCCAAAGCTGGATCCAAGGTTGAAGTCTTCAGTATCCTCAAAACCCTCTGTACAAAAAAATACATCAGGCAAATCTCGTGACACTCCTGTCCAAGACAGATTTAAGAGACCAGAGCCATCTAGGATTCCCTCTAAACTTCCACCAAACAAGGTTACCTCTGGGTCTGCTCAACAAAAATCTGTTGAACGAAGATTTGTTGAATTCAGGAAAGAAGCAAATAGAAATAGCACTGGAGCTGCTAATGGGTCTGACAGGAACAGATTGAACAATCAACACACAGCCCCTGCTCCTGGGCGAACCCAAGGTGTTACGAAAAAGGGCACAAACACAACACCATCAAGCAAACCTCGTCCAAGCAGTGCAACTGATTTGAGGCAGCACCCTGAACATCCCAGACAGGTCTGTGTGGTTGTGGTCTCCCGGCATTGCATTTCTGTGATCAGATGAATGCAAGAAAGTCTGCTACAGTTCTGGCAGCTTTTTGACTTGTTCTTAATGTCCTGGTGTAATACAAATGGCAAATGAGACAGTATTTGTGATGGTAAAAGATCTCTGAGAATTTCAGTTTCTCTCACCCTTGATCACTGTGTTACAGATTGTGCAAGCAAAGCAAAGCAAGGTCCCTGTGAAAGCAACCCCAACCACCATGAATAAAATGAAAAGGCCAGATGCCCAGCGACGGTGGCAAGCTGAAGATGAGGAGGAATCCTCAGACTCCTTCATTTCTGATGAAGATGAAGCTGATACACGTGGTTATAGTGGTGTATCTAGCATGATACGGGAGATGTTCCGGTACAGCTACGAGATTCCAAAGTGTTCAGTCTGATGAAACCTCTTGCAAAAGATTGCTTGCTTGCCTTGGCATATATTACATATGTGGTTAGAGACTGTTGAAGTTGTCCTAAGGAAAATTTGGGAATGAATGAACAGGTACAATCCCAACAAGTATCGTGATATAGATGATGAAGATGACCGGAATATGGAGGTTGGATTCAACAAAATACAGGCAGAGGAACGCCGCAGGTCTTTTACCTAAACCTGCTCTCAGGGTTGTTGGCTCATTCCTCATCTTTGTCAGGTGCAACAAGACTTATAGTTCTGGCTGTTACATTGGTTATCTTGCTATGTTAAAGCTAAGGTGAGATATTCAACGATGTTTGGTGAGCTCTGAATTGAAGGTGTATGTTGCAGTGCCAAAATTGCTAGGGAAGAAGATGAACGGGAACAGGAACTAATTGAAGCTGAAGAAAGGGCAGAGCGAGCCAGGAAAGCAAAAAAGCGCAAGTTGGGATAAGTGCAATCATTTATCCTCAATCACTAGGGCAGTGGGTATCTGCTGTAAATGAGAAATCCATAGTTTTGACAAATCTAGATTCACATTATTCGTATTGTTTTTGTGATGGTTTGGACCCTTTAGATGGTTTCACATAAACAAGCTGGCCGAGGATATGAAGTATGGCCAATTCCACTGAATTTATTTATTTCATCTATTCTTTCCTCCAATAGTGAAACTTTCTTCATGAGGTTCAAACTTGGCTGATGCAGCAAAGCTGAGAAGGGGATTTTGTAGTTCCCAGGATGCTTTACATCTTCTAGAGAGCAAGGTTGGGGAGACATGTGACAAAACAAATTTCTTTGGCAGTTGCTCTGTACAAGGAAGTTTGGATACTGCTCTAGATCAGCGTGACACAGGTTATATATTTGGAATGGTGGATAGTGTTAGTTCATTTGATTAGAAACAGAAAGGCACACACAATAGGGTTCTCAATGTAGGTCCTTTAGGCTAAGACCATGACTTTGAGTCTTCCTGTTGCTTCCACTAAATGTGACAGAAACTCAGGATGCAGATGTCTATATAATTGTTTGTCTTGAGTTTTGAGCAGACTATCATGTTTCTATTCTACATTTCATGTTGGGTGGTGATGAAGCGGTAGATAAAGCCTGAGGCTGTGGGCTCTACTTGGAAGAAAGATCTGCAGGATTTTTATTTTTTATTTTACTTTTCTATGATCCCTGGTGGGTATCATGGGGAAAAAGGAGGGCAGGCATTTTGAAAAATGAAACTCAGATTTTGTTTTTCAAAACTGCCCCTTTGCAGACAAAAAGTTATGGTGAGGAACGAGCCTCCAACTACACTAATAAAATCCCACCTCTTTACACAAGAAGGGGAAGTACTCGCAATTAAGTCACTGCTGTTCAAGATTGTGGTGATGGTTTGATGGTTTGTGAGAGATTGGTGTTATGTTCTTTGTTCCTGTATAATTAGATATACAGATGAAGAGCATGACGATTTTCATCTAATAAATGTTTTGAAACAATCATCTATTGTTTTTAACCTTTGCTTTAGTTAACACTAGTGTAGCCTGTGTTGTTGGCCCAAGTGTGAACTGATTACCCGACTAATTTTTATTTAAAAACTGTTTTTTTTAATTCGACTGAATTTCCAATGACAGATTACTGAAAATTCAATATATTTTTTGACACAAATATACTTTAACATCATATCAGATTATATTAAAAAGTGTAATTTCTTTAGAATTTGACTTATTTGGGTTTGACCTACCATGCAAAAACATTGTGAAAATAAGTCAAATTTTAAAGTCATGGGTTCAAGTGTTAAAGTTTGGGATGTGAAAGGAAAAATTTAAAAATCAATATGATGAACATACATTGATTGGTTGAAAAAATCAAAATCTTAATTAATTTTCAATGATGAAAATCATTTTAAATTCAATACTAACTTTTGCTCCATTGGTCCAAATTTTACAAAATGACAAATGTGCAATCACCTCATTGAAGGTTTTCTTAGGATATTACAATGAGAAATCACAAAGTTGGGGAGGGTTAAGATGTGATGGTCACAAAACAAAAAGAACACCTATTTGAATATATACATGTTGTCCATGTAGAACAACATTTAGGATTGTGTTGTAACCAAAAAGGAAGGTAGGGATCAACTTTCTTGGATCTCTTGCTTGTTTGTCATAGACTTTTCTATCAAACATTTCTTGATTCATAAGATGCATTCCATTGGTTTTGTTCATTGTTGTAAAGCATTGTAGCCTTTTGTTGGAACCAAGATGAATATCACAAATTGATCCTTTGATGATTTTACATTTTTACCACATACTAGAACCTTGCAAGTTATTACTTGTTTACTTCCTTGAAAAAAATGTACAGATCATCCTCTAAATATCTACCACATAAAAATCTTTCCTCACATCATGCTTCAAAATCAGCTCTTTAGCTTCTCACGAACCCTCTCTTGAATTGAAGCTTCCAACAAAATATACAAATACCTCCAATGTTTGGCACTCCAAACCAAAAACAAAGAAGAATTACATAATGCCAAAACTTTTGCCAACACACTCAACTTGTTTTTGCTTGTTTCTAACTCTCCATCCCCACCCCAGTTTTCAACACAACAATCCATATATCACCTTCATTCTCTACCATAGAGAAGCTTCCACACCAAAGCATCCTTGGCAAGCATGCATGTTGCTAGAACGTGAATTTCCAATTGCATAGAGAACATTAGAAGGTTCCACAAGTACCAACCAACAAATTTTTTTTGGAAGCAACCCTAAGCTAGCAAAAAATTGTCAACCTATTTTGGCATTGTAATGTTATAAATTAAGATAAGACATCCTTTCAATTTGGCTAGAACTTCATACTATTGACAAAATTTTCAAACTATTATACACTATTAGAAAAGATAAGTTTGTACCCTTGGAATGTCATTAACATTACGTATTGTATTTATTCCATCTTCATTAGGGAGGTCCTAATTTATGACTTTGGAATTGAAAACTATTTTATTGTTTTGAACATTTAGACTAACTAGATATCCTTCAATATGAATTTAACCTTCTATATGATGAGAGACTAATGCTTAACCAATCACTACATGTTATTGCAGTTTAGGGCTAGATCTTAATGAGACTTCATTATGATAACACAACTTTTAAGTGAAAATAAACCTACAATTGATGTAATTGACAAATTTGGCACAAAGGGAGAAGAAAAAGGGAGAGTAAAAGACACATACAAGAGGCATAAGTGGGTAATTAGTGAAAAGAACAAATAATGACATAATGTGTGTATTCTTTGAAAATGTGATAAAAGCTTAGGACAAAAATAGATGTTATGGAAAGGTGGTTTGGATGTTGTTTTCATCAGATGGAATGGGTTTTATGTTTTCACTTTACGTGCATGATCAATGGAGAATTATGAGGATATGGCGTTTCATGCATGAACCACATGCATTTTGGAATGAATGTGGAGATTAAAGTATAATTAATGGTCAACTAGGAGGAAGGGGGAAAAAAAAATCAAATAGTTGATCAATCATCTGATCATCCATAATCACTCTTCTATCATCACCTAATTACATGGATGTTGTACATGGATGGCACTCATTTATGAACATCTTTTTTCATTCATAATGGATGAAATTAATTATGCCCAAGAGAGGAAATGGTGAATTTGAAGAGATTAAGGACAAGGAAAATCAGACATATTAGTAATGAACTAGCAAAACTCATGTAAAAATTTCATAACAGTGGGTACTTCCAAGTGCACATATCATCCCATATTCTTAAGTGGTCAATCTGTTGGTCGAACAATTGTTGATGATGTTCAGACATCACAAACCCCTCCAAGTTAGCCCTTGCCATCCAAGGAGTGTCTAGAGGACCTTTAAAAATTGAAGACAAATGGAAATACAAGTTCCTCTCATAAGTCAAAAACTCATTCATGGACATTATTATTATTGCTCAAGAAACATATTTTTTGAAATCAATTAATGTCATTTTATACAGTAGGATAATTCAATATTTTGCAGCAACTGAAACATTTCAAGAGATGCCTTTAAATATTTTGAAAATACGAAGAGAATTCACTCATTCAAAAGACAAATTTGGATATGGAAACCATCCAAGGTCCATCAAAGAGGAACTTTTACCTTTTGGCAAAGAAGCCTCATTGTAACCTTGTGATATGCATTTCCATAAAAAAGCAGCTTTGTGGTAGACTGTGTTGTCCATAAGAACATTGTCCAAAACCGTATACAATAGTTATACTCAAGCACCAACTTGTCAAACTATTAAGATTGGTGCAAAACTACAAATCCTCAACCTACCTGCATACAGAGTATTAGCTATCCTTGAGTGAATTCATCTATAGTAATGGACTTTGGATTCAGCATGAACAGAGTACTGAAATCCTAGAATGCTAGAGCAGTACTGTCCATGATGCTTTATACACTCAATGCTTTGGAATTTGGAGACCACTTACCTGAGATTGATATAGAAAATATATATAGGTAAAAGGAAGGTCTTCACAAAATCCACCCTTTGTCCCATGTTTCAGGTCTTACTGATGAAGGGTTGGTGGCTGCTCCAAGCAGTATGCATGATTTTAAGTCACCCTTGCTTGCAGGTGCAGCTTTCCCAACAGGTTGAAGAAAATCTCCAGACAGATCTTGTAATCCTTCACACTTGCTGCATATGAATTCCAATAGAAAGAAGGTAGCTTAGGCAACCTTTTGGAAAGCTTAAAGTCAAGTTGCTTTTGCATGAAGCTAGTTTTCAGGTGGAATGAAAAGTCCTGACAAAGTACCCTCTGTTGAGAACAATCTGCAGTCACCAATGCAAGAAGGGCCTTTCACAAGTTCAAGAATGAAAGATCTCCCAACACCCCCTCCATAAACCGGAGAAGTGCCAGGCTAGATGCCCAAATGTCATCGTCCAAGACATGCTCTGCAGGTGAATGGCTAATCCCCCCAGTACATCGCACAAATAGCATACCCACCTGTATACATATCCAGATGAGTATGCAGTTGATGCATGCAGCAGACAAGCATGTCAATGTCCATAAGGGACGTTCTTCTAAGTAATTTGATATAACCATTCCGTGATTTCAACTATTTGAGAGTCATATCAGGATACTATTGAATGCTTTTGATGAAAACATCTTACTTGGGTGAGATGGGACATGGCCATTGCATCATGCCCTGCACCACTGACTAACATTGGTGCAGAGATTGTGTCATATTGACTTTCATCCACCATAGAAACAGATCTTCGAAAAGGGTGGAGCTCTTGCATAGCTGTGAGTGCTGCTGCTTGCAGCCGGTCAGATAGTCCTGGGCCACATGACATTGCTGCTGCCTCATGCTGCAACAATGTAACGTATGCATAAACATCAGATGCTCAATGCACAGCTGCAAAATTTACTGAACACAGTTCTGGCTAAGTGAAGAGGAAGAAATTCAACACCTCTAATTGTCTTTCATTCTACATGAAATATTCCAGACTGGTTTTGGTTCATATAATAAGACTATATGAACCCAATGGTCATCCCTAGTACCATAGCAGGAGATGGATAAACTTCTCTAGACTATCAGAGTGATATGAATTGTTGATAGAAAGAAACAGAAATACCTTGCGCTCAATAGTGCAACTCACACCACGCCCCTTGCAAATAGTTTGGATGGAGTGCTCTATGCTTACAACTGTATGCTCCCGAAGACTATCATCTTTGGTCCTCACATCAACTGTGAATATCACCTGCCATGGTTGAAAACAATGTTATGTGTTGGTCCCAGTTTCAATTAAATTAAGGAGAAGACAGTAATGATGCAAGATATTCTGCATCCACAGAGAGTTCACATAGATCATTTGAAGAAAGACCCACAATCCAAAACATAATACAATTATTAAATGCCTAAGAAAAAAGTCAAGAATAACACCCAAGACAACATGAGGATGAAGTGTTTAAGAATGCACCTCTCCTGGAATGACATTGCTAGCCCCAGGCCATGAATGAATTTCTCCAACTGTACAAACAATGCTGCCTGCAGAATTTGCAGCTGTTGACATAGTGCTTGTGCCATGACTTCCACCAGAAGCTTTCTCAGAGTGTGTGCAAAGTTGCTCAATGGCCACAATGGACTGGGCAGCTGCTGGCATGGGATCCTTCCGCAGATTCATTGGGACTGTACCAGCATGTCCCTGTGAACCCCGTATTGTGACCTGCAGTATACAGTAAATATATAAATGCATGGTCCTTCCCTGCTCATTTTGACATCAGTAACATAGCAGTTGATGGACAAAATAAGTCTGCATCTGCAGTTTTCAGGTCAATGAATCGAACTGAGTGTGCAGAAGTGTGAGGTGCAGCATGTGCTAATTACCATCAAGCGAGTCTGGCCAGCTATAGCCTCAACAACTCCAAGTGGTAGACCTTGTGCCTCCAGAACTGGGCCCTGCTCTATGTGCACCTGTGAGGTTTCCACCAATCCATGAACACAGACTCTTGCAAACTAGGCAAAATTCCTGAACAACCTTACACAAGGTGCACAATATTGACAACAAAAGGGTCTCTGATCCTCCCAAAACCTTTGAAAGAACACTAGCAAACAAGTACAGGGACTGAAAATTGTAGACTCTCAGAGCTTTTCTGAGTATTTGCCTGACTGATGGCTCAGAATTATGTACATAACATTGATATTTTCATCACTATTGTGCATCCATACTCACCTCAACATACCCCCATACTGAAGCTGGGTCATACTTCAGCTTATCCACACTCTCCACAGTGCCCTCAAATGAAGCAGATCGCAAAGCTGCCCCAACTGTAATCCCCCTATAATAACAAAGAAAAATGCTTATGATCAATGTGATTTTCTTTGGTAGACATTGCCCTATGCATACAATTGACAAATGCAAAAGTAGAGCAAATAGAATCCTTGGAGACATTGCCCTAATACCTCTTATCAGCAACATCTAGCATGTGGGGTTGGAAGGTTCCTGCAACAGCTTGACTGCCAAGAAATGTGGTCTGGAAGCGGACACCCTCCTCATCACTAAATGCAATAATCTGTTTGTCATAGCAAGAAACATGTCAATCACATTCTAGCTGCCTCCCTTTGTGCACAATAACATTGCTTTAATATATAGAGGAGGAGGAGAAGAAGAAGAAGAAGAAGGACACAAATTTTGCCAACTAGGCATGACTAAGTGTCTCTTCAATCTTAGGGCCCACTTGACAATTTCTCCCAGTGGAAATCCTAAAGAGTCAAAGCTATCATTGCGACATAATAATTTCAAGAGAGGAACAGACATGCACTAAAGGCACTAACAGCAATGGCAGTGCCACAAGCAAACCTCAATTGGATGTGGGAATAGATGTGATTTTCCCTCTCTGTTGAGAACCTTGACTGCAGCAATTGCAGTCAAAATACCCAGGGCTCCATCATAATACCCTGCATCTATTACTGTGTCCTGCATCACCAGCAAGAATCTATCAGCATCCAAGAATAGTGAAGACAAAGGTATGAGGCAAAAAAATACCACTACAAGTCAAAAAACTAAGGGAAAAAATCACTAGGTAGAATATGATTTTGCATGAGGGGAACCTAAAGCATGCTAACCAGATGGGAGCCAAGTAGAAGAGCAGGGGCAGAGACATTGGCACCCTCCAAACGTCCATGTACGTTCCCTATGTCATCTACCCATCTGTGAGGCCATTCATGACACCACACAGGTCAGGAGATCTGTGCTCCTCAGTCTGCAAATCAGCATCTTCAATAAGCAGGACAACTAAGGGTCTGCAGAGGAGCACCACAAAATATGAAACTATTAACTTACCCTTAAACACCATACATCATGATCTAACTCCACTAGGAACAGTCAACTTCAATCACACAGCCATGAGTCTCTACAAGACATGAAAACCAGCAAACCACCATCCAGCTACTAAAGGATTCTTTAGGCAATCAGAGGGTTGAAATACAGAAGAGTTCACAAGGGGTTGCAACTGTGTCTCCAAAATAGTGTAGAAGGTGCACATCCTGTTGCCATTATGGCTTTCTGCAGCAGATGCACATTGTAGTATCTACAAGAAGTAGATGGGAAATATCGGCATTTTTCAGCTGTGAAATTAGCATCTTGGATCCTTCCCCAAGGCACACTGGAATGAACAGAATGAGCAGAACTTACGTGAGAAGGCCTGCATCTTGCATCCATGCCTCAATCAGGTGACCTGCCTTGACTGCTGCTGGACTCAGGAATGTCCGCTGCAGAAAGTCGTTTGCATCGCTCACCTACACAAAATGTGATGTTCCATGAGCCTCACATGTTTTGAGAGAATGCCACCTTCACTGTTTCAAGTGTTTTTCTTTTTCTAGAAACAATGTTCAAGATGCCATGTTCTCAGCTGTTGATACGAGAGTCCTTCCCAGACATGCAATGATAGAAAAAGAGGCATCATTGTGATAAACACTGTTCAAAAAATAGGAGACATGATAGGGTTAAAAAAAGGGTAGTCACATTGCCTAGCTGTTTCAGCCTTGCCACAACTTCATCTCTCAGTAATGCCCGATACCGCATGTTGTAATCTGTCTCCTGCATTCCCCAACCTTCAAAACATCCAGTTCAACCATGGTGTAAGTGATGAGCTGACTGATATCTCTCACCAGGCCTCCTTCCCTTCCTCCCAATGCCCTAACTTGCATGTGAGGGAAGGGGATTGCAGGTCTGTACGTAAGGGGCCCCAACATCTATTTCTTTTTCTTCCCAAATGACCTACAAGGGTTCTCCTTATCTAGATGTGAAATCCATCTCTCTTTGTTGTCTACAAGGCTGTACGCTCCTGAGAAGGATTTATGGGTTGCAGAAGTCGGGGTTCACGATTGGACACTACAACGCCACCCGCCATCCTGGTATTGCTACAGTGGAAATTGGTCTGATTGCAAGCGGGCGTGATACTGATCGTACACGGATTGCAAGCAAGCACATGGACAGACTTGCACTCAGCACATCCAAGCCTACTATGTACTGAAATTGCTTCAGGCGAACCGCACAGCATACTATAACAATCTGGAGTCTCTTTGGCACATACCGGAGAACGACTGGCGTGACGATGCCTCGGTTAGGAGAGCCACTACGTGGCACGTGCGAAGTGTGAAAACGAGGGCGACGACGAGGGCGCCGAAGCACACAACTGGCGCCATGCAAACGTAATCAAGAGGCGGACAGTGGCATGCAAACAATTCGTCTCAAGCGGCGCGCAAACAGGTGCTGATATCGCTTTTCCCAAAACAAGAGTCGCGATTGTCTGGTGTCCAGCGCGTTGCTCAGAAACGGCACAAGTCTCAAATCGGTGATTATCTTGAGATTCTTTCAGCAGAACAAACTAGCTTGTAATGTGCGAAATAGTTGGACGAAGGCAAGCGCGTCAAGCGGTGGCGGTTCGCTTTTGCTTCAACTTCTTGAACCTGCAATCACCTCAACAATTTTTCAGAAGTCTCTCATTGCCTAGCGCTGCAGACAATAATAAGGATCAAAACAGGAGAAGTTGATAGAGATAAAAAAGGAAAATTCCATAGAGGAGTGTAAAAAAGTTTCCTGCCCTCAAAAACTCGAATTGAAAAAGGTCTTCTTCAGTTTCCACATCCCGCAGATTTTAAGCGGGAAAAGAGAAGAAGTAAAACCAGGAACATACAAAACTACTCTCCGAACAACCAAGAAGACTGAAAACGAAAACAAGGACAAGCAAGAGGAGAAAAAAAAGCAAGAAGGCTCCACCAGGAAACTTGCAAGCATTGATCAAGTTGCCAATAATTGACGATACTTACAGAGCACTTCCCCTTTTGCGAAAGAGACTTGTGAAACAAACAAGAAGTTGGTGATCGCAGATGAAACAAACCTTTTTTTTCTGTCTCGGATCCGCGTCACACAGAAAGAGAAGATATTTTGACGAACAGCAACACGGACCGCAGAAGCGACAGCAGCGATGGCGGAGAGGGACAGCGAGCGAGAGGCAGCGGCTACGTCTTCCCTCCCGTCCCTCTCCTGAAGAAGACCAACAAACACTGCGCCAAACAAGGTCCTCAAATCCAGATACCTAAATTGAGGTCCTTCGAATATGTCCGTCACCTGGATCTCGCGTATGTTGCCGCAGTGTACGACGCTTGATAATTGGCTGGACTTGTTTATCGTCCAATAATAAGATGCCACGTGCTGGAATCTTTAATCTGGAAGCGGTTTTCCTTAAACCTCCTTTCTGCTCGTTTCACGAGGTTTGTCCGTCTTGCCATTGGGCCCCCCTACTCGGGATCTCGACAGGCATCCCTCGCCACTCGATGCACCACGTCCGCAGTCCTCGTAAACACTTTTCGTGGGGCCCCCACATTCAAGACCTGGATTTGGACATTTCCAAATTAAGGACCGCTTAAATATCCTCCTTGGTCATTTGTAACCGGACGCGCCGGTTCAGGTTTACGGTTATTGGAACTGGAACCCCCCCCCCCCCCCCCCCCCCCCCCCCCCCCCC